>Ga0315274_10010595_pt1 | contig 13275 bp, 9 predicted proteins | sample YL17G02_20_MG_FD_203700 | JGI IMG/M metagenome (GOLD analysis project Ga0315274, IMG submission 203700) | Sediment microbial communities from Yellowstone Lake, YNP, Wyoming, USA - YL17G02_20 | ecosystem: Environmental > Aquatic > Freshwater > Lake > Sediment | place: USA: Wyoming | collected... | reverse complement strand
GGCCTTGCAGACGCGGTTGAAGGACCCGGTGTATTGCCTGACCGTCTCCTGGAGGGAGAGCATGTCCTGGTCGGAGGGGCGGAGCCTGAGCCGGATGGTCACGTTGGTTCCCATGTCAATATATTGGGGATGGCATCGGGCCGTTCCTGCAAGAATCCCGGGATTTTTTGGAGAGGAGAGGCGGCCAATTCCTCTGCCGCCTGAAGGCGGCGGTTTCCTTGGCCAAACATCATCATGAAGCTTAAAATCATAAGCGATGGGACGTTGTCCGGTACCAAGGTCGTGAACGCCGACACGAACGAGGCGGTAGAGAACATCGTAAGCGCTGATTGGAGCATCGGCGTTGATCAAGTACCCAGAATAAGATTGGAGTTATTAGGCATTTCCGTAGATACAATCGGCGTCGTTACGAATATCGAGAAAAAAGTCTCCATCAGTCCCCAAGAGATTCCGATGATCCAGGGCGGGAGCAACGTGCCTGCCTGGACGGGAACTTATACCATGGGGCAAGACGTGTCTGCCAAGGATGCCTTACCTGCCGTGTCCATCCCGGCTCAAGGCGCATCGCCTGCCTCGATACCCATTCCGGCCCAAGACGTCCCGACCCAAGACAACCCGCCCGAAGAAGACAAGCCGGCCCAAGACGACGTATTTGGCCGGTTCTTGGACCTCGAATGAAAGGAGATCAACGTGGCCGGAAAGACGAACAGGAAGAAAGAGGAAGCCAGGTTTCAAGACGCCAAGGTCCTCCTTCTCAGGATGCTCAGGACGATAGAGATCAGAGCTGGCATCATAAGAAAGATTGCCAAAAAACTAAGGAAGCCCAGTACCGAGGCCATCAGGGCCAGGGCCGGAGTCGGTGCCGACGCCGAGGACAAGGAATACGTCCAGGTCAAGATGCTCAGGGTCATCAACATCGACGAGGAATATGCCCGGATAATCGAGGGGCTGGAGAGCATTGAGGAGAAGATTTCAGCCGAGATCGTCCCTGAGATTCCCATTCCCACCAATACGGAGAAGGAGATCGAGGATGGCTTTTGGAGGAACTACGAGAAGTACAAGAAGAACCCAGGAGAGTTCAAACAGGTTCTTGCCAAAATGAGGGGCCTCAAGGAGGGCCTCAACGAGAAGATGGGATTAAGGGGCGACGAGTTGTCCCTTGGCGCCCTGGAATCAAGCGGCGCGTTCGCCGCTTCCAGCCTGATAATTCCCAGCAAGCCAAGAAGAGGATCGAGAAAGAGCGTCATCAAGGACCCCAAGAGAGTTTCTCGGAAATTTTGATTGACTTCGGATTGGATGGTACTAGGATTGGTTCCTGGCTTGGGGATGAATTGAAGTAGCAAGGGAAAAGAAGAAAAGAAAAGGAGAGCAAGATGAGACACAAGAAAGTCGCTGGAATCCTGGCCATCATGGCCGTGGCAATGTTGGTCCTTCCTGGCTGCAAGGGGACGACGAACTCGGGGACTACCCCTCCGGTTGACCAGGCGACGGAGGCGCAGAAGATAGCGAGGATCGCCGGACTCATCGAGATGGGGGCCAACACGGCCACCGCCATCGGGCTGGTCGCCATCCCCAAGGAGGACGAGGCCAACCAGGTCGCTACCCAAATCGTCCAGGCATTGGACGGCCAACCCGGCGGGGCGGGCGGCATTCTCCCCCTCTTGGCCGGCGATGAGCAAGTCCTGATCAACAACCTGAGTTATGTCCTGTCCTTGAATTTCATGGATAATAACCCGATCCTGGTCAAGGCCAAGCTCCTCATTACGAGCTTCCTGCCGTTGCTCCAGTCACAGTTGCCTCCCAACCTTCTGGACCAGCAGTTGGTCAAGATTCCGGCCGACATCAAGGCCTACATGACGGCGTTCTTCACCGGCGTCAGGAATGGCGCGGCTGGCTACTTGGGCATGGCCAGCAGGAGCAACAAGAAGGATGCCCTGAACAAGTGGCAGCAGTTAAGGATGGACCTGGAAAAATAGAAGGAAAATCTCCTCGCGGCCCCTAATCAATAATTGGCCGCGGCAGGAATTAAATCCCCGCCGGAGAGATCGGGGCTAACTCCGGCGAATCTTCCCCCCGACGGGCCTTTCTTCCAAGAAAGGCCCGCATTATGTTCAGGGAAAATCTTCGTGGAAATAACTTTATACTATTACCGCAAGCACGAGGTACTGGACGTGGACTTGCAAGATCCTGCCAGGGGGCCAACGGTCAAATATTCCCGCAAGGACAATGTCAGCGTGGGCTTGGACCAGGAGGGCAAGCCGGTCAATGCCAGGTTATTGGCCGCGCAGTCCGTTGGTGATCCCTTCTCTAGGGTCGCCAACGACATCAGGAACGAGAAGGAGCCAAGCCAGAAGGACGTCGTCATCATGGCCCGGCTCCTGGTCAAGATGGCCGAGGACAAGTTAGGCTCATGCGAGATGCGATTTCGGGACGACGAGCTAATCTTCAAGATAAAAATTGTATAATATGGCAGGAAGATACCATGCTATCAATCGGCCATGCCAGGTCTACCCTGTACGAGAAGGTGGGCGACGTCCCCCTCGATGACCCCCATGTCCCGTTGCCCTCGCATGTCGTCATCGAGACCGTCCTGGGGTGCAACCTGGGGTGCCGGATGTGCCCAGCCTCCTCCTGCAAGAAGGATCTGCGCCGGGAGCCAAGGATGATGAGGCTGGACGAGTTCTCCTCCATCATCGAGCAGTTGTCCGACCAGCCCCGCCACGTCAGGCTGAGCCTGATGGGGGAGCCCCTCCTGAACCCATCCATCGTCGCCATGGCCAGGCTGGCGAGGCAGAGGGGCCACAAGGTCTATCTTACGACCAACGGGACCCTCATGAGGGGAGGATTGGCAAAGTCCCTGGTCGAGGTCCTTGACTACGTAACCTTCTCGGTCGACGGCGCGACCGCCAGGACCTACGAGTCCATACGCGTTGGAGCCAGACTTGAGGACGTCGTCGGCAATATCAGAGAGTTCTCCGGGATGAGGAGCGGGTCGATCCCCTGGATCAGGATTGATTGCGTCTCGTCCGCCCTGACCAAGCCGGAGGAGGCCGCCCTTCCCGGGTTATGGGATGGGATTGCCGACGAGGTCAACCTGATACCGATAGGGAACTTCGGTGGGGCAAAGGCCATCCCGCCGGAGTTCGGGTTCTCTCGCCCCCCTCGGCGCCATCACTCCGAGGAGAACGCGGGCAGGACCCCTTGTCGGCTGTTGTGGGATACCCTCTACGTGTCATCCGAGTGCAGGCTCCGGCTGTGCTGCTTCGACCTCAAGGGGAACAATGGGATGGACGTCGGGCCGGGCAAGATGGGCCTCAAGGAGGCGTGGAGGAGACTGGAGCTGTACCGCCGGGACCAGGTCGATTCCAAGTATGAGTTGCATCCTTGCCGAGAATGCAGGGAATGGAAGTCCATTTAACGAATCAAAAGTAGAAGCAGTTTTGCGGTTATTGATTTTCCCGAGAAAACATGGCAGAGCAAACCCCTTCAAACCAGATAACAGGCTCCTCCGGGACCCTGGGGACCTCCGGGGCGACCGGCTTCTGCGGCCAGGAGGAGCGGGTCAGCACCCACGTCTGCAACTCGGTCTTTCCGGCGGTCTCCATCCCCCCCAATGGCAAGCAGGGCATCGTCTGGCACGACAACCGGGACGGCGACTTCGAGGTATACATGAGGATCCTCGACGCCAAGGTCCCGCCAGTCGAGCAACAGGAGGCCGACAAGCTCCTCATGGACCGGACCGGGGAGCGACTGGCCAACTTCGCCTGCTCCGGGTTCTCGGCGGCCTTCGGCGGGCCGACCTCCCCCTCGGGCCTGGTCGAGCTGGACAAGAGGTGCTCTGGCGACGAGGCCCTGGCCGGGGCGGGGATGACCGACCAGGACATCCTGACCAGGCTCGCCAGCGGGAGGATCGACGTCAACGACGCGACCAAGATCGCCATCCTCTCCGCGGAGAGCACCAACGTCAACTTCCCCAGGATCGGCGTCCAACCCGGCATGAGGGTGGTAATCGAGCAGGGCGCCAACGCCGGCCGGAGCCTGACCATCAGCCAGGTCCTGGCCGACAACGTCCTGGACCTGAACTACGTCCCGGGGCTGGTCTCGGACGCCGGCTTCGTGTTTACGCTCTACAAGTCGGCGGCCGGCGGGGCCTGCAAGGCGCTGGACTGCGAGATGCGGCTGACCTGCGCCGAGGGAGCCTCGCTCTTCCCGGACGTCGTCGCGGACGGCGCGGGCCGCTACCACGTCGTCTACCAGGACGACGCGCACGGGACGTTCCAGCTCAACTACATCCAGGTCGCCGACCGGGCCACGGGCCTCATCCAGGGCTGCAAGGACCCCATCCCGGCCAGGAACCAAGGGGGGTTCGCGGAGGTCCCCGCGAGCCAGATCGAGTCCGGGGTCGCCGGGATCCAGGTAATGGCGTCAGACGGGACCCTTCATTATTATCCCAAGACCGGCAGCGTCGGGCAGATGTTCGCCTATGGCGATCGGCTGATGCCGGTACCGGTCGCGAACCAGTCCGGGCCCAATACCAGTTGGACCGGCCTGCATTCCCTGTTCAGGGACTTTCTGTTCGGGGACGGCAAGTGGACCGGCCTGTCCAAGGCGGCCGACCGGGTCGCGTGGGACGCCCAGGTCGCCAGTCTCGGGCCGCCCATCACCCCGCCATTGGTCGTGAGCTCCTGGATGCCGATGGCCGGCATCGGGGACTTTGGCTCCCGCCATGACTTCGGCAATCTCGCCTTCATGATGCAGGCCCCTCCGGACAGGGACGTCAGGGTCAGGAAGGTTGGCATCCCGCTGACGCTGAGGACGGCCCCCCCGGCGGAGGCGCTCGGGACCCCCCGCTACCAGGACCTGGTCGCGGCTCCCAAGAGGCCGATGCCCCCCAACTTCGTGGACCCGGTGGACGTCTCCCGGTACCTGGCCAGCCCGCGGGTCAAGGTCGACCCCAGCGTCCCGGCGCGCTTCGTCATCGAGGGCGACCCGACGGGGACGGTCTATACCAACATGCTCATCCAATACGCCCCGGGCGAGTTCAGCCGCCTGATCTTCCACAAGGACGACCAGGACGACTACAAGTTCATCCTGGGCCAGACTCGCTGCGGGTTCGGCCCCTGCGCCGCCGTCGCCAGCCAGTCGACCACGGGCCCCTCCGAGGGCTACAAGGTCACATTCCAGGCCTGGCTGGGCGGCGACTATCGCCTGCAACCCGGCCTCCCGGGCTCGGCCAGCATGGCGGCGGAGAAGCTGTTCGAGAAGGAGTTTACGTTCTCCGCCGGGGACGACATGTCATTGTTCGGCTTCCGGGACGGGGAGTTGACCTTCCCGGCCGGCTCGATGATGTTCATTGCCATCATCCCGCCGGAGGGCTTGGACTACAGCGTCGTGGCGACCGGCAATGGCAACGCCATCTGGACGACCAGCGAGGACGGGCAGTTCGACCAATACCACGAGCCCTATACGCTGCTCCCCTACCAGGGGCTGACCGCCCCGGTCTATTACTTCGGCAGGCTGGCCAAGGCATCCATCCGGAGCGGCAGCTCCAAGGCACAGGCGTCGACCGACAAGGCCATAAGCTTCTCCGCGTCGGGGGACTTCCTGAAGCCGGTCGACATGGACTTCAACGGCGTTATAGGGGTCGCGTACAGCCCCGTCCTGGACAAGATCATCGCCTCGGTCAACTACCCGACCGGCTCGACGATGAACCTGGCCACCATCGACGGGCATGGCAAGTACGCGCAGTTCAGCGCCTTGGCCAACGCCACGGACGAGCTGAACATATGCTGCGTCAGGAAGGACCTGGGCGGATGGCAGGCCGGGACGGTGTTCTGCGGCAACGGCCAGTCAGGCATCATCGTCAAGATATCCCCGGACGGGACTAGCGTCCAGAACCCCTGGATCACGCTGCCGAGCATCGGGTTGCTGAGGGGCAGCCTCGCGATGGACGAGACGGGTATCTACGGGTATTCGCTGGTCGCGGCCATGACCACCGGCGAGGTATACCTGATCAAGCCGGACGGGAGCTTTACCAACCTCGCCAGCCTGGGGGTCCACCTGGAGGGGATGGTCGTCCTGCCCAAGGACGACCAGTACGGGCCATGGTCCGGAAAGATACTGATCGGCGCCGAGGAGCAGACCAGGTTCTGGACGGTCGACGAGGACGGGAATACCCAGTCCTGGGACCTGGGCATACGCCCGGAGAGCATCCAGGTGGTCGAGGAGGGCCAGAACCTCTACGCCGTCTCCTACATGGAGTCGATAATCTACGGGGCCGGGCCGGACGTCTTCTCGGAGTGCGTTGGGGACCTGTTGATAACCCAGGAGAGCCCCGGCCTCATGTACCTGCTGAAGTGGGACGGGACGAGGTTCGTCACCAAGCTCATAGCCGAGAAGGACCACTTCGAGCAGGTCATCTTCACGACGGCCGGCGTCGCCAACTTCAACCCGAGCATCCCGCAGAAGGTCCTCTGCAACAACCAGTACCTGGCGACCCTCCCGTTCCAGTTGACCATCTCGCAGGACAACGAGCACCCCCGGATGGCCATCGACCAGGACGACAACATCTGGCTGGCCTGGCACTCCAAGAGGACGGGGTCCGAGGAGGTCTTCGTCGGCCGCTACATGGGCGACTGCGGTGTGTGGGACATGCCGACCATGGGCGGTAACGAGTTCCAGTTGACCAACTTCAGCCTCAACGGGTCCCGGGCCATGTTCCCCAACGTAGCCGTCGACCTGGAGGGCGAGGTACACGTCGTCTTCCAGGGCAACGACGCGCCCGACAGGAAGTGGGAGATCTACTACGTCGGCTCTACTGGCGGCGGGGCGACCTTCCTCCCGCCCATCCGGCTGACCAACAGCCCCGGGGACGCCATGATGCCGGACGTCGCCGTCACCTACGAGGGCGGCGCCAAGAGGATCAATGTCCTGTGGCATGACAGCCGCTTCGGCGGCTTCCAGGTGATGAGCGCCGTCAAGGCTGGCGGGAGGTGGCGGAGCAGCCAGCAGGGCAGCTCGGACCTGCGGGTTACCAGCTCGGCCAGGGACGCGCTGTTCCCCAGGCTGGCCCCCGACAAGGACGGGAACGTCAGGGTCGTGTACCACGACACCCGGATGGGGCAGCAGAAGGCCAACGTCTTCATGTCGACGTACTCTTCCCAGGCCCACAAGTGGATTTCCAGCGCCCAGGGGGGCTTCGACCAGCTCGTCTCCAACGGGCCGAGCAACTCCTTGTTCCCGGACATCGCCTCGGATCTGACCGGCGGAGTCTGCGTGACGTGGCATGACGACCGGTTCATGGTCGAGGACCCGGACCAGCACGAGGAGATCATGGCCCGGTACTGCGACAGGCTCGGCCAGGCCGGCAAGCCCCACTTCGCCCCGCTGATAACCAACATAGAGGCCAAGCTGGTCATCAACTTCGACATAGTGGACTGCGTCGACTTCTCGGTCATCTCGCTGACCAACGTCCCCGAGGTCTGCTTGAGGATCAACGCGCCCGGGGCGACCTTCTGGCGGGCCAGGAACGAGGAGGGCCCGTTCTCCGGGTGGGAGCCCTTCAGGCCGACCTACGACCTGGACACGACGATAGTCCCCTGGAAGCTGAGCTGCGGGAACGGCGCCAAGCAGGTCTGCATCCAGATCCAGGACGCCGCGGTGGTCGGGTTCCCCGTCTGTCAGCAGGTCGCCCTGGCCATGTCGGAGACCAACTTCCAGGTCAGGTTCTTCTCCGACTCGGGGATGACGAGCGAGCTGCCGACGTACAAGGACTGGCCCATAACCGCCGGGGGCGACGTCTTCATAAGGATGGAGGCCCCCGAGCCGCAGGTCATCCCGCCGACCTTCGATGTCATAACCCGGGGCTCCCACAACGTCTTCAACCAGGAGGCCCTGCCCCTCGACGCCAGCGGCTTCAGCGGCTTCGGCGGGACGAGCAATACGAGCGGGACCAGCGGGTTCAGCGGAACGAGCGCCGCGAGCGAAACCAGCGAGGCCAGCGGCATGGGCGGGGCCGGCATCGGCTCCTACGCCGGCAAGGTCGTCCAGGGGTCGGAGTTCTCCGCCTACGCCGGCAAGACGTTCGCGGGGCGCTTCAGGATATGCAAGGATGATGGGATGTTCCATCGGGATGGCCTGTCCAGGGTCATCGTCCACTCCCGGAACATATGCGGCGGGACGGAACCGCCCGTCCCAGGGGACTTTACCGACACGGGATCGGACGTAACCATGCCCATCCCCCCGACCCCGCTCCCGGCCCATACCCCATGGGTCGCCACGACCAACTTCATCTGGATGGAGCTCCCGGACATGTCCTTCGAGGTCCATCCCACGACGATGGTCCCCTGGGGCTTCGGCAACGGCGGGGTTGCCCAGGTGTTCCCCGTCACGGCCCCGGTAGTTCCGACCGAGGTCCTGCTGCGCCTGGCCAGGAGGAACAGCCGGGACTCGTTCGGGCGGTCGCTGACCCTGGAGATAGTCGACGCGTTTACCCTGGCGGTCGTGTTCGCCCAGGAGATAAGCGCGGACCTGGTCCCAGGCGTGGCATACGATCCATCGATCAACACGCTGTCGGCCGACTTGGACGTCATATCGATCCCCCTGACCGGCGCCCCGACGCTGGCACCCTGGCTGTACGCCCTGGTGCTGAGCGACTATACCAACTACGCCAACTACCTGAAGGTCGGCCTGGACGCCGATATCTTCGTCATGCAGGTCGGTACGCCCGGGACCCCTGATGGGATCATCCCGATGTTCTCGAGGATCTTCTAATGGCCTACTTCCCCGAGTCCATCATGCCCAGCCGCCTGAAGGACGAGAGCCAGGACGTCAAGGGCAACCAATACATAATCACGGCGGCCGACGTCAACAAGCATGACGAGGAAATCCGGGCGATCGAGAGGGTGCTGGGGGTCAGGCGACCAAACTTCCCCGGCATGTGCTTCAGCGGCTGGGGGAACTGTTCCGCGACCTCCGGGTTCAGCGGGGGTTCCTCCGGGTTCAGCGGGTTCTCCGCCGCCGGCGGGTGCTACCCCGGGCCGTCGGAGTGCTCGTCCACGGTCATGGACGTCTTCACGGCGCTGTCGAGGATATTCCAACAACTGGCCCAGGTCAGGGATGACTATGCCTACGTCACCAGCGGGATCGTCGCCTGCGCCAACGCCCTGCCGATACCGGGGATGCCGGGGAAGATCGTATTCCCGACCAACTGGCCCATGACGACGCTTGACGATACCATCCTGGACGCCACGACGGACGCCGAGCAGCCCCTGGCGGACTTGCCGTATGTTACCCTCTCCGATGTTTCGAGCATGCCGGAGATCGGCTACGTCTCCCTGATCAACGACATGTCGGACATAATCAGCGCCGTCACGCTGGCCCAGGTCAACTGGTCGGTCAACCAGGTTTTCCCGACCTCGCTGCTGTTCAAGGAGGACGCCCTGTATTCCGCCGATGACAGGCTCGAGGTCAACCATACCCTGCCCAACGACCTCGCCGCCCTGGCCGACAGGCGGGACGGCGTCGGGACGAACGTAGAGATGTTGTTCTACGCCGGCCTGGACCTGAACAACAAGAGGATACTGAACGTCAAGCGCAAGCAACTGGGGACGACCTCGACCCGCCACGTCAGGAGCGACCTGGTGTTCAAGGGGCGCCTGGGGCTGCAAATCGCCCCGGTCATGGCCCGGGTCAGCAACAAGGGACTCAACCAACTGGACTGCTACCTGCGCTCGGACGGGACGATAAGAGTCCGCGCCAGGAACGGCAACGTCCCCAACTTGACGGACAATACGTCCCACTCGTATGCCCAATACCAGGCCGTCCTGCTCAGGACGCTGGACGAGATCCCGCCCTTCACTCCCGGAGAGGAGGGCTGTATTTAGCATGTACTTCCCAAGGACCATCATGCCCCTGACCCCCAAGGTCAACTCCCCCCTGGCCTCCAACCTGAGCGTCAAGATAACGGCGGAGGAGTACAACCTCCATGACGGCGAGATCAGGGCCGTGGAGGAGTTCATGGGGGACAATGGCTCCTTCCCCTGGTTGGGCTCTCCCAAGCCGGACATAGACAAGCAGGCGCCCTCGCAGGGCAAGGTCCTCGACCAGGTCTCGTCGCTCATCAGCCGGATGAACTCGTTCTCGGACCCGGCTGGCGGGGCCAACGTCATCTCCGGCCAAGTGGTCAGCGGCAAGCGGGTCGGCTTTCCGGAGGCGGCCCATGCTACCTTCCTCGCCGCCTACCCGGACGCCGACGACTCGACCATGACGGTCAACTCCACCATGGGGTTCCCGGACCAGGGAACCATCTCCATCCTCAACGAGGTGATCATCTCCCATGATGGGATGTCCTGGGTCGTCCCGGCCAGCGGGAGCATGGTCGAGTGGATCCGGTACGCGAAGAAGAACGGGACGCAGTTCCTGCAATGCCAGAGGGGATACATGGGAACGACGGCCTCCAGGCACGTCCTGTTCGATCATGCCTCCCTGCCACAAGACACGACCAAGAACGCCAGGGACTACCTCGGGGACATCAAGAGGCTGCCCCTGTACGAGTCGTCCCACCTGCCCATCGTCCCGACGAGGCGCTACGTCTCGTGGAGGAGCAAGTCCGCCTACTCGTTCGACCTGGTCTCCATCTCCGGGGACCTCGTCGAGGTCACCTGGAGGATCGCCAGGAGGGGCGGCTTCCTCCGCGTCCCCTCGGACAACAGCGACATGGGGACGACCCAGTTCGTGGCGGCGGCCACCCCGCTGGGCATCCTGGCGACGAGGACCGACGGGACCTATTACCTCAAGTCCAACGACCCGGCCCTGGCCGCCAAGGGGCAATTGTCCTGGGCGGAGTCCAACTCGCTGGTCGGCTCGTTGCTGGCCAACGGGGGGATCAAGCTGGTTGACGAGCCGGACGACTGGACGTGGCCCGTCATCCACGTCCCGGTGTTCCAGGGCAGGTTGTCCATCCAATATGACTCTTTGTCCGTGGCCAGGTCCGACCTGTCCGGGATGACGGCCCTCAGGTTCACGCAGACCTGCATGGGCAACGTCTACTTTCATGCCAGCAAGTCGGACGAGACCTACCAGGACTTGTTTGGGACCGCGGGATACCATTGCTTTTTCGTGGCGTCGCAGACTGACGAGGCTACCAGGGACAACCAATCTATTGAGAATGGAGTCAAATGATGGCTTACTTTCCCAATAGCGTCATGCCCAAGAAACTGAAGAGGGAGACCTCGTCCGAGGTCGACGACAGCCCCCTCATCTACAACGCTAGGGACCATAACATCCATCACCGAGACATAAGGGCCATAGAGAGGCTCTTGCTCGGCGGCGCAGAGGCCGGCGGGCCAACCGGGACGTTTGTTGGGGCGGCGACGTCCGGGGTCGCGGGGAACATAATGGACCTCGTCTCCCTGGCCGAGGACCGCCTGGGAAGGATCACGGATGGCGGGCTGCTCTTCCAGTCCTCCGGGACCCTGGAGTCCGGGGAGGCCCCTCGAATCCCGACGGAGGCCGCCAAGGTGACGACCAGCGGCCCGCTCCTGACGACAGACGCGATGATCAACGTTGGGTCGACCGCGGGGTTCCCTCTCAGCGGCTACCTGACCAAGTTCAACTCCAGCCTGGTCGCGACTTACTGCTCGGATGGGGTCGCCCCGGGCGGGCCGGATTGCACCCCGCCGGCCGTCAAGTACTGGGAGTACCAGGACTTCATCGGCGCCGGGAGCGCCCACCAGACCAACCAGGAGCTCATCCGGTACACGGGCAAGACCGACACCAGCTTCCTCAACTGCGTCAGGGGGGTCAACGGAACGACGGCTCAGGATCTGCCCGCGGGCAGCGACGCCTTGATCCTGTGCGGCAAGGCGACGATCATGTTCACGCCGCTGTTCTGGGCGCTCTCTACCGCCAAGCTCGCGGAGTTCAACCAATTCTACGTCTCCAACGACGCCATGCTGACGGTCCTGGCCGACGTCGTCGAGATGGGCAACAAGAGGTTTCCCGGACGCTCGATAGCTGACGGGTTCAAGGTCGGGTACTCGCTCATGGTCGTTGGCTACTTCGACGACGTCAGCGTGGCCCAGGTCTATAGCAACGGGTAAAGCATGGCGGCCTTCGGAGAGAACTCGCACGGGTCCCCGCTGGGCGCACTCCGCCCCAGGGACGTGTTCGACGCCAGCGGGATGGGATACTATTCCTATTCCGGGTTCTCCAACCGCTCCGGGTTGATGGGCTTCTCCGGCTTCAGTACGGTCTCCGGGTACTCGTCCTTCTGCGGCAGAGAGGGGCTCGAGTTCATCCCCTGGAAGCCGACGCTGACCTTCCCGCTCGACTACACGGTCATGGTCGGCCCCATGGAGGTCACGTGGCGGGAGGCGATCCCGCCCGACCCGTGCGACAATGAGGTCACGTACGAGATACAGTTGACCAGGACGTTCTCCGAGGACTCGGGCTGGCAGACCATCGCCATGGACGTCCCCCAGGGGACCAGCCTGCTGGTCGACTTCGGGGTCATCCCGGCCTCCGACGACTGCGCCATCAGGATCAGGGGCCGGGACAGGAACAACCTGTTCTCGACCTGGTCGACCAGCAACATAGCCTTCTCCATCGCCAACCATCCCCCCGAGCCGGTGGATATCGTCTACCCGCTGGGCAACGAGACGATAGACAACGGCCTCCTGGTCATCTGGAGCGAGGCGACGGCCAGGGACATAGACGGGCATGCCGTCACGTACCGCATCGAGGTCACGCCCCTGTTCTCCTCCGACCAGGCCTGGGTGGTCGTCCCCAACGCCGACGCCTTGCCCGAGGGGACGACGTCCTTCTCCGTGAACACCTTCGACTTCCCGGATGGTGACGACTATGGCCTGAGGATCATCCCCACGGACGAGATGGGGGCCGATGGCCTCCCGGCGGCCGTCGGGCACATCAAGGTCAAGCATAATGGCAACTTCTTCGTGGACACGCTGCCGCCGGAAGGGACGATGATGATCAACGACGGCCAGGACCTGGCCAACGACAGGCGGGTCAAGCTGAACCTGTTCGCCATTGACGTCGCCTCCGGGGTCAAGGAGGTCAGGTTCAGGAACCTGGACGAGGATTGCTGGAGCGAGTGGACGACGTACTCGGAGGAGAAGTTCTGGAACCTGTCCTCGGGCGACGGCGTCAAGCGGGTCCTGGTCCAATACCGGGACTGGGCCGGGAACACCAGCGAGGCCTGCGACTGCGAGATCATCAGCCGGGTCCTGTGTGACGACGGCAACGCCACGGGCGTCG
>Ga0315274_10010593_pt1 | contig 13277 bp, 7 predicted proteins | sample YL17G02_20_MG_FD_203700 | JGI IMG/M metagenome (GOLD analysis project Ga0315274, IMG submission 203700) | Sediment microbial communities from Yellowstone Lake, YNP, Wyoming, USA - YL17G02_20 | ecosystem: Environmental > Aquatic > Freshwater > Lake > Sediment | place: USA: Wyoming | collected... | reverse complement strand
TCGCTGGTTTAACAAGAAGCACTATAAAGAGCGTTATAAAGTAGAGCGTACCTTTGGTTGGCAAGATACATATCGCAGACTTGCCATTAGTTATGACAGATTAGAGGAAATTCGATTAGGATTTCGTAATTTAGCTTATGCCATGATCAATTTTCGTGTTACCTTCAATAGTTCTTAATTCTTACTCGCTACGAGTTCTTACATTACGCCTGAATATTTTATTTTTATTTCCATATTTTTAATCATTATCACAGCTTTGATTTTTATATTTACCAGAGATAAACCAGATGATGACAAAAAAGAAAAACCAGTCAAAAACTATATTACGCTTCCAGAGGGAAAAATCTCCCTTGCAAAAATGCCGACGACAAGCCCTGACGTATTCGGCAGAGAAAAAGAACTTGCGATGCTGGATAAGGCATGGAATAGCGAACATAAGAACATCGTCATGCTAGTCGCATTCGGCGGTGTAGGAAAAACTGCTCTCGTCAACAAATGGCTGAATAACATGGAACTGGATAATTACAGGGGCGCAAAGCGTGTACTTGGCTGGTCGTTTTACAGTCAGGGTGCGAAAGAAGGCACTCAGGCATCCGCTGACCAGTTCATCGCATCAGCGCTGAGATGGTTCGGCGACCAGAATCCAGACGAAGGTTCAGCATGGGATAAAGGCGAAAGGCTGGCTCAATTTGTGAGGAAGGAGAGAACCTTGCTTGTCCTTGATGGGCTGGAGCCGCTACAAAACCCCGCAGACTGCCGACTCAGAGACCAGGCACTGCAAAGCCTGCTGAAAGAGCTATCTCACCAGAACCCCGGATTATGCGTTATAACCACACGCATAAGCGTAGATGACATCAAGGATAACATCGGAACGTCAGTTGAGGAGATAGAGCTTGAAAACCTATCACCAGAAGCAGGCGCAGAACTGCTTGAGAAACTCGGCGCAAAAGGCTTTCCCGATGAATTGAAGCAGGCAGTCAACGATCTCAAAGGTCATGCCCTTGCTGTAACGCTTCTAGGAACGTATCTAAAGATAGTCCATCACAGTGATATACGCATGCGTAAAGAGATACCAAAACTTATGACTGAAACAAAACTTGGTGAACATGCAAAGCATATAATGGAGTCCTACGAAAAGTGGTTTAATGGGAATCCTGAACTTGACATACTGTATATCATGGGTCTGTTTGACCGATCTGCTGAAGGCGGTGCAATACAGGCTTTGAGGAAAAAGCCAGTTATTAAGGGATTGACTGATCAGCTTCATGGATTATCTCAGGAAAAATGGCAGTTTGTCCTTGATAACCTAAGAACAGCCAGATTGCTTGCTGATGAAGACACACACGCACCCGATACCCTTGACTGCCATCCGCTGATACGTGAGCATTTCGGTGAGAAGCTGAAAGAGAAAAAGGCATGGAAGGAAGCACACAGCAGGCTCTACGAGTGGTATAAATCACAGGCGAAGGAATATCCAGATACCGTTGAGGAGATGAACCCGCTGTATTCCGCAGTGATGCACGGCTGTCAGGCTGGCAGGTATCAAGAGGCGATGGATGATGTATACAGGCGAAGGATTAGGAGAGGAGATGAGCATTTCAATTTGCATAAACTTGGGGCGTTTGGTTCTGAGCTTTCTGTCCTGTCGGGTTTCTTTGAAACCCCGTGGAGCAAGCCTGTGGAAGGTTTGACTGAAAATTACAAAGGCTTTGTCTTGAATCAGGCAGGCTTCTGTCTCCGTGCCTTGGGGCGCCTGTCTGAATCCGCAGAACCGATCAAGGCAGGATTGGCAGCAGCTAAAGCATTGAGTAACTGGAAGAACGCTGCCAAATCGGCAAGCACCATCAGCGAGTTATACCTGACCATCGGTGAGATGGATGATGCAGTTGATTATGCACGTCAGAGCGTTGGCTTTGCAGACCGGAGCGGAGATGCTGGTTGGCGAATGGCAAGCCGTACAACCCTTGCGGATGCACTCCATCAATCAGGCAGTCTGAAAGAAGCGAAGGACACATTCAAAGAGGCAGAGGAGATGCAGAAGGAATTTCAGCCTGAGTATCCATTGCTGTATTCCGTTCAGGGTTATCAATACTGCGACCTTCTACTCGGTCAGGGGAAGTATGGGGAAGTTAACAGACGTGCTGTTCAGACAATTGAGGTTTCAATAAGAAATAAATGGCTTCTTACTATCGCCCTTGACCATCTCTCACTGGGTCGTGCCTATCTTCTCAAGGCTCAGAAAAATGGCGACTTCACACAGGCAGATGAGCATCTCGATCAGGCTGTGAATGGTCTAAGGCAGGCAGGACTTCAAGAATTTCTCATACGTGGTCTGCTGGCACGTGCAAGCCTGCGCCGCATCCGCAGGGATTTTGATAAAGCACAGCTTGACGTTGACGAAGCCTTCACAATCGCAGATCGTGGAGGTATGGGCTTGTATCTGGCAGACTGTCACCTTGAGTATGCACGACTTTATCTTGCTATGGGCAAAAAAGACGAAGCAAAAACGAATCTAACCACAGCAAAGGATATGATCACCCGCATCGGCTACCATCGGCGTGATAAAGAAGCGCAGGAACTGGAAAAGCAACTGAGCGGTACTGGCTAATCAAGTATAATCTGTGTCATTTATACAAGTTTTTCACAACCCCCTGTGTCCCCCTTTTTTAAGGGGGAATTTGATGATGACTTGACTTATTCCCCCTTATCAAAGGGGGTTAGGGGGTTGTTTTTATTGCACTTTTTGTATTTTTCAACGATTACAATAACTAAAAAACTCGTAGTGGATATGGTATTATTTGTGGCTTTATTTTCGGAGCAGATTCGCTATGGAAAAAGAAAATCTTCATAATTTGTCCGTAGATGAGTTGATTACTCAAGTGGGAGTTTCGCAAGCGATAGGGATCAAGAAAGTTGCCAGCCTATTATTCACATATCGCTGTACGATTGCTTGTAAACACTGCTTGTTTAATTGCAGTCCAAAGCAACCGAACGTGTGTGCCAGTCTGGAGGACGGGGTTGAGTTCCTTCGACAGTTGCGTTCTACTGACAGGGTGATACACATTGCTGGCGGTGAACCGATGTTGTATTACAGTCGGATGCTGGCAATATGTCGGGTTGCTAACGACGTGGGATGTGCGCCGCATTTTTTTGAGACAAACGCTTCGTGGTGCGTGAATGATGAAATAACACAAAAACGCTACGAGGAATTGAAGGATGCAGGGCTTCAAGGCGTTTATATCAGTGCAGACGTTTATCATCAGGTGTTTGTCACACCTGATCGCAGGTTTCGGGCTTATAAATGGGGTGTGGAGATTTTTGGGCGTGAGAACGTGTCAGCGGGTGATTTTTCAATAGAAACGCTTTCTGAATTTCGTAAGATTGGTCTTGACGAGGAATTGTTAAAGGAACACGTAAAAAATAATCCCCCAAAACTTATTGGGAAAGCAGGTGAAATGGCAAAATACGTTCCCAAACGTTCCCTTGAAGACCTTGCGTATGATCATTTATGGTCTTCGGCTTCGGAAGGTGAGGGATGTCTGCCTGAGTTTGATCCCGATAGGATGTGGGAAATTCACGTAGACCCTTATGGGAACATCCAGACGTGCTGTGGTGTAATAATTGGCAATATTCACAAAAAACCACTGACGGAATATATGAAAGATGGTTTTCAGGATGATAATGATCTGATAAGTATTATCTGTGAGCGTGGACCCTTTGGTTATCTTGAGCTTGCGATACAACTCGGTTATAAGCCAGAGAATGGTTATCCGCAAAAGTGTAATCTTTGCTGGGAAGTGCGCAAGTTCCTTCGTCCGTATTTTCCTGGTACCTTTGGTCCCGGGGAGATATATAGTAATCACTAATAATCATCTAATTAATATGAGGGGTGTGCATAATTGCGAAGAAAGACAGACACATAGGTCTGTCCCTACATACGTTTGGAATCTGAATTGTAGGGGAGAACCTATGTGTTCTCCCTGTTTCATGATAATTACGCACACCCCTCAATTAATATTTTGTATTAATTTGCTCCCTTCTTAACGTTCTCTCGTAAATATACGAGGGAATTATACCTTCCCACGCTAAGATAAAAAATCACGAATAACACGAAAACGAATATTTCTTATGATTAACTCTACTTTGTTAGATTAAAGCCTAATATTAGCGATAATGTTTTATAAATCCAAAGCACAAATCCAGCCTTTTCATGTATCACTTCGCTCAATTTTCATTGGGATCACTCTCATTATACCCAATGTCTACTTCCTCATAAACAACCACATATATCTAAGCGGATTACCCACGACTATATCGCTGTTTTACAACGTGGTTATAAGCTTGTTTGTCCTTGTGCTGATCAATCTAATATTGCGCAGGTACGGTGCTAAATGGGCTTTAACTCAAAGTGAGTTATTGATCATTTACTCAATGCTGGCTGTTGGTTCCGCCGCGTCTGGTCATGATATGCTCCAGACAGTTGTACCTGCGCTGACTCACGGATACTGGTATGCAACTCCCGAAAACGAATGGCAAAGCCTGTTCTGGCGTTACCTCCCCGGATGGCTCATGGTTCAGGACACCAGTAAACTGAATATCTATTATCAGGGTGAGTCAAGCCTTTACCTGAGCGATCATTACAGGCTATGGATCACTCCTATCTTTTGGTGGACTACGTTTTTCACTGCGCTTATTGCTGTCATGATAGCCATTAACATGATGTTGAGAGTATCGTGGACGGTTAATGAGCGGCTTACGTTCCCGATAGTTCGTTTACCTTATGAATTAACCAAAACAGACGGAAAATTCTTTCGATCAAAAATTATGTGGATGGGATTTGCTGTTGCAGGTGGAATTGCGCTATTGAATGGTATCCATGCACTATACCCCACCTTTCCACAGATTCCAACACGTCAGTTTGAGATCAGCCAGTATTTCCCTCAGCGTCCATGGATCGCTATGGGTTGGACACCTGTATACATGCTTCCATTCGCTATCGGGATCACCTTTCTGATGCCTCTGGACCTCTCTTTTTCAATATGGTTCTTCTACTTGTTTTGGAAGGTGTTGCGGGTGTTTGGCAGTGTGATGGGTATGCAAAGCCTTCCCGGATTCCCTTACGATGGACCGCAGACTAGCGGTGCGTATATCATGCTTGCATTTCTGGCATTATGGGGAAGTCGGAAGTATTTAAGAAGCGTTTTCAATAATATTTTCGGTCATACCACAGAATCAAGTCGTGAGTATCGGATAGCTCTGATTATGGGGATACTGGGACTTTCGTGGTTGTTTTTACTTGCTCAAAGGATGGGGATGAACTGGTGGGTGGTTCCTTTGTATTTTGGGATATACTTCATTATGGGAGTGAGTATTACACGGATACGGGCGCAACTGGGACCTCCCACGCATGAGATGTTTCAGGCAACACCTCAACAAATCCTTATAGATACCTTTGGCACAAGACGACTCGGAGTATCAACGTTGACTTCATTCGCTGTGCTTTGGGGATTTAACAGAGGGTATCGCTCACACCCCATGCCGCACGTTCTCGAAGGGTTCTGGCTGGGGGAACAGGTGAAAATACCCATTGTGCGGCTTGCCTCTGCCATGCTCATTGCGGCTACTGTTGCCAGTTTAACTGCGTTTTGGTCATTCATTGAGATGTCTTATCGTAAAGGTGCCAGTGGCAATCCACCGTGGGGAGGGTTTGATAATTTGCAAAATTGGCTTTTCTATGCCTCATCACCAAAAGCTTTGGAACTCAGCTTCATGGGAGTTGGGGCAATGATCGTTTTTATACTGCAAATCCTTCGTAAAAGATTCCTCTGGATAACACTTCACCCCGCCGCCTATGCACTTACGGGCAGTACGTGGACTTTAAGCTGGTTGTGGTTCTCAATCTTTCTAAGCTGGTTAAGTAAAAGGCTGATCATTAAGCATGGAGGATTTCGGGGTTATCGCTCCGCATTGCCATTTTTTATGGGGCTTTTACTTGGAGATTACCTGATCGGAGGTATCTGGATAGTGATACGGTTACTCACAGGCATTCAAACATACGTATTCTGGCGGTGATTGCCTATCTATTGATCATTGATCTCTTACTTAATCATAACCATTTTTTTCATATCATGGAAATCGCCTACCTCCATGACTATGAAATAGGCATCCGAAGCTACTAATTCACCATTGTCATTCCTGCCATCCCAATATGCCGCTTCCTCTCTATTCGTATATGATCCTGGTTCCTTATACCCAAGTTCAAGCGTCCTGACAAGCTTACCTGAAGAATTAAAGATTTTGATCCTCAAATATTCTGGCTTTGACAGGCTGAAAGGTATCCACGTTTCGGGATTAAAGGGGTTGGGATAATTCTGGAAAAGCTGTGTTTTCTTCACCTCTCCCCACGTTCCAATGGCTTTTCCCATCGGATTAACAGCTTTGCCTTGAACAGGTATATCTACTTCCCAAAGCTGTATAGTTCCATCCCAGCCAGCGATTGCCATCCATTTTCCATTCGGACTAAAGGCGACAGCATTTGCTTTATGGAATTGTTCTTGTGTTGTGGCTATTTCCTTTTGCTCTTGAACATCCCAAAATTGAATATTACCAGAATAAAAAGAGACAAGCCATTTTCCATCAGGACTGAAGATTATAATTACAACGTTTGGTGGTCCCTGAGCTTTTGGTCCCTGAAACTCATCAACCAGTTTTTGTTCTTTATAATTCCATATACGAATTATCCCAAGTTGATTACATGAAGCAAGGGTCTTTCCATCCGGACTGAAAGCTACGGAAAATGCGGCAGTTGCAGGATCGTTTAATACCCCAATCTCCTTTCGAGTCTTAGTATCCCACAGACGAATTAGAGCTTCAGAGCCAACAGCCGCAGCGATGGTCTCTCCGTCAGGACTTATAACTACGGTATGCACCCATGAGCCATTATTTAGAACTGCCAATTCCTTTTGTTTAGCCACATCCCATACACGAACTGTTTGGTCGTTTTGGTTCCCAGATGATACCAAAATCTTCCCATCCGGGGTGAAAGCGATGGAAGATATTGCCCCTGAATGACCCTTGAGTATTCCTATCCTTTCTTGTTTCTGAACATCAAACAGGTATATTTCTTTATCATTAATAGATGCTATGATTTTCCCATCCGGACTGAAAGCAATGCTATTAAGACCAGCCACCCAACCAGAATTTCCCTCTAGTCGTCCTAATGATTTTTGCTCCTGCATATCCCATAATCGTACGACTTTCCAACCTTCCGCCGAAGCAAGCATCTTTCCATCAGGGCTGAAAGCTAATGAAGCACTGGAACGCACAAATCCATCTATTATAGCTATCTGCTTTTGCTCTTGAATATCCCAGAACCGAATTGCCTGCGCACCTGTTGTTGCTATGTTTTTACCATTGGGATTAAAGGCAACCAAGTTCCAATCTGAGTCTCCTTGAAGCGAACCGATTTGTTTTTGCGTTTGAACATCCCAGATGCGTATCTCTTGCTCACCGTAGCATCCAGAGACCAACGTCGTTCCGTCCGGGCTAAAAGAAAGTGAATATACCCAGGATTTTTGTCCTTCCAGTGAGCCGATCTGCTTTTGCTCTTGAATGTTCCATAGTAGCAATTCCCCTTCTGCGTCTCCAGAAGCCAATATTTTGCCATCTGGACTAATGGCAACAAATCCAACGGTATTTTTATGATTAAGTAGTCCTATTTGTTTCTGTTCCTTAATGTCCCAAAGCCTTATGCTCTTATCAGATCCACCAGAAGCCAAGGTCTTTCCATCTGAGGAAAAAGCAACCGTATATATATAATCAGTATGCCCCTTTAATATACCTATTAACTCTTGTTTTTGAACATCCCAAAGCCGAATGACATTATCTTGCCAAACACCAGATACTGCCAATATTTTGCCATCAGGGCTGAATGCAATAGAATTGCCTAATTGTAGAGATCCGATCATTTTTCGAGCTTGAAAATCCCACAAATTTATTTTGTCATCATCCACGATAGCCAAAATTTTTCCGTCAGGGCTAAAAGCAAGACAGTATGAAGATTTATCTTCTTGCAATATACCGATCTCATTAAAATTATCTGCATCATATAATCTAGTGCCAAGACCAGTTGATACCGCAAGTATTTTGCCATCGGGAGAATATGTTAACGCATCAAGCCAGCCTTTACCGAGATGAGCAGAAGGCTTATCAGGTATTTTTCCACCTTCTCCCTTTGGAGCCATGAGAGTGGAGTTCTGTTGGCTGGAAAGGTCAACTCCACCGTCGTCTCCGTTCATGCCAGATAAAGCTATCACTTTGGATGTACTCAATGCCTTAACAGGAAACTCCCCAATATTCTGTACCTTCGTCTGAGCGGAAAGCGATGAATTCAAAGGCACTTCACTGATATTAAACAAACCCAGATTTGCGTTTATACCCAGAATTGCAAGGATAATCCCTGTTGCAAAAGAAAACCCCCATGGCAGGCCTTTAGTTTGGGAGAATGGGTTGATCCTTATCCGTTTCACAGTTTCTACGATACGCAATGTGAAACCAACCGGCAACGTACGCTCTTCAAACGCTGTTTCTAACATATCAAGCATTTCCTCCTTTAACTGCGACCTTGCTCTATAAAGTCGTTGAATAATAGTATTAGGGGAAGTACCAAGAAATTTGGCGATCTCTTTAGTGCTCATGCCACCGAGATAGAAGAGCGTTAATACCTGACAGTGTATCTCTGGAAGCGAATGTAACGTTTCCTGAACCGATTCAAGCACGAGTTCTTCACGGTAGACATCCATTGAGTGTGTCTGTAATGTTTGAGGGTCTTCGTCCTCTATAAACTTACTGTCGGGTCTTTTGGAGAGATTGCGGATCCAGTTCCTGCAAATATTGGTAGTGATTGAGTAGATCCATGCGTGAAAGCTATCCCATCGCCTTAAAGTCCGTAGTTTTTGAAAAGCTTTCACAAATACCTCTTGGGTTACATCTTCGGCATCATGAAAATTCTGAAGCTTAGAATATGCAAAAGCATAAACGCTTTCCTTGTATCTATCCACAAGGAAACCAAAGGCTTCTGGTTCTCCATTGAGACATTTGCTGATTATATGCCCATCCTCAGTTCTCACCGCACTACTCCATTTCAAATGCGACAAGCAATTGTAACATGATCAATAAAGACTACCACTTACTAGGACACCTCAGATGACCGAAATATTACATGAGTAAATTTTTTTCTAGGCAAAAAAGTCTTAAATCTCACTTTCTTTAAGAATGAAGTGCTTTCTTTCATCTTTCATCCCTTATCCTTTAAAATCGGGAGAAGGGGGATTTGATTAAATAAGTCATATATCTAAATATATCAAAATAGGGAAGTTATTTAATCACGAATACTTAGCACTATCATATTTTCTATTGATAACGGTTCCAACTTCCTAACCTCATCCTGACAAACGTAGTATAGCTTGCAGACGATAGCTTTCTTCTGGTAAACCTGACGCAGAACGTGATAGTATATAGACAACTGCTTTTGATATTCCTCCTCGTTCAGATAGTCCAGATCGCTCTTGTAGTCAATGATCTCAATCCTGTCATCATAAAGTGCCAGAAGATCAATCGTCCCTCGTATAAGGTTATCGCCGACTGGCAGAGAACACTCCACCTCTGTTTTTAGCTCGTTTGCGTTCAATGATGCTATAAATGCCTTTATCCTCTCCGCCTCTGGTTGATCCCATTCTGCGCCTATCCCTAGAGCAATTTTTTGAGCGAAACTGTGAAGCTTATTACCAAACTCCCTTCCCTTGCCGCCGTCTTCAGGATGCTTATACTTCATCAGGCTATGGACACCGATCACAATACCCCGCTTCTCGTAATTCCCGATAGTAAGTTCATCATGTATTTCAGAGCGTTCAATCTTAATCTGCGGCAATTCAGGCTCATAATTTTTGACAACCTCGTGTCCTTCTGACATCTGATCGAAAAACTTTGATGCGTCCGGGTTAGATGTGAATATTAGATACTGTTTCGCCCTCGTTATAGAGACGTATAAAAGCCTTCTCTCCTCGTCGTAGTCAGAGAACAGTCTTGTCGCCAGAAGGTCAGTCTGCCACTTGTCGAAGACGTATTTATAGCCATTCTTCTCACCGAACTCATTCCTGATTCTTAATCCAACCAGATCGTGATAGAACATCCTGCTTTTTTCTGTCTGGAGAGAAGGAAACCGCCTTTGGTTCACGTTGGCAATGAAGACAACTGGATACTCAAGACCTTTTGCACCGTGAATCGTCTGTATAACAAAAGCATCATCCGAAAGGTTTATGTCTATTTCGTACGTTTCGCCACTTTCAATATTTTCTTCAATGAAGTTAATCAATTCAGATACCGGGATGAGGAATTTGCTAAACAATGACTGAACCCTTACGATTATTGCATTTGCATGGCTTCCTGAGAAATTGTGAAATTTCAGAATCTTGTCTATCAGGGACACAATATCCTTCTCCTCTTTGACAAGTTCCTCTCTGAAAGTTCTTAGGTTTTTGGGAAATGCTTTGCGTCTGGTAATATACGTTATTTGTGAGTAGTTATAGCCTTCTTTCTCAAGAATTGGTATCCATCCACGAGGGTTGTCAGCGTCAATAACCAGTCTCAGCCATGCCAGAACGAGTATAGCAGGCTCGGTTTTGAAAAGCTCTATCCCGCCGTCATAGTTCGCTGGTATACCGAGGCTTGTAGCCCTATTTTGAAGCTCAAGCCCAAAAGCCCTGTTACGACAAAGAACAGCTATGTCCTTGAAAGTGACCCGTCTTGTAACGTATTCATCATTTTTTATCTCTTTGATAAGGTAATCTTCATTATCAACTATATCCAGTATCTTACCGAGTATAAGCCCGTATTCGCTGTCTTCGTCCTTTGCCTGAAAGAACTCAATTTTTGTTTTATCGCTGAGATCAAAAGCTGAATTCAGATGAGTTATCCTATTTGCTGTGTTTTCATCTATGAAGTCATCCTGCGTTGCAGGTATCACCAATGATTTTTCAGAGAAGTCAAGGATTTCCTGAGAGCTTCGGTAATTCATGTCAAACTCACGATGTACCGCAGTAACGTCAAAAGTTACACGCTCAAAATCTCTATTCAGGATTTCCTTATAAAATCTGAGTTTTTCGTCAAATTCGAGGATGTTGTCAATCGTAGCGTTTCTGAAGGCATAAATCCCCTGTTTCCAGTCACCGACAGCGCACAGGTTATTAGTTTTCATCAGCATCAGAACCATCATAAACTGAATCTCGTTAGTATCCTGAAACTCGTCAACCATAACGTAATCAAACTGCTTGCTGACTCTCAGGTCACGATTATGGTAAAGCAGTATAAACGCAAACATAATCATGAAGTCAAAGTTAATCCTGTTCATCTTCACGCAGTATTGGATGTATTCAAAATAAATGTCGTGTATGAACTGCATCAACATTGAGCGGTCGTCATTGAAGGCAATCTCCGCCGCTTCTGGCTTGATCTGCTTTTCATCAAAAATATCTACTAGCTGGCTGATGTAGAACCCATCCCTAAAAGTAGTTTTGAAGGATTTGAGTATCTTTGATTCAGTGAGGTTATTTTTCCCCATTTGTGGAGTGTTCAGAAAGTCAAATTTCTGCTTATATAGCTCGAAGTCACCGTTGAGCATTTCGTCACTGTTGTTGAACCAATCGTTTCTTTTTGGAAATATGCCTTTGCAGCAGAGCTTCCTGATTAAATCAAGCACATTGCCATATTTTATAACTTTGTATACGTCGTTGTATTGAGGATGTTCAGCCTTAAAGCTGTTAAAGAACCTTCTGAAAAACTGCCCCTCATAGATTCCACTTTCCATGACTGCGGGATTCTGCAAAACGCCATCAATCCCTAGATACCCCGGTGAATTAAGCCCGTTTTGCTTTATCAGCCTGTTGCAAAATGAATGGAAGGTGCTGATCGGTGCCCTCGTAAGATCGTTGATTTTATATTTGCTTCCACATTCCTTGATAATCTTACTGCGCATATTCTCAGCGGCGTTATCAGTGAAAGTGAGCAGTAGTATCTTGTTGGGATCGCCTGCTTCTTCGAGAATCCTCTCATATCGCTTCGTGATAGCAGTAGTCTTGCCAGTGCCGGCACCTGCATCAACAACGTATATGCCGTGAATATTATCAACGACCTCGAGTTGTTTTTCATTCAATCCTGCTGATATTATAATCTTACTCATTTCTCGCACCATCTTCATCCCTCATCCTTCATCCTTCCTTACCGTGCCAGATAGCCGCCATCCACAGCCAGTACGTGTCCAGTCACCATTGAGGAAGCATCTGAAGCGAGAAAAACAACCGGACCGACGTATTCTTCTGGTTCAGCGAATCGTCCCAGCGGAATCTGAAAGCGTAAGTGCTGTCCTAGAGGTTGACCATCGTATAATTCGCCTTTACTCTCCGAGTCCTCAATCCATTTCAGCAGACCTTCAGTAGCGACTTGGCAAGGCGCAATAGCATTGACACGAACGTTGAAAGGCGCCCATTCAATAGCCAACTCTTTCGTCAGCCCAACAAGCCCGTGTTTAGACGAGCAGTAAGCCGCCTGTCCCCGACCAAGCGCAACCATCCCGGCGATAGAAGTAATAATTATAATACTACCCTTTTTCTGCTCAACCATCTTGCGCCCAAAAGCCTGAATACACCTGAAAGCACCTGTCAGATTTACCGATATAAGTGCTTCCCAATCCTTCATATCCACGTCAGCCGCATCTGCATGAAACGAAAAGCCCGGACAGTTTATATATGCGTCAACATGCCCAAACTCATTCATTACAGCCTGTATTGTTCGATCCACGTCATCCTGTGAAGTCACGTCACAATAGCACTCAAGAGCCTTTTTGCCATAAGATTTTATTGTATCGAGAGTCCTGGGTATCCTTCCCTTGTTCTTATGCCCGATAACAACGACGTCAGCACCGTATTCAGCCAGCCCTTCAGCAATAATGCTCCCCATAGCCCCGCCAGCACCCGTAACCACGGCGACAAGCCCATTCAAATCAAATAAGTTTTTCATAAATCAATGCCTCCGCTAATCCGATGATTTAAATTATGAAATACATAGCATAATGCCTCAAATGATAAACGACGTCAAGGTTTAATCCTAAATTTCGTCCAATGAAACAGTAATTCCATAAGGTTTCAATAACGCTCTAAATGCAGTAATGATACGGTTTACCAGAGGAAATGAAGGATCGAAAACTACCCTACATACCTTTTGTG
>Ga0315274_10010591_pt1 | contig 13277 bp, 14 predicted proteins | sample YL17G02_20_MG_FD_203700 | JGI IMG/M metagenome (GOLD analysis project Ga0315274, IMG submission 203700) | Sediment microbial communities from Yellowstone Lake, YNP, Wyoming, USA - YL17G02_20 | ecosystem: Environmental > Aquatic > Freshwater > Lake > Sediment | place: USA: Wyoming | collected... | reverse complement strand
CCTAACAGGCAAGGGCAGAAGCAATATTACTAAAGCCGAATTTAGTCCCAGAGAACTTCTCAAAAAATACGGCAGGGAGGGCGATTTTCTTTTACATCCTTTGTCGGTTTTCGGAGTAAAAGAAACGATTGATTTTTTTGAGAAAAAAGGATTAAAAATCAAAATTGAAAGGGGAAAAAGGATATTCCCCCAAAGCGACAAAGCCGCAGATGTTTTGAATATTTTAATCAATTATTTGGAGAAAGGCAAAGTGGAAATAATGACTAATTCCGAAGTGAAAAAGATTATTAAAGAGAAAAATAGGATAGTAAAAGTCATCTTGAAAGATGGAGAAGAAATTTTGGCAAAAAACTATATTATTGCTACCGGCGGAAAATCTTATCCCGGAACAGGTTCTATCGGCGAGGGATATCAATGGGCAAAAGAATTGGGTCATAAGGTTAATAAGTTAAGGCCTGCCTTGGTCCCCCTGAAAATCAAAGAAAACTGGCCCAAAATGGCGCAGGGTTTAAGTTTAAAAAACGTTGAATTGACCGTTTTTCAAAAATCAAGTTTTTACGAAGTAAAAACGCAGATGAAGATGAAGGAAAACTCCGAAGGAGGTAAACTTCATCGCCACAACAAAAAGCAAGACAGTCGCTTTGGCGAGCTTCTCTTTACTCATTTTGGCATATCGGGCCCCATAGTTTTAGATTTAAGCGGGAAGGTTGGTGAGCTTCTGGAGAAAGGCGAGGTAAAATTAGTTTTGGATTTAAAGCCGGCTTTAGATTTTGAAACTCTTGATAGGCGGCTTCAATCTGATTTTTCAAAATACAACAATAAACTTTTCAAAAACTCTTTATCAGATTTGCTTCCTCAAAAATTAATTTCAATTATTGTTGATTTGTCCGGCATAAATCCCGAAAAAAAAGTAAATGAAATCACGCGGCAAGAAAGGCAAAAATTAGTTAAATTATTGAAAGGATTGGAAATGAGGGTTTCTTCTCTTTTGGGTTTTGAAACGGCAATTGTTACTGCTGGCGGCGTTTCCCTCAAAGAAATAGATTCAAGAACAATGAAATCAAAACTGATTGAAAACCTCTTTTTTGCCGGCGAAATTATTGACTTGCATGGTCCTACCGGCGGTTATAACCTGCAACTTTGCTGGAGCACCGGGTATTTAGCTGGTGAGAACGCAGCAAAATAAAATTAACATGAAAGAAATCGTTCCATGCTTTTCAGGTCGGGCGGTTTTTTGATAGAATAAAAGAGCAGAAAACGAAATAAAACCGTTTATTTATTGTATTAAATATATGAGAGATGAATTCTCTCGGCAAAAAGTCGATGAAGAATTAGCTCTTTTGATTCAATCCGGCAAGATTGAATTTTTTGACATTTTGCTGGAGAGATATGAAGAAAAAATCAGGCGGTATTCGCGGAAATTCCTTTCTGATTCGGAAGACATAAACGACGTCCTTCAGGATATTTTTATCAAGGCGTACAAAAACATCAGAAGTTTTGACGCGAAAAGAAAATTTTCTTCGTGGCTTTACCGTCTCGCACATAACGAACTAATAAACGCCCTCAAGAAGAAAAAAAAGAACCCCTTGCCTTTGTTTGATTTAGACGTTTTTTTTCCGCAACATCTTTCCGATAATAACAGCCTCGGCGAACAAACAGAACGTCGAGAGATGGCCGAATTAATTGGTAAATGCCTGGACAGATTAGAACTTAAATATCGCGAACCCGTTATTCTTTATTACTTTGAAGAATTAAGTTATAAAGACATCGCCGAGGTGATGCGGATTCCGATTTCAACCGTGGGAATCAGGATAAAAAGGGCAAAAGAAATAATGAGAACTATTTGTAAAAAATTAGGATATTTATGATAAATAATCAAGAGCAAAAATCGATCAAAGAGAGAGTGCTTGAGGAAATAAAAAGCGGTCGGATTAAAATACGGCCGAAATTTTACTTTGTTTTGAAAACCGTTTTGCTCGCGGTTGGATTTTTTATGGCAGGAGCTTTGGTCCTATTTTTAATTAGTTTTATCAGCTTTCATTTGCGGGCAAGCGGAATTTGGTATTTACCGGGTTTCGGCCCTCGCGGTTGGGGAATTTATTTGAGGTTGATGCCCTGGTTTCTGATATTGGCGGGTTTAATTTTAATTTTAATTTTGGAAATACTTGCCAAGCGCTTTTCTTTTGTCTGGCGCCGGCCGATAATTTATTCTTTGTTGGCCATTATTTTAATTGCCCTTATTGGAGGCTTTATTATTGAAAGAACTCCTTTCCATTCGGGACTTTTTTCCCAGGCCCGGCAGGGAAAATTGCCTTTTGCCGGCCCTGTTTATCGCGAGTTCGGAATGCCGAGATTCCACGATGTCCAACGTGGGGTGGTTGAAGAAGTAATTGAAAATGGTTTCAAAATCAGAACGTTTGACGACCAATTATTAACCGTGGTTTTGGCGGAGGAGACCCAGTTTCCCTTTGGAAAAGAATTTGAAAAAGGCGATAATGTGGTGGTGATGGGAGAAAGAGAAGACGATACGGTACGCGCTTTCGGCATCCGTAAGATTGATGATCAATTTAGAGATTTTGAACGCCGGCTCCGTCCGGCCATGCCTTTTCCTCCCGCGCAATAGAAATAAAAATACTTTTCAGTTGTATTAACAAATAGAGGGCCGGCGAAAAGAGAGGACTGTGTTCGTTTTCGGCCCTCTTTTTTGATGAACCCCGTTAGAAGCAGGGCGCCCCAAGGTGCCCGTAGCACTGCCTTCGGCAGGGCGGCTTCTAACGGGGTGAAATAAAGTTAAGCATTATTTGTAATAATAAATAGAACCCTAAAAAGTGATAAGATCGTTTTTGATATGAAAAAATTATTTAAGAAAAAAATTATTATCCCTCTCTTACTGCTTCTTATTGCGGCAGGTTTTTTTGGCTACAAAGCCCTCAAAAGCAACGATAAAGAGACTCGTTATGTGCTGGCAGCAGTGGAAAAAGGCACGATTATTATTTCGGTTTCCGGCACCGGCCAGATTTCAGCTTCAGACCAGGCAGATATAAAATCGAAAGTTTCCGGCGATATTACTTATCTTAACGTTCAAAAGGGCCAAGGCATATTAGCTAACGCTCTTTTGGCACAGATTGACGCCACCGATGCGCAAAAAGCGATCCAGGACGCCCAAACAACTTTACAGCAGGAAAAACTCAATCTTGATAAAATGAAAGGCATGGTTACTGATGAAGGTACTTTGCGGGGCACAAAAGAAAAAGCCACAGAAGATCTTAATAAAGCATACGAAGACGGTTTTAATAATGTGGCTAACATTTTTCTTGACCTGCCATCTATTATGGCCGGGCTTCAGGACATAATCTTTTCATACAGTTTTACCACATCTCAACAGAACATTGATTACTACGCCGATGCGGTAAAAATCTACGACGATAAAGTTTTACAGTACAAAACAGATACCTATGATAAATATCAAATCAGTCGCAAGACGTATGACCAAAATTTTGAGGACTACAAATCAGCTAGTAGGTTTTCGGAAAAAAACGTGACTGAGTCGCTGATTAGCGAGACCTATGAAACCGTCAAAGACATTGCTGAAACCGTGAAAAGTACCAATAATTTAATCCAATTCTATCAGGACAAACTCATAGCAGCTGGTGGTCTTAAACCGCAAACGCTTTCCAGTACGCACCTATCCAGTCTTAACACCTATACCGGAAAGACAAATACCTATCTTTTAAACCTTCTTTCCACCAAGAATACTATTCAATCAGACAAAGAAGCCATCATCGAAGCCGATTTCAGCATCAAAGACCAGGAAATTAAAGTGGCGCAGGCAGAAGAGACGCTGTCTGAGGCGCAAGAAAAACTGGCGGATTATTCCGTTTATACTCCTTTTGGCGGCATTATCTCCGATGTAAACGTCAAGAAAGGCGATTCGGTTTCAGCCGGCACGGTTTTGGCAGTAGTTATTACATGGCAGAAAATAGCCGAGATTTCTCTTAACGAAGTTGATGCGGCAAAAGTAAAAGCCGGTCAAAAAGCGACTTTAACTTTTGACGCGCTTTCAGATGTAAGTATTTCCGGAAAGGTTTTAGAGATGGATACAGCGGGAACGGTTAGCCAGGGCGTGGTCAGTTACGGAGTCAAAATTGTTTTAGATACTCAGGATGAGAGAATAAAACCCGGCATGAGCGTAGCAGCCGACATCATCACTGATGTCAAGCAGGACGTTTTGGTTTTGCCCAACAATGCGATTAAATCGCAGGGCAATTCTCGTTATGTTGAATTAGCAGAAGTACCGGCAGAAATGAAACAGCAATCATTAACCAGCGTCTCGGGAGTAATTTTATCAAACTCGCCAAAACAGCAGTCCGTAGAAATTGGACTTTCAAACGACCTTTCCACCGAAATTGTTTCAGGCCTCAAAGAAGGCGATATTGTTGTTACTTCAACGATTAGTTCAAATAAGGTTCAGACTACTCAAACCCAGACTAATCAAAGTCGGGGAACTCAAGAATTTCGAATACCAGGATTATGATAGAAGCTAAGAACATTACCAAAGTTTATAGGTCGGGCGATGTTGAAACCAAAGTGTTAAAAGGCATTTCTTTTTCTATTAAAGAAGGTGAATTTGTGGCAATTATAGGACCTTCCGGTTCAGGCAAATCAACTTTAATGCATATTTTAGGTTGCTTAGATGTTCCAACCAGCGGTCAATATTTTTTTGAAGGAAAAGACGTTTCTCAGCTTTCTGACGATGAATTGGCCGATATCCGTAAAGAGAAAATTGGCTTTGTTTTTCAGTCTTTTAATCTTTTACCTAGGACTACGGTTTTACGAAACGTGGTGTTGCCTTTAGCTTATGCTAATATCCCAAAAAGCGAACGAGAAGAAATTGCTAAGAGAGCTTTATTAAGTGCCGGTTTGGATGAAAAAACATTTTATCATCTTTCTAATCAGCTTTCGGGAGGGGAGATGCAGAGAGTGGCCATTGCCAGAGCTTTGGTGAACAATCCAACTATTATCTTGGCTGATGAACCAACCGGAAATCTTGATAGTAAAACCGGTGAAATTGTGCTTGAAACCTTCAAAAACTTAAACAAGCAGGGTCGAACAGTTATTTTGATTACTCACGAAAAATATATTGCTGAAAAAGCTGAACGAACAATTTTCCTCAAAGATGGAGAGATTATCGAGGACGTCGTCAATCATCGTTCTAAAACGGTTCAACAAATTAAAGAATAAAATGCTTATTACTGACTTATTTGAAGAAACATATTTTGCTATTTCTGCCAATAAAACCAGGTCGGGCTTGACTATTTTGGGTATTGTCATTGGAATTGGTTCGGTTATCGCAATGATTTCAATTGGCCAGGGGTCAACCGCCTCAATTGAAACAAGTATTCAATCAATGGGCTCAAATTTAATTACAGTGAGACCAGGATCTCAGAGAAGTTTTTCTCCTGTTTCAAGCGGAAGAGGCAGCGCTCAAACTCTGACCATTGAAGATGCGGAAGCCATAGCCAAAGAGGTTTCATTTGTTCAGGCGGTAGCTCCGGAACTTTCCCAACGTTATCAGATTGTTGCTAAGGGGAAAAATACCAACACCCAGATTGTCGGCACAACCGCTTCATACCTTAGCGTTAAAAATATCGAAATGGACCAGGGTTCGTTTATTTCTGAACAAAACGTTATTTCGCAGTCAAAAGTGGCAATATTGGGCGCAACCACGCGCGATGATTTATTCGGTGAAGGAACAAATCCCGTAGGACAGACGATAAGAATTAACGGAATAAACTTTAAAGTCATTGGCGTAACTAAATCTAAAGGCGGCACTGGTTTTGGCAGCCAAGACGATATGATATTCATTCCCATAAGTACCTGCCAGAAAATTTTAGCCGGAGCTGATTATGTTTCAACAATTAACGTTCAAGCTGAAGGTCCCCAAGTAATGGCTCAGGTTCAGAACGAGATTACCAATCTTCTTTTGAGTTTGCATAATATTAGCGACCCAGAATCGGCTGATTTCAGCGTCTTAAGCCAGGAAGATATTCTTGCGTCTGTTTCTTCAATAACCGAAACAATGACTATTTTATTGGCATCAATTGCCGGAATCTCTCTGGTTGTGGGAGGTATTGGCATTATGAATATGATGATGACGACAGTTACTGAAAGAACCCGAGAAATCGGTCTTCGCAAAGCTATTGGCGCCAAAAGATTGGACATAAATTTGCAGTTTTTAGCTGAAGCAGTAATGCTGACTTTTCTTGGCGGAATTGTCGGAATAATTCTGGGGATCGGACTGGCTTATGGAATAACACTTTTTACCAGTACGGCGACTAAAATTTCTTTATTTTCAGTTGCTTTGGCTTTCGGCGTGTCAGCTGCTATTGGGATCGGCTTTGGCTACTGGCCCGCCCAAAAAGCAGCTAAGCTCAACCCGATTGAGGCGTTGAGGTATGAGTAGAAGAAAATTCAAAACTTTGAAAGGTCGGAACTAAAATTTATCAATTTAAATTATTATGAATATTAAAATTGTTTTAGTTTTTATTGGAGCCGCGATTATTCTCGGTGTCGGATCATTTTACGGCGGAATGAAATACGGACAAAGCAAGATTACAGGGAATTTCGCAAATCTTCGCAATCTTTCTCCGGAAGAACGCCAGCAAATGGGCGCGGGAATAGCGGGTTCTTTTGGCAGCAGAACCGGCAATCAAACAGGAGCAGGTTTTATCAATGGAGAAATTATCTCAAAAGACAATCAAAGCATCACCGTGAAACTGCGGGACAACAGTTCAAAAATCGTTTTTTATTCCGGTACGACCGAAATTAGTAAATTTGCGAGCGGAGCTTCCGGCGATCTGGAAATCGGCAAGACAGTGACGATAAACGGCACGGTAAATTCCGACGGCAGCATTACCGGACAATCAATTCAAATAAGACCGACGCAGCAAATCAATCAATAGTCGATACCATTCCTTGTCCCCACATAAAAAATCGCCCTGTCGGCGATTTTTTGTTCAAGCTTTAGCAGTCAAAGCGCTTGCCCCGAGTTTACGGAGGAGGTATAATGGAAAAATAGAAATGATAAAACCAAAAGCCATTTTAATAGGACTGGCAATTGTTGTTTTTCTTTTTTCGCTGGGAGCTATCAGCGACTATTTTTATTTTAACCGCAGCCAGTTTAAAAGTCAGGTCGCGCTACAAGAAGAAGGAAAGGACGTTTATCTGGGATTTCTTTCCGAAGTGTACAATACCATTAAACAAAATTACTGGGATAATTTAAGCGATGCTCAGTTATCTTCTCTTTTTAAGACAGGGGCGGAAAATCTGGTTGCAGGTGTTTATAATCTGAAATCAAGCGACCTTGAAGGGCTGAAAAAGATATATTCTGAAATTTTTACCCGCTTTAACGACGCCCAGAAAAAAGAATTTTCCGTGAAGTTAACGAACCTCGTTTTAACCAGTTTGGCTCCTCAATCAAGAAGCGGCCTTTATACTCAAAAAAGCGAACAATCCCTCCAAAACACGGTCCAGAACGTAAATCCTGAAGCGAATTTATACCAGAACCTTGGCATGAGCAAAGACGTTTCTGACAGCGAATTAAAAAACGGCTATACCCAAAAAGCGGCGGAAATAAAAGCGAAAAAAGAAGAACCTGACCAAAAACAAGCTGAACTGGAAAAATTAGATTATGCCTATGGCGTGCTTTCCGACAAAGACAGCAGGGAGCAATACGACCAGACAGGAGCTGAACCCACGGTTTTTTACAAACTGCTGAAACCGGAAATTTTTTACATCTACATTAAAATCTTTTCTCCCGCCACTTTTAATGAATTTCAGAGAGCGGCAAATAGTTTAGGGGATATTGAAAGCGTCAACGCTTTAATTCTGGATTTGCGGGGAAACATCGGCGGCTCAATTGACATTTTACCTTATTTTTTAGGCCCCTTCATCGGCCAGGACCAGCTTGCCTACGAATTTCTACATCAGGGAGAACGCATTGCTTTCAAAACCAAAACCGGCTGGCTGGACAGTTTGGTCAGATACAAACAGGTAGTAATTCTGGTTGACAGCCAGACCCAGTCAACCGCTGAATTAATGGCTGCTGTTTTGAAAAAATACAACGTGGGAATCGTAGTTGGCGAGAAAACCCGGGGTTGGGGCACCGTAGAAAAGGTTTTTGAAATAAAACAGCAAATTGACCCCAACGAAAAATATTCTTTGTTTCTGACGCACTCTCTTACTCTGCGGGACGACAACCAGCCCATTGAAGGCAATGGCGTAGAACCAATAATTAATTTCAGCAGCGAAAACTGGGAAAATGAAGTTTATGAATACTTCCGCCACCCGCAACTAAACCAGGCCCTTAGTGATCTCTGGCAGTCAGGCCCGATTAGTTTTTAACATTAAAATTTAAGTTCTAAACCGAAATGTACAGAAAAGACAGGCAAAACGAGTTTTACACAACGTTGGCAAAAAAAGAGGGATATCCTGCCAGGTCAATATATAAACTAAAAGAGCTCGACGAAAAATATAAAATTATCAAAAAGGGCAACCGGGTTTTGGACTTGGGTTCATCTCCGGGTTCCTGGCTTTTGTATATTTCTCAAAAAGTGGGGGACAAAGGAAAGGTGACTGGCGTTGATATTGAAGAGATTAAGATACCCCAAAAAGCCAACATTACTTTCATTAAAAAAGACATTTTTGATTTAGAGAGACCCGAAGTCGAGGTCGATGAAGCTGACGCTTCATCTTCACCCTTCGCTAACGCTCGGGTTTTCGACGTGGTGGTTTCCGATTTGTCGCCAAAAACCTCGGGCATTAAATTTTTAGATGCCGGGAAATCTCTGGAATTGGCGGAAAAATCTTTTGAAATCGCAAAATCAGTTCTCTTGCCCGGGGGAAATTTCGTCTGTAAGATTTTTGAAAACGAAGAGAGCGAAGAGTTTTTTAAAAAAGTGAAAAAATGTTTTGATTTTGCGAAAAGATTCAGGCCAAAAGCTGTAATTAAAAAAAGCAGGGAATTTTACATTATCGGCAGGGGATTCGGGGTTTAATTAAAATGCAGGCGGTAGAAGTAAAAAATTTATCTAAATCGTACGGAAAAATACAGGCGCTGGCCGGTATTGATTTTAGCGTGGATGAAAACGAGATATTCGCGCTTATCGGGCCAAACGGAGCAGGCAAGTCCACCGCTTTGAGAATCTTGGCCACGGTGCTGACGCCGACCAGCGGCAGCGCTTTTGTTTACGGCTTTGACATCAAAAAAGAACCTGAAAAGGTGAGAGAGCTCATCAGTTATCTACCCGAAGAAGCCGGCGCTTACAAAACTTTGTCCGGCATTTCTTATTTAAAGTTTATGGCAAAGCTTTATACTGACGACGTTAAAAAGCAGTCAGACGCGATAGATACCGCCCTTGGAATTGCCGGCCTGGGAACGCGGATTAAAGATAAAATAAAAACCTACAGCAAGGGTATGACCAGAAAGCTGCTTCTGGCAAGAACCGTGATGCTAAAACCCAAATTGGCAATACTGGATGAGCCGACCAGCGGACTGGACGTTGTTAATGCAATGGAAATCAGAAAAATAATCCGCGATTTGTCGCGTCAGGGCATGGCGGTTTTGCTTTCCTCCCACAACATGCTGGAGATTGAATTTTTGTCAGATAAGGTAGGTATTATCCACGAGGGCAAAATTTACGAAATCGGCACGCCCGAAGACCTGAAAAAAGAATACAGCGCCCGAAACTTGGAAGAAGTATTTATGGCTACGGCCGCAAAATAAAACAATGAAGAAATTTTTTGTACTGGTAAAAAAGGAAATTCAGGAATTATTGACCCCCCAATTGCTGGTGCCGCTTTTAGTGGTGGTTTTGGCGTTCAATTTTATCGGAAAAATAGTCGGCAAAGAAGTGGCAAAAAAACAGGCGCCTCAGTCCATTGAAGTGATTGATTTGGACAATTCAGCATCTTCCCGGAATGTGATTAAGATTCTGACCGAGAACAAATTCGTGGTGAACGTCTCATTTGAGGATAACAGGGAAGAAATTATCAGGCAGGCGAAAGAAAAAAAGGAAAAAGCGATTATGGTGATTCCGGACGGCTTTGAGGCAGGTCTGGCAAGCTTCCAGCCCCAAAAAATTGACATTTATACCATTTTAACCAACTTTTCGGTCACGGGCAGCAGGGAAACGGAAATTTTAAAAAGCGGCATTGCCCTGCTTAATGAAAATTTAAGCAATCAGATGCTGGCTAAGATTGACAGCCAGAAAAACCCCGAAGTTTTGAAAAGACCGCTAACTGCCAATGATTTTGTGGTTGTGGGGCAAAAACTTGCCAACATCAGCCCGGCAGCCGTAGCCGGCTTTATCACTTCCCAGACAACTTTCATTCCCATTATCCTGTTTTTAGTGATAGTTTTTGCCAGCCAGATGATTGCTACTTCCATTGCTTCTGAAAAAGAAAACAAAACCCTGGAAACTTTGCTTTCCAGTCCGGTCAGCCGTAAATCAATCGTTGCTTCAAAATTATTCGCCGCAGGTTTGGTGGCTTTGTTAACAGCCGTGGTCTATATTTTTGGCATGAGAAATTATATGACCGGTATGATGGGCGGAGCCGCCACAATGACTTTGGATGAGGGGACAAAAAGCGTAATTTCCCAGTTGGGACTGGTCTTGGGAGTCGGCGATTACTTGATATTGGGATTGTCCTTGTTTTTCGGAATTCTGGCAGCTTTGGCCATTGCCTTTATTCTGGGTTCTTTTGCCGAAGACACGAAAAGCGCCCAGGGAGTGATTGCGCCCCTGATGATTTTAATCCTCATTCCTTATTTCCTGACTTTATTTTTGGATTTTTCCTCTTTGTCGCCTGCGATAAAAATTTTAATTTACGCCATTCCTTTTTCACATCCCTTCTTAGCCGCCCCCAATTTATTGCTGGGCCAGGTTCAGAACGTCTGGTACGGCATTGCTTATCTGGCGTTTTTCTTTCTGGTTTCCGTGATCATTGCCGCCAAAATTTTCTCTACAGAACGCATTTTCACAATGAAAATCAGCTTTAAGAGACAGAAGCCAAAAAAAGAAAACCCCGCTTAAAGCAAGGTTGAATTTTCCCAGAAATGGTGGTAGGGTAAAAGAAGAAAGCAAATTTATGAAGATTCAGGATGTACCAAAAACCGAAAGACCGAGAGAAAAATTAAAAAATAGAATAAGTAAAGGTCGCATTTTAACCGATTAAATAAAAATATTTATTATGGCTAAAGAAGTTATAAAAAAAGACGGGACAAAAGAGCCCTTTGACGCCGGAAAAATTAAAAATTCAATTTTAGGTGCTGCTCAAAAAACCGATCTTTCAGAAGAAAGAAAAAATGAAGCAGCAGAAGAGGTGGCAGCTACGGTAATTCAGATGGCAGAAGAGAAAGACGAAATAGCAACTTCAGAAATCAAAGAGAAAATTCTTTCAGAATTAGACAGAGTAGAACCTGCTATTTCCGAGGCTTGGAAAAAGTACGAACAAGAGAACAAATAAACCCAATTTAAGATGTTTTTCCGATAAAAGCGCCCAAAAAAGGGCGCTTTTTGGTTGAGTTAGGAAAAACTTAGCATTTCTAACAAGATAGACAGAACCCATCAAAAATGCCAGAATTAAGGCAGTTTTAAATGTAAAGTATGCCCATGTTAATGTTAGAGCAGGATTTTGAAAAATTAATTGAAAAAGCAATAGTTTCTCTACCAGAGCATATTCAAAAAGCAATGGACAATGTAGCCATCGTTGTTGAGAAAAGGCCTTCGCCTTATGATCTAAGGAAAACCGGAACAAAAATTGGCAGCTCTTTTTTAGGGCTTTATCAGGGAGTTCCCAAAACCAGTTGGGGCAGGAGTTTCGGCCAGATTCTACCAGACAAAATTACCATTTTCCGGGAACCGATCGAAAGTTTAGCTTCTTCTGTCACCCGAGCGTCAGCGAAGGGTGGAGATGAACAAAGTTCATCGGTCACCCGAGCGTCAGCGAAGGGTGGAGATGAACAAAGTTCATCGATCCAAGAGATTGCCGAATTAATTAGAATTGTTGTCTGGCACGAAATTGCTCATCACCTTGGTTTCAGCGAGAAAAAAGTCAGAGAGTTGGAAAGAAAATGGCGAAAGGCGAAGAGATAAATCTCTTCTTCACCCTTCGCTATCGCTCGGGTAAATGAAAAAACCTTTTGATGAAGAATTATACAAAGATATAGGGATTAATGAATTGATTGTTTTGGGAATATACTTGATAACCGAGCCCCCTCCTCCAGAGGAGGGGGCGAAGTCAAAGAAGAGGGCAAAGTCCTCTTCGCCGATTAACAATGGGGAAAAATGTACGCTTGAAAGATTAATTAAAGAAAGTTTTAATTTATTTCCGGCAGCATTTTGTTTTTCTCAATATCCCGAATGGCCGGACTCTCGGAAACTCGACCGACCCCTTCGAACTCTAAGAAAAAGAAAATTAATTACAGGCAACCCAAAAACATATTTTTATCTAACAAAACTCGGCAAGAAAATTGCCATCGAAACCGCTAAAACTTTTAGGCAGAGGAAATTGTTTAAATAAATCCCGAAATGAACCTCAAAAACCTGCCGAAAGCCGAAAGGCCGCGAAAAACTTGATTCAAAAATACCTTGTTAACCGTTGACACCTTAGTTAACATATGATAACTTAATATATATGACAGGTAAAAATTTTATTTCCACAACTGAATTAGCCAAAATTTTAGGAGTAAGCCGCGTAGCGGTATTTAAAAAAATTAAAAGCGGCAAGATAAAAGCTTTCAAAGTCGGCCGTAATTTTGTGATTGATAAAAAAGAGTTGGGCAAAATTTTAGAAAAGGGATTAACAGATAAGCAAAGAACAGAAATTGGGAAGGCGGTTGAAAAAACCGTAAAAGAATACGGAGAAACTCTTAAGCTACTGGGAACAACATGATTAAAACCCTTTCAATTGCCGAAGTTGAATATACCGCATTTAGGTTGGCTAGTCAAAGAACATTCGTTCTTCTTCACCCTTCGCTTCGCTCGGGTAAAGAATTAATGACTTACAACGAACCAATCCCTGACTTCACTACTCGTTTTCCAAATATTTTGGAAAGTTGTCTTGTTGTTCCATTTCAAGAATTTAGTAGAAAACCTTTTTATAAAGGAATTGTTGGGAAAGCAGCAATTCTTTTTTATTTAATGATAAAAAATCATCCTTTTCAAAACGGCAACAAAAGAATTGCAATGACAACTCTTTTTTATTTTTTATACAAA
>Ga0315274_10010589_pt1 | contig 13278 bp, 9 predicted proteins | sample YL17G02_20_MG_FD_203700 | JGI IMG/M metagenome (GOLD analysis project Ga0315274, IMG submission 203700) | Sediment microbial communities from Yellowstone Lake, YNP, Wyoming, USA - YL17G02_20 | ecosystem: Environmental > Aquatic > Freshwater > Lake > Sediment | place: USA: Wyoming | collected... | reverse complement strand
TGAATAAAAAAATAATCTTTACAATTAATGTCTGATGATTGTTAATAAAACTATGACTTCAAAAATTTATGACATTATAATAATTGGTGCAGGGATTGGTGGTTTATTATCGGCAACACTGCTTGCTAAAAAGGGACGTGATGTTCTTTTGATTGAATCGCACGATAGACCTGGTGGGCTAATGCAGGGCTTTGAGAGAAGAGGTGTTTTTTTCGATTCCACCTCTGCATTTCTAATGGATTGTGCTGAAAATGGAAACTTCACAAAGCTCCTTAATTCCATTAGTGTCAAAGACATTTCATTCATTGATGTTACGGATAAGTTTGTTGGTTCATACCCTGATATTGAAATTAAAAATAGTTATATGTTGATAGATGATGAATTTGTAAAGAATAACTTCCCACAGGAATTGAGCAGGTTTGAAAAATATCTGAGACTGATGCAATCAATCAGCAGGCAATTAGCTTTACTCTCCAAACCGAAATTTTATCATTATTTACTCTTCCCCTTTATCTTTTCTAAAGTCATACGATATGAAAAGAAAACTGTGAAAGAGGTGCTTGATAAGTTTTTTAGTGATGAGAAATTAAAGACAATACTTTTTGAGCATCCAACGACATCTCCACCATCTTCAGCACCATTTTTATTTTTGCCTATCTTATATAATTCGGCGATGAGTGGGTTCTTTTATCCTGAGAAGGGTTTTGCGGATTTGGCAAATAAAATTCTAAATGCGTTTTTACAACATAGGGGAGAAGTATTATTCAATACGAAAGTTACGTCAATCAAGGTTGAGAATGGTATTCAGACAATCAAGACAAATGATGGCAAGAGTTTTCAAGCCTCAATTGTTTTGTCTAATATATCGCCGCTTAAAACAATTGGTATGATTGAGAACCTCAAGGATTATGAAGAGAAAAAGTCAGTTCGCAAATTTGTCGAAAGAATTAAGAGAGCCACTTATTCTGAATCGGCTTTTTTGATTTATGTCAAACTCAAAGACAGCTATGATACGAAAATTAGACCATTTATCACAGGAATTTCATCGACGTATGATATGGAAAAATTTTATGGAACAATTCAGAATGGGAAGATGCCGGAGGACTTTTCTATTTATATTCTCAATCCCTCTTGTGTAGCGAAAGATTCTCCGAAAACTTTAACCATAGGTACGGTTGCTTCGTATGAATATTTCAAGTCGATACATAGCCGTGAGGGAAAAGAGACATATTTGTCTTTGAAGAAAAATTACGCTGAGCGAATTATTGATTTTGTGAGCAAATCAAAGTACTTCCCGGATTTGAAAGATAATATTGAGTTTGTTGAGACTGCTTCACCATTGACAATTGAGCGATATACACAGAATGAACGTGGTTGTAGTTATGGTTTAAAATCAACACCGAAACAGTTTGGAAGATTCAAATTACCTAACAAATCACCGATTAAGAATTTGTTCTTTGTGGGACATTATGTTTACCCCGCGTATGGAATTACAGGCGTTGCTCAATCGGCGGAAATGGCTGTGGCAGAGATAGAGAAGAAGATTAAATAAAGTTGAAAAATGAATATTTAAACCACGAGGCGCACGAAGAACACAAAGAAATTAACAATTTAAAATGGACAACCGACAACTGACAATTATAAATAAAATACAAGATTCTTCGTAGCTCCTTCACTTCGTTCAGGACTTCGGCTCAGAATGACAATCTTAAATTATCAGTTGTTAGTTTTACATTTTTAATTTTATTCTATTAATATTCCCATGGTTTTAAGATTTCGCGAAGTGAGCGATGTCTTTTTTTCTTCTTTGCGACTTCTTGTTCTTTTATTTCTTTCCAGGATTTTGGTTTTTCCACGCCTTCCTTCTTTGCTTTTTCCGCGGCTTCCAATTCTTCATAATATTCCATAACCGTTTGATAAGCTGAATTCATCATCACAGTAGAGAAACTGATAAAGAATATAAAAAACCCCACGAATTTTGTGAAGTATACTATTAATGATAGAAAAAGTAGGTTAAGCAAGACAGCTATAGCGAAAAATGGTTTGCTTAAAAACATAATGTTTGCACGAATAAATAATTTCTTAAATGAGATATTCTGATTAACGAGAATTGGGACTGTATATATCGCAAGCATGATAGAATAGAAGCCAGCCCAGATGCAAATCCCAGCAAGAATCATACTGATGAAACCACTTTGTGAAAAAAGTTTTCCACCCAAATAAAATTTAGCATTGTAAAATAAAATTATTAATATGAGCGTATGAAAAAGATAAAGAAGTACTCCTTTCAATGCGAATTTTTTTAGTCCGATAAAAAAATCTTTTAAGATCGGGTCTGTTTCTTCAGTTACTTTGGAGACAAAATAAAAAAGACCTGCAATCGGTATTGGAACTGTTATTAGAGATAAAAGGTAACCTATAAGAGGAGGAAATCCGAAAAAGATTAAAATTAGAGGTGCGAACAGAATACTTATAATAAGATTAAGCAGAACAAGTTTACCGAGATTATCGTAGCTTCCCCAGAAAAATTTATACCATAGAGTTCCAATCATACTTTTTCCCAGCTTGGACTAACCCGTAAGATTTCTGCGCCCAATTGAGATAATTTTTCTTCTATCTTCTCATATCCTCTGTCCAGATGATAGATTCTCAAAACCTCAGTCATATCCTTCGCAACTAATCCTGCAAGAATCAATGCCGCACTTGCTCTTAAATCTGATGCCATAACAGGCGCTCCGCTTAAGGATTTCACACCTTTAATTATTGCCGTAGAGCCATTCAATCTTATATCTGCTCCCATCCTTAACAATTCACTAATATGGATAAATCTTTCAGGATAGATGGTCTCGGTTATCTGGCTTTCTCCTTCAACAATTGACATAAGTGCCATAAATTGAGCCTGCATATCAGTTGGGAAACCAGGATAGGCAAGGGTTCTGATTGAAACAGGTTTTAAAGCCTCAGTTGGGGAACAATAGATATGAACTTTTCCATTAACTTCTTCAATGATTACTCCTGCTTCGCGGAGCTTTTCCACAACGGCAGCCATATGGTCAAGGTGACAATTCTCAAGATACACATCACCATTAGTGATTGCAGAGGCTACCATAAATGTCCCTGCTTCTATACGGTCAGGAATAACATCGTAGGTCGTCCCTTTCAAACTGTCCACACCATCAATAGTGAGAGTGGAAGTGCCACCACCTTCAATTTTTGCTCCCATCTTGTTGAGAAAATCAATTAAGTCAACGACTTCAGGTTCTTTTGCTGCTCCTCTAATTATGGTTTTTCCTTTAGCCAAAACCGCTGCCATCAGGGTATTACAGGTGGCACCGACACTTGAGCCATTTTTCCCTTCAAGTGAAAAATCATTTCCTCGTAGACCGTGAGCTTTTGCGATAATATTACCATGTTCAATTCTGATAGTAGCGCCGAGGGCTTCCATTCCCTTTAAATGCAAATCAACGGGTCTGGGACCAATCGCACAACCACCGGGTAAGGAGACTTGTGCTTGTCCGAGTCTGGCTATCATAGGACCCAAGACGTAAATGCTCGCTCTCATTTTTCGGACCATATCATAAGGAGCTTCGGGTTTATTGAAATTCGATGCGTCTATAATGAGTTGTTTCTCTTTCAGTTCTGTTTCTGCACCGATTGTCTTCAAGACGAAGCACATACTTTCAATGTCTCTCAAATTAGGGACATTATTCAAAATCACTTTTTCATTAGTGAGTAAAGAAGCAGTCAGAATCGGCAGGAGAGCATTTTTCGCACCGCTGATTCTGATTGTCCCTTTTAATTTTTTTCCACCATATATTACGACTCTATCCATAATCAATTTCACATCCTTAGATTTTTAATAGAAATCTTTAAAATACCTCAAAGGCAAAAATATTTTCCCATTAATGATACTATTTCTAATCCCTAATCCCTACAACCAATCCCCAACCCCCTCCCAATGGGGGCAGGAATGATAAGAGTGTGTCATTCTTATAAAATTGGGAATCTAATAATTATATTTCTCCAAAAAAATATCTATCTAATCGATTTAGGTCTTTTACCACTTCACATTCTTTATATTCTTTGCTCTTTTCAACTTCAAGTAAAACCTTTTCTCTATGCATATTACCGATTTCAATAGCAAGCAAACCATTCGGCTGAAGATGGTTTGGTGCTTCAATAATCAATCTTTTTATTACTGCGAAACCGTTATCAGAAGCGATTAGAGCAGTGATTGGCTCATAATTAAATATATCAGGTTCAAGATTTACCTTTTCAGACTCAGCTATATACGGCGGATTGGAAATGATTAAATCAAATTTGTCATTAACATTTTCAAACAAATCAGACTTTAAGAATTTTATTCGATGAGTAACATTGTGAAGAACACTGTTTTCTTTAGCGAGTATCAGGGCTTTTTCTGATATGTCAGTAGCAATAATTTTCGCGGATTTAAAATTCATAGCAAGAACAACTGCGATGCATCCACATCCTGTGCCAATATCAACAATGTTTAGCTCATCACTTTTTTTATCTTTCAGTTTGTCAATGACCAATTCGACAAGATATTCTGTTTCTGGTCTTGGAATCAGGGTCGCTGGAGACACTTTAAATTCAAGTGAACAGAATTCTTTTTTTCCTAAAATGTATGCAATCGGCTCTCTCTTTAGTCGTCTATTTATTCTATCTTTAATTTTAGATAATTCATTATCACTTAGAGGTTTGTCGTAATTGAGGAATACGCCGAGTCTATCCGAACCTATGGCATTAGCAATGATGAGTTGAGCATCTAAGGTAGCTGTGGGGATTCCAGCCAATCTCAATTTGTCTCTCAGAGAAAACAGAGCCTCTTTGACTGTTTTTATTTTTGTTCTCCTGATAAATGTTTGTAGCGCGACATTTATGTTTGTTTGTAGTCCCTAATTGTAGGGGCATATTGCATATGCCCTGTAATTATTGGGCACGTGCAACGTGCCCCTACAAAGTATATTGTTCCCTGCTAAAGCAGGTACTACAAACAATATCTTGCACTACAACATTGTCCATAAATTAAAAAATATGCCCCCTCACCCTTCCCTCTCCCCTCTGGGGAGAGGATTAAGGTGAGGGGATGTTGTTTTATACGAATACTTCTTTTAACTTATTTGCCTCGTCCCAGACTCGTAAAGCTTCGATAAATTCTTCAAGGTCACCTTCAAGGACACGGTCTAATTTATAAAGTGTGAGGTTGACTCTGTGGTCTGAGACACGGTTCTGGGGGAAATTATAGGTTCGAATTCTTTCACTTCTATCACCGCTACCGACCTGTTTTCTACGATTTTCACTAATTATTGCTTTTTGTTGAGATAATTTCTGGTCATACAATCTTGCTCTTAAGACTTTCAACGCTTTAGCTTTATTTTTATGTTGTGATTTTTCATCCTGACAAGTTACCATCATTCCTGTTGGAATGTGTGTAATACGAATTGCTGAATCGGTGGTATTGACATGTTGACCACCGTGTCCTGATGACCTGAATGTATCAATCCGTATTTCATCAGAACGAATTGCAATGTCAACTTCTTCAGGTTCAAGCAAAACGGCTACAGTTGAGGCAGAGGTGTGAATCCTACCACTACCTTCAGTGATAGGAACTCTCTGAACACGGTGCGTTCCACTTTCATATTTCATCTTACCGTAAACGCCTTTTCCTTCAAGGCTTGTAATGATTTCTTTAAATCCACCGGTTCCTGTTTCGCTTAAATCAATTATCTCTATCTTCCAACCATTTATTTCTGCATATCTACTATACATTCTGAACAAATCTGCAGCGAATAGTGCTGCTTCTTCTCCACCAGTTCCAGCACGGATTTCAAGGATTATATCTTTTGAATCATTGGGATCCCTTGGGACTAACATTCTCTTTAGTTCACTTTCCAGCTCTTCTAACTTCTTTTCACCCGATTCAACGTCCTGTTGGGCAAGTTCGGCTAACTCTTTGTCACCTTCAGCGATGAGATGTTTTGCCTCATCGACTTGAGAATGAATTTTTTTGTATTCCCGATATTTACTCACTACATCAGATAAACCAGAATGCAGTTTAGAAGTCCTCTTATACTCCTCAGGATTACTGAAAATGTCTGGATCTGACAATTTCTGTTCCGACTTCTCGAAATTTTTCTCTGCTTCCTCTAATTTATTTATCCAATCCACTGTTATTACCTCTTATGATTAACATTAATAATTTGGCATAAATACTCAAATTTTTACTATTAAATTATCAAGAGAAAAAATCAAGCAAAATTAGTTTGTGTTAGTATGGTAATATTTTTGCAAGCTATCGGTGGAGCATTTCTTCGTGGGGTAAGTGGTCTTCAGCGGGCTTAATATGTTTTAGTTCCCTACTTACTCCGATATTGGGGATAAGCCCTTCAGGTTTGAATCTCACCGCAAAGACAAGTAAGGCGCCATAAATTAAAAACCTTGAATCAGGGGGAAGATTTAATTTGTAAATGGCTTCCCTTAAAACTTCGTTCAATGAAGCTAATAAAACGCCACCTAAAATTACTCCCGTAATACTTCCCATACCTCCTAAAACTACTATACAAAGTATTAGCGCGGACATCATAAAATTGAAGTTTGACCAGTTTACATAGTTGTAAAAAGCTGACCAGAACGCTCCGCATCCTCCTGCAATACCGGCACTTACTGCAAAACTCAGGGTCTTATAATACATAATATTTATTCCACAAGTTTTGGCAGCTATCTCATCTTCTCTTATGGCGAACCAGGCTCTTCCCAATCGTGATTTTGATAAACGTGTTACTACATATATTGTTATGGCTAATATTGTAAGAATCAAATACCAGTAAGCTGTTGGTGGAACTCTTGTGAACTCGTAATTGAACAAATGTGGTCGTGGTACATTATGAAATCCACTTGCTCCGCCCGTGACTGATGTCCAATTTCTGCTTATGAGAAATACAAGCTCAGCGAAACCGAGCGTGACAATAGCAAAATAATCCCCCGTTAATCTCAACGTTGGTGCTCCTAATATCACGCCCCATAAACCACAGTGTAAAATCGTAATTGGTAAAGCAATCCAGAAAGACATCCCGCAGTTCCGCATTAATATTGCTGCGGTATAAGCGCCAATACTCATAAAACCTGCATAACCTAAATGTAGTAGACCACAAAATCCTTGCACCACATTTAAGCCAAGGGCACTTATCGTAAAAAGTGTAACAATACAGATAACCTCAAGCCATCTTGAGTTGTAATTGATTATCATAGGCAGAAGCAATAGGAATGCTAATACTCCGAATCCAAAGATAATCTTAGCTTTTTTATTATAATAAATGAAGTCCATAGGTGATTTGAGATTATTATTTATTTTATTCAATACTTTCATATTTGAAGTTTTATGTTAAAGGTTAAAAGCTTAAAGTTTTTTCAACCGCAAAGAGAGCGAAGAAAGTGGTGCGAGATTCATCTCGCAGTATTTATTGCGACACAAATGTCGCACCACGACATTATCTGTTTTGTGCGATGAATTGCACCGCTCGTGTAGGGAACGGTCGCGACTGTTCCCTACGCTCTGTCTATGCTTTTTGATCCTAAAATTCCCGTTGGTCTGAAAATTATCACCAGTATCATCAGTAAATAACCGCAACCATCTGCCCATCTGGAGCCTATGCCAGGGATTGCTGTTGCCATATTCACGGCAATTCCCATCAATAATCCTCCTAATATTGCACCAGGAATGTTCCCGATTCCACCAAGGACTGCGGCTGAAAATGCCACTATTCCCACCTTGTAACCCATAGTGGGTTTTAACTGTTTTGAATAAAGAACAAATAATATTGCTCCAATTGCTGCAAAAATCGAGCCTATCATAAAAGTGAGAGCTATTGTTTTATTTACATCTACTCCCATTAAAGATGCCGTTGTTTTATCCTGAGCACAGGCTCTCATCGATTTTCCAAGTTTTGTTTTATAGATAATTAACTGGAGTATAATCATTCCGACGATTGTTGTTAAAACAATGAGTATTGCTAATAATGGGATTGATGAATACTCACCAATTCTTACGAGATGACCTCTCTTGAGTAACTCCCAGAAGTTCATACTTGCTCTTAATGATTCAGAGAAAAATTTCCCATCAATTTCAATAGGCGTTTTAAAGAGTGCTGGAATAGCATTATCAGGGAAATTTCTGACTCGAGCTTCCCAGATTATCATTGCAAGGTTCTGAAGAAAAAATGACATTCCTATTGCGGTGATTAAGGCAGTCAATCGCGGTGCGTTTCTCACAGGTCTATAAGCAAGTATATCGATAGACATTCCCAGAATTGCTGAATATATCATTGATATTAGAACTGCGAGGAAGAAGTTTACGGGAATGAGAAATAGATTATACGAAATCGAGGCAATTATGGCTGAGAAAAAAAATGAAATTAAAAGGCTGATAAAAATATTCCGTTTTTCCTTAAGAAAATTATATGCGACGATAAAAAAGGAGAGGAAGACAACAATCGTTGCACCGATTGCAAAAGCTGGTGGGCTATTGCTCATTAAGGTGAAGGCGAAATAAGCCCCGAACATAAATATTTCACCATGAGCAAAATTTATGAGCTTTATAATTCCGTACACCATCGTGTAGCCCACGGCTATCAGGGCATAAATTCCGCCTAATGTTATGCCGAGTATGAGGTATTCCATATCTGACAAATGAAAAGGGGGACAGATGGTTAACATCTGCCCCCTGTGCTTATAAGTTTATTTTAGTCTCTATCGTTTGGCGTGTTTGTTAAAAACAAATTTTAAAACATCCTCCATATTATTGACTAATACAATTCTCATATTCTCTTTGAGCTTTGGTGAAAGGGATTCTAACTCATCTTTGTTCTCTGAAGGGATAAGGACGATATGGATATTGTTTCTTTTAGCGGCAAGGATTTTTTCTTTGAGACCGCCGATTTTGAGAATTTTCCCTCTCAATGTAATTTCACCTGTCATAGCCACCCCGTTTTTAACAGGGCGTTTGCTTAAAGCAGAAATCATTGATGTCGCCATCGTAATTCCTGCCGAAGGACCGTCTTTTGGAATAGCCCCTTCAGGTATATGGATATGAATGTCAGAATTCTTATAAAAATTAGATGGGATATTAAAATCTTTGTATCGTGACCGAATATAACTCAACGCCGCTTTGGCACTCTCCTGCATCACTTCTCCCAATTTCCCGGTTAATAATAGATTTCCACGCCCTTTCATAACGGTTGCTTCTGTGGACAACAATTCCCCACCGACTTCTGTCCAGGCTAATCCATTTACAACACCGATTTCGTTCTTGCTGATTACTTCCATATCCTTATATTTGATATACCCAAGATATTCTTGAACTTTCTTCTCATCTATGACTTCTTTTCTTATTTTGTTTTTTGAAGCCACAAATATTCTGACAACTTTTCTGCATATTTTCTGTATCTGTTTTTCTAAATTTCTTACACCCGATTCTTTTGTATAACCGTTTATGATTAATTTTAGAGCCTCTTCTTTAAAAACCAAATTGGATTTCTTTAGACCGTGGGACTTTAATTGTTTAGGAACAAGAAATTGTTGTGCTATTTGTATTTTATCGTCTTCTGTATAGCCCTCAATTGTTATGACTTCCATACGGTCAAGAAGAGGATAGGGGATACCGTCAAACGTATTAGCAGTCGTAATAAACATCACTTTGGATAAATCATATTCGACTTCGAGATAATGGTCAACGAATCCTTTATTTTGTTCGGGGTCAAGAACCTCAAGGAGAGCGGAAGCGGGGTCTCCATGGAAATCAGCACTCATCTTATCCACTTCATCCATCAAAAATACAGGATTTATTGTTCCAGCTTTTCTCATCCCCTGCACGATCTTTCCTGGTAACGCACCGATATAGGTTCTGCGGTGACCTCTAATTTCAGCCTCATCTCTAATTCCGCCAAGAGAGACTCGAACGAATCTTCTTCCGAGTGCACGGGCGATTGATTTTGCTAATGACGTTTTACCCACACCGGGAGGTCCAACGAAACAAAGAATCGGACCTTTAATATTTTTGACCATCCTATTAACCGCAAGATGTTCTAATATTCTTTCTTTGACTTCTTCCAATCCGTAGTGGTCTTCATTCAATATTTTTTCCGCTTTTTCTAAATCAATCTTATCTTTAGTCTGTTTAGCCCAGGGAAGTTCTGTAAGCAACTCGAGATAGGTTCTTGAAACAGTTGCCTCTGGTGATAAAGCCGCCATCTTCTCAAATCTACTGAGTTCTTTATGCGCCTTATCCTCCGCTTCTTTACTCATCTTTACTTTTTTAATTTTTATGCTAAAATCAGTAATTTCAGAATCTTCAGGTTCATTTATACCGAGTTCTTGTTCTATAACTTTTAACTGTTCGTTAAGGAAATATTCTTTTTGAGTTTTGCCAATCTGGTGCTTGACCTTCTCCATTAACTGCTGTTCCATTGCGAGGATTTCATTTTCTTTATCAAGGATTCCCATTAAGAGAATTAACCGTTCTTTAACATCAAAGGTTTCGAGTAGTTTCTGCTTTTCTTCAATTCTAATCATAAGATTAGCAGAGATAGTGTCTGTGATGAATAATGGGTCAAATACGTTAAATAAAGCGACTCTTATTTCGCTTGGAATTTTCGGATTGAGTTCTATGTAAGTTTCAAACTGTTTAATTACAGAGCGCATCAGGGCTTCAAGGTCTTTATTCATAGAGAATTGTTCATTTATTTTTCGATATTTTCCCTGATAATATTTATTAGTTGCAATGAATTCGAGAAGTTCTATTCTATAGTTACCTTCTATTAAGACTTTAATAGAGCCATCAGGGATTCTCAGGAGTTGCAAGACTTCACATACTGTTCCGTAATGATACAAATCCGCTTCTTTGGGATTTTCTTTATTCATATCCTTTTGAGCGATAGCTATGATTTTTTTATTGCCTTCGTAAGCCTTTTCAATGGCAATAGTTGATTTTTGTCTCAGGACATAAAGAGGGACAACCATTTTGGGGAATAGAACAATGTCTCTGAGAGGCAAGAGTGGTGAAACAGGGAATTTTATATTATCTGTAGGGAAAGGTTTCAAACCGTTCCTTACAAAATCTTTTTCTTTTAACATATTACATCACGACCTTTACAAAACCAGATTGTAGGAGCAGTTCACGAACCGTTCCTACAGAGCAATTAGAATTATAAGTTGTGCAGGATACATATCTTGCATCAACAGGGATTATCCAAGTAGCCCACAATTTTAATTATGGGCTATAAAAATAATTCATTAAATTATACAGACAGAATATTGAGACACATTTTATTAAAAATTTGTAAACAACTTCCAAGAGTTATAGAAACACACAACATAATGAAAAAACAAGATATATTTCTTCATACCGATAGATAAATCTATGGATTACTAAAGATAAAATAATTATGACACAACCTTTTGGAACTATGCAGAAAATGTGGGGGTGTATTGCTATATGTCCCCACAAAGTAATTGAACTTAAGCTGATTCTTTTGATTCATCAAGAATGTATTCGGGCAGCGCATGGTTGCAAATAACATCTTCTGTAATGATACATTCTGCGATGTCTTTACGCGAAGGAATTTCATACATAATTTCTAACATAATCGATTCAAGAACAGAGCGAAGCCCTCTTGCACCTGTCCCTGTTTCAATGGCTTTATCAGCGACTGCTTTAAGAGCTTCCTTCGTAAATTGTAGATGAATGTCTTCCATCTCGAAATATTTTTGGTATTGTTTGGTGATGGCATTTTTGGGTTCAGTAAGAATCGTTAATAAATCATCTCGGTTCAATTGGTCTAATGTGGCGATGATGGGGAATCTGCCGATAAATTCTGGAATCATTCCAAACTTCAATAAGTCTTGATAAGTAACGTGAGATAGAATTTTTCCAATATCCTTTTCCTTTTTGCTTTTAACTTCGGCGCCGAAACCCATCGTTCGCTCAGAAATTCTTTTCTCAATTATGTTTACAAGCCCATTAAATGCGCCTCCACAAACAAATAGAATGTTGGTCGTATCAATATGTATAAATTCTTGTTGGGGATGTTTTCTGCCACCATAAGGAGGAACGTTTGCCACTGTTCCTTCTATCATTTTAAGCAGAGCCTGTTGAACGCCTTCTCCCGATACATCTCTTGTAATAGAAACATTATGTGTTGTCTTAGCAATTTTATCAATTTCGTCAATATAGACAATACCGCGCTGAGTTTTTTCCAGGTCGCCATCAGCATTTTGGTACAGTTTTAGAATGATGTTTTCAACGTCTTCGCCGACATATCCCGCCTGTGTAAGAGTGGTTGCATCGGCTATAGTAAAAGGAACATCGAGAATTTTCGCAAGGGTCTGAGCAAGTAATGTCTTCCCCGAACCTGTTGGACCGATGAGCATAATATTGCTTTTTTCCAATTCAACATCATCATAGTCGTTATAATTATGAAGCAATCTTTTGTAATGATTATGGACGGCTACTGAAAGGACTTTTTTTGGTTTTTCTTGAGAAATCACATAGTCATCGAGGATTTTCTTAATTTCTTTTGGAGAAGACAATCTCTTTGTCCCTTCTCGGATTTGATTTTGAGAATGACGTATTAATTCCTTTTGAATTTTCTCAAGACATTTTTGAACGCACTCATCACAGATGCAAACATTTGCATTAATTTCTTTATGATAAGAACCTTTGAAAAGCGACCTCACATTATTTTGATCAGCACCGCAAAAAGAACATCGTAATCTCATCTTAGTATTATCCTTCAAACCTAATTTTAAAACCACGAAGGAAAATTTAAAACCGACAACGGACAACTGATAATAAACTATGAGATTCTTCGCAACGCTTAGAATGACAATTTCAAATTGTCAGTTGTCAGTTTTACATTTAAAATTTTTTGTATTATTCCTTTTTTATAATTACCTTATCAATTATTCCGTATTCTTTAGCCTGTTCGGGAGACATAAAGAAGTCTCTATCCGTATCTTTCTCGATTCTTTCAATAGGCTGTTTTGTATGCTTTGCCAGTATCTCATTGACAGTCTGTTTCATTCGCATAATTTCTTTTGATTGTATATCAATATCAGTAGCCTGTCCTTGAACACCTCCCAATGGTTGATGAATCATAATTCTTGAATTGGGTAAAGCAAACCGTTTCCCTTCTTTGCCTGCTGCTAATAATAAAGCACCCATACTTGTTGCCTGACCGATACAAGTCGTGCAAATATCAG
>Ga0315274_10010588_pt1 | contig 13279 bp, 11 predicted proteins | sample YL17G02_20_MG_FD_203700 | JGI IMG/M metagenome (GOLD analysis project Ga0315274, IMG submission 203700) | Sediment microbial communities from Yellowstone Lake, YNP, Wyoming, USA - YL17G02_20 | ecosystem: Environmental > Aquatic > Freshwater > Lake > Sediment | place: USA: Wyoming | collected... | reverse complement strand
GGCTCCCGTCGGCCGGCCAGCGCCCGCAGCACTGCTCGGCCCGTCTTGCCGGCCGCACCGGTGACCAGGATCATCGCCGACACACGCCCAACGATTCTCGCCGCAGGCCGTCGACCCGGAGCCTCACTTTCCCTCTTTGAAGGCCACAAAGCGGCCCCACATCGACTCGGCCTCCATGGCCTTCTGCGGGTAGCAGCCAATGTAGTAGCGGCCGCTTTGTGCCGTGGCGATCCCCCCCGCCAGGTTCTCGGCGTGCACGATCTTCTTGGGAAACAGGTTGAGGTGCATGTCCTGGTAGAAGCCTTCGAGCGGGTACATCTCATCCCAGTCCTTGCCGAAGTCCTTGACCAGCTTGGCATTGGCCTCGGCGAACGTCTTGGGATGCCACAGGCGCATGATGGTGTTCATGGGGTGGTCGGCGGATACGGCGTCGACGCCAATCCACTTGAGCCCCAGGTCGACCGCCCACCTGGAGAAGTCAGCCGAAGGACCCGGGTGTTTGACCATGTAGCGGAATTCGTCCGAATCCTTGCTGCACCAGCCGTACTTGTTCCAGCCCGTCTTGATGACCAGGATGTCGCCCTTGCGGATATCAACTACCCCTTCGATCATCTTGGGGGTGTAGACGCTGGCGTCGCTGACCAGGTGAGAGATATCGGCGATGACGCCGGGTCCGACCCATTCCGACAGGGGCACCTGTCCGATCGTTCGCCCGTTGGGATAGAAGTGCTTCTCGCCGTCCATGTGCGTGCCGAGGTGAATGCTGGCATTGCAGATCGAGCCGTTGCGTCCCATGCCAAAGTACTGCCCGCCCACGCGTTTGGTGTAGGTGACGCTCAGGGGAACGTAGTTCAGCCACTGCGGGGTCTGGACGCTGAAGGGCACGGTCATGTCGATCATTTCCGAGCTTTGCATCGCGGCCATGAACGCATCTTCGCTCATTCCCGCCGGGGCGGTCAGGGCGGAGACACGCGCCCAGGCGGTCTCTACTTCCACGAAGGGGATCGGCATGATCTGGATCCAGGCGCGCTTGTTCTTGAGCTGGTCGATCTCGCCGACGATGCACTCGGCCAGAACGAGGTGCTGCTGCGGCATCGTCAGGTGGGTGAGCTCGTAGTACTCGCCCTGCGGGAAGGCCTCGTCCCAGGTCTGGCCGGTTTCCCGCTTCAGTTTCTCCTCGGCCAGCTTGAAGTGATTCTCGTGCATCCGGCGGATCGGGGTGTTCATCGGATGTTCGGCGGCGCCGCAGTCCACCCCGATGACCTTGAGCTTCATGTCCAGGGCCCACTTGTAGAACGCCATGGAAGGGCCAGGATGGCGCACGAGGAACCCAAACTCCATCGATTCCACGCCGCCTTGCGCCTGCGGGTTATCCACTTGAGGCTGGTCCCAGGAGTACTTGTGATACCCGGTGTTGAGAATCAGGATGTCGCCCTTCTTGACCTCGGCCTTCCTGGTGACCATCTCCGGGGTGATGATGCTGTAGTCCGAAACCGTGTCGGAAATGTCGACGATCACGCCCGGGCCTGATAGGTCCTTCAGCGGAATGTCGGCGACGGCGCGGCCGCCGGAGTGAAAGGCCCGTTCGCCCACAAGGTGGGTGCCTACCGTATTGCTCCAGTTGAGGATCTGACCGTTGGCGCCTTGCCCGCCGCCGTACGCCCCGGTGACGCGCTTGAAGAAGTGCACTTCAAGCGACTTCTCCCCGGGCCAGGGGGGAGTGAACACGCTGCAGGCTTGAGTCAGGTCGTGCAGCTTGGCCTGGGTCATCATGGCGATGAAGCTTTCGCGGTCCATGCTCGCCTCCGTCATCTTGAGGATAGGTCTAGAAGCCGTAGCGATCAGCGAAGGCCACCAGCGCGTCTTCGAACACGCTCATGGGGGCGGAAACGACGCCCGCCCCGACCTGCCCAACGCCCGGCTCCTTGTGAGCGACGCCCGTGTTCACCCGCGGGGCGATCTGCTTTTCCACCACCTTGCGGATATCGATTCCGGTCGGGGTGCCGCGGAAATCAAGGTAGGGGATGGTGAAGTGTGTGTGTTCGGCATAGGTGATTTCGTACATGTCGAGGGTGGTATTGATGGCGTCTTTGGGCACACCACCGATGAAGGTGACCAGGGCGGGGGCGCCCGCCATGGCAAAACCACCGATACCCGCAGTTTCCGTGATGACGCTGTCGCCGATATCACGGCAGGCGTCCGACTCGGTGAAGCCGGGGAAGTAGAGCGCCTTGACGATCGGGGACTGCGCCGTGAACCACTGGTCTCCCATACCGCTGACCTTGATGCCGAAATCGGTGCCGTTGCGCGCCATGATGGTGACGATCGTGCTGCCTTCCACATGGTGACCGGCGGCGGTCATGGACTTGCAGCCGGCCATGACGGGATTGAGAACGCTCAAGGCATTCTCGCCGAGGGACTTGATCACTTCAAACGCCGTGGCACTGTCTTTGGCGGTCTTGGCGATGGTTGGGGCCAATTGGGTGGTCCACAGGAGAGAGGCGGCGTCCAGGCGGTTGTGCCCGTCATCGCCCATGTGCAGCGCCTTTGACAGGATGGCGCGAATATCAATGCCGCCGATGGCTTCCAAGGAGGCTTTGATCGTTGGACCGAGGGTGGACTCCATCCAGCGCAACTTCTCCAAGACCTCCGGGCTGTAGGCGCCCATGCGCAGGACCTTGCCGCGGCCTTCATTGAGATTGGAGAAGCACTTGATCTTGTGGGTCTGGTTCTCAACGACATAGACCAGCATGGAGGGCGAGATTACCCCCGCCATGGGGCCGACGCACATATGCTCATGGCAGGGGGAGAACTCGATCTTGCCTGCCTTGAGCATCCTCTCCGCGTCTTCGGCGCTCTTGGCCTTGCCCTCAAAGATCAAAGCCCCTATCATGGCGCCCCGCATCGGGCCGGCCATGCGCTCCCAGGTCACCGGAGGACCCGCATGCAGGAGCATCGCCTCGTGCAGGCCGGGCACGACCTCGATCGCCCTGGCCATGGTGGTGGCAATCGGCCGGGCTTCCATCATGCGCTGTGTCGCTTCGGTGTTTGCTGCCTCAATATCCATGAGCGTATCCCCTTCTGGTGCAGTTTCAATCCTGGAGGCTTCGTCCCACTGGAAAGCCTGTCCCTCACTCTCTCTTGAATGAACGCTTCCCGATTTCGAAGCGAGCGCGTGTCTCCTTCAGGATGTCTTCGTACAGGGCGAGGTTCCGATCTTCCAAATGGTCAAAGCTCTGGGGGCTCTTGCTGCCCCAGGTGATGTAGCGCAACGGATCGGGATCAAGTTCAGCGGCGATGACTTCCTCGGTGCCCCGCGCCTGAGCCAGTCGCCAGGCGATGGGGGTTACGATCATGCTGTGACCGAAGCCGTAATTCCCACAAGCATCCGGACCCACGATGTTGCTCGCAACGACATAGACGTGATTGTCGTAGGCGCGGGCGGCATTGGTGATGTACCAAATATCATAGCTGCGCTGGAAAGCAGACACTCGGACAATGATCTCGGCTCCTCGTACCGCCAGCAGGCGTGAGAGTTCCGGAAAATCGCCATCATAGCAAATGATCATGCCAATACTGCCCAGGGCTGTCTCGAACACATCCGCGCGACTACCGACCTCGACCCAACCACCCCTGTCGCGGCGTTCCCACGGGGCAGGATGGGTCTTGTCATATATCCCAATGATCTCCCCATTCGGGCCGATTAGTATGGACGAGTTATATACAAAACCGCGTTCACCCGCGCGCCGGTAGGATGGCCAAACAACGTGGACTCCAAGCGCCTTCGCCGTTGCCTGAATATCGTGAGTTATCCGACCCGGAGCCTCATCAACAAGATCCCACAATTCTCCCGCGCTAAGACCGGTCTCATATCCTGTGGTCACCGTCTCCGGAAACACGATCAATTCGGCGCCATTCTCTGAGACCGCCTTTTTCAGCCAGGCGACTCCCTTGGCGACATTCGCCTTGACATCGTTTGGAGTAATGGCGATTTGCGCAACAGCAACGACGAATGCCTTCATGACTATCCCTTCACCTATTCTTCATGCGTTCCAGAATGCCCGCGAGTTTCTCATTGCCACCCGCCGCGGGTCGCCAGTCAACATGGACTACCTCTGCCCCTTGCGCCACTAGACTCTCGGCAAAGGACTCCAAGCCAACATTGATGGCCACCAAGGGTTGACGAAACGCTGCCAGATTGACGCTGGCGATTGGGTGTTCAGCGGCACTGGAAGCCTTTTTGCCGATGCTTCGCAAGAGCCGGCCTACGTAACGCGCGGCGACATCGTTGCTGGTCATCACGATGGCACCGGCCTCTTCGAGTAGCCGGATCTGGGCCGTCATATCCTGGGGGTCTTCCTCTGTCCCTGAAACGACAGCCACAACTTCGAGATAACGCCCGCCATCTTCTGCCGTTCTGCGGGCGTTCGCAATCGCGGGTGCCAACTCGCTGGCCGGGTTTGGGTGAGCGCCAAAACCCAGGACCACATCCAACAAGATGACTGCGACTTCTGGGTCGCTGGCCTCTCTCTCCAGCCGCCGGATGCGCAGGTCATTGTCCATCATCGGGTGCAGACGACCGACCGTGAACTCATCTTCCCCTAGATCAATAAGAGTGTGTTCCTTGCTCACCAAGGAATCTGCTAATCGTAGGTCCTTATTCAAGGGCGCATTCGAATGGACTTCTGGCAGATAATCCTTCAAGATGAGTTGAGCCTCATAAGCCAGAGTGCCACCTGAGAAGAGCCCTCTCAGATAGCGTTGCCCTGATGAAAACCCCTTCGGGTTCAAGTCGCCGACGCTATCGTTGTGTTCCCCTGCCTGAGCCAGCCGGACAGCCACTTCGGCAGCTTCATCGAAAGTCGTAACAAAGGTTACATTGTCAACCTTGCGCATGGCGGTGGAATAGCCAATGAAGTTCACGACCACTGGTTTGCTCACCAATCGTGCGGCTTCGATGAGTTCGCCAGCCACTTTGGGTGAGGGCGGCTTGGAAACCAGAACGATCACCCTTGTGTCAGGATCGCGGCTCATCAAATCAAGGGCCTGACGGGCTGTGCTTGCATTCACAGCCTCAGAGAGGTCACGCCCGCCAGTGCCGAAGGCATGGGTGAGTCCTCCGCCCATCTGGTGGATGCGGACGGAGACTTGCTGCAAGCCGGTTCCCGCGGCCGCCACGATGCCGATAGGCCCGCGCCGAACCTTGTTGGCGAACCCCAATCCAATCCCATTCACAATGGCTGTGCCGCAGTCAGGCCCCATCACCAGCAGGCCCTTGCTGGCAGCAACTTGTTTCAAAGCAATCTCATCCTTCACCGGGACGTTGTCGCTGTAGAGGAAGATATGCTTGCCCAATGCCAACGCCTGACGGGTCACCTCCGCGGCATATCGCCCCGGGACTGAGATAAGCACCCATTGGGCCGCAGGCAAGCTGTTTGCCGCGGCGTCCAAGCTCTTGGAGCGGTATTCCTGATCCACGCTCCCGCTTCGGCGAGCCGCGACAAGTTCGTCCACCTTTCCAAGGGCGGTCTGGGCTGAGACTTCGTCTTCACCTCTTACAACAATGATCAGATCATTGGCTCCAGCCCCCTTGACCTCATCTACTAGCAGACTGATCTGAGCGAGAGCATCCTTGTTGGCATCCGTTCCCATGACCACCCCTGCGTCCAAGACTCCGGGCTGCTCTGACAGGGAACGCTGCAGCTTCATCAGCACTACGGAGTCGTAGTAGGCGCCAGATCGTACTTCAGCTACTGTGAATGCCATGATCTCTTCCAATCCAACCGTCTGGTTGTCCCAAAGGCTGACACTAGATCGCCCCCTTGTCGCGCAATGCCGCCACGGCCTCGGGTGAGGAATTCAACAGACCTGTAAGCACTTCTTCGGTATGTTCGCCCAACAGTGGCGGTGGCCTGTGGAGTTCTGCCGGGGTTTGGGACAATTTGTAGGGGAAGCCCGTCATCCGCACTGTTCCGGCAGTTGGATGCTTGGACTCCAAAGTCATATCACGCGCCAGTGCTTGGGGATGGGCAAAGACCTGTGGAAGGGAATTGATGGGGCCACAGGGAAGATCAGCCTTAGCCATGTCTGCAAGCCAGTCATTGACATCGCGTTGAGAGAAGATCCTATTGAGTTCATCAACCAGTGTTTCCCGATTGGCAACCCGATGCCGGTTGGTCGCAAAACGGGTGTCGGTCTTCATATCTGGACGGCCAAGCATGTCACATAGCAATCCCCATTGTCGCTCATTGGCGGCGCCTAGCATGAACCAGCCATCGCGGGCAGAGAATGCCTCATACGGGGCGAGATTTGGGTGGGCGTTGCCCAAACGACGAGGCCGGTCACCGCCAACCAAATAGTTGGAGGCTACGTTTGCCATGAGCGCGATATGCGAATCGAAAAGGGAGATGTCTACCTGTTGCCCCTCGCCCGTGCGATCGCGAGAATGCAGGGCCGCCAGGATTGCGGTGGCGGCAAACATCCCGGCGGCGATGTCAATAATGGGTATCCCCACGCGCGAGGGAGGGCCATCCACCGGCCCGGTGATACTCATCATCCCGCCTTCGGCTTGGAGAATTGCGTCATAGCCGGGGCGTTCAGCAAGAGGGCCGGTGCGTCCATAGCCGCTGATGGAGCAATAGACTAGTCTGGGGTACAAGCTGTGCAAATCGGGGTACCCCAGGCCCATCTGATCCAAAGCCCCGGTGCGATAATTCTCAACCAGCACATCAGAGATACGGGCCAGTTGGCGGATAATCTCTTGCCCTTCCGGGGTTTGGATATTGACCGTCAGACTGCGCTTGTTGCGGTTGGCGGCAATGAAGTATGCGGATTCGCCTGGATAGGGGCCATACGGTTTGCCTACAAAGGGCGGCCCCCAGCCACGGCTGTCGTCCCCGCTATCAGGCCGTTCCACTTTGATCACATCTGCGCCCAGATCCCCCAACATCATGGTGCAGTATGGGCCTGCCAGGGCGCGGGTCATATCGAGAATCCGAATGTTGACAAGGGGTCGCATGGTCTCTTCTCTACTGCGCTAGTGTTGACTCAGAGATGTGACACGTTCATTGCCTTGGTGAGCGGAGCTTGAAGAGAGCATAGATGATTCACAGTATAGGCCCTTCTTTCAGAAGGAACAACAAGGAGTCACACGAGTGCATCTTTCTATGATGACTTTGGCCTGCGATTTTCCGGACGCCATCTTTCCCGGGATGGTGAAAAGGATTGTTGCCTGACCCCAACAGCCGGTCAAGGGCCCCGGTCGGCCAGACATCCGAACACGCGCAGACCCGCACACGGAATCCGGCAAGAGGCGGGCAAGGTCCTCTTCCGCCGCTGCAGGGTCCTGCAAAACCCCCATGCGTGGGTTCAAATCCCACCGGTGCCTCCTGAATTAGGGGCGTCTTGAAAGACCGTGTAGGGGTCTCCCGAAATCGGGGAGGCCCTTGTGCGTCTTCTTGTAGGCTGAACCCGCGTCCTGTGGATGCCCGGTCGTGTGATGTCTTCATTCGGTATTTGCCCTCTAGCGGAGGAGGATCGCAATGCCGTATTCCGCATCGCAGCGGATACTGCGAGCGGCCAACGAGCCTGTCGGGGCACACACTCTTCCCGGGCCTGCTCTCGGGCGCCTCCCTTGAACTGCCGAACCAAGTGCGGGCGCCCGGCATCACCTCTCTGCCGATGGCTAGGGGCCTGGTCGACCTGGTGGCAATCTAGGACTTCGCCAGTCGCAACGTGCTCGCCTGGCGGCTGTCCGGCACTCTCGCCCCAGGCTTCAGTGTCGGGGCGCCCCGCATAGTTCAACGAAATCGTCGTTCGAGCCGCGCACACGTGCACATCCACGATCAGTGCCAACTTCATCGAGTGCGCTGCGGCGGGCGGCGCCGATGAGCAGCTCCTCCATGCCATCGACCACCCGTGGACCGGTTTCCCTTCACGCACGCAAGCCCTTGAAGGGCTGCTAGACTGGGGCGCTTCATCTTGGGTGGATGCGCTGGTGGGCATGGCCCTCGGCCATGTAGCCGAGCCCGAACCGGCGCTCCGGCATTGGTGCTCAGGTGATCTTCACCTGGCGCCGAGGCCGCGCCCGAGTACGCACGGCCATACCCGCCGGAATGTGGACAATGGCGAAAGGCGGCAGGTCCCTGCGAAGCAGCGGGCAGGCCCGATGCCCTGCTGCTTCGCGTTGGCTGCTACCGCAGGCACGGTGCACCACTATACTCAGCCAGGGATCGGATGCAGTAGTCCGATCCGGAAGGTGAGAACCTGCATGCGCACGCTCGAGATGCGGGCACAACGGATAGGGTCGGTGGCGGCGCAAGCCCTGGCCCTCAAGCAGGACCTTCGCGTCGTCGGGACGACCTCGCGGGGTGTGTTTGTCCAGACAACAGGGCGCTGGATCGTCTTCTTGTCCTTTGAGCAGGCCCTGAGCCCATTGACCGTGACGCTCGGTGGCGGCTCCGTGGTGCTGAAGGTCGTCATGCCTGGCAGCGCGGTCCGGAATGGTGCGGGGTGGCTTGAGTTCGCCGATCCCAGCGTCCGGGTCTTCGTCGACATGCGGGCCCCATGGTTGCCTCCGCCGCCGGAGAGCGCCCCCGGCCCGCACGCGGAGCGTCTTGATCGCCTGGCATGGCTGGTGTCCGAAGTGCTGTCGGCCCGCGAGCCGAGCGAGGTGTCCGCGCTGCTCCCCCACATCCTTGAGCCAGCATCCATGGATCAGGAGGGTTCCAGTGAGTTTGAGCGCGCCCGGTCCATGCGGCGCCTGCGCCACGGCCTGCAGACCGGCAGTGCGCAGAGCGTGGCGAAAGAAATGACCGGTTTCCTCGGCCTGGGCTTGGGACTGACGCCATCCGGAGACGATCTCGTCATCGGCCTACTGCTGGCCCTCCATCGCTGGGGAATGCAGGGGTGGGGCGCGGCGCGCCGGTCGAAGCTCAATCATGAGGTCATCCGGGCCGCCTACGCGCGCACGTCAACGATCAGCGCCAATCTGATCGAGTGCGCCGCGGCGGGTGGGGCCGATGAGCGTCTGCTCCGTGCCATCGACCACTTGTGGACCGGCTACCCCGCGTGCACGGAAGCTCTTGCATCGCTGCTCGACTGGGGCGCTTCATCTGGGACAGATACGCTTGCGGGGATGGCGATCGTGCTGACCACCCCGGCTGGTGGGCACTGAGATGCCCCTTGCCCGAGAAGGGCTCTCCTGGTCCCGCACAGCTCACGGTGAGTTGTATTGGGATTCAGGTGTTGCACGCCGGCGGGACACCAGCCAAGATGAACGACCTTATCGCCAGGGCCGCAACGGCCAGCGGCGCCGCGATGCCCGCCTCCTGACACCGGCCTGCCACAATCCTGTGCTATCCTCTAGCCAATGTCTGCGCGCATCCTCGTCGTCGACGACGAACCGTCGGTCACCGACCTGCTGGCCTACAACCTGCGCAAGGCGCACTACGACGTGCTCCTCGCCGCCGACGGTCGCCAGGCGCTGCAGCTGGCGCGCGAGGCAAACCCGGATCTGATCCTGCTCGACCTGATGCTTCCCGGAATCGACGGGTTGGATGTGTGCCGCGAACTGCGCAAATCGACGGCCGTCCCGATCATCATGATCACGGCCCTGGGGGAGGAGACCGATCGGGTCATCGGGCTGGAGCTCGGCGCCGACGACTACGTCACCAAGCCGTTCAGCACGCGCGAGCTGCTGGCGCGGGTCAAAGCCGTCTTGCGCCGCGCCCGCCCGGATGAGGAGCAGCCCGCGCCGGCGGCGGTCCTGCACGGCCCGGGCGAGCTGACGCTGGACGTCGAGCGCAGACTGGTCACCATCGGTCCGCAGCCGCTCGAACTGACGCGTCTGGAGTTCGACCTGCTGTACTGCCTGCTGCTCAATGCCGGGCGGGTCCTCACCCGCGAGCGCCTGCTCGAGCAGGCGTGGGGCTACGATTTCGCCGGCGACACGCGCGCCGTCGACAGCGCTGTCAAACGGCTGCGCGCGGACCTGCGCCGGGCGTCACCCGAAGCGGACGCCATCGAAGCCGTGCGCGGCGTCGGCTACCGCCTCAACCTGTGACGCCATGCGCACCCGCCTGCAATCGCGCTTGACGCTCAGCTACCTCACTGTCCTCGTCCTGGGCATGGGCCTGGCGGGCCTCCTGGCCTGGCTCGCTGTCGAGCAGCTCTACCTCAACACCCAGCGGGACAACCTGCTCGCGCAAGCGCGCCTGACGGCGGCCGCCCTGCAAGGCACGCCGCTGCCCGCCGTGCCCCTCGAGCCCTACGTCCAAACATCGAACGTTGAACCGGGGATTCACACCCGCGTGCTCGGTCCGCAAGGCGCGGTCGTGGTCACGTTGCCTCTCGCCGGAGGCGACTCACAAGTCCAGGTGCCGTCGGCCGAGAATGCGGGCTTCGTCGCCTCGGACGAGTTGCTCGTGCGCCCCGAGATCCAGCAGGCGATGCAGGGAGAAGCGGCGGCGGCCGTGCGCCGCGTGGCCGCCGCCGGCAACCGCCGCGTGCTCTACGCCGCTGCACCCATCCTGGCCGGTGACGGCAGCCTCTCGGGAATCGCCTACCTGGCGATGCCACTGCCGGCCGGCGGCCTGCCGCCCTCCGCGTTGCTCCAGTTTGCCGGTGCGATCCTGGCCGCCATCCTGCTCGCCGGCGTCGCCGGCACGCTCCTCGCCCGCCGTCTCGCCCGGCCCCTGGTCGCCCTTTCCCGCGCGGCGGACGCCGTCAGCGCCGGCGACCTGAGCCAGACGGTCACAGCCGAGAGCGACATTATCGAGCTGCACAGCCTGGGCGAAGCCTTCAACGCCATGTCCGCCAGCCTGCGCCAGTCGGACCAGGCGAAGAACGCATTCCTGGCCGACGTCACGCACGAGCTGCGCACGCCGCTGACGGTCATCAAGGGGACGATCGAGACGCTGGAGGACGGCGCGCTGGATGATGCCGAAGGCCGCCTCCCGCTGCTGGCGTCGATGGAGCGCGAGACGGATCGCCTGATCCGCCTGGTCAACGAGCTGCTCGTCCTCACCCGTGCCGATGCCGGCGCGCTGAGGCTGAACCTGCAGCCGCTGAACCTGGCAGCGCTGGCGCGCGCCCGCTGCGGCACCTTCGGCCCGCTCGCCGCTCGACGGCAGGTAGACGTTCGTGTTGCGGCTGGTGAAGGGGAGTCGCAGACGAGCGTCTGCGTCCTGGGCGACGCCGACCGCATGGCGCAGGTGCTCGACAACCTGCTCGACAATGCCATCCGGCACGCGCCGGTTGGCACCTCCGTCACCGTCAGCCTCGAACGCGCCGGAGACGATGTGCGCTGCTCGGTGCAAGACCAGGGTCCAGGCATCCCTGCCGAAGCCCTGCCCCTGATCTTCGAGCGCTTCTACCGCGTCGATGCCGCGCGGGACCGCGCGTCCGGCGGCGCCGGGCTTGGGCTGGCGATCGCCCGTGCGCTGATCACGGCGCAAGGCGGACACATCGGCGCTCAGAGCGCGCCGGGGCAAGGAACAAGGATCGCCTTCTCCCTTCCGGCCATCCAGACTGCCCCAGGACTGCCGGAGTCCTGACACCCTCCTGACCGGAGGGCGGCGTACGGTTTGAGGAGCCGTCTCCCCCTTAGGAGGTTCCATGAAACCGCTACCCGTTCTCCTCAACGCAATCCTGACCGGCGCCTTGGCCCTCGCCGTCATCGCCGGTGGGCTGCCGCAGCTCCCTGCTCACGCCGCCGCCCCGACGCCAACGCCAACCGCCCCGCAGGCAACTCCGCAAGCATGCGCTTCGAACCGCACCGTTCAGGTCAGCGGGACGGCGGTCGTGAACGTCACGCCGGACCGCGTGCTGATCCAGCTCGGCGTGCAGTCGAACAGCGCGACAGTCACCGAGGTCGAGGCCGCCAACACGCGCGCCATCCAGAAGGTGATCCAGGCGTTGCGCAGCCAGGGCATCGCCGATAAGGACATCGCTACGGACTGGTACATCATCGAGCCGATCTACGAGGACTACGACTCGCTGTACATCAAGGGCTACCGGATCAACAACCTGGTCGCCGTGACGCTGCGCCAGGTCAAGTCGGTCAGCCCGGTCATCGCTGGGGCGCTCAAGGCGGGGGCCAACCAGGTGGTCAACGTCGAGTTCTACACCAGCCAGCTGCGCACGTACCGAGACCAAGCCCGTTTGCTGGCGATGAAGGCCGCGGGCGAGAAGGCCGCTGCCCTGGCTGGCGCCGCGGGTGCCAAGACCGGCTGCGTCCTGTCGATCAACGAGAACACGTGGTCGTCCTTCAACAGCTGGTGGTATGGGCGCGACCAGAACCTGTGGGCGCAGAACGTAGTCCAGAACGCCGGCCCGAGCGGAGGCAACTCCGGTGCGGGCGCGGAAGGGCCCGTAAGCCTGGGGCAGATCTCGATCCGAGCCGAGGTGAGCCTCGTCTACGGGCTTGAGTGAGCCCATGCGGTCCGCCCGCCTTAGAACAGAGGCGCGTCTCACACCAGGTACACCCGCTCACATCCAACGAACGAGGGTAACTATGAAGACCCTGTTGGTTGCTGCATGTGCGTTCCTGTACGGCCTCATCACCGTCGGCTGCCAGCGGGCCGATGCGACCGTCGCGGAAAGGTCAGGCGGCTCGATGAAGGGGTATGAGCTGTACAGTTGGCAGGCAGAGGGCGAGTGGCGCTTCTCGCTGCTGATCGGCACGAACCGCGAGAAGACCTTGGACGAGATCCAGGATCCGGCCATCACGCGTGGCGGCGTCGATGCTCTGCGCACCATCCTTGCGGCCCTGCCGACCGCTCAAGCGGTCACCTGGCGAGCGGGCGAACGGCTTGAGTTCCCTCCCGACGAGATCATCCGGCAAGTGGAGCAGATGTGCGCCGAGGCGGGGCTCGAGCTCCAGATCGTACGCTAGGCCATGGCTGGGTGTAGTGCGGGCCATGATTGAGCCGGGGCCGCCGCGGCGGCCCCGGCTATCCCGCCTCAATGTTTGGGAGGGTGCGAAGACCTGCAAGAAGAGCCGTGTCGGCCGGGAAACCGCGAAACCACAGGCTCAAGGAGATCAGAGGTTCGATACCTCGCAGACCCAGGCTGCGAGCACCCTGGGACCCGGCGCGGCGTCTTGTTGGCGACCGTGCGGCGTCATCGCCCGGTCGTCGGCCTCTCCACCTCCGCCCACAATCTCTCCCCGTCTGTTCGGAAGGCGATCCATCCGCTACGGTCGGTACGCAGCACCCTCGTCCCGGCCAGCGCCACGAGCACCTCGGGCGACGGCAGCCCGCGCCGATCATCCGCTTCG
>Ga0315274_10010586_pt1 | contig 13281 bp, 12 predicted proteins | sample YL17G02_20_MG_FD_203700 | JGI IMG/M metagenome (GOLD analysis project Ga0315274, IMG submission 203700) | Sediment microbial communities from Yellowstone Lake, YNP, Wyoming, USA - YL17G02_20 | ecosystem: Environmental > Aquatic > Freshwater > Lake > Sediment | place: USA: Wyoming | collected... | reverse complement strand
ATAGTCTGATGTCTGCCCGGTGCAGAGGGAGCTTGGCCAAGGCCTCGCGAATGGCCAGAGGGCCCTGCGCTGCGCCTAGTCGGCCCAAATTTCGCCGGACTCCCTCGTCACAGCAAAAGCCGAGGACCGCGAACGCGGGCGTGTCTATGACGGCAGGCTTTTGCCTGAGATCTAAGGATTCGACGATCTGAAACAAAGCGGACCGCGGCGGTGAGTCACTGCGTCCTCGCCACACACTTATGTTGGGTGCCTTGTAACGCGTGGTCCAGGTCACTTGCGACATACTCGCCTTTGCGCACAGAGTTGGCCGGGTTTGGAGCTTGTATTCTGGTCTAGGTGCTTCATAATGGCAAGACTTTAGCCCTAAATTTAGCCTTTACTAATGAAATCTGATGGGATGGGCATGATGGCCAAAAAATCCTGGGATGCTATTTGGATTAAAGCGACCTTAGCCACGGCCGAGGCTGGATCTGGTCATGGATCTGGTCATGGATATGGGCTGATCACGGACGCTGCTATCGCTGTTAAAGACGGCCGCATCGCGTGGTTAGGAGCCATGAAGGATTTGCCTGCGGATCCGGAGAAGGCCGCCACACAAGTCTATGACGTCCAGGGGGCCTGCATCACGCCTGGTCTTATCGACTGTCACACTCACGTCGTCTTTGCCAGTGACCGTGCGGCAGAATTTGAGTTGCGTCTTAAAGGGGCGACTTACGAAGAGATCGCGCATGCTGGGGGAGGGATACGCTCCACCGTGCGCGCGACGCGGTCGGCCAGTGAGGACGAGCTGTTCGTCGCCAGTCGCCGGCGTGTCCGCGCGATGATGGCGTCCGGCACGAGCACTGTCGAAATCAAATCAGGATACGGTCTGGACGCCGATGCTGAGTTAAAAATGTTGCGCGTGGCCAAGCGTCTCGGTGAGGAGTTGCCGCTGACGGTGCGGCGGACTTATCTCGGAGCTCACAGTGTGCCCGCCGAATTTCAAGGCCGTCCCGACGACTACGTTGAGTTCGTCTGCCGTGAGATGATTCCTAAAGTGGCCCAGCTTGGCCTTGCTGATGCGGTCGACGTTTTCTGCGAAAATATCGCATTTTCTCTCGCTCAAACTGAAAAAATATTCGCCATGGCGCAGGCGCATGGGCTGGCGATCAAGTGCCACGCGGAACAACTCTCTGACTCAGGGGCAGCAGCACTCGCAGCGCGATATGAGGCCTTATCTGTTGATCATCTCGAATATCTATCGGAGCCTGCGATAAAAGATATGGCGAGAAGTGGCACCGTCGCAGTGTTGCTCCCAGGATCTTTTTATTATCTGCGCGAAAAGAAGTTACCGCCGATCGCAAGTTTGAGAGCACACAAGATCCCAGTCGCTATAGCCACTGACTGCAACCCAGGTACTTCACCTATGGTGTCGCTGCCGCTTGCTATGAATATGGGATGTACTTTATTTGGACTGACGCCCGAAGAGGCTTTCGCCGGCGTGACTAAGCATGCAGCCCAAGCTCTTGGCATGGCGCAGGAGCGCGGCACTCTGGCTACGGGTAAGCAAGCGGACTTGGCGGTATGGGACTTTAAGCACCCAAGCAGCTTAGCTTATTTTATTGGCTACGCACCCCTTCGCCAGTTGGTGAAGGGCGGGCGCGTCGTGGACCTCAGTTAATACTTCAGCCTGCAAACGACGCACCCTCTTGAAACTAAAACTTACGGCTCACCATGTGGATGGTGACGTCTGGTGACGCTTCACTTACTTACGTGCTGGTGGTGGGCCAGCAGGGCGATCAGGTTTAGCGATGACAAGGTCGCTACGGTCCGTTGGTTTGAAGAGCTCATATCCCGCGGTATCAGCAATTTTATTCCCGTCGATTTCGTATACGCCAGCTGCGGATTGGCCGACGCATTGACGGCTTACATAGTTGGAATGTTGATCCTTCGCCCAGACAGCAGCAGCCGTGACATTTGCGGCGACGCTAAAGGCTGGGAGGTTCCATGATGCTGAGGGATTACCGGTTCGCGTGCAGCCACTGCTGGTGCAGCGACCAGATCCGTTTTGATCCGTCGCAGTATTAAAGAACGGATGATAGGACCCTGTCACGCCTAGGCTCGATCCCGCCTTGATCGACTTGCGGATACTAAAAGTTTGATCATTGGTTGCGCCCATAGCGGCGCCACTCATGCCGCAGCCTTCTAGGCGTCCCGTTGTCGCATTTTGCTCCAGTTTAAAAACCATGCCGCGTGCGGCCTCGTTGTAATTTCCACCTGGATTTTGCCAGTACTCAAAGGTGCCGGTGTCGTTGTCGGCGTTGAGGTCGAAGCCAACAAAGAGCATTCCGGAGACGGCTTCGTTGGCCTGGCTGAAACCCGTGTAGCTCCCGTCATCAGCTGTGCCCGCATTGAAATTCAAGGTTCCGTCTGCATTGAAGGCGAGAGAGTCGAGCGAGGTCGCCATGCGGGCCGAGCGTAATTCTGTTTTCAGGTGACTGACCGAGTCGACGAGGCTGCGAGTATAGGAGACGCTGATGTAGCGCTTACCTATCGTCGTATTGCCCGGATTTGGTGGGTCATTGCGTGTGATCGACATAACGCCGTGGTAGGTGCTGTTGTCGGTGCTGTCTGGCACGTGGTTGAGTTTGTAGGTTTGCGATGTCGATTTGCCGTCTTTGGTCATGGTGACTGAGATCGTGACGCGGTACACGCCGTCTGCGTCCTTAGCGATCGTCGCCTCGCTCACTTCAAAAGTTGGCTTGCGGGCATCGGTATTGTTGCCTGCGGCTGTGCCTAGCGTGTTTTTCAGGTCGATGCCAGCCTCAGTTTGAGCGGCTGCAACGTCCACTTGATCTTTCACAGCTTGGCAGATCATACCTTGTTGTAGGCCAAGTCCCTGATCGATGATGCCGGAGATTTCTTTGATTTTTGAGCGCGCAAATGACACCAGACAAGCTTCGCTGCTGCCACTAATAGTCGACTTGCCATTTGCCGTTCCGTGCTTGTGTCCGTCCTTGGTGCCGTCGATCATATCTTGATCGAATTCGTAACAGCCTTCTTCCAGATCTTTTGTTGGGCGAAGGAAGACTGCTGGTAAACAGCTGTTCGCTTTGCCAGCGAGGTATTCTTGAGCTTCAGCAGCCTTCGCCTTCAGGCTTTCGGGAGCCGGTGCATCGGCATCGCCAACGGCGAGTTTGGCGCTTGTGGTATCAGTTGGGAAGACAGAAATTGCCAGGGACCCCGGATAGGCCTGGGATAGTAATTCTTGCACTTTCGCTGCCGTTTCACTGACGGTGCTGCTTGAACTGTCAGAACCAGAACTGCTCTTTTTGCCGCAGGCACCCAATAAAGCAAATACCCCGATTAATGCGCAAACTCTCATTCGCAAAGCTCCTATTGCGGTGAATCGTAATAGCCCAGCCTAAATTTAAGGCCCCTAAGATTCGGCTGTTCAGCTGGGTATCTTTAATCAGAGAGACTTGAGAGAGTTTGTGTGGCGCGAATGATGGTTAAGAAATGTTTTTAATTCAGGTGGATAGGTGCGCGCGATTTTATCTAATCACTGGCGCAATCGACGGATTGGCATCCACTTTAAAGTGCCTTGGTTTTAAAGGAGACAAAATCTCAATTTTGCTATGATTTCTGGTGGGTGCTCCCGAGTTGCGCCTACACAGGTCGCATCGCCGCCTTTTCCCGCCATATTTGCCCGCGTACGTCTTCTAGCAGCAAATCCTCGCCGTCGATGCCGAGTACATGATTGGGCATCATCGGAATTTTTCCGGACGGGGTGTCGACTATGTAAGTCGGGATGCCCATGCCGGTAATATTTCCGCGCAGCGAACGAATCAGTTTCAGCCCATCTTCGATTGGCACTCTGAGGTGCTCAGTTCCTTCCACTAAATGCGGGTGGAATAGGTAGTAGGGGCGGACGCGAGCTTTAAGCAGGGCGCGGCAAAGCGCCATGAGACGCTCAGGCGTATCGTTGATTCCCTTTAAAAGCACGGCTTGGTTGCCGACGGGAATACCGGCATCGACTAAATTAGAGACGGCTTGGATTGCTTCCGGTGTGAGCTCTTCCGCGCAATTAAAATGAGTGTTGAGCCAAACGGGGTGAAAGCGTGCGATCATCTTGGCGAGTTTTGCTGTGACTCGGTAGGGGAGGGTCACCGGGGTGCGCGTGCCAAAGCGAATGATATCAACGTGTGGTATGGCGCTGAGGCGCTCTAGTAGATTTTCAATTGCACTATCACTAGCTATAAATGGATCGCCACCGGTAATCAGGACATCGCGAATCGCCGGATTGCTGGCGATGTAATTGATGCCGTTATCGATGATGCGGCGATTAAAATGCAGTCCGTCTTCTTCGTCGCGGCGTTTGCGAAAGCAGTAGCGGCAGTAAACAGGACATAGTTGAGCGACGCAAAAGGCGACACGGTCGGGATAGACTTGGACGACCTCTTTCACAGGGGAGTGCGGCACTTCATCGAGTGGGTCCATGACGCCAACTCGAACATTTAGTTCTTCGCTGCGCGGTAATGCCTGCAGTCTTATTGGACAAGACACGGCCGGATCTGGATTCATCAACGACATATAATACGGCGTGATGCCAGCCACAAAGGCATCGGCAAGTAGACGGAAGCCGTCGCGTTCCTGCGGGGCAAGTGCCAGCGCCTTCTCGGCCGTCGCGGCGTCTCCTACTTGGCGGCGCATGTGCCAGCGCCAATTAACCACGGTCTCGGGACTAACGCCAAACTGCTTCGCCGAGCGCACGGTCAAAGACTGCGGATCGTCGCAAAAACGGCGAAACTCTTCCGGGAAAAACTCAGCCTCTGGTGTGGTTTGCGTTGGCTCTTCTGGCTGACAGGCGGTCCTGACTGGGATATCACTGGTGACGTTCACGGTTCCTCCGCGGCAATAGCGCCCGGCCTTAGTCTCAAAAGAGGCATCAGCATGGCAAGTGTTAAAAAGCTTATTTTGGCGTCTCAGTCTCCCTTTCGGCGGACGCTGCTCCAGGCGGCCGGTCTCGACTTTAGTGTCGAAGTAGCTCCGATCGATGAATATGCGATAAAGGCCGATCATCCTGGCGTCTTGGCAAGTCGAAGGGCCGAGGCCAAGGCTCTCGCCGTGGCGGCGATACACCCCGATGCCTTAGTAATCGGTGCGGACCAGGTCCTAAGTTTTCAGGATTTAACGTTTGATAAGGCTAACGACGAGGCCACTGCGCGCTTGCGTCTGCAAGCTCTCGCTGGTCGTACCCATGTCCTGCACTCGGCGTTCGCCTTGGCCTTTGCCGAAGGCGCAGGGGTCGCGAAGATCATCCGCACCGGCCTGGTCAATGTCGCTATGACCATGCGCGCGTTATCTCCAGAGGAAATAGAGGCTTACGTAGCCACAGGAGAGTGGCGTGGCAGTGTCGGCTGCTACCAATACGAAAACCGTGGCGTGCATTTGCTTAGCAGCGTTGATGGAGACCATTCGTCGATCATCGGGCTGCCCCTCCTGCAGCTGATGGAGCACCTGCGCAGCATCGGCGTCAACCCCTTGGTAAAACCTAAGGGGCCTTGGACTTTGTTAAATTAGCGCTCGGGCAGAAGTCGGCAAGAAAACATTGGTCGCAAAGTGGCTTGATGGCTTTACAGGTGTAGCGTCCGAGCAGAATAAACCAGTGATGAGCCCGCGGGAGGTACTTCTTGTCGATTTGAGCCATGAGGCGTTGCTCGCAAGCGTCTGGCGTCTTCTCGTTATGAAGGCCGAGTCTCTGAGTCACTCGGAATACGTGGGTGTCGACCGCTAGCGTGGGCTCACCGAAGATCTCGGCCAAAACCACATTGGCCGTCTTGCGACCGACCCCGGGTAGTGCCTCCAGGGCTTCGCGTTGACTCGGCACCTTGCCGTCGTAGTTTTCTAAGAGTTGCTGGGCGATGGCGACAGCGCGCTTGGCCTTGGTGGGGGCCAGACCGATCCGCCGTATCAGCTTTAGCATTCCTTCAGCGCCCAGTTTAATGACGCCCTTGGGGTCGAGCCCTGCGTCATAAGCGGCTGTCATAGCGGCATTCACCGACTTATCTGTGGTCTGCGCCGATAGCATGACTGATAAGAGGAGCTGGAAATCAGTCGTGTAATAAAGCTCGCAGCGCGGATTCGGATTGTGTTCGGCAAAACGCGCAAACATCTCGTCGAGAGGGATCTTCGCGCGTTTCTTGCCTGCTGCGGCGACTTTACTTTTGGACTTATTCTGAGACTTCGATCTTAACGTCGCCGAGGACTTTACACTGACACGCGAGACGCTCATTGGGTTCTGCCGCCATGGTTTCAAGGAAGTCGCGCTCGTCGTCCCGGATCGGGCTGAGGTTTTCTACACCCTCAAGGACGCGGATCATGCACGCACCGCAAGCGCCGTCGCGGCAGCCGAATAAGATCGACGTGTCGTGGTCTTCGCACAAGTCAATCATGGCGTAGCCCTGGGTCACTTCGATAGTTTTGTTGTCTGTCTTAATCGTTACTTTAGGCATGCTTAAGGTGGTCCTCTTATGGACAAAACATGGGGCTGGGCGAGCTATCGTTACAACAGTCGGTTGTACCTTGGGTACGACTTACGGTCAAGTCGCCTTGGCTACGCAATGCGGCTTGTTTTTCTCCCGGCGCTGTGAAAATCATGAATAATCACGCGAAGCTAAATCCATAATTGTAGGGAGCTGAAGAACCATGGCGCAGCGCACTGGGCGAGCTAAAGAAAAGTCTAGTAATTTCAGCTTGTTCGATCTTGATTTGCGGGGCTGGCTTGGGCACTCCGGAGGGACAGCTAAAGGTGCCGCTAAACATGGCGCGAGCGATCTCGGGCGACTTGTCGTCGTGGGCAAGCAAAGTGATGCCGCCCAAGCGTTTGAGTCCTTGCACCTAGACGTGCCCCAGTGGCTCGTTGAGCGGGCCAAGAAGAAGCGTGGCGAGCTGCTATATGCTGCGACTGATGATGGCCCACTATGGATAGTGCAGTTGGATGCGAAAAGCTCTGCGGCTGCTCACGGCGGTCTCTTCGCAGTGAGCCCCTACGGCGTGGCGCGCGATTTGGCGGCACAGGTCATCCCCGCATTGGCTGATCATGCACTAAGCGAACTTCAAGTTCATTTTGTTGCCGCCACTGAGCACGAGCAACTAGGCGCCCTGGTAGGGCTGGAACTAGGCGGCTACCGGTACCGGCAGATTCGCCAGCCACGCGCGAATCAAGCGCTCCCCCGCTTGCGTCTAGAGGGGGTGAGCGAGACCACTCTTGAAGAAGCCCGGCTGCTCGGTGTATCGACTAATATGGCTCGTCATCTAGTCAATCTGCCGGCTGCGGAGCTAAACCCAAAGACCTATGCTGATGCCATAGTAGAGATGTTTGAATCGTCTTCGTCTATGACTGTCGATGTTTGGCATGGCAAGAAGCTAGTCAGCGAACAAATGGGCCTTCTCATTGGCGTGGGCCAGGGTGCTGCCAACGGCCCAGCGCTTGTGCATCTAAAGTACCGCCCGAAGGGGAGCAAGCGCGGACAGCGTCCACTTGCATTCGTTGGTAAGGGTGTGACCTTTGACACGGGCGGTCTCGATATCAAAATTAGCTCCGGTATGCGGCTGATGAAAAAGGATATGGGCGGCTCAGCCTCGCTGTGCGGTCTTGCCTATTGGCTCGAACAAAGTCAGTTGGCCGTGCCGTGTGACTTCTATTTGGCGCTTGCTGAAAATGCCGTAGATAAGCACTCATACAGGCCCGGCGATATCCTCACGGCTAGATCGGGAACTACCGTTGAGATCGACAATACAGATGCGGAGGGCCGCTTGGTTCTCGCAGATGCTATTGATGTCGCCGTCAAAACTAAAGGTGCCGATGCACCGGAAGCATTGATTGATTTGGCAACACTCACGGGAGCGATGCGAGTGGCGCTTGGTACCCGTGTGGCCGGACTCTTTGCCAATGATGACTCTCTCGCGGAAACGCTACTTGCAGCCGCGCAGCGCACGAGTGAGCCAAGCTGGCGCATGCCGCTCTACAGTGACTACTTGAGTTCGCTTAGATCATCGGTGGCTGATATGGCTAACTCCGGTCCTAGCCGCTTTGGTGGCGCAATTGTTGCGGCCTTATTCCTGCAACGTTTTGTCGGCGATATTCCCTGGGCACATTTCGATATGTATGCTTGGAGCGACGGCAATACCGGTGGCTGTATCGAGGCTGGTGGCACAGGCCAATGCGTTCAGTTATTGGCTGATTTCCTTCGCGCTCGCACGTTAAAGTGATGGTTGGCGTAGTCCGATGCTAAAGCGATAATTCAGGGAGGCGCCTTGGTCCAGCCAGGCTAAGCCCTCCCCGTTATTTAGCGCATCGGGTAGCCCCATCCACGGTTCCACACAGTGAAAGCCTTGCTCGGGCTGTGTCCAAAGTACTAGATAGCGGCTGTAGTCCGACCAGGCGAGATCGATGGCTAAGTTGTTGGGTTCATCGATGATCGTAGCCTTAGCATCGGTATGATCGCCGAGGATGAGATTATGTAGCAGTTTATTGTTTAGGTCCGTAACATCGCCGTCACCGGTATCAGGGAATGCTGCCGTCTTGCCTGCACTACCTGCCGGTGTCACCCTAACTTGCGAGGTTGCGGTGGTTTCCAACCGTAACTTGCCCGCACGCTCCCCTGCATGGTCCCCTGCTTGCTCCGCATTGCGCAGCGGTAGGCGAAAATAGGGATGCCAACCTAAAGCCACTGGCATCCGCGGTACTTCCGCCAGTAGTCCGCCAAGATTAGTCACGGTGACTTCCGTCACCAACTTGTTAGCAGCAAGTTTGTACTTAACGCGCAGGTCGAATTCGAAGGGGAATAAGTCGCGGGTGCGCGGGCCGGAAAGTAGGCCTAACTCAGCGCTGTCGGCTGTACTAGCCAGTATCTGCCAAGGTTGCCCGTAGGCAAAGCCATGAATCGGCATCCGCCAAATCTGTTCGCCAAGAGCGTAATGTAGCGGCTGCGCGCCATGAAAAACTCTACCCGCAAATGGGAAAAGCAGTGGCATACCGCCACCTGGCCAGCCGCTCTCCTGGCTATTGAACTGATCTGGTAGCCAGAGCAGCGAGGTTTCAGTCCCGTTTCCAGCGTCTAACTTCAAAGAAGCTAGCAAACCACCACGTTCAGGCATTAATACGGCTTTGCTAACCGGGCCAGATTTAAGCGTGATCGACATAATCGACATCCTATAATTAAGGACAGACTGCCCTGAACATAGCTAAAGCTAGCTTTTCACTCTAGTGATTTCCGGGATTCAGTTGGATTTACGTTGGATTTACGTTGGGCAGGTCTCAGCCTGTTGTTTGCCGCCGCTGTATAACCAGTCCCATTCCGCTGCATGCCGGAGTTGCAAATTGACTGGTTTCCCGCTTGCTTCGTAAGCTGCCGAGAGGCCGGTGAGGAAACCCGGCAAACTGCCAGCTCGGAGTGGCGCGGGCTCAAAAAATGGTGCCGGTAAGCTACTGCGCAGATAGTTCCAAAGCATTTTCAAACGGCCAAGAGTGACGCGAGACACATCCACCGACTCATGAGCCGTCAAGGATGCTGTTGCACCAGGCCAAAGTCGGTGACTTAATTGGTCGTGAACGTGCTGCCAGCGATCTTCATCCGTGCCGCATTCTCGATGAAATAAGCCAGTTTTTGCTAGTTCAAAGAGGCCTTCCATATCGGTGTTGGCCAACTCATGCAGCAGCGCATGAGTGAGCAGCGCGAGTTTTAAAGTCGAGAACTTTAGGTTTACTGGTACTCCGCTGCGCAGCTCGGCGAAGATCCATGGGTTGCGCAAGGCTCCTCGGCCGATGATCGTGCCTTTGACACTCGGTGCAATTTTTGCGCGATGGGCTAACGATGCGATGTCCACGACGTCGCCGGATGCGATCACTGGTGCCTGCGCCATGTTTGCTGCCAGTTCGATTAGATCCCAGCGGGCATAGCCTTTATAGCGGTCCGGGCGGGTGCGTCCGTGAACCGTCAGCCTGGCTAAGTTGTGCTCAGACAGAGCTGATAATAGCGTCGTAAATTCCTCGTCATCTTTGAACCCAGTGCGCATCTTGACGGCGAATCGCTCTGCGCCGAGTTCGCTCGTGATGGCCTGGATGACGGAGCGGAATGCGTCGGCATCGCGCAAAAGGCTACTGCCAGCTCCGCTGCCGACACAGGTTGGAGAAGGGCACCCGCAGTTTAGCTCGACAAATGGCGCGTGCCGCAGAAAAAGTGGTGCGATTCTGACAAAGTCAGCTTGGTCTGCCGCCATAATTTGCGGCACCAATTGGTAAGGAACGGCGTCCCGGAGTTCTGTTAGTTCAGGGGCAAAGGTGCGCGGCAGCTCATGATTAGGATAAGTTGCGGTTACGCGAAGGAACGGCGTCGCAAGGGATTTAGGAGCTGATGCAAGGTGCATCCACAGTCGCATTGGCAACACGGTCACTCCCTCCATCGGTGCTAGGCCTAAGACGGCTAGTCCTGGAGTGGGGGCAGCATTGTTTTCAATGGAAGTTAAAGGTGCCACATCGCGCATGGCACAGCTCCTATCACAAGCAGGCGATCTGCGCCGACTGGAAATTATTTGACACCAAATAACATACTGTAATTATTAGTTTATTTCGACCTACCCTGGGTGCGTTCCGGGAGTGTTCTAGCAGGATTTAAGTTCTTCAGCTTAAACTACTTGTACGTCGTCTGCGCTTAAGGAGCGAACTAAGGTGGTAGTTTCAACGTTCAACAGCTTTGTTCAGGAATTCGTCATTAGCCCCATAAGTGGGATCGGGCGCTATACGACCTTCATGGGGCATGCTGTTGGTCGCTGCGTCTTGCCACCGGTGAGCTTTCGCTTGTTACTGCGGCAGATGGAGTTTGTTGGTAATCGTAGCCTCGGTATTGTCTCGATTTCGGCCGTCATGATCGGGGCGATATTTGGCTTAATCCTCGGCAATATTTTTCGAAAATTTGGCGCGGAGTCCATGCTCGGAGCGGCCGCTGGTATCGCTTTGACTAAAGAAATGGCGCCGATCATGTGTGGTTTTTTGGTGACTGCGCGCGCTGGTTCGGCAATGGCGGCAGAGATTGCGACCATGCGGGTAAACGAGCAGATCGATGCCATGCGGGTCATGGCCGTCAATCCCTATAGTTATCTGGTTGCGCCGCGTATAGTGGCTGCTTTACTTGTCATGCCACTACTGGCTGGCGTTTTTATTTTGATCGGCGTAGGAGCTGCATTCTTCACTGGCGTTATATTTTATGACGTGGATATCGGCACGTTTCTTGAGAAAATGCGCTGGATGGTGAAGATGCGTTATGTGTTCCAAGGGATGGAGAAAGCCGCGGTTTTTGGCGTAATCTTGGCCTCGGTTGGCTGCTTTAAGGGATTCTTTGCCGGTGGCGGCGCGAAGGGTGTAGGAAAAGCCACGACGGAGGCGGTGGTCACCTCACTCGTGGCTATTTTGATCTCGGACTATTTTATAAGCTATCTGCAGTTCGATAAGGTCTTTTAAGTTCCGGTCACTTCAAATTGGCGGTGTAGCAGGCTTAGCCCCTTCAAGTTCCTGACGTCAATGATCAGATCGACAAATGAGCCGTCTGTTCTTGATGGCTTGAATTCAAGGACTTTAGGCACACCAAGGCTTCTTACTTTGAATTTTTCTGCGTGTGGATGAGAGTCGAGAATTTCGACGCGGCCATCGCGGTGCAGGTAGCGAGCGGTTGCGTGAATGCTGCCAAGTGCTGGGATAGCTCGTTCGTTACGTAGACGGAATGAGATTCGCATGCCTTGTTGACGATGCAAGCTATACTTGAACTCTGTCAGCTTTAAGCCAGCACCTTCGTCATCTTCCTCAATTGCCTCGGTATCGATTTTTTTCTCTTGCACGTCTGCTGTCGTGGCGGCGGTGTTTGTCGGTTTGGTGCTACTGGGTAGCATGTTTACCGGCTTCTGGCTGTTGCCTACGACTGGAAGCGGGTGGGCTGGTGGGCCGACTTCTTCTTTTTGACCAAGGACATTGACCATGTCGCTTAGTTTTTCAACGGCTGCTAGAGGCTTAACTGTGAGTGTTGCTGCGGCACCTGTAGTCTCGGATGCAGTGACAACGCTAGCATTTCGCACCTGGGTTTTTGCAGCTGCGGCTGAGTAAGCAGCCCGGCGATCTTGAAGTGTGATTGCCGGTAGTACCATCTTATGGCGCGGCACAGTCACGAAATAAACAGCCCAGCCGACGCTAGCAAGTAGAATAAATGGCGCAGCTGAAATAGCAGTTTTGCGATAATTCGCGGTTTTTTGCTGCTCACGTGGGCGTTCGCTGGTACCGAACCCTTTGCTGATTTGTTCAATTTCCCTGGCTACGATCACTACGCCATTAGGCGCAACAGATTTGCTGTGACCAAGTGCAGCCGCTAATTTACTAGGCGGAAGGGTGGCAAAAATCTGATTCGCTCTCTTAATCGGCATGACTGAGAGCAGCACTGCCACATTAGTTGCCGATGTAGCAGCTGCGTAAGCAGCAAGCCGATCGTCGTCTGTTGCCAGAATCGCGGCTACTGCTTCTTTCTGTAGATGCTCCATGGTCACTTCTCCTGCGTCTTCCGCCCTAGGCCGATGTTGTCTAGTTGAGTGCCAGTGCGGCTCCTAAAAGATTTTGACTCTTTTAGTGTATCACGTGGCTCAAAAAACTTACCGTCACGGTCAAAGGGTACATGGGACTTGGTTTAGCACTAAAAACTAGAGAAAAGTCTCTGCGAATCATCACTATCTACTTAACGTATCCTCTTCGTCTTCTTCTGGCATCGCACTAAGGTCGTTGCCTTCCGCCTCAACAAGTTGAGACAGCTGGTCACGCATGGCAGTCAGTTCACCCAAGATGACTTTTCGTTGCTCGTCAAACCGGAGTAGTTCACTACGAACTGTCGTAATGTGGATATCGTTGTCAGAAAGTTCTTCCATTTTGTTGCGCATTAACTCTTCAAACAACACCACTTGCCCAAATTTGTGACTCGGTCTTGAATTTAAAACGTTGCGTAAAGCCAAAGATAGAGGGAGCGCGCAGCTTAGTACTGCCAGCGTGGCTTTTTGCCATGTTGTAAAGCGCACTCCCATTCTCACAAGACTCCAGTGTCGATTGCTACTTGCTGATATTTAACTTCGCTAACCCCAATGCTGTGTCTGGCCGCAATGCCATTCCAGACACACCGTATTAAACCTAAGCTCTCAATTGGACAGTTCGTCATTCCGCTGGCAATACTTGAGCGATGTGCTGGGTGGGGTGTTTTGGTATTGTGATAA
>Ga0315274_10010584_pt1 | contig 13282 bp, 4 predicted proteins | sample YL17G02_20_MG_FD_203700 | JGI IMG/M metagenome (GOLD analysis project Ga0315274, IMG submission 203700) | Sediment microbial communities from Yellowstone Lake, YNP, Wyoming, USA - YL17G02_20 | ecosystem: Environmental > Aquatic > Freshwater > Lake > Sediment | place: USA: Wyoming | collected... | reverse complement strand
AAGGAATCGAATAGTACCCACACATCTCCAACAAAAATGGGTACAGTTCTTTCATCTGGAGGTTCGCGCCGTACATATTGATGTCGAAGGATGTTCTTAAATTATTTTTCTCGTTTACATCGAGATAAAGAAACCTCCCCCGGCTAACCTTGCTTGATGCCAAATCCAGTATCCCTTTAACGATTTCAAAAGGGCTACCGGCCTTGTCCCTGTAAATATCGTTGGATAATCTCTCCAGCATACCTTCGGTGGTGTAGCCTGGAAAGCAGGTGTACAATGTTAAATTGTACCTAGTGTTGTCTGCGGCATCCCACTTGAATCCCAAATGCGACAGGTAGGGGTCAGGGTGATGGGGTTTGCTTTTGATGGCTCTATAGAACCGGATTCCGAACTCCAAATAGGCCTTAACGATGCAGGTCCCTTCATCTTCGCCAAAACCGAAACCCACGATATTTGCCTCTGGCAAGTTTTCTTTAAAGCTCTCAAGGAAATTTACCGGCATTCCCATTCGCTCGCAGATATCCAATATTTTGTCATCGGGGTTTCGCCTGATCATATTTTTTTCCAAGCCCAGCAAGAAGCGATTTCCCAGCAGTTTTCTCGCTATGAACTCGCAGGAACGCTCAAAAGCAGGCCTTATCTTCTGGTTTTCAAGGAACTGAAACAACAGGCTTGCTTTTTCGTTGCCTTTTGCGGAGGCGAAATGGGGCGGGCGGAGAGATGGCGTCGGTATCAGCCTTTCGTACAGCACAGTCTCCCCATTTAGAGATCCGAACCTAGACTCGTAATCTTCGATGCCTTTGTTGAGGTGAATGGCAAGTCGTTTGGCTGTGACAGGATTCAGAACGATTCGCTTGATGAGCATAGCACTGAGTTCATTTTGAGCTGGATGCCGTGGGCGGCTCGTCCCGAAGAGGAGCATGAACTCCTCCCGCGTAGCCTTCACCTGAGCGACGTTGGCGTAAACACTGCTGGCATTAGAGTCATCCCAGATGATTTTAAGCTGAGTGTCCTTCGATGCCGGCTTTTCACTCACTTCAGTTGTTTCCCTATCACCATGTAGTTATTTCCTTTTGATTTAGGACGATTATGTCACCTTCATTCTGACACGTCAATCACCTTATGGAACTCAGACTATCCTCTAAGGTATCATGAAAAAAGGCCGAACTATCCCGAGTTACCCTTTGGGAGTTCGGCCTCATTTCCCGTTCCTCTTTTACAGGAGTTCTTGAATTTCTCTCTAAATTTTCTTTTTTATTTCAACTTTAAATGATGTTATCTCTTCGGATTTCCTGCCTTTCTCAGCCGGAAATTTCTAAATTCGTCTACGATACAGTAGAATCACCTGGACGTCGCGGCTCCACGTCAAGTGCTCCAAATTTGGTCTCATAATTCCTGATTACATTTTGGAGCAGAATGGCCAGCCGCTTTGCCACAAAAGGACTCATGACGATACGGTCGGCAAGCTGTATGGTTACCTCACTCTGGCCAGAGTGCCACGCCTGGTTCATGCCAAAGAGGAGGACGATCTCTTCGCGCGTTCCAGCCACATTGCATACGTTGGCATAGACGCTCCGCATGCTGGAGTCATCCCAGCGGACTTTCACTTGTTGGGTGCCTAGCGGGGTATCGGCTACCTTCGGTTCGCCTGCTTTCTTATCAGCGTCACTTGGCATCGGACCTCCTTGAAGCTTTTTCTAATTATGCCACGGCTTACCTGTCATGGCAAACGAAATAGTCGCGCTTCCTTCCCCCATTAACCAACACCGGCGGACGTCTGAGCCTTGGTATTCCCGGTCAGTCCCGGCTCTCGCCACTAGTGCGATCGAACTCGTCACCCCAGTATCACCTCAATATTTGCATTCGGGTTCTTGTTGAGAGCGCCAGCGAGGTTCGTCACAAAATCACTGACCCATGAGGCGGTCGGAATCAGGGTGCTGCCCTTCGCGGTATCATACTGCTTCAGTGCGTTCATCAGGCTGCTGTAAGCAGTAACGTCCGAAGGCGAAGCGTTTGCTTTCGCGCCGGCGATCTGGTTTTTACCGTAAGGATCATAGATATAGTTGGTCCCGAGCCCGCCATCCAGGAGGTCATTGCCGAGACCACCTAGGAGCACGTCGTTGCCATTCTGACCATAGAGGCTGTCGTTGCCGTCATCACCGGACAGGTAGTCGTTGCCGTCACCGCCGTAGAGGGTATCGTTGCCTGCTCCGCCATACAGGATGTCGTTGCCTGCTCCGCCTTTCAGGACATCGTTGCCGGTTCCCCCGATCAGCGTGACACTGAAGGCAACCGTCGATGCATCGATGACATCATTGCCCGCACCGCCGTCGATGGTCACCGCAAAGCCTATTGCCGTTTTCTGGTCGAGCGGCTTGAGCATAACCGTATCGTTCCCCGCTCCGGCATTGACCGTCAACGCATCGGTCGGGTTGCTGAAATTCACGGTGTTCCCTGCACCGGTGATACGGGAGAGGCCATTATTGGGAGTACCGTCATCACCGATGGTGATCGTATCGTTGCCGCTGCCGAAGACGAAGGAACGATTTGCGGCAGTAAGCGTGTCCGTGACCGTGCCAATGGCCCTGTAAGAGAGGGTTGAGCCGTCAATCGCCACGGTACCGGAGCGAGTATCGGTGAAGGTGTAGGTTTCGGTAGCGACGGAGCCGCCCGTGAGTACCAGGCTGTCCGTCTCTTTGACTGCTTTGCCGTCGAAGCTGATGCCTCTAGAGAAAATGGGATTGCCTGAACTGAAGTCAACGATGAGGGTATCGACGTCTTTTGAGCCGGTGAATTTGAGCAGCGGCGCAACGGCAAAGGGCGTGCTGAAGGCCACCGTACCGTTTACCGTGACCTCGATGCCGTCACCCTTCTTGACGAGACGGAACGTGTCTGAGCTACCGTCACCTGCCTGTTTACCCGCGCTGATGACGAGTTCGAGCGGCATGACCGTTATTGCCGCGCTGGCCTGACCACTCCCTCCGTGGCCGTCAGTAACGGTGTAGGTAAAGCTGTCGTTACCCACATACGTGGAACTGGGCGTGTAGAGAAGTGTGCCGTTACCGTTGTTGGTCACCTTTCCATGCCCAGGCTGCGTAAAGGAACTGATGTTCAGTATATCACCATCGACATCGAAATCGTTGGCGAGTACAGCCACTGTTACCGGCATGGCCATCAGCGTCCCCGCCGCATCATTGACTGCCACGGGCGGATCGTTGACCGAGGCGACGTTCACGGTTATCGTCTTGGGGGTCGGATCGAGATTCGTCCCGCCGTTGGCGGTGCCGCCGTCGTCCTCAACCTGGAAGGTGAAGGTGGCATAGCCTGTCCCGTTGGCATTAGCCGCGGGGGTGAAGGTGAAGTTGCCGGTCGTGAGTTCAGTGAGGCTGATGAATTGGCCAGCCGTCACAGCGGTCCCGTTGTCAGTGAGCGTACCCGCAGCGGGCAGGGTGGTAATCTCTACGGCCAGGAGACTGTTGGCCGGACTGTCGTTGGGATCACTGAAGCCGAAGTCGGACACGGCAAAGATGTAGGCGGTATCCTCCAGGGTCGTCACGGTTGCGCTGGTGGCGAGCGGAGTATCGTTGACCGAGGCGATGGTAAGGTTCACGGTTGCTGTAGCGCTACCTCCGTCCCCGTCACTGATCGTGTAGTCGAAGCTCGCTGATCCGTTGAAGTTCAGAGCGGGCGTGAAGACTAGGTTACCGTTGGCATCTATCGCCACCGTGCCGTGGCTCGCGTTGGCCACGCTGATCAGGGTAAGCACATCATTACCCGCATCGCTATCGTTCGCGAGGAGGCTGGCGGCGGAAACAGTGAGCGATGTGTCTTCATTGAGTGTGTACGCGTCGTTGACAGCCACCGGAGCGACGTTGAGGATAGTGACGGTTGCCGTATCTGCGGAGGTTTCTCCGTAGTCGTCCGTCACCCGCAAGCGGACGGTCCAGGTGCTCGGACCGTCGAGGGAAGCCGCAGAGAAGGTCGGATACATCCCTGTCTCATCCCCTCGCTGCGCATTGGTGCCGGTCTCCCCGTAAATGCCGTCACCGTCGAGGTCCCAGGCGTAGACGAGGCTCTCCGCGCTCTGCTCCGCGTCGTGCGTCCCCGACCCGTCGAGCATCACGGTCCCGCCTTCGCCAACCTGGTAGCCGGAACCGGCCTCTGCGACCGGCGGGGTGTCGGGAAGCAGCAGTAACGCTGTGCTCCCAGAGGCGCCCTCATCGTCTGCTACAGTAAAGACCGCGTGGTACGTGCCGTCGTCCGGAGGTATAAAATGATAATTTTTGGTTACCGCTGAGGCAACAAAGGTGTTATTCTGGTCGTAGATCTGCCAGAGTGTCCCGTACAATTCGCCCCCGGCCTGACCCGGGTCACTGAAGCTGCCTGTGAGATCGATAGAGTGGTCTTCGTTGATGGTGAAAGTAGCGGATAAAGTTGGCGCGATGTTCGTGACGCTGACGCGGAGCGTATCGCTCAGGGTTGTGCTCCCACTCGTGGCGGTAAACATCGCCTTGTATCGGCTGACTTCCGGTGGCGTGAAGTTATAGGTTGTTCCCGAGGCGGTGGTGACCACGTCGTTGGTGAACGTGTCGATGATCTGCCAGCTTGCTGTGTAGTTGCTCACGTTGGTTACAGTGCCAACCAAAGAGACTGCCTGCCCTTTCCTGCACGGTCGCATCGGCGCCTGCTTCGACAGCAGGAATGTAGGCAACCTGGAACGGCTTTTGGACAATCCCGCTTGAAGAGCCAGTGGCACTGCCATCTTGGCGCAGTACTTGGAACTGCAAAAGTCCATTCTCCGTTGCCGAGTAGGTGTGGGAAACGGTAATGCTCCGCTGGGTGTTTGTCATGGAGTAGTACTGCCACGTCGATTCGGATTCGCCCCAGAAGACCTTTAGGTCATGCCGCCAGGGCCAATCCAGTCCGTCTCCAAAGGTGACGGTAAGATCCGCTGCCACTTCTGCATTTACCACATCCGGGAAGACGTAGCCGGTGATGACCGGGGCACGGGTGTTGATGGAGGCGGTATTGGTAATAACTGCGGTTCGGTCGTGGGGAATCCCATATTGGCCGGAGTTGGCCGGGCTAAGAACCGTGGTCGTCACTTGGTAAACTTGGTCGGGCTGGTCGTAGCTGTTCTGCACGTAAGTGTGGCTCCCCTCCACCCTCCAGTAGCCGGCCCCAAACCAACCGTTATCGTCTACCCAGGTCAAGGTGCCGCTGCTTGGTGTACCGTCGCCCCAGTTGATGGTCGCCTGATACCAGTCCGCGGGCCGGTAACCCAGGTCATTGTCACCAAAGCGTGCTACTTCAACGGTTCCCGTATTCTCGCCCGCGTACGCTACGATCTGCGTTCCCGCCTGAATCCGGAAATGCGCACCACTGACCGTGATGGTCCGGGCATCACTGCCGCTGTTGCCGTCGCTGTCGGTGACGGTCAGCGTTGCAGAGTAGGTCCCGATTGCTGCAGGGGTGTACGTCATGGAAAGCCCCGTTCCCGCAGCCACCTGGGCGCCGCTGCTGTTTGTGATAATCCAGCCGGCGGTGTATGCCTCGTTCGGTTCGGCCGCGGGGTCGGTAAACGATCCCGTCAGAGTGACCGGGCCGGCGTTCAGATCGACGGAGACGTCCGCGCCGGCATTGACCACAGGCAATACGGCAGCAACGGTGATCGTACAGGTGTCGGTCCCCACACCTCCGTTGGAATCGGTGACGCTCAAAATGGCGGTATAGTCTCCGGCGGTGTGCGTGGTGAACGTCAGGCTCGATCCCTGTTTGGCTGCCACCAGCAGGCCGGCGTTGTTGTAGACCGTCCACGTCATGTCGTACGTTTCTCCCTCGCCCTGGCCGGGATCGGCGAAGGAGCCGGCGAGGGTGACCGGAGTACCCGGCTGAATGGTGGTATCCAGACCGGCATCGACGGTCGGCACTTTGTTGACCACCGTCAGCACGGCAGTATCACTTGACGTGAGCCCGTACTGGTCGGTCGCGGTGAGTGTGGCCGTGTAGAGCCCGAATTCGAGCGACTGGAACGTCCAGTTCAGGCTGTCGCTCTGCGCCAGCGTATGCCCTTCGCCGTCCGTGACCACCCAGTGGTAGGTGACCGTCTCGCCGTGGGCGGTCCCAGGGTCTGTGACCGTGCCGTGCAGCTGGACGGCCAGCGGCTCACTCTCCACGTCGGAGCCCGCGTCCACGGTGGGGGCGATGTTGTAGAGGTCGAGGACGGCGGAGTCGCTCGTCGTGGCGCCATTGCTGTCGGTGGCGGTGAGCGTGGCCGTGTAGATCCCGAAGGCCGGCGCCTGGAAGGTCCAGTTCAGGCTGTCGCTCTGGTCCACGGCATGTCCCTGGGCGTCGGTCACAACCCAGTGGGATGTCACCGTCTCGCCGCCTGCGATTCCTGGATCGGTGACGGTGCCATTCAGTTCTACCGCACGCTGGTCCCCATCGACATCCGGACCGGCATTCACCGTAGGGGCAACGTTGTTGACCGTGAGCGTACTGCTCGTGCTGAGCGTAGCTTCTGAGTCGGTCACAGAAAGGGTGATATCATAGGTTCCTGCGGCAAGAGAGAACGTGGGCGGCCAGTACCACGGGAATGGATCCGACGTGACCTTTGCCCCGGTCGACCTGTTGACGATCTGCCACTGGCCGGTGATCGTCTCTCCCACACCCTGTCCCGGGTCCGTGATAGTATAGGCCGGGCTCACTGTGCCTTCGTTCACCGTCTGATCGGGCACGGTGACCGTGGGTGGAATATTCGTGATGTCCACGTGGAACCGCGTCGCCGTCTTGGGGCCGAAACCCCGCTGAGCATACACCACCACATCCTGATCAACGCTCCTGTCCGCCTGCCACCAATAATTGTAGTAGGGGGCGGAGGCGTATGAGGGGGGGGTGATATAACCCTGGGAAGCCCAGACGCTAAAGGTACCAGTTGAGCCCCATGCTGTGACCTGCACCGTCTGGCCCGGCATCGCCGGCTCGACCCCCGTGAGGGAGGAGGAAGCGCTCACCCCAATGGGACTCTCGCCGTTCAATTTCCAGAAGTCTATCTGATGCCCGACTGACTCCGACATGAAGACCACATCGTCTATATTCAGATTGTTGATGGAGGCGTAGCTGGTGTCCCGGCCGTATCCATCCGGGAAGTCCATATAGGGCACCGACTCGAGCCAGATCTCATCCGCACCGTTACCCGGCGTGACCGTCACCCAGGCAATATCGGAAAAGACGATGGCGCCGGGCAGGCCCATGCCCGTGAAGCCGGTCGAAGTCAGGGTAATGTCGCTCCAGCCGGAAGTGTCATCCGCATTATCGATGTTGAGGCTGTCCTCATATCCGTCTCCGCCATTCAGAACAAGGTCGCCGTGGATGCGGCTCAAGGGGGAGCCGATGGCTTCGCCTACATGGAATTGGTCTTCGTACGAGCCGCCCTCGGCGGTCAGGGTCTCAAGACCCTCGGCGGTGGCGTCGATGTAGATCTGATTCGCCGAATCGGACCTTCCTTCGAGTTGAACATTCAGGTCCTCGGCGTCGTACCAGACCCCCTGTTCCATTTCCAGACCGCCGATGTGCCCCATCTCAAGACCATAGCCCGGTGCGGCAGTGCTATCGAATCTGACCGTGTTGTCATTTGCCTGCACAAGGGTTTGCTTGATCACAACACCGTCCGTTCCCTCGCCACCGAAAAACAGCACTGCCCCGTCGATGAATTGCGTCGTATAGCCGGACGCCCCACCGGCATAGGTAAAGAACTGATAAATATGGAGTGAGTCGGCTCCGGCATCCCCCTCGAACCATACGGTGCCCTCCGATGCGAGTTCGTAGACATAGGCCGCATCATTGCCGGCACCGCCGAAGAACCTCACCGCGCCGTACACGTTGAGGGCATCCGTGACATCGCCGACATGCAGCGTGTCATTAGCGGAACCGCCATAGAAGGTGACGGACTGAGCGCTTTGCAGCGAAGTCACGTTGACATTAACGGCGCCATCCGTACCCCGGATCGTAATGGGTATTGAAGGATCGATCACTTCAAGGTTCGTTGTACCGCTTCCCAGGGTGACGCCCATGGACTCGAAGTCGCTGCCGATGACTATCTGGCCTTCGCCGGGCGTGAGGCCCTGAATATTGCGACCCTGGATGAAAGCCGACCGGTTAGTCGTATCCCCCGCATCGGAGATGATGAGCTCGTCATTGCCCGTACCGCCGGCAAGGCCGAGGACGTCCATGCTGACGGCACTGAGGCCGGAAGCGTAGCCCACACTCAGCCGGTCATCACCGCCACCCATATTAACCTGCAGCCAGGTATTGCTGTGGACAGCGTCAATGGCGAGGCTGTCCTTGCCGCTGCCCAGAAATACGCCCAGATCCTCGAACTCGCTGTAATTGATGGTGCCGTCCAGCCCCTGACCAATAAAGGTCCCCAGGCCCAGCACGCTGTCAAAGCCGGTGCCAGTATCGAAGTCCATGGTGGAGTCCTGATCCTCGATCCACATCCGGTCGCCGCCGTCGCTCCCTCCCGACGCCCTGTCGCCCGTGTCGTTTCCTCCCCACAGGTTCAGGTCGCCGTGCAGGTTCGTCAGGGCATCCGCGCCGCCAAGATAGAAATTGTCGCTTCCATCTCCGCCGCGGATGGTGACGGACTGCGTCCCCTCTGTGGTCGCCTTCAGGTAGGCCGTGTCAACCTGATTGGTAAGGGTGATATCGATCTTCTCCGCCTCATAGTAAACCCCGTTTGTCATGCCGAGGCCGCGAACCGCGGCCAGGGATGAACCCATGTACGGCCAGGGGTTCGTTCCAGGTTGATCAAGAAAGAGGCTGGGGATGGATGCCGTGGCATCGTTGGCGCTGATCCAGACGATATCAGTGCCCTCGCCACCCTGGAAGATGACTGGAGCGGCCGTGGCCTGCAGGGCCGCCGTGCCCGCGATGCGCAGCTCGTCGTCGCCAGCGCCGCCCTGGACATCGAGGACAGTCCCGGCCGGGAGGGCCGAAACATCGATGAGGTCATTGCTCGTGCCGCCGACGATAGTCGCCAGCGCCAGGCCGGCGGGCGATCCCTGAACGAATACCGTTCCGCCGCCGTCACCGAGCAGCACGCGGTTCTTGCCAAAGCCTGAGAACAGGGGCCACAAACCGCTGTTGATGGAGAACCCGGATGCGTTCAGCATCGCCGTGTACGGATCGGCATCGAGGTGGTCGTCAAGCACCATGGTATAGTTGCTGCCCGCAGCGGTGACGCTCAGGCTCCTGCCTGCGGGGAAGGCCGCCTTGCCAGCCGTATCACCCAGGTGCCCATCGCCGATCGTGACGGAATGTTCCGTCGTGCCCGTTCCCATTGCCACGGTGGTGGCGGCTACCGGCGCAGCCGCGATGGTGAGGTCAGTATTGCCCAGAAGAGAGAGGGACAGCGTGGAGATATGGTTCCACTCGATGCTGCCGTCCATGCCCTGGCCGGTAAAGGCCGTCGCCGTCAGGAGGTCGTTTGTGAAGGAGAGCCCTGACTGGAAGTTGTTCTCGATGATCTGCAGGCTGTCTTCACCTGCAGTTCCGCCGTCGAAGGTGATCACTCCGTGAACACCCGAAAGTAAACGAGCCATTCCATTGCCTACGCGGAATGTCTCTTTGGCGCTGGTCCCGACGATGTTCACGGTCGCTACTTCGGCCGCTGTGCCATCGACATCAACGATATTCTCAACCTCGGGGAGACCGAGGGAGATATCGATATCTTCAACACCCAGATACCAGAGATCACCCATACCCGACATCCGGATCAGCGGAATAACCGCACCGCGGTATGCCATCGTGGAAGCACTGTCCAGCCACAGGGTGCCGGTATCGCCAACGCCGCCCTTGGAATTGTCGGCGATGATGCTGTCGGAACCGGCCCCGCCGTCGAACAGAATGGTGCCGCTGAGCCAGTTGAGCACCTGACCGGTATCTCCGAGCCGGAGCTGGTCATCACCGGCGCCGGTATTGATATCCAGCACGGTTTCCGCCTCTGGGAGATCCTCAACCCGGATGATATCGTCATCGACGCCGGTCTGAATCCGGATCACAGGGCTGTCGAAATGGGCGTTGGTGAAATCAAAGGTCACACCCGAACCTGGATCTGGATCGGTCTCATCCGCATCGAGCACCAGGGTGATAGACTCATTCGATTGAATAAAGGCTGCGCTCGAGGTTCCGTCACCGGTAGCCAGCGAGATGCCATCGCCGGCGGCCAGTCGGAGGTCGCCCTTCGTATTCATGGTGGCGCCGGCCTCCATCACGATAAGATCGTTATTGCCGGCCGTATCCCGCGCCGTCAGCGAGGCGCCGCCATCGGGCGAGAAGAGATAATCGACGGTGAGAGGGCCTCCCTGGTTCTGGACATACACGCCCTGTCCGCCGTAGGCCGACAGACCGCCACCGGTCAGGCTGACCGTAAGCGCACTTGCCCACTGGCCTACGCTGTCATCTGCGTGCAGAACCAGGTCGTGCCCGGTGATCAGGGCCGCTGAATCGGCATAGATCGAACCGCCTGCGGTGAGGCTTGCAGTCTCCAGTGCAGTGATCCGTGACGCCGGACCAGTGTAGATCGACCCGTCCGTCATCAGATCCACGGTTCCGGCTGCCCCGCCTGCTGTTACCGCACTGTTGATCAGCATGTCCACCCCGGGATCGATGCTGATGCTGCCGCCGGCCGTCACCGGACCGTTCAGATAGATGCTCCCGCCGTTTTCCTCGTCTGCCATGATCTGCATCGAGATGTTCCCGCCTGCAGTCACGGGACCGGAGAACACGACCCTCGTCGCCATCGGCCCGGTTTCGCCGTTGTAATCCTGAACGGCTGGCGAAACCAGTACCTCCATGTCACCGCCTGACTGGAGGGTGTCAACAGTCATGCTGTCCGTGGTGGACGCCAGGGTGGGCGCAATCGTTATCGCCATGTCGCCGCCTGCGACGACGCTCAGCGGCAGGCTGCCAGGTGCCAGGCCCAGCGGGTTCGCGGAGGAGCCGATATCGCCGCCCGCATCCAGATCGATCTGCGCTGCCCGGATGGAGCCGGTGCCGCTGATGTTGCCCTCGCTGCTTATGTCCACCAGTCCGGCCGCGTGGGGGATATCGATGGCACCGTTCAGCAGAATATCGCCGACCGATCGTACTTCCAGCAGGCTCGGGTAGCTTGCAAGCGTATCTGTCGTCGGAGCCAGGTAATTATTGGGGCTGACAACCTGGATATTCCAGGTTGGACCTCCTCCCACTCCCGCGCCGATAAAGCCAAGCTCCAGGGAATTTATCGACTCATTGATGATGCCGGCCTCGTCGGCGCCCTGGACGGTGAAAACCGGATTGCCGGCAATCCAGTTGCTGATTTCGTCCGGCCCATTTACGACGAAACGGGCCTGGGGCGGTTCTTGCGAGCCATTGTAGAAGAAATCTTCCACCACGATGGAGCCGGTGCCCAGGTCCTGATGCCAGGGAATGCCGTCATTACGCACAGCGGCGCCGGTCGAATCGATTTCGAGCACCAGTTTCCCGTCGGCACCCAGATCGTCGAGCACAGCCGTATTCGTGGAAATCTGGGTCGTGCGCTGGATATCGGTCGAGGAACCATAGGTGACTACACCGGAAGCGAAATTACCCGAATCATAAACGGCGAGCGCATCCGCGCTCTGACCGGTGATTGTGTCGGCGGTGACCCAGAGGTCGCGGGTGGTGATCAAGCCGCTGCTGAGATTGATGGTCGCATCCTCGGTGGCATCGTTGTAAGCGGTGGAATAAAGATCAACGCCTACGGCATTGGCCTTGGCATTGCTGTAGACATAAGTATCCAGACCGCGGGTTGCGGCCAGAATCTCGACATGGGGCGCCGTTAGCAACGGCAGGTGTGCATCCAGTTTTGCATCGATATCCAGGTCCACATGGGCGCGGGCATCGGCTCCAGCTCCCACACCGCGGGCATCGGCGGTCGCTTCCGCGTCCGCCCCGGCCCGGCTGACCAGCGCCGTGACGTCAATGGACGCACCCGTGATCTCGACGGAGTCGGAGAGGGAGGTTGTGGCTGACTCCACTGCCGTAATGGTTGCCTGTACCTCGTCTTTTGCTACGACACCCATGGCCGTCTGATCCGCGTCGGCCGCAAAGGTGGAGGCGGTGTCGGAACCAATTGTCACCGCCCCGGCAGCCGCCAGTTTAACCCCTGCGGCGAGATCGACCGTCGCCTCAACGGCAGTGAAATTGACCTCCGCCAGTTGCCCGCCTACCGCCACAAGTCCGCCCGTGCCGCCTTTGGTTTCGACCCTCAGGCCGGTGATGTCGGTGGCAGCGAGCACCGCAAGATCGCCGCCTGCCGTGATTCTTGTCGCGGCGCCGATTGAAGTATGGGTCGTCACGGAGCCTTCAGCTTTGGCCCGGTTGCCCAGGACCCCGACAAAGCCTCCGACTGATCCCTCTGAGGAGGCGGAGGAGATACCGTCCCCGACCGCCGGGGGAGTCCTCCCGGGTCATCGCCGAAATGGTCACGCTCCCGCCGGCCTGCACGACCGACTCTGCGCCGATGTACGCCGCAACTGCCGAGTCAATCGTCACGTCCGAGAGGGAGCCGCCGACAGCTACCCCGCCCGCGGCCACGCCGGTGGTCGTGGCGTCCACCTCGGGGCTCGCCTTGGCCTCGACGCGGACGTTGCCGGCCGCATCCACGAACACGTTGTCTCCCAGGTACGCGCTGACGCCGCTCGTGACGGACGCCGACGCGTCGTTGTCGCCGTCACCGATGAGGCCGCCCGCGGTGGCAGCGGAGGTGGCGGTCGCCGTGTCGGCGGCCGTGGCCTGGACGAGGAGCGCGCCGACCTCGAGGGTCGCGCCCGTTCCCACGTACGCGGAGGTCTGGCCTCCGGTCTCCGCCGTCGCCACGGCCCCGCTCCCCGAGGCGAGGCCGACCGACAGGGCCTGCGCGTTGGAGTTCAGGGCGCTCGTTCCGGCCGAGGTCAGGGAGACGCTGCCCACGGTCTGGCCCGGCTCCTGCCCGATCTCGACGTAGGGGCCGACGTAGGCCGAAGTGGTCCCTTGTACCGTGCCGTGCACGATGCTCGCGCCGGCCGCGATGCCGCCGACGGTTGCGCCCATGCTCACGCCGTTCATTGTCGCGTTGGGGTAAGATGACTTTAGTTGATTCTGCTGCAAAACCCCTGGTCTTTTGGGATCAATCGGTAGAAGGCGAAAGGTTATTTATGCCTTCGAGCGCGCTTGGCGGTTAAGGGAGGAGTCCCGCCAGAGCGGGAAGACGGATGAGGTG
>Ga0315274_10010582_pt1 | contig 13282 bp, 6 predicted proteins | sample YL17G02_20_MG_FD_203700 | JGI IMG/M metagenome (GOLD analysis project Ga0315274, IMG submission 203700) | Sediment microbial communities from Yellowstone Lake, YNP, Wyoming, USA - YL17G02_20 | ecosystem: Environmental > Aquatic > Freshwater > Lake > Sediment | place: USA: Wyoming | collected... | reverse complement strand
AACTTCTGCAAGCATCGCATCACCATCGGGCCGCTGGAGGGCTTCAACAACACCATCAGCCGCATCATCCACCGGGCCTGCGGCCTGACCAACCTGGACTACCTGTTCCTCAAACTGAGGCAGGAATCACTGGAAATCGACCAGCGAAAGTGAAGAAGAGCCGAAGAATGCCGCATGGCGCTCCCGGGTAGAAGACCAACCAGGGTGAGAAATGCCAGCAAGAGCCCCACAGTTCCGATCAGAATCATTACCCAGCGGGAGCATGCCCTTTCCCACTGGTCCGAGGCCCGCTCTGCTGGCTGGAGGTTTTCATCCAGGATTTCCCGGTTGACTGTCCCGACATCTGGGGACACCGCACTGTTTTCGTCTCGAAATGGTCCGGGTGCTTGACAATCCTCGTGCCCACACTGCTGCGACCTATCCTATCGAGCACGTAGCCGAAAGGTAGTATGGCAGCGCTACTTTCTGAAAAACCCCAATGTTTTCGGGTCGAACTACAGCAGCAGAATAAGGACTTACGACAAATCTAGCGCTGCCATGGTAGGTTGTTCGGATCGTTCCGATATGCGTAGGCGCGCTGCATGTTGGGCAGGCGGTTCGACGCCTCGTAGAAAGCAGGTTGTGCCACCTCATTGTCTCAGCCCCTCCTGGCCCTTGACCACTTCCATCATGGCGATGAGGTTCTCCGGCGGGACGTCGCGGGGTGTAGCGTGGGAGGGAGAGAAGATGTATCCTCCCTCGGCGCCGGCGTCCAGCAGCGTGGCCGTCATCTCGCGCACCTCTTGCACGCTCCCGAACGGCAGCACCTTCTGCACGCTCATTCCGCCGTGGAAGGCCAGCCGCCCGCGGTATCGCGGCAGGAGGGCAAAGACGTCCATCACCTCCGGCTGGAAGGGATTGAATATGTTCAGGCCGATCTCCACCAGCTCGTCGAAGAGGCTGTCCACCCGCCCGCAGGAGTGCATGTAGATGAACTGCCCGGCCTCGCGGACCGGCTCGAACATCCGCGCCAGGCGCGGCTTGATGAAATGCCTCCAATGCGGGATGCCCATAATCAGGCCTGCCTGCATCCCGTAATCGTCGCCGAAGTACATGCAGTCGCAGCCCAGGGCTATCGCGTGGCGGACCTGGTTAAGGTTGTTCTCGACGATGGCGTCGAGAAGCTCCTCCACGAACTCCGGCCGCTCAACCATGTCCATCAGCAGCGCCTCCATCCCGCGCATGGTCCAGGCCCGCTCGAAAAGCGAGAAGCCAAGCGAGTAGATGCTGAAGAGGTCGCGATGCCTGGCCAGTTCCCCCGGGATGTGTCTGTAGCAAACTTCGGCAGCCGTATCAGGCCATTGGCAAGTTTTCAGGTCTTCGGGCTTCTTGATCGGCCAGTCGCAGGGGATGCCGATGTCCTTGTCGATTGACTTATCCCAGACCACTCCAAAGGGGTCGCGGACGTGCGATTCGCCAAGCTGCTTCCACTCGCCGAACCAGCCGCCAACGCCGAGCAGGTGCCCGTCGAGGAAGCCGCTAAGGTCGTCGACGCCGAGGGCGGCCTTCAGGCGAGCGGCACAGTCATGCGTGGGGCCCCAGTGCCAGGGCACATACGGCGGCCGACGGAAGCTGATCGCCTCGATGATGACTTCTCTCTTGGTCATTGCTGAATGGCGCCGTGCCCCTGCCTCAAGCCTATGCCTGGTTTCACCTCCGCGCTTGTTTCAGGAGCATCCCTGTCCTTGCCGACGAATGTATTGTGGAAGCCTTACCGGGGGGATAGCATAGCATGGTTGGATTGTCTACGCGACAGAGCGGGGGCAAGGGACTTTAGGGCATGTGTCAATTCGGCCAACGCAAGCAGGCCACCGCGGCCTGCAAGGGTCCGATGGCGCGCCAGGGATTATCGGGGCGGACCTTGGCTCTTTGGACCGTTGGTGCGGGGCTTGTGCTTACACTGGCTGCCACCCCGGCCTTGGCCGTCGAGGCGATCACCAAGCCCAGCGGAGACGTGAAGCTGGCATTTGTTCACCCGGGCCTTATCGGCCGGGTGCTGGTCAAGGAAGGCCAGACCGTCGAGGCCGGACAGGTCCTCATGGAGCAGGACGACAAGGTCGAGCAAGTGCAGTTGGAGCAACTCGAGGCCCAGGCCGAGGACCTGACCAAGGTCGACTACGCCAGGGCACAGCTCGATCAGAAGAAAGTCTATCTCAAGCGGATCACGGAAGTCGACCCAAACGCCACCACGCCTACGGAAGTCGAGATGGCCCAACTTGACGTGAAGGTGGCGGAGCTTTCGCTCCAGTTGGCGCAGTTCACCCACACGCAGGAGGAGCGCAAATACCGGGAATTCCAGGCACAGATCGAGCGGATGCGCCTCCGAAGCCCCATCCCTGGCAAGGTCGAGCAGGTATCGCTCAAGGAAGGCGAGGCGGCCGACGCATTGGCCCCGATCCTCCGCGTTGTCAGCATAGATCCGCTGTGGATCGACGCGCCCGTGGAGTTGAGCCAGGCGCGAGGCTTGGCCGTCGGCGCGTCGGCGCAGGTCGAGTTCCCCCCGTCTGCCCCGGCTGGCGGGGTCTCCTCCGGACCGGCGGTCTCGATCGATGGGAAGATCATCCACATCGGCGCGGTCGCCGAGGCCGCCAGCAACACCCTGTTGGTCCGCGTGGAGGCGGCCAATCCCTCCGCCCGGCCGGCAGGAGAGCGGGTCGAGGTGACGTTCTCGCCGGCCAATCAGGGCAAAGGCGCCAGGCCGGTGCAAGGAGCGGCCACGCAGCCGCATTCCCCATCCGACGACAAGAAGGAGTGACTCATGGTGAATGGCCCCACAGATGTCCCCGGCGACAGGCCCGTCGAGCAGCAGGCCCGCGAGCAGACCGGGCAGCAGCAGATTCGCCTGCGGGTCGATGAGCGCAACATGGCCACCAGCTACGCCAACGCCTTCCGAACCAACGGTACGGCGGAGGAGGTCATGCTGGACTTCGGGCTGAACCTGGTGGTTCCCTCGGCCCAGCAGCAGGGCCAGCCGGAAATCCTCTTCCAGATCAACGACCGCATCGTCATGAACTACTACTCCGCAAAGCGCCTGGCGATCACGCTCAGCCAACTGATCCGGCGCCACGAGGAGCAGTTCGGCGAGCTGGAAATGGACGTGAACAAGCGCCGCAAGACGTGAGGCGCCTGAACCCATTCTGGCGGGGTAAAAGCTGATGACGCCCGACGGCGCGCGCATCTCGGAAAGCGGCGCGCAGCAGCGCCTTCCATCCACGGCGGAACTCGTGGATCGGCTCAGCCGCTTCGACGGCCCGCCCGAGCAGTTTCTCGTCAACCTGCTGGCCGTGCAGTGCCACATTGCCTCGGCCGACGGCGGGGCGATCCTTCGGCCGGCGGGGGAGGCGGCCCGCGTCGAAATTCTCGCCGTCTTCCCTCCAGTCCAGGAGGGATCCGCCGCACCCGTGTGGCTTGCCCAGGCGGCTGAGTGGGCGGGGGCGGCGATCTCCTCGGGTGCCACGGCCGTCAGGGCGCTGCCCGCGCCGGATGACCTATACGGCCAGCCGGCCAGGCAGCACCTGGTGATGGTCCCGCTGCGAGGCGGGGGCGCAGTCCGCGGCTTGGCGGCCTTCGTCTTCAGTGGCGCCGATCCGGAGGTCCTGGCCGCAGGACGCGAGCGGCTGGAACTGACCGTCAGCCTGTTGAGCCTCTACGAGATGCGCCTGACACTCCACCGCCGCCAGTTCGACCTCCGCCGGGTGCGAATGGCGATGGAGACGGTTTCGGCCGTCAACGAGCAGCAGAAGTTCGCCGGGGCTGGCATGGCGATGTGCAACGAGATCGCCACCCGCTGGCAGTGCCAGCGCGTGGGGATTGGCTTCCTCAAGGGGCGATACGTCCAGCTTGCGGCCATGAGCCACACGGAGAAGTTCAGCCGCAAGATGAGACTCATCCAAGACATCGAAGCGGCGATGGAAGAGTGCCTGGACCAGAATGTCGAAGTCGTCCATCCTGGCCATCCCCAGGCGAGCTACGTCAGCCGGATGGCCGCGGAGCTGGCGAAGCGCCACGGGCCTGGCTGCCTGGTGAGCCTGCCGCTGCGACGGAAAGACGAGGCGCTGGGGGTGCTGACGGCAGAACGGGCGGCCGATCAGCCCTTCGATCTGGAGGAGCTGGAGGCGCTGCGATTGGCTTGCGACATGTGCACGCCGCGCCTGGCGGGCCTGCACGAGCAGGACCGCTGGTTCGGTGTCAAGGCGGCCGTGGCGACGGAAAAGGCCCTGGCCAGCCTGGTCGGCCCCAGACACACCTGGGCGAAAGCGGTGGCGGTTGTCGGCTTTCTGGCACTGCTGTTCGCATTCCTGGCCAAAGGCGATTACCAGGCCGACGCGCCGTTCGTGCTGGAAGACACCCGCCTTCAGGTGGTGCCCGCACCGTTCGAAGGTTTTCTCAAGGAGGTCTCCGTGGGTTTCGGCCAGAAGGTGGGCAAGGGCGAGGCGATGGCGTCGCTGGACAGTTCGGAACTGCGCCTGGATCTGGCCCGCGCAAAGGCCGAAAAGATCGGCTACGACAAGCAGGCGATTGCCGCTGGCCAGGCCGCCGTTGCCACGCGGGACGGTTCCAAGCGCGCCGAGGCGGACATCGCCCGCGCCAACGCCGACCGCGTGGGTGAGCAGATCAAGCTGCTGGAATACCGGATCGCCCAGGCCAACATCCTTGCGCCCATCGCCGGCAGCGTCGTCACCGGCGACTTGGAGCGACAGATAGGCGCTCCGGTGAAGACCGGGCAGGTGCTCTTCGAGATTGCCCCGCTTGAATCGCTGCGGGCGCAATTGAAGGTGCCGGAAGACCGGATCGCCGACGTCCAGGTCGGCCAGGAAGGCGAACTTGCCGCCGTGGGGCATCCCGAGCAGCGGATCCGGTTCGTGGTCGAGCGGATCAACCCCGTCGCCGAGGTGATCAACCAGCGAAACGTATTCAAGGTCCGGGCGGAGCTGAAGGGCCTGGAGTTGGCGGGCAAGCACGCCTGGCTGCTGCCGGGCATGGAGGGCGTGGCCAAGATCAACATCGGAAGGAGGAGCTACGCCTGGCTGTGGACTCACCGCCTGACCGACTGGCTGCGGATGAAGCTGTGGCTGTGAGAGAAGAGGCCTCCAAGCCGCGATGAATTGCGGCTCGGTGCCTCCGACCCCAATGCTGGCCGATCCGAATACCGTAAGGCGGGTCGCCCGGTAGCCCGATTTACCAATATCAGATGCCTGTAGACCGTCCCACATTCAGCGAGTCCTGGTACCGCCTGGCGGACCTGCGGCCACGCCTGAGGTCCACCGTGCAGACGCACCGCCAGCACTTCCGCGGGCAGATGTGGCACGTGGTGCAGGACCCCACGGCCAACCAGTTCTTTCGCCTGAGCGAGACGGCCTATCCCTTCGTGGCGATGCTGGATGGAAGGCGGACGGTGGCGGATGTCTGGCGGGTCTGTAACGAGCAGTTGGGGGATTCAGCCCCCACCCAGGGCGAAGCCATAGAGCTGCTGGGCCAGCTCTACGCCTCCAACCTGCTCCAGGCCGACCTGCCCCCCGACGCCGAAAGCCTCTTCAAGCGCTACCAGCGGCGGCGCCTGCGCGAGGTTCAGGGATTCCTCATGAACCTGCTGTTCGTGCGGATTCCCCTGATCGACCCCGACAGCTTCCTGGATCGATGGGTCGGCGTCGTGGGACGGGTCTTCTCCTGGTACGGTCTGGCTGTCTGGATCGTGCTGCTTGTAGCGGGATTCTACGCCATAGCGGGCAGGATGGGGGAGCTTGCCGACCGCGCCCAGGGCGTGCTGGACCCGGGCAATCTGCCGCTGCTGTACCTCAGCCTTGTCGTGGTCAAGGTGTTCCACGAGTTCGGTCACGCCTTCGCCTGCAAGCGGTTCGGAACCCTCAGCAGCGCCGGGGGGGAAGTCCACGTGATGGGGGTGATGTTCCTGGTCTTTGCGCCCTTCCCGTACATGGACGCCTCGTCGGTGTGGGCCTTCCGCAGCAAGTGGCACCGCACCGTCGTCGGGGCGGCCGGGATGCTCGTGGAGCTGGCGATCGCCTCGGTGGCGGCTATGGTCTGGGCCGGCACGGCCGAGGGCGCCACGCTGCACGCAGTTGCCTACAACGTCATCTTCATCGCCAGCGTCTCGTCGCTGCTTTTCAACGGCAACCCGCTGCTGCGATTCGACGGCTATTACATCCTCAGCGACCTGATCGAGATCGCCAACCTCGCGCAGCGGTCCAGGGATTACCTCCAGTACCTGGTCAGGAAGTACGCCTGGCGCGTCCGTAACCCTCGCAACCCGGCTGCCACCAGGGGCGAGCGGATATGGTTCGTCGCCTACGGGATCAGCTCGACGATCTACCGCGTTTACATCTCGCTGCGGATTCTGCTGTTTGTCGCCGACAAACTTTTCCTGCTGGGGGCGGTGCTGGCGGTGGCCGGGGCGATTTCTTTCGTGTTCGTGCCGCTGGCGAGGTTCGTCCGGTACCTCGCCACCAGCGGGGAGCTTCTCCGCGTGCGCGGCCGCGCTGTCGGCACCACGCTAGCCGCGATGGTGGCGGTGATCGTGGCGGTGGGATTGATCCCCGCCCCCGACCGCTTCCGCGTGGAAGGCGTGGTGGAACCGGCCGTGCTTGCCGTCATCTACGCCGGCGCCGACGGGTTCGTGGAAGACTTCCTGCCTTCGGGAACCGAGGTGCGTCCCGACGGTCCGCCTCTGATCCGCTCGGTGAACCTTGAGCTTGAGACCGAAGCCGCCCAGCTCCGTGCCGAGCGGCGGCGGATCGAGGCGCTGCGGCGGCTGGCACAGACCCGCGACGTCGCCACGGCGCAGGTGTACGGAGAACAGATCGCCGCGCGGGACGAGTCGATCGCCCGCGTGGAGGAGCAGCTTTCGGCCTTGGCGCCGCGCGCGCCAAGGGCCGGTGAGTGGGTATCCCCGGACATTGAGGGGCTTCGCGGGGCCTATGTCCACCGCGGGGACAAGCTGGGGTTGCTGGCGGGACTGGAATCGGTGATCGTTCGTGCGATTGTGGGCCAACAGGCCGTGCCGACGATCGTGCAGGAGGCGGCGGCCGGTGAGGATGCGCCGCTGGCGGACATCCGCGTCCGCGGCCGGCCTGACATGGAACTGTTCGGCCGGGTGGAGAAGGTTCTTCCGGCCGGGCAGGAGCAGTTGCCCTCGGCTGCGCTGGGCTATGCCGCGGGCGGCTCGATCAGGACCGCCGCGGATGACCCGCGGGGTGTGCGCGCGGCGGAGCAGGTATTCGAGATTCGCATCGGTCCCGATCCATACTCCCCCGTCCGCCTGCTGCCGGGCCAGCGGGTGGTGGTGCGGTTCCACGCTCATGCCAAACCGCTGGCTGCCCAGTGGTGGCGCTGGCTGCTGCAACTGATTCAGCGGAGGTTCCATGCCTGAGGCGTTGGCGCATCCGGGCGCTATGTGGAGGATGCTCACTCAGCGCAGCGGTGGCAAGGAGTTGCCGCGCGGGCTGGACGCCGCCTGGGACGCCGCCGGCGGACTGATCCGTCGCCTCGTGCCGTTTCGGGAGCGATTCCTCCGCCGGGCCGAGAGGATCGTCCGGCTGGAGAAGAGCTGGTGCGCCTTCAGCGACGCCCGCCTTCGTGCGGCAGCGGAGGAGTTGCGAGCGGTCTTCCGCCGCAGCCGCCAGACGCCCGCGGATGTGGACAACGCCTTTGCGCTGGTGCGCGAAGTGGCCTGGAGGCAACTGGGGGAAAAGCCATTCCTGGTCCAGGTGGCCGGGGCGCTGGCGATCGAGGCGGGGTGCGTCGCCGAAATGGCCACCGGGGAGGGCAAGACCCTCGCGGCCACGATGCCAGCGGCGGTTGCCGGCTGGCAGGGCCGCGGGTGTCACGTCATCACCGTCAACGACTATCTGGCCCGGCGCGACGCGGAGTGGATGGGCGGCATCTACGCCGCATGTGGATTGACCGTAGCCCACGTCGAGCAGGGCATGAACACCCTCGAGCGTCGCGCGGCCTACGGGGCGGACATCACCTACTGCACCAACAAGGAAGTCACCGCCGACTTCCTGCGGGACCGGATCGAGCTGGAGCGGTCCGGCGTCGGGGGCCTGTCCTCGGCGCTACTGGCCAGGATCGTCGAGGGAGGCGGCAGCCCGGCCGATCGCCTGGTCCAGCGGGGACTGCATCGGGCGATCGTCGATGAGGCCGATTCCGTCCTCATTGACGAGGCCGTCACGCCCGTAATCATCTCGGGCGAGGCGCCCAACCCCGAACAGGTGCAGGCATTCCAGCAGGCGGCGTCACTGGCCTCGTTGTTGCGGTCCCCCTGGGACTTCAAGGTCGACGAACGGTTCCGCGAGGTGGACCTGACCGATGAGGGCAAGAGGCGCCTGGAAGATGTCGCCTCCCCGCTGGAGGGGATATGGACCGGCGCCCGCCGACGCGAGGAACTCATTACGCAGGCCTTGACCGCGCGGGAGCTGTACGCGCGCGACAAGCAATACGTGATCCAGGGCGGCAAGGTGGTGATCGTCGATGAGTTCACGGGTCGGCTCATGCCCGATCGTGAATGGCGGGACGGGCTGCACCAGGCCGTGGCGGCCAAGGAGGCCGTGGAGGTCCAGGCGCCCAAGGAGACGTTCAGCCGCGTCAGCTTCCAGCGGTTCTTCCGGATGTATCACAGGCTGTCGGGCATGACCGGCACGGCCAGGGAGGGCTGGAGGGAATTCTGGCAGATATATCACATGCCCGTGGTGGTGATCCCGACCAACCGCCCGTGCGTCAGGGAGGTCCTGCCGGACGTGGTCCTGGCTGCCGAGCAGGCCAAGTGGCTGGCGATCGTCGAGCAGATCGAACAGATCTACCGCACCGGCCGGCCGCTGCTGGTCGGCACCCGCAGCGTCCGGGCCAGCGAGCATCTCAGCGCGATGCTGACGGGCAGGGGGCTTGAGCATCAGGTGCTCAACGCCGTCCGCCACGCCGAGGAGGCGCAGATCGTCGCCGGGGCCGGGCAGCGGGGCAGGATCACCGTGGCGACCAACATGGCCGGTCGGGGCACCGACATCAGGTTGGGGCGCGGGGTGGCGGAGCTGGGCGGACTGTATGTCCTGGCCACCGAGCGCCACGAGGCGGGGCGGATCGACCGCCAGCTTTTCGGCCGCACCGCCAGGCAGGGCGACCCCGGGACGGCACGGGCGATAGTCTCTCTGGAAGATGAGCTGGTCCGCAGGTATACGCCGAGGTTGTCGGCGTCGCTTCACCGGCGGTTCGGCGCCACCGAGAAGGACATCTCTTCGCCTCTGGTCCGGCGAGTGTTCAATCATGCCCAGCACCGGGCCGAGCGGCTTGCGCTTCGCCAGCGGAAGGCGGTCCTCCGCACCGACGACTGGCTTGACCAGTACCTGGGCTTTGCCGGCCCGGAGCGGTAAGGGTCCATCCCTGCCTGGCGGGCGGGAGGCGTAAAACGGCCGCGTGGGGGGGTGTCCTTCAGGCCAAAAACGCGGAAAAATGCTTTGACATATTCCCTGGAAAGGTGCTACTTTGTGGTAGTTGCAGCAGTCGTCGCACCTGCCAAGGGAGCGTGTCTGGTGGCCGGACAGGGCAGGCGCGGGAAGTTCGCAACAGGAGTGCCACAATGTCGTTGTCCCCCAGGAACCGTCCCCACGATCCTGCTCTTCCACGCTTAGAGGACCTCGAAAAACGCCTGCTGCTGACCACGGTGATGATCCCCAGCTCCGGAGCGGAGCAGTACTTCCTTTATCACAACACCCAGGGGGACAGCGTCCGCGTGAGCTTGATCGGCAATCCCGGTGACTCCATCGAGTTGCTGGCGATGAAGGACAGCTCGGGCAACATCACGGACCTGCCGGGGATCTTCCCCACCCTTTCTGCGGGGCCCGTCGCGCCTGGAGAGGTCGTCCCCTGGCCGGGAGGGACGGTTGACGAGATCGTGGATTTCACGGGGCAGTACCCGACTTGGCGGGAATACCCATACAGGACCAGGGCGGACATATACGCCATCTACGTGGCCAAGTGTTCGTCGGCGACCGTCCTGAGCATCTCGACGCTGGCCTCGAACTCGCTCGGGGCGCCCGGCACCGATTTCGCGGCGCTGAACACCTGGTCCAGCACTTCTTCCTATCTGTTCTGGACGGTGGGCGATGCGGTTTACCTTGAACCCGCCGACGGCCGCACGGGGGTCACGGCGCCCAGTGAGTCCGGGGGCGTGCTGGTCGGAGCGATCTTCGCGACCATCTACAATAACCAGGTTTATTACCGGGCCGCGGAGAACGAGGACCCGATAGCTGTACCGCCCATAGGCGTGTTTCCCGGAGGCGCCTTGCGCCCCGGCATTGACGTTGCGGACGCCACGTACGACCTGATAACGGACGGCTCAGCCGAGGGCCTGGGCAACGACGTTCACGCGATAGCTGCCGATTCGGAAGGCAAGCTGTACACCGTCGATTCGGGGGTGTTCAATTCAGACGCCTATACCGATGAATCGTCCTTTGGGCAGGGCCTGATCGTCAATTCGCTGGCCACCAGCGCCGGCGGGACCTTCTACAGCGTGGACAACGCCCGCGGGACGATCATCAAGAACGGGGACGGGTTCGGATTCTATTACATGGGTGTACTCATCGGTTCCAACGTGGACGGTCTTGCCATAGATGCCGAGGGCAGGTTCTTCGCCTTCGACAACACGAATTTCGGCGCCTGGCAAGCAGGCGGGACGTACTACCCGACGACATTACTTCGATCGCTGGACGCCGCCAGCCAGCCGGTGCCTGTTGCGTCCGTGTGGGACGCCGATCAGCCGGTCCTGAGCTACACGGTCGTGGGGATGGGCTTCGACGACGAGGGCGTCTTGTACGCTGTTGGCACCGCCATCGACATGGACACGTTCTTGCCGCCGGCTGTGCCAAGCCCGGCCGGGCAGTATCTCATCACGATCGACACCACCACGGGAATGGCTCATCGCCTGGGGCTGGTGACCGGCGCGACAGGCGTGATTGACATGGCCTTTGACGACGCCGGCAACCTGTTCGGCCTGGACTATCTGGGCAACCTGCTGAACATCACTATTGGTCCCCTGGTCTGCCAGTCAACTGTCCAGGTGGCTCTGAGCGCATCAGGCATAAATGCCATCGAGTTTCACAACGGCTCGCTCTACGGCGTCTCCGACACCAACCTCTTTCTGATCAATTCCACCACCGGACAGTGCGTTGACCTCGGACCGACCGGGACGACCCACTGGTGGGGCGACGCAATGACCAGCCTGGCGTCCGATCCCACTGACGCCGACAACATATGGACCGTAACAACGCACGCCGACGGGGTCTACCGGCCGATGCGGATCCCGCTGGACTCGGCGGGCAAGCTGTTGGTGGGGGACAACACCGGCGCCGTCAGTGCCGCTTACCCGCTGATCGACTCTTCCAACGGCGACCTGGCCTACTATGAGGTCCACGCGCTGGACTTTGATGGTTCGACGCTCTACGGCGTGGGCAAGGCCATTGACACCGACTTCAGCGACGGCAACGACACGCCTGCCGGGGTGTTCATGCTGCAAATAGACGCCGCCACCGGGCTGGTCACGGCCGTCAGTACGCTGAGCGGGGCGACGGACCTGACCGGGATTGCCTTTGACTCCGGGGGCAACCTTTACGGCGTCAATGCGGCCGCCAACACGCTCTACTCGGTTGACATCGGCACCGGTGTGGCCACGTCGCTGGGCAGCGTGCCGGCCAACATGGTCGGCATACAGTTTGTCAGCATCGGCGGCCGGGACGTCCTGTTCGGGATCGCAGGCTCGGGCAATCTCTATGCCATCGACCCCGCAAACGGCGCCAGCACGCTCCTGGAGGCTACCCATTTCCCAAACGCCTCGGGGCTGGCGTTCACCGAAAGCGACCTCAACCGGATGTGGACGATCTCAGACGCGGGATGGTACGAGATTGCCGACATCCCATTGTATGGCCAATTGATCGTCTCGGAACTGGGCACCATTTCCGAGCGGCTGCAACTGAAGGATTCCGTCGAGCCGGCCTATACCTTCCAGGTTGCGGGCATGGACTTCAACAGCCAAGGGGTGCTTTACGCCTTTGCCACCGTCGTGAGCATCGATCCGGTCAACGTACCGGCCCCAAGCCCTACCGGTCCGTACCTGGTAACGATAGACACGGAGACCGGCGAGGTCACGCGGCTGGCAAGCGTCAACGCCCCGTCCCTCTCAACGCTGGCGTGCTACGACACCGACGAGTTCTTCCCGCTTGACACGATCTTCGGCGTCGATCTGGATACCAGCACCGCGACGACGGTCTCGCCCTCGATGGGCACGAACCTGAACAACGTGGCCGCCGACAATGACGGGGTGTACTGGTCGCTGACGGACACCGACCTGATCAGCTACGATCCGCGCTGGGGCGCAGTGTTCACCCACGGGCGGTTCAGGATCCCCGAGGAAATGGGCAGTGATACCCCGACCATCACCTTCAGCGGATTTACCGGCCTGGAAGCCGGCGCCGACTTCGCGAGCCTGGGAGTCGTTCCCACGGAGTTCCCGGCGCTCCTGTACCGAGGGTACCTGTGGACCGTTGGGATGCTGCACGACAGCGAGCCGCTGAATGAGCCGAACCTGACGGGAATAGGCCCGTGGCTGCTGCGGGTGCAGCCCCAGCTTGACGGTAACGGCAATCCCGTGGTGGTCTTCTACGTGGGGCCTAGCCTGGAAGGATGGACGCCCACCACCATCGCCTTCAACGACAGCACGCTGTACGGCGTCGACGCCCACACCGGGTACGACGTCTATGGCATAAACTACAGCGATCCGCTCTACGCCAGCCTGACGCAGGTGGCCTCGCTGGACCCCTCGCTGTACATCACGGGGATCGACTTCCTCAACGGGTTCCTTTTCGGCGTGACGGGCACCAACCTGTATCTGATCGATACCAGCACGCAACAAGCCATCGACCTGGGTTCCGTCGGGATGACGGGCATGGTGGGCCTGGCGAACAACCCCACCCAACCGTCGCACCTCTATGCCATGCAGGTGGACGGCCTTGGCAACTCCTTCGTCTTGGAGCTCAGCTTCGGCAACCGGCTTATCACGGTGGGGCTGGACGGGACGATCACCCACGTGACCAACGTCACCGAGGCGCGGACCGGAGCGCCCATCTTCGCCATCACGGGCATGGACTTCGTGAACGGCAAGATCTACGCGGTGACCAACTACGAGCAAGGCCGCGCGGAGCTGATGGCGGTGTTCGCGCAGGAACTGAGCTTCGACCTCAGC
>Ga0315274_10010580_pt1 | contig 13284 bp, 12 predicted proteins | sample YL17G02_20_MG_FD_203700 | JGI IMG/M metagenome (GOLD analysis project Ga0315274, IMG submission 203700) | Sediment microbial communities from Yellowstone Lake, YNP, Wyoming, USA - YL17G02_20 | ecosystem: Environmental > Aquatic > Freshwater > Lake > Sediment | place: USA: Wyoming | collected... | reverse complement strand
CATTATCTCATCCTCCTTCAGAATAGATAGTGTACCCTCTAAACTACTAAAGAACAAGGGTTTTCGACATTTTGATTACCTAAACCCTTTATTCATAACATTTGCGTAAGACCTAAAGACATATCTTAGCCTGTTTACAGTCGGATTTGCTCGTTCATTATGTGCATCCTGTGGAGATCGTTCGATATGCACTCATGCAGCAAGAGATGGTCGGAGTATGACTTTGCGTTCAAACCAAGCAGAACATGATGTGCTAAAAGAGATGCGTCAGAAACAGAAGACACAGCAATGGAAGGAACGATATGCCAAAAGGGCTGGCATTGAGGGAACAGTTTCTCAAGGTGTTCGGGCGTTTGGATTACGACAGGAGAGGAATATGACACTGGACTTGAAAACCAAAGCATCAACTTCAAAGGCAAATTGCCGACAACGTGGGGTGAAGTGCGAACTGCAATGAACGGGTAGGAGATTATAACTAAAAAGACAATATAATAAGGTAAAACATTAATCTGGCAAGTATTACTTATAACTGAAAAACTCGTATTAAAAACCATTCCAAAGCATAGTCTAACACCTGCCCATTGGATTTTCAATAGAAAAAACAATTTGACTATACTATCAAATGGCATTGTCGCCGTATTCCCCGGTTCTGATTCTGATGGCATCTGCTACATCGTATATGAATATCTTACCGTCCCCGATGCTTTCTGTTCGAGCTTCTCTTATTATTGCGTTCAATAGTTTGGGTAAATCCTCGTCAATGACTACAATCTCAATTTTGAGCTTCGGGATAAACTCGATCCTATATGGTTTACCACGCCAGCTTTGCTCTAAACCTCTCTGCTTTCCATGCCCTTTTACATCAGATATAGTCATGCCCGGATAACCGAGTTCGTTTAATGCTTGCTTTACACCTTCAAAATTCTCAGGGCGTATTATTGCTTCGATCTTTTTCATGTTGAACTCCTTTTAATCAATTAAAAGAATGATGAATATATAAATCTGCTGATAGCTTGTTCCATATATCAGAACAAGCCAGTCGGTATGTTCTACAAATATGGTACTCTAAAAACTCTAAAACGTCAGTCCATCAGTAACATCGTCAACGTAAGCCTTTTCCCCATGCGAGCTTCTATCGAGACCTCTCTCTTCTTCTTCAGGGCTTACCCTTATCTCTGTGAATACGCCGATCAATTTAAGCAATAAGTATGAGCCAATAAAAGAAAATATAGCTACAACTAATACGGCGAATAACTGAGCAAGTAATTGGCGTGGGTTGCCATAGAATAACCCATTGGGGCCTGTTGAGTTCACCGCAACCGTTGCAAACAAGCCAGTAGCTAACGAACCCCATATACCACTAACTCCATGACATGCGAATACGTCAAGAGAGTCATCAACGGCCATTCTGCTAACCCTCCAGTTCGCAACAAAGTTCGATATTACACCAGCGATCAAGCCTATTATTATAGCGGGAATAACACCAACGTACCCTGATGCAGGAGTTATAGCGACCAATCCGCAAACAGCACCGACTGACAAACCAACAGCAGTCGGTTTACCTCTAGTTATCCAGTCAACAGCCATCCAGCTTATCGCTGCAGATGCCGCTGCAAGATTTGTGACTACCAACGCCGAAACAGCCAGAGCATTTGAGGCTAAGGCACTTCCACCGTTGAAACCGAACCATCCGAACCACAGCAATGCGGCACCAAGAACCACGAGAGGAATATTATTTGGCATATAATCAATTTTACCAGCATCCTTCCTTTTGCCAATTACCAGAGCCGCAGCTAAAGCCGAAACTCCAGCCGCAATATGCACGACGGTGCCACCTGCAAAGTCAATCGCTCCGAGGTGCTTCAGCCATCCATTTACGTTCCAGACCCAATGTGCTATAGGGGCATAAATTATCGTCGTCCAGAGTATTATAAAAATTAGTAATGCTTTGAACCTGATTCTTTCAGCAATAGCGCCTATGATCAGTGCAGGGGTGATTGCCGCAAACTTTAACTGGAAGAAATAAAACAGTATCGCAGGTATCGTCGGGGCATAGTCATTATCAGATAAAGCACCGACATCTCTCAGCCCAAACATAGATAAATCACCAATGATACCCTTAAAGCTTGGTCCAAACACAAGGCTGTAACCCCAGAGTGTCCAGACTATACTTGTAACAGCGAATATAGCAATGCTCTGGAACAAAGTTGCGACTAGATTTTTTCTTCTGACGAGTCCTCCATAAAAGAACCCGACAGCAGGCGTCATTAACATCACCAAAGCCGAAGCCGCGATAATCCAGGATACGTCACCTGTATTCAAATCATCAGCACTGGCAATTGGCACCAATACCAGAAGCATAACAACTAAACCGTAAATCCAAAATGCAAGTTTCCGCACTTTAACCACCCTTGACTTTCGTATGGCGTTTGTTCAATTTTATTTGGAAAGGAGTAGCTGGGCTTCAGCCTGCGTTAAATGTGCAAACTAAAGCTGGCTACTCCGAAACGAGTTACCGTTTTTTCAACCGAAAAACATCCACCTAGAGAACGGGAAGATATTCGTCAAGTTCGTACTTTGTGATCTGAATACGATATTTTTCCCATTCCAATTTTTTGTTCTCTATGAGTTTTTCGAAGATGTGTTCTCCCAGAGCCTTTTTGACAATCTCACTGCTTTCTGTAAGTTCGATAGCTTCATATAAGCTTGCTGGAAGTGTGTTTATACCTATTTCCTTGCGTTCTTCCTCTGACATTTCGTATACGTTTCTCTCTACTGGCTCCGCAAGTTCATATTCCTTTTCGATGCCTTCCAGACCAGCGGCAAGCATTACAGCAAATGCAAGATATGGGTTGCAAGCTGGGTCCGGTGAGCGATACTCTACTCTGGTAGCTTTTTCATGACCCGGCTTATACATTGGCACTCTTATGAGATCAGACCTGTTACGTCTTGCCCATGAAATGTAAACTGGTGCTTCATAGCCAGGAACTAAACGCTTGTAAGAGTTAACCCATTGGTTCGTGACCAAAGTGATTTCGGGCGCATGACGCATGAGTCCTGCTATATAATGCTTTGCAGTCTTAGACAGATTATATTTGTCTTTTGGATCAAAGAACGCATTACTATCACCTTTGAAAAGAGACTGATGGGTATGCATTCCACTTCCGTTTTCGCCAAATATTGGTTTGGGCATGAACGTGGCATAAACATTATTCTTCAGGGCAACTTCTTTCACTATAAGCCTGTACGTCATGACGTTATCAGCCATAGTCAAAGCATCTGTATATCTCATATCTATCTCGTGCTGGCTTGGTGCGACTTCGTGATGGCTGTATTCTACGCCTATTCCCATCTGATCCATAATCAAAACCGTTTCTCTACGAAGATCCGTTGCAACGTCTGATGGAATAAGATCAAAGTACCCACCCCTGTCGAGTACCTCTGTGCCTTTGTCATCCTTGAAGTAGAAATATTCCAGTTCTGGACCAACGTAGTAAGTATAACCTTTATCTGATGCTCTTTTCAGTGTATCTTTAAGCGCTCTGCGTGGATCACCTTTATATGGTGTACCATCGGGTTCTACAATGTTGCAGAAGATTCTTGCTACTGCGCTGTGTTCTCTTGGGCGCCACGGCAGAAGCTGGAACGTGCTGGGATCTGGCATAGCCATCATATCACTTTCGTCTATTCTGGCAAAACCTTCGATGGACGAACCATCAAAACCCATACCTTCTTCGAGCGCACCTTCTAATTCTTCCACTGTGATCGCAAAACTTTTGAGAAATCCCAGTATGTCCGTAAACCAAAGCCTGATGAATTTAACGTCATGTTTCTTTACCATCTCAAGAACGTATTGTTTATCTTTCTTTTCCATTTTCGTTCTCCTTTTAAGTTGCTCACTTAACAGTTTGGAATAAACTTTTTGGATGTAACTAACCTTGCCTTTTTAGTTCAGTTTTTAATTATAACTTATATTTGTTTCATCTCTGTTTCGGAATTGTAAAATCTAGGTAAACTGAATGTAAAATATTTGTAAATGAAAGTCACAAGCATGTTGAAAATTTCACCCACGTATGAGATAATATGAAAAGATAATACAGAGATTGTTTAGGTCAATGGGTCTATGGGTCAATAGGTCTATGGGTCAATAGGTCTATGGGTCTATAAGCTTGAATTAATTAACCTATTGACCTATTAACCTATAGACTTAATACGTTTAAATAAACCAGATGAAAAGGATTAAATTTTACCAATGAGATGGGTACGCATTAATATCGAAGCAAATTCAGAAACAGAAGACATTATCTCTGGTCTGCTCATAGAAATGGGTTCGGGTGGAGTTCAGGCAGAAGATATAAAGCCTGACAAGGTAAGGTTATCTGCTTACTTTCCTTTGGATGACACTATCGGAGATCAAGTTTTTAAACTTCGCAAGTCACTGGATAATATGCGTGAGCTAAACCCGGATTTTGGTGACCCGCAAATATTACTCGAAAGCCTTGACGAAAGCGACTGGAAAGAAAGCTGGAAGTCCTTTTTCAAGCCTTTACCTGTCGGCGAGAGAATAATTATACATCCATCGTGGGAAAAAGCGGATTTCTCTGCCAGAGACGTTCGTATCCAGATTGATCCGGGGATGGCATTCGGTACAGGAAGCCACTCAACTACTGTACTATCTCTACAACTACTGGAGAGGGCGATCAAAGGGGGAGAGAAAGTCGTTGACGTAGGCACCGGTTCAGGTATACTGGCAATAGCCTCAGTTAAGCTGGGAGCAAAGAGCGTTGTGGCGATTGACGTGGATATGAAGTCTGTGGAGATCGCAAAGGAGAACTCACGAAAGAACGGTGTAAGCGATAGAATTGACGTAATATGTGGAGATTTGGTCACAGTCATTAAAGGAAAGTTTAACGTAATGGTTTCTAATATACTAACAAAAATTCTCCTTCCAATGATTCCGCACGTCAGGGCTTACCTTAACCCCGGCGGTTATTTGATATTATCGGGTATTATGGAGAGTGAAGCGTATGAAATTGATAGCAGTTTAAAGAACGAGGGCTTTATCATACTGGAAACACCGTTGCACGAAGAATGGATAGCGTTTCTGGCAAAAGCACCGAATGGAGATGAAAAATGATACTGGTGATAATTGCTATAATTCTCAGTTATTTGGCTGGTTCTATTCCATTTGCTTACATCGTCGTCAAGCTAATGAAAGGTACTGACATAAGAGATGTTGGAAGTGGAAACGTAGGTTTTACAAATGCCACAAGGGCTTTAGGGATAAAAAAGGGTCTTATAGTGCTATTGGCTGATGCAGGAAAGGGAGTCGCCGCTGTTCTTGCAATATCGAAATTGGGTATGATTCAGGCTAATCCTTTACTGGAATTCATGCCCGTTGTATGTGGTGTAGCGGCAATCATCGGACACATCTGGACGGTGTTTCTGAAATTCAAGGGTGGAAAAGGAGTTGCCGCAAGTCTTGGAATATTCATCGCCATTCACTGGATGGCGGGAGTAATCGCTCTTGCTATATGGCTAATAATTGTTGCAATAACAAGATACGTCTCACTTGGATCGATCCTTATGTGTATTTCATTCTGCGTAGTCACTTTTGCCACAGGTACTGGCAACGTCACTTATGGGGTTGACATCTGGGCGGTCAGGATCATGGCGATAGTAGTCACATTGATTGTGATTTATAAACATAGAGACAATATCAAGCGATTGCTCAAAGGTGAGGAAAGGAAATTCGGTAAAAAGGAGCAGTTCCAATAGCTGAACTCTTTGATTATCCTACCCACCGAGAAGACCCCGATTCTAGCTTCTAGGTCGGGGTAATTCACATTGCGAATTATCCTACCAATATAAACAACGATATAGCATAGGTTGAATATTCTTGATCTTGCCAGTTAAAATTAATCTTTATCTGATCGAAATCCATACCTCCATTCTCTATAGGCGTTTATTCTTGGATTATGAAAGAAATTCCTTTTAGGGTAATAATATGGTATTCCCTCGTACGTACTAAAGTTTGGACAATTTTGACCTAAAATAACATTGCTTGTAATCACGTCGTGAAACATGCAATGTTGTCATAGGTAAAATCCTTATGTGGATTATGTTTCAGACGCTTTTGTCACAGCTTGCCATGACAAAACTTAGAATGTTTTGAAAACAAATTTAGATCAATTATCTGCGAGAAAAGTGTTTTTCATTACTCGCATAATATTCCAGAACACTTGATTTTATGCGATTTGCATTATATGAATTGTCCAAACTTTAGTAAACGATTAATTATACTGTTTTAATTTATTAATTGTGCAATACAAGGCACGCATCAGCGTGCCACTACGAAAAGGGAGACTTTAAGGATCATTTCACATCAAAAGTTTGAAAGCAATGTCTATAGTTCTGCCGATTGGGGAATTGGAAGCGGGATCAATTGCGGGATATACTGATTTAATGGGTAAACAGCACGAAGTTGTTTACCCATTAAAACATTAGGAACCATCGTTGGTGAAAATGTAGTCGTTATCTTTAGCCGCTTTGTGGCAAGCGATACAGCCAGTGTCCATGCCTTTTGCAACACGTCCAGCCATTGCCATATCTTTGTCACCTTTGCTAACGGTTCCGTCGGCATTATATTTCACCCAGAACCAGTCGTTATTATCTGAATCGTAACCTTTTTCTCGCTGAACCATGACGGTGACAGCCATAAGGTATTTTTCCGGTGATTCGAAAATCATATTAAGTGTGACACCATCACCACCATAGTTGTCTTTGACAATAACGTGATAAGGCTTAGCGTTGACGTTCACTATATTGTAGTAAAGTCGAATAAAATCACCATGTGGTGACATACCCATGCGGACATCTGATTTCATGAGCCAATTTTCGTAGCCCTTCATTGCTTTCCACAGATCATTGGCGAATGTAACGTCCTCTTTTCCGCCGAATGGCATCTGCATTTTTGTAACCATTTTCTTATCTGCACTTACAGCAACCTGTGAGAATATAGCGAATGAGAACGTAATTAAAACAGCGGCTATAAGTGACCCTAAAACGAGATTGCTACGTTTCATGAGTAAACTCCTTCTGTGATTTTGCATTATACGATGGAAAAATCGCGATAAATGCTCGTACTTTCACATTTAACTATAATCAAGTACCCCCCGTTATTTGATGTAATGGTTTATCATAAACATAATGTATTCTTCACCATTGATTCGTTGAACAAAGATATCAGCTAATTTATTCCATACTTTTGATGATGCCTCTCCCAAAATACAATTGTATTCACATCGTACACTATTTGCTACTATATGCTACTAAGTGCAACAGTGCATCACTCCATCCACGAGGAGTTGTGAACGATTGCGTACCTGTGTTCTCATAATTCCCGATGACTGTTCTTTCCCCTGTTATAGGATTGATCCACGATGCCTGAACTGTTTTTTCAGCTATCTTATCCATCCTGATAGACACGGTAGTGCTACTGCTAAGATAAGCGAGTACCCAGTCACTATTTGCAGAACGGCACGCCACGTTGAGATTAATACCGCTATTTACGCCGCTTGCAAATACCGATTGATCGGGTATCCAATTCCACCACTCAGGGCAGGACGTGATTATCTTCCTATAAATTCTCATGTGAAAGGAACCGGGAGTATTTATCCACGACTTCCACGAAGATGGTGAGGAATAGTTATCATCGTGACCGTAGGAATGATGACCGCCGGCAAGATAAGACCAGTACGCCTGTTTACGTATCTTGAGAGGTGTCATAAGCCCTTCCGACTCCAATCCTTCGTACCCGCCTTCTGCCATGACAGTTGGCTTTGTTGGCATAAGGCTATAATCGTCTGTCACCATCTGGTAGATTAGCTCAGGCCTACGCCACGGCTGGATCATGTTGAACGCCAGCCAGCTTTCGTTATGAATGAAACTCGATGAAGCGGGCGATGGGTCGGGGTGCACAGTAATTATATGTGCTCCACCATCTCCTTCTTGAAGACCTGCGGCTAATTCACGAAGTACAGGCACATACTCCTGTTCAGCCTTTGGGTACATAGTCCAGATGATGTTCGGCACGTCCTTATAACGCTCTGAAATCCACCTTGCATAGTTCCGTGCATTGCCGGGCGTGATGATGGAGACTTGCAACTGATGGAAAACACCGGGAACTATGATTAATCCATTACTGCGTGCAAAATCAATGATAGAATCCACTCTTTTGAAGTATGCCTCATTGGGCGCAGTAGGATCATTATTTATCCAGGGTGTCTGACCTTCAATATTAGGTTTTGTACCGTCACCAACACCGGTAAACATAATCTGAATGGCACTGAATCCCTTATTCTTTCTGTTTTCGAGAATAACCTCAGCATCTTCAAGTGTAAATTCTCGGAATAGCTCCCATAGAGTATCACCAAGCCAGAAGAACGGCGTTCCGTCCTGATCTACGAAATAACGCCCATTAGGGCTTACACGAATCCATTTATCATTTGCTAACATATAACAACCCCCAATCTTTGTGATGAATAATGAGTTATGATAATATAATACTATGTTGGGTTTCGTTCCTCAACCCAACCTACATTTAGTGTTTATAAGCCCAAAATTTAATTTGATTGACCACTATTGGTCAACCGAACAAGTCATTTAGAAAATAGAGCGCGGATGACGCTGATTGAGCGGATTTTAATTAATGCGATAACTTTTGTATGGTTTTGTGCAAAAGCTCTGCATTATGCAAGTGATATTCTTTGTCAGAAAACGTATAAACCAGCAACATTCTATGGAATATATCTTCGGCTACCGGACAGAGGTTATCAGGATACTGGTTGCCTGTTCCATCGTAATGAGGACAATCCAGCGGACATCCTCTACCATAGCCCATGCGCTGCGCAATCATCGGATGCTTATATGCGGGTATGCCAGTATACCCGATGAACAAAGAGCATTTTTCTTCTTCCAGAGCCTTTGTGAATTCCTCCATAGAGATACCGTGTTTCTCCCCTCTGAACGTTGCCGCCCAGAAATGGTAAGTGTGTGTTGCATCCTCGTCCTTTTGCAGGACTATCCATGGGCAGTCCTTCACAGCTTTATCATAGAGTGATGCTATATCAACCAGTTCCCTGACGTAACTTTTGGCTTTTTTCAATTGCGCCAGACCAATAGCTGATGTCTGCTCTGTCATACGATAATTCCAGTGCAATCCATAAGCTACGCTGGCGAATGTCGGCGCACCAGCGTTGAGATCGAGTGTTTTGGCAATATTCTCATCATTTGTTACAGCCATGCCTCCATCGCCAAGACCCATCTGCTTGGACATCTGAAAACTAAATGAGCCAACGTCTCCCCACGTCCCTGCATATTTCCCTTTGTAAGTAGCAAACAGGGCATGAGCGCAATCCTCTATGACCAAAAGGTTGTGCTTATGAGCGATCTCAACGATGCGATCCATCTTTGCCGGCAATCCCCATGCGTGTGTCACGATGATCGCTTTTGTGCGCTCTGTGATCTTCTCTTCGATTAGGTCGGGGTTCATGTTCATCGTTACGGGATCAATGTCTACAAACACAGGTACAGCGTTATTATACATGGTTGCGACTGCACCGAATACGAATAACGGGTCGCAGATGACTTCGTCGCCGGCACCTGCGCCTGAGACTATCACTGCAGTATGCAGTACTGACATGGCGCAGTTCATTGCGACAGCGAATTTTGCATCCATCGCTCTGGCAAATCCAGCCTCGAATCTGGGTGTCATTTTGCCACCCAATGCGGAAAGCTCTCCAGAAGCTAAAACCTCTTTCAGTAAATCCAACTCTTTCTCATTAAATACTCTCGATGGCATGTTTATCTCCTCACAGTTAAGCAAGTTTAGGAAAACATTGTGTATTGTACCATTTTTGTTATTTATTTGTGCATAACTATTATACATAGGACACGCATCAGCGTGTCCCTACGGTTAATTCTAATGCACAATCGAAAATGGAAATTGGTATAAGTAGAAAAGGTGTAGACAAAATATGCAAAGTACGATAAACTAAGAAACACTCATATTTCATTTTTTAATAAATTGACAATGTTAAATTAGAAATAAGTATCAAAAACCAAGATGGAATCTTGGGCTACTTTGAAATTTAACATTGTCAAGATAACTATACTTTTGCAGTTTTTAAAAGATCAAGATTTATGTGTTTTTGTAGAGGCGAGGTTACCTCGCCTCTACATTTGCAAACCTGCATGAAATCTAGTTTTTTGTCTACCAGATTTAAAAAGTGCGAAAGTATAGAAGACAAGCTTCCGAGTAATTCTAATCAGGAGGTTAACCAGATATGAAGACTAGAATTATTGCGATTTTGACTTTGATAGCTGTTTTTGCTCTTTTTGCTGGATCAATACAAGCGTCTGAACCTACGTGGCTGTTTACTGTGCCGAAAGCCGAAAGCTTAAAGAAGAATCATTTTAATATAGGATTACCTTATATAGAATTTGGCATTGCCGATAACCTTGAGTTTGGATTACATGGCTTGAAATATTCGATAACAGATTCCAATATTGCTATTGGTTTTTCATTTTATCCTCTTGATGGCCCATATATCGTTTTCAGTCCAGATACTAAAACGATTGGTTTTAATATTGGTATTATGGCAAAGCCTAATCACATTTTTGCGGGGATCGAATTACCAGTATCTAACGATTTTAATCTTATCGCAGAACTGAATAATGGATTTAACGTAGGTATACGAATACTTCCATCAAAAAATTGGACTGTTGATCTATTCATGTCTTATTCATCAGTTATGATATACGAGACTGGATATTACAAATATAAATATCATCGCATTGAAATAAAAGAGTACGGACCAGGTATTGGATTCGGCATTGCCTATTCGGGCAGATTCTAGGATGAACTGCTAAGAATTTCAATTACTGTAATGCTACAACTCCCTGATCTCTTTAATTGCTTGTCGTAGGCTTTAACAGGGATAAACGTCAGCAAAAACGCAACCATACCGACAATTATACTCAAGCCTTGATTCTGGTAGCCAATTCGCTTGGTCACAACGCTCGTAACGATGACTCCGATAAATAAAGCCAACAACGGTAAACCAAAGACTACGAGCGTGGCTGTAAGTGCTTTTTTTGAGTTTAGCCCCAGACTTACCGTATCTCCGGCTTTTGCTCCGATGGGGTTCTCTGCCTCGGTTACCATAACGCCGTTACGCTCCATACATCCAGCCTTGCAGTGAGAACATGCAACAGCCTTGTTGATCTGTATAGTTGCAGTATACCCGTGTATTTTGAGTATGATCCCTTCTTCTGTATCCATGTTTAATAAATTAGAAGATTGAAGATTAGGAAATTAAGACCCATAATTAATTTAAGCTAATCAAAAGAAAATTACTATAATTCCTTTTGCTTTAAATATAACACTAAAGCATCTTACTGTCAATGCAATCAAAATTATTTGAGCCCAACTCAAACTTTAGGTAAAAGGTAATTAGCCACGGATACACACGGATTAACACGGATGAAGATGCAGGATACTGGATGCTGTTTTTACTAATCCTGTATTTTGAATCTTTTTCCTCATATTTCGCTCCGCTGGAGCTTTGTATTTTGGTTATCGTTTTTTCTATAAATATGACGCCCCTCTGGGGCTAAACAAAACGTTAAATCACTATGTCAAAATGGCATTTTTCAATGATTACTATCCGTGAAAATCCGTGTTTCATCAGTGGCTAAATTATTGTTGCCTAGATTTTGAATCGCATTCGTAGCTTGACGATTAGAACAGGTGACCGTATAATAGGTAATATACGGGGAAAAAACTTAAAAATCAATAAAAAGGAGTGTTCAGAGATGAATCTAAAACGTATAGCGTACCACATCCTTTGTATTTTTGCTTTAATAATCTTATCTGCTGTGTGTGGATGTGGTAGTAGCGTGGCTTCTCCGGGATCAGAGCTTTCAAAGAACTCAAGGGGTTACGTCCTGTACGTTTTCGCAAAAAGAACTGAAGTCATGATAGACTTCTGCAAGAAGGATGGGCTAACCAGAGGAACCAAGCTTGACGTTGTGAGACCCAAAGTGCAGGGAATGTATGAACCTGTAAAACTGGGAGAACTCATTGTTGAAAAAGTCGGAGATAAGATGTCAAAGGCGAAAGTAAGCCTCATTACGTCAAGCCTGAAAATGGAAAAAGGAGATAGAGTTTACCCGCATCCTATAATTATTGTCAGTGATGAATCGTGGATCGCACAAACAGCACCCGAAAACGGCTGGAAATCAGAAATTTCGCTGCCGAACCAGCGTAATTGGACGAACTGTCAGATTATACAGGGTATACAGGATAGACCCGCCGCAAAACAGTTAATAGCTGACACTAATGCTAAACCTGTATGGCATCCCGCTGTTACAGCCAAAGTTGGTAATATTTACTTCAGAAAGGTGTTCCAGATAGACGCTAAGATTGCATCGGCAACATTAGACGTAATATGCGGTGGTAATGCAAATATATTCCTCAATGATAACTGGATCGGTGAAGTCAAGGAGCCAGAAAGAGAAGAAAGAAAAGAATGGCCGCAAACTGAGAGTTTTAAAGTGGGGTCGTTTTTACGAAAAGGACGAAATATTGTCGCTGTCCAGGTTTCTAGGGGTCCCAGAATCGCTGTCCCACCCGTCTTATTAATGGCGATCAACGTGCAGACAAGCTTCCGATAAAAGGATTTTAGCGCACAACGTACAAAAAAAGGGGGTATTGAATTTGAAGCTGCCTTTTGCGGGTTGCGGTCTGTAGAGTTAATGTTATAATAGCTCTTCAAAGCAATCAATACCCTGTCCAACAACTAGCTATTAAGCAAATTGCGTGCCGAAACCTGCAAACCAAGTTAATCCTTGTATATAAACACTTTATACCGAATTTTAGTAAACAAGTGCTATGAGAAGACTGCCCCAAATAGTTCGTAATCCAGATAAAATCTGCACTATGTGGTGCATTTAATAATCTTAAATAATTAATCGGGTAACATTTTGGTCAAGCATAAAATAACAAACTGGTAGTCGCAGGCTTTAGACGAATGGCACTGACTTAAGGAAGTTTTAACCCCAGAGGGGTGTTATATTTATAGAAAAACGAGCAAACAGCAAATCTAAGCTCCGAAGGAGCGACATATAAACTAGACCTTTGAAAATATGTCGCTCCTTCGGAGCTATGGGTTTTGCTGGTTTTACATATCTATAAATATAACGCTCCTCTGGAGCTAAGAA
>Ga0315274_10010577_pt1 | contig 13285 bp, 21 predicted proteins | sample YL17G02_20_MG_FD_203700 | JGI IMG/M metagenome (GOLD analysis project Ga0315274, IMG submission 203700) | Sediment microbial communities from Yellowstone Lake, YNP, Wyoming, USA - YL17G02_20 | ecosystem: Environmental > Aquatic > Freshwater > Lake > Sediment | place: USA: Wyoming | collected... | reverse complement strand
CCAGCCTGTTTCAACCGTAAACCAATGTGCCCGCCGATGTTGGAATCGCCGAAGATTTCAGTCGCAGGTGATAGGCTGGTAAAAGAGGTCTTTCCAGACCCAGGTACTAATAACCCAGTTAGAGGTCCTGCGGCCATAATAAGAGGATTTTCGGGACTGAGAGGGTGAGTAATAGCATCTGTTTTGTCCCAGAGAATTCGAGCACCGAATCCTCTGCCGCCAATATATTTGATCGCAAAGTCTTTATCAAGAGAACGTACCTTTGCTTCTTCCTTTGATAAATTTATCTCCAGAATACTGCCAGCATATCCACCAAAATTCATTTATTCATCACAGTAAATAATAAATTAGTCATTTCAAATAATTTATGCTTATTTTAATTAGTTACTCAACAACAACCACTCTTATTATTAGCGGCCTGACGACGAACGTCCCATAGGCAACCGCACCCTTTTTGTTCGGTCATCCGGATCGCATTTACCGGACAATTTCGTTGACATGCCGAACATTCAACGCATGCTTCCAGATTTAATACGTGGTATTTTCCCTCTTCATTCGGTGTAGGAAGTCCGAAAGGACAGAGTTCCCTACATAAACCGCAACCCGTACATTTTTCAGAATCAAAATAAATAATTTTTGGTGGTGATGAAGGATGATTTACAGTATTTTTATTGGTTTCTTCCTTTTTTAAAGCAGTTACTACCATAAATTACACCTGTGTGAATATCTCGATGCAAATTATTGATATAATTGAAATAAGCATTACAATAATTAATATCTTATTGATTTTTGTAAATTTGGGGTACTCGCCTTTAATTTCTCTCGGACTCGAAGCCATGGTATATCCACTGAATGACATTGTTGAAAAGTAACCTATCCAGAATGAATAGATTAGATTGGCTATACTGAGCATTATGGATGGAAAGAAAACCCAAAAAAGAACCATTGACACCAATGATGAGACGGCGCTTAGATAGAATCCTTTTTTTACAAAAGATCTCGTGAAATCGACTAGGGGGAAGATCATTGCGATTACCATATTCGTTATCAAGATGGATAGAAAAATCCATCCGACCGTTTCAAGCAATTGCAGGTAAATAGGTTGTAGGGAAAAAAGGTTTAAGATGAATAATATTCCAAATGCAAGCGTAAGAAGAATGGCTGGTATCAGAACGAATTTCCGCAGAAGGAAAGTTGCGTGAGTCACGCCCGCTTCCAATCGTTTCTCAAAATTAAATTTGGCGACTCGCATCTCTTCCGGTTTTCGTGCAGGCATCGTCTTCAGGTACGATTTGAGGTATTTAGACCAAATCGGACCAAATCGTATTTTAAAGGGGAAGGTTTGGGGCAATTGAGGTATTGATATCCCACCTGCGGCTAATTGGGGAAGGATCAATAATCGATGATCAACGAGATGTTGAATACCCGTGGCACGAACCGCCTCAATTAATTGGGTGTTTCCAAAATTGCCTCCTCGTGCCGAACACCATACATTTATTCCATTGCTATCAACGCATAAAACCCAGGCGTCAATTCCTTTTAAGTCATTCATGACCTTGAAATACGTGTATTCATAATTTGTTGTAACAATGATTGGTGACTGCCGTGTTGGAGAACCGGATTGATAGATTCCAGGTTCTATGGCGATATGATCAATTTGCCCTGTTAATAGGCAACGGACAGCGCGGGCTCTTGCCTTAATACTCCTAAAAGGATGGGGTAATGGGCGATAAAAGCCTACCTGTGCATCTACTTTTTTCTGGCATTCAAAGACACGGATCGATCCATGAGCCCAGCAGTCCTTTGCCTTAATTTCAAATCCTATTGGTTCCAAATACCGTAAAATGAATTTTAACGGATGCGTGAATCCCGTGCGTATCCGCTTAAGTTTTCTCTTATACCAAAGGCGTTTTAATGAAAACCACATTCTCGCAATTCCATGAGGGACAAATTCATCCGCAATTATTAGCCGTCCATCTGGTTTGAGGTGCTCCCAAGCATACCGAAGAAAAATTTGTTGCTCAAGAGGGCGCAGTTCAGATAACATAAATGTTGTAATAATGCAATCGAATTTACCAAGATCTTCTGGAAGGTCAATGGCGGATCCCATCTGAAACTTAATATAATCCTTGAAGACAGGATCCAGGGATTTCATTGCATGCATTATCATATTTAGATTTTTATCATATGCTAAAATTTTAGCCTTTTTTTGGGAAATCTTGCAGCTCAGAACGCCCGGACCGCATCCTACTTCAAGCACCTCCATCCCAGGATTAATTCGATCAAGTATCCAGTTCTGAACCTTTTTATTCGCTGAATTTGTAAGCGCCGTGAAGAACTTTTCGTAGGTTTCGGGTTCTTCTTCTAACTTGAGCATGTAAGTTACAGACATGTAAAAACCTAATGGATTTTAGTCATTTTCGGATTTAATGTTGTCTTTTTCTTTTAATTGTTCTAATATAGAATTTGATATTAGTTCAATATCTTTGGTTTTGATCACGCTTAAACGGGGAACATTTTCGATTGAACTGCTTTTTTTGTAATCAATTATTTTTTTGGGAATTAATTTCTCAATATTAATGTGAAGGTCAGGTTTAAAATCTGCTGAATTTAGTATTTTCAGGATTTTTAAAACACAGGACCCCTTACAGCCTTCGATAACAATTACGAAACTTGAAGATAATTGATTTTTTATAATTTCAGGAGCTCTTTCCGGATTCGATAAAAGTGTCCTTAAAAAAATTGTAAAACAGAGCATGGTAGAATGATTCGCAATCGGTCCGTTTTCACATAACCTAATAGCCACTTGCCTTGAGAGTTCCCCATTATATTCAGCCCCAGAACAGGGGATTATCTTAATAGGGGTCATTTTCGATTATACTCCTTTTTGCTCTTTTTTTGGAATACTATCTCAAAATCGTTTTAAGAATGTTTTTTTATGCAATATATAGGCTAATAGAAATAACAGAGCTGCCCAAATCGCCAATGCCATGAAATCAATTCCAAGTCCTAAACTCCCTACGCCAAGGGGACTTTTCAATAAATCAACGAAGTAAGTTATGGGAGAGAAGAGTGCCAAAGTGAAAAAGGGGGGTGATAAAGCGCTCAAAGGGATAAATACACCGCTTATGAAAATCAGCGGGAATTTAATCAATGTACTCAGTGTCATTATATTCGAGGTCATATCGGTAGGAGGGGCGGCAATTAAAACCCCGAGGGATGAACTCGCCCAAGAGAATAGTAAATTTCCTAAGATAAACCAACCAAAGACCCAAGCGGGAATTCCTAAAAAGATTATTAGAATAATACAAATGATTGAAGACAGCAAGATAGTGAAAAGTGTAGAGGCAAGGGTTATACTGAGGATTAAATCTGATAACGTTATAGGTGCTGAAATGATGCCTTCGAGATTTTTCTCGCGAGTTTCCCATGGGAAAATGACCGGACTAATTGCCGTACCCATAAAAAACACGCCCATCCCTAAAATGCCACTGAATAATTGGAGAGGGTCGATAGGGCGTCCAATAATCCAAGCCAATATCATAAAAAACGGAAATAATAATCCAAAAATGATAACCGGACCTTTTTTAAAATATAATTCGATATTCTTCTTCGTTAAAATCCATATTTGACCGAATCTCATTCTCCAACTCAATTTTTTCTGGATCATCTTTAGTTGCCCCCTAAAATCTTGAGAAATATTTCCTCAAGCGAAGCTGGTGAAATTTTAATTTGCCTGATTTTAGATTGCGCAGTCGATATACTGCTTTGAATCTGCGAGAAATCCTCAACCGGATTGGTACTATAGAAAGTGAGTTTTTTATGTTGAGAGTCAATTGAATAATCCATTTTTAACTTCGAAAGAAAATCGAGATTAGTTGGGACTTCCTCTAATTCGACCTCAATGGTCGAAGCAGGCATAAATCGTTTTCTTAAATCTTCCGGATTGCCGCTGGCAATTATTTTTCCTTTATTCATAATGATTATCTCATCACAGAGAATATTCGCTTCGATCATATTGTGGGTGGTTAGAAAAATCGTTTTCCCTTCATCTCTTAAATCCCTAACGCGCTTTCTTAGAAACTGGGCAGATTCAACATCCAACCCTGTGGTTGGTTCATCTAAAAAGAGAAATTCAGGATCATGCAATAAGGCCATGCTCAAATTCAGGCGTTGCTTTTGTCCCTTAGACAATTTCTTCGTGGGTACATTTAATTTTTCAGACAAATTAAACTCGGTTAGTACCTTTCGTGCTTTCGATTTACAAATATTGGTAGGCAAGCCATATAATTTACCGGAAAATATCAAATTCTTGAGCGGCGAATAATCTAAAAAGGCACTAGATACTTCGGGTACTACTCCAAATTGCGATTTCCACTCGCGGGATTGTGGATCAATTACCTGATTATTTAACGAAATTTCTCCCGAAGTCTGAGATAGGATTCCAGTTAAAATACGAATAGTCGTAGTTTTCCCGGCTCCATTGGGCCCTAATAACCCGACTATCTTTCCATTTTGGACATTAAATGAGATCATATCGAGTGCTTTAAAGTCATTAAAATATTTTGTGAGATTTAGAACCGATAACATATTTACACCTTCTAAGAATTAAAATCTTCAGTTATTTTTATTATTTCTCCGTTAGATGATCAAAATTCTCATTAATGGCCATCTTGAACTCCTAAAATTGTCAATCGCTCATTGGCTTTAATTCCTCTTATCTTATTGGCTTGTATGAAAATGCAACCACCTTTACTTAATTTAAAAGACCCATCTTCGGTGGTAAACAGACCCGATCCATCTAGAACCAAGAAGAATACTGCGTATGGCTCGGGATGAGGTTTTATTTCTTGATTTTTGTCCAAAAACACAAGCACCACGTTAAATTTATCTGATTTTAAAATATCTTTTTTTAATGGTTTTTCTGCTGAAAATTCCTTAAGGGAGGTTAAATCATTTATATACATTTTACTTGTCACCGAAATATTCATAATAAAATCTTGTCATTTTTTCCATCATTTTTTTTCTTTCTAATATCATTTCCAACCATTTTTTAAGAAATAGTTCGCCTTTTTTTGTAATGCAATATTCCCTGTTGTCAGGTCCAGATTTGCTTTTTTTCCATACCGATTTTAAAAAATCTTCTTTCTCCATTCTTCTAAGAGTTGTATACATCGTGCCAGATTTAATTTTATGGATTCCTTCGCTTAATTCTTCAATTCTTTTGATTAGTCCATAGCCGTATGTAGATTTTTCACATACGACCCTTAAAATTAAAAATTGTAACCATCTTCTTTCCGGATAACCGCAATCTCCGTGCCATTGGAATTCTATAGTATCACACATTATAGCTATATAACAATGTTACATATTTAAATTTAATGAATTCACTTTATTAATTTATTTACCAAATTCCTAAAATGACCAATGCAGTATACATGAGATAAAATCCAAGAATGATGAGAATGATCCCGAAGATTATTTGGAGTTTAGAGGTGATTTTAACCAATTTTAGAACCAGATATTCATTTATTTTTCCCAATCCTAATCCAATCAAAATAAAAGGAACGATCATGCCAAAGGCATAAAGGAATAACGCGAGAAATCCACCGATTTGGTCAGCACTAGTGGAAATTGCGGTAATCACGGCAATCAGAATTGGTAGAGCACAGGCTAGGCCAGCAGTGCTGAGAGAAACACCAAGAACAAACGATCGTGAATAGGTGGGCAAGGAGGTCTCTGAGGGCGCAGCAAGATTTTCATCATTATTTTGTGTATCGCGCGATGGTTCTTCTGCAATCGCGGGGTTTTTTGGTTGTTTTTTAAAAACGCCTATGGCCATAAGAGCTCCTATGACCATGATTATTATACCCCCAACGACTTGTAACCACACTTGCTTCAAGATAAATCCAGGTACAAAAATTAAGGCAAGTCCGATTGCAGAGAATGTTAGGGAAAATCCTAACCCAAATACGAGGCTTAAGAAGAACCCCCGTTTCATGCTGTTTCCTTCGGTGGTTGCATATGAAATAAACGAGAGGAGGTTGATTAAATTGCATGGCGTTAAAAAAGATAACAAACCTCCTGAAAAGGCAATGAAATAGATGGATGGATCCATGTTAAATCTCCTTCGTCAAAGTTAGCTGATTGCAGATTGAAAAATATTCCAAATTGTTTGGTTGTCATTCGCCCCTACATAACGATTGACTTCGTGCCCAGTTTCATTGCATATTATCAAAGTAGGCATATACATAATCGAAAAGTAAGTAGCGAGAATGAGTCCGGCATCCTGGCAAACCTTCCACGTAATGTGGTTATCGCTCTCCCAAATTATTAGACTACTATTAGAAGTGCCTTGAATATCGAAAGAAAAAATTTCTATTTTACCGGTCAATTTATAATAATCGTAGGCATCAACTATGTAAGGGAGCTGCGTTTTACAAGGAATGCAACTGGCGCCCGTAAAGTAATAAATTACGGCTTTTCCGTAGTTGCTGGATAAATTAATCGTTTCACTATGGATAGTGGTGACAGAATAAGGGATTATATATTGTCCTTGGTCATTATTTCCATTTTCTGGGTTTGGAGTTCCTATTAAAATGAATCCAACAGCCACTACCATAATAATTACTCCAATGCCCAGAACTAAATTCGAATGCTTAAAAGACCCTGATTGGTGTCTTCTCAGTTTGGTTTTTCTCAACGAACTCCGCTGTTGAGGAGGCTCTTTTTCTTGGCGGGTTGGTTTTTGGAGAGGTTTTTCGCCGTTGTCTGTTTGCCCAGTAATTTTTTTTCGCTTTATCCGATTCTTGCTCATTCGCAGTTACATCCACAAGTTTTGGTTAGAAAGGGAGGAATATTTGTACAGGTTATTCTTTTGGTAAATCGTCCCTGCAATTCTAATTCTAAATGCGTATAATTCCCGAAAAAGCGTAAAAAGTCCTTTGAAATGAACAATGATAGATCAGGAATCGTAGGTACTTCGATCTTCCCCGAAATTACCTCCGCCTCAGGCATCTTTTTTGAGATTTTCACCTCTACTTCGGCCGCAAAGACACACCCTTCCTGCATTTTTTTAACATCAATTAAAATAAATGATTCTGTCTTGGAAAGCGTTTTGAAAAATTCGAGTAAAGAACTCTGACATGAGATAGTGATTTTCGGCAGAAATGGTTCTTGAATCTTTTTTGCAGTATCTTCCTGATGATTCATTTATTTCAACCTTCCAAATTACATTTTTAATAAACTTTTTCGGTTCTAATTACTCAAGGATTTTTCTCAAGTGAATTCATGGCCTTCCGAAGCCCTTTTAACCCATTGATAATGTGGTCCATTTGCGTCAGTGGTATTCCAACATACATTTCTGAATCGGCTAATTTGCCCATTGATCGACAACCGTAGCATCCCATACTGAAATTGATTCGATTCTGCAAAATAGGTAGAACAGTGGCATCCCCGCATGATGCCTGCATACCCGCAAAATTTACGGTAATGCGGGGAGTCCCCCTTTCAAATAAGACAGCATTTGCAATCCACATTGCCTGTTTGGGGATGAGAGTCAATACAATTACATCAGGGGCAAAGATTGCTTTATCTAGAGGAGCTACAAGTGTGCCAATAGTGCTCTTAGGCTCCAGCTTTGGAATTTCGTCCATTATACGGGCGGCTGCTTCCTGGGTTGCTGCCAATCCATGCATATAGGGCACCTGCCCATTCTTTACTTTTTCGGGAAGCTCCGCAATACCTAACGAGGCTTTTGCGGCTGCGCATGCATGTTTCTCTTTAGGTAAATAGAAGACTGCCCCGTATGACGCAAGATTGATAGAGATACAGTGCCGGATTGGTATGTCCAGTTCTGGGATTTCAGGTGGAACAATTTCATAGGGTCTAACCAGCTTTATGGCAACGGGCTTTTTTTTGAGTTGAAGTATCGACTGAAGTTGGTTAGTATATTCGATATATTGCTCTTTGCCTTTCAAGTTGGTTATAAACTTGCTAGTATCACCTAAAGCTTCTATTTTAATCGCTTTTTTAGGGCACTGATCGACGCATACCCCACATAGCGTGCAGTCTTCTTCATTTGCAATAAGGGGAGTGTAATCAGCCATTTGAAATACATTAGCGGGGCAAATCTCAACACATTTTCCGCATCCTATGCAACTTTCCAAATCTATCGCAATTTTCATCTTGGTCTCACCTTCTTAGTGAAAAGTCGATAAGTATGGTTGAAATTCTCATATGCATTACTCCGGGAGACGTCGTTGTGTTGGATCGCACTTCTGTGCCTTTGCGTCAATAGATGCGCTTATAAGGACCTCTGCAGCTGCATCAAATATAGTCTTATATTTAGCATAGAGTGCTCTCTGCGTTCCTATTTCATTCAAAATAGCATTTAATTCTTGGATCTTATATATATCAGGGTCATTCTCGAGTGTGCGCATTAAGAGTTTAATTTGCTTAATTTTCTCTTCGACATTTTCTAGCTCTATAGTTATCACACCTTTCCTGACGATATTGGAGTTACTAATCAAATCTACTCTTTTACTTCTCTTTATTTTTAATCCGCTCTTGATACTCTTTTCCCATTTTATCAATGAAAGTCAAGACCTCGTTATTTGTGATCTCAGCTTTTTGAGTTATTCCGGCAATTAAAGCCCGTATGTGAATGAGCCCTGAGATTTCCTTATCGCAGGTGTGTCCAAAGCGGGGGGCTCTACATTCATGACAAACATGGATTGCGAAATCTTGAAGGAATGGAATGGAAATGGATTGGCTCTCCGCAAATTTTGGTCCCACCAAGCTAGAGCCGCAGGGAGAACTTCTCTGAACTTTCACATTATGAAGTGTATTATTTTTCACTTCAAGTTCGAAGATTGGACGCCCAAAGTGGCGCGCAAACTCATCTATTTCAGGGATATTGGTATTCGGTTCTAGCGAGCACATCGTGGGAGCGGCGATGACTTTTGGGTTGGTTCTCTCCACCTGTCTTAGAAAGCCTGGACCAAAACTTATTCCTAAGATGGTCGGTTTCCCTAATTCTATGAGCGAAGTGGCTTGATCAGGGTGTCTTAAATAAGAAATATACAGATCACATGGGGGAATATTCAATTGGTAATCGTCCAGGATTACCGTAGCAGGTATTTCCTCAAGCTGGATCCACTCACATGGGAACACCCTTTTTATATTTTCATAGGCGCGATCGCCATATTTTCCATCACTTACAATCCCAATTTTCAGTTTTTATCATCTTCCTTTAAAAGACATATAAGATCATACAATTTTTCGTTGATTTTTTAATTCCATTAAATAATTTTTTTTTCTTTTAATTGGTCCATAATAAAATTGGAGACTTTTTCGAGGTCTTCTTTTTTAATATTGCTCAAACGGGGAATATCACACGGGTTTTGTATCGCATTGAGATCCAACATTTTTTTCGGGATTAATTTATTGAGATTTACAACCAGATTAGGCTTAAGATCGAAGTTCTTCAGGATTTTTAAAGCGCAGCCTCCGCTACATCCATCGATGACTACGATAAAACTGGATTTGAGATATTCACTCGTATTTTTAAAAGATTGATCCTCTTTTAATAGTCCATATCTGAGAAAAATTGTGAAACAAAGCATTAAACTCTTATCTGCAATGGGACTATTCTCGGTTAATTGGATAGCGGCTTGCCGTGCCAATTCTCCGTTATACCCAGCTCCGGAGCAGGGAATCAAGATAATTTTCTTGACACGTATGGATTCACTCATTTTTTACATAGGCCTCGTTCGCTTAGTAAGGTGGCGATTTCATCTTTGAGTTTATATGTTTCTGTAAGAATTTTGCGGTTCTCCAAAACTACACAGTTCTCATGCAGATTCAATTTCTGTGCTTCTTCGGAATCCAATGATTTAGTCGTAAAATCAATGAACTGCATATATTCCATGATGTCGGAGAAGACCCGATTGATAAAATGCTCATACATACAAGAGCAAGAATTTAGAGGCACAAAAATATCCATTTTTAATTTATTCTCAGGTGGATTTTCTTTTGATTTTATAGCCATAGTATCAACTCCTTTAAAAACTATGATTTAGTATTAAATTTGAGTTATTTCATTATTCGTTAGTAATATAATTTATTTCCTATTACGCGAAATCGCTTCTGGAATTTTTTCTGCATAGTTCAAATAAAATTCACCTATCATAGGAAATTTCATTCCTTTTGACTTCTAATTCTTTTTTAGAGGTAGTTAGGACTTGATTGGTTTTCATTATTTTATGTAGATAAGTCAAAGGTGGAAAACTAATTGCGTATGCAGGACAAGTATTCTCACAAGTAACACAGCCTACTTTACAGTTTGAAGGGGCAACAACGACAGCTTTCTTTTGTTCGAAATTAAATTTATAAACTTTGGTTCCGCAGCCTAACACACATAAACCGCATCCAATGCACATTTCAGAATCTACGGTTGGATGCCATTTAATCTCATCTCGTATAATATTATGCCATTTCGGTTTTTCTACATTCGCTTTTTCCATTATAAAACCTCCTAGAATAAATTTAATTTCTCTCTAATAATTCATCTACCTTCTCAGTAATTTTTTCAGCAATGATCTCTGCAAGTTTCACTCCATCTTTCCCCAAATCCTCTTTTGATTTTGGTTTCAACTCAGGATGTGCGTTTATTATGTCTTCAACGTATATTGTCGCAGCGGGTTTTCCGCTATAGCGATCCACGGCAATCCGCGCGCACTCCTCTTTACAGCCTTCAATCGTGATAGTCGGATGGGTCTTCGCAAAGTCACGTTCTTCCGTTCCTCCATGCCGTTCCAAGCCGCCCGCCATAAAGAGTGGCTGGCATAATATCACCGTTTTATCCGGACGCAGTTTTTCCACGACAATTCGAGCTGCTGCCCGAGATAATGTACCTCCTACTAAATTTTCACCACTGCATGCGATAATACCGATTTTAGGCTTTGTAGACATAGGTTATTGTTCGCCTCCTTCTTCATTCTCCAGTAATTCATCGATTTTTTGCGTAACCTTTTCGGCAAGCTTACGAGATAGTTTCTTAGCATTCTCGCCCATAGGTATAATTTCGTGCTCTGGTTTCATATCTCGATTTTCCTTCACGATATCCGTTGACATAAATTGCCCATCCACCTTACCAACAGCCTCTGAGACATCATTATAAGAACATTTGGCCGGACACCCATCAATTACGATCACTTTATTTGATTTCAATTTAGCAATTACTTCTTTTTTTCCCTTTACGATTAGTGGAAGACATTCAAGGTCGCTCTTTCCTTTAGCTAATTCATTTACTACAATGTAGGCGGCCTCTCTTCCAATACTACCAAATACCTTTCCAATTCCACTGCAGGGAATTATATACACTTTTTTATTGACCATAGCAATCTTTCTCCTTTCTTTTTTACTAATAATATTTTTCAGGTCTTGTTATTTTTGAGGTTGGATATCCTTTTTTTCTCTTTTCAGGCGTTCTTGTTCTATTTTCTTTTGCATATAAGGAAAGTAGGCAGGACCATCCATGAGCAAGTCTTTATCTGCATCAAAGTCTTTTAATTCAATCTCTATAAACCAGCCTTTACCATAGCAGTCTTGATTCACCAATTCCGGCGCTTTATCCAATTCCTTATTTATAGCGCATATTTTCCCGGAACCAGGTGAAATTAACTGCAAAACAGTTTTGGTCGATTCAAAATTTCCAATGTCATCAAATTGTTCTACTTCTAGACCCAGTTCCGGAAGTTCAACCATGATGATATCCCCAGCCTGTTTTTGAAGAAAATCAGAAATGCCCATCAAGGCTTTATTACCTTCAGGCTTGATCCAACAATCGTTTTCATTGAAATAATAGCCCGTTTTGGGTACATGAAAATGAAATTTATCTACTACAGCCTTAAAATATTCAATTTCACCTATTTCACGGTGCTCAACGGGTTTTTGTTCTTTTGATTCATTAACGAAGTCCAAAATATCAAGAGCGATCTGATCCGCTAGTCTGAATCCTTCTTCAGTTAGAACTAGCTCTTTTCCAGGTTTAATTTTGAATTTTTTGGACATATCGGGTATGAAAAATTTCTTATTGATTTGAAGATTTCGCTTATCAATCAATTTAGTCGCACAGCGAGTCATGCAACCATCAATTACAATGATTGTTGATTCCTTCAGTAGGCTCTCATATTCCTTATCGCCCGTATTTAATAATACAGGACAAACGAGATGAATCTCAGGGGATTTTTCAATTACCTTAAGAGCGGACTGCCTGGCAATTACACCTAATGATTTATCCAAACCATTGCAGGGCAGAATACAAAGGGTTTTTGTCAGTTGGAATCACTTTAATTCGTTTTGATCTCGGATTTTTTTAATAAGTGTGGTGATTTCGCGTTTATCAGGAAATGAGAGGGCATCGAGAGAACACGTTTTTGAACAGGCGCGGCAGAATACTACACAATTATAGGGGGTTTTAACGATTAGCTTTTTTTCTTCATTTTCCTTTCGCTCATATACTTGATGTGGACAAAATTTATCACATTCCATACAGAAGTTGCATTTAGTATAATCTATTGTAGGCCACCAAGGGATTTTTATTCGGGATACGCCCATGAAAGTCTCGGAATTGGCATTATAACTTTCAGGCATTATTAATTTATGCCCCCTCTAGCTCCTTTAACTTTGTTTCAACTAAATTAACGGCTTCATCAGTAGTCATCTCTCGAATATCTACCGGAATCAAATCTTTTTTAACATCAAGACCCGCCTTCTGGAAGGAATCGCGAAATAGTTTGTATTGCATGTTTGGCGCGCACCCCGCGATCATATATTTCCGTCCGGGCCGGAGGAAATCATTGAGAAACCGATCCCCATCCTCTTCACAAATTTGGGGATGAATAAAGCCGTATTCGACAGGTAATTCCACGCGAACGCGGTTGATGAAGTCCCAAATATCCATTTTTGCAAAGCCAGGGCATTTTCCTGTGCAAACACACATGATGAATCCGATCTTTTTTTCTTCACTCATCTCAAGCATCACCTACTTTCTTTTTTGTATTTATCTATAATAATTGAGGCCTCTTCTGCAATTTTCTTAGCAAGTTGAATCCCCTTTTCGCCAATATTTACTCTAGAATTGGGGGTTAACCCTTTATTTTTTCCTAAAATTTGAAATACCTTGAGATGCCCGATAATATTTGACTTCAATTTGGTGAGAATTTTTTTCCCGCACGTTTCTGAACATCCGTCAATCATAATAACAGGATGATTTTTCAAT
>Ga0315274_10010575_pt1 | contig 13287 bp, 3 predicted proteins | sample YL17G02_20_MG_FD_203700 | JGI IMG/M metagenome (GOLD analysis project Ga0315274, IMG submission 203700) | Sediment microbial communities from Yellowstone Lake, YNP, Wyoming, USA - YL17G02_20 | ecosystem: Environmental > Aquatic > Freshwater > Lake > Sediment | place: USA: Wyoming | collected... | reverse complement strand
GGGCGACGTCTGCGATGACGATGACGACAACGACGGCGTACTCGATGCCGCCGACCTCTGCCCCAACACCGCTCCCGCCGACCCCGTCGACGCCAACGGCTGCTCCGACCCCCAGGTCGACCCGGACGCGGATGGGGCCTGCAGCCCAGGCGCTCCCAGCAACGGCCCCTCGGCCTGCTCCGGCTCCGACAACTGCCCCAACACACCCAACCCGGGCCAGGAGGACGCCGACTCCGACGGCCTAGGCGACGCCTGCGATACCGACGACGACAACGACGGCGTACCCGACACCTCCGACCTCTGCCCCAACACCACACCCGCCGACCCCGTCGACGCCAACGGCTGCTCTGACCCCCAGGTCGACGCCGACGCCGACGCCATCTGCGACCCCGGCGCTCCCAGCTCCGGCCCCTCCGCCTGCTCCGGCTCCGACAACTGCCCCAACACCGCACCCGCCGACCCCGTCGACGCCAACGGCTGCTCCGACTCCCAAGTCGACGCCGACGCCGACGGCATCTGCGACCCCGGCGCTCTCAGCTCCGGCCCCTCCGCCTGCTCCGGCTCCGACAACTGCCCCAATACACCCAACCCAGGCCAGGAGGACGCCGACGCCGACGGCCTGGGCGACGCCTGCGATACCGACGACGACAACGACGGCGTACTCGATGCCTCCGACCTCTGCCCCAACACCGCACCCGCCGACCCCGTCGACGCCAACGGCTGCTCCGACGCTCAGGTCGACGCCGACGCCGACGGCATCTGCAACCCCACCGCCCCCAGCTCTGGCCCCTCCGCCTGCTCCGGCTCCGACAACTGCCCCAATACACCCAACCCAAGCCAGGAGGATGCCGATGGCGACGGCCTGGGCGATGCCTGTGATGACGATGACGACAACGACGGCGCACCCGATACCTCCGACCTCTGCCCCAACACCGCTCCCGCCGACCCTGTCGACGCCAACGGCTGCTCCGACACCCAGGTCGACACCGACGCCGACGGCATCTGCGACCCCGGTGCTCCCAGCAACGGCCCCTCCGCCTGCTCCGGCTCCGACAACTGCCCCAATACACCCAACCCAAGCCAGGAGGACGCCGATGGCGACGGCATCGGCGATGCCTGCGACCTCTGCCCCGGCACCGCTCCCACCGACCCCGTCGACGCCAACGGCTGCTCCGACTCCCAGGTCGACGCCGACGCCGACGGCATCTGCGACCCAGCCGCCCCCAGCTCCGGACCGTCCGCCTGCTCCGGCTCCGACAACTGCCCCAGCACCCCCAACGCGGGCCAGGAGGACTCCGATGGCGACGGCCTGGGCGACGCCTGCGACGACGATGACGACAATGACGCTGTACCCGACACCTCCGACCTCTGCCCCAACACCGCACCCGCCGACCCCGTCGACGCCAACGGCTGCTCCGACGCTCAGGTCGACGCCGACGCCGACGGCATCTGCAGCCCCGGCGCCCCCAGCAGCGGCCCCTCCGCCTGCTCCGGCTCCGACAACTGCCCCAACACACCCAACCCAGGCCAGCAGGACGCCGACGGCGACGGCCTCGGTGATGTCTGCGACCCCGATGACGACAACGACGGCGCACCCGATACCTCCGACCTCTGCCCCAACACCGCTCCCGCCGACCCTGTCGACGCCAACGGCTGCTCCGACACCCAGGTCGACACCGACGCCGACGGCATCTGCGACCCCGGTGCTCCCAGCAACGGCCCCTCCGCCTGCACAGGCTCCGACAACTGCCCCAATACTCCCAACACTGACCAGCTGGACACCGACGGCGATGGCATGGGTAATGCCTGCGACCCCGATGACGACAACGATGGCATCCTGGACGACGGCGACGGCAGCGCCATCGAAGGCGACAACACCTGCACCGGCGGCCAGACCACCAATTGCGATGACAACTGCCGCCTGGTATACAACCCCGATCAGGCAGACAGCAATGGGGACGGCATCGGCGACGCCTGCAACCCGGACTTCGACGGGGACGGCATCGAGGATGCCCTTGACAACTGTCGGGTGATCGTCAACCCCGACCAGACCGATACCGACGGCGATGACCTCGGCGACGCTTGTGACCCAGACGATGACGGCGACACCGTCATCGACGCCACCGACAACTGCCGCCTCGTGGCTAACCCCGACCAGCTAGACGACGACGGCGATGGCGTCGGCAACCTCTGCGACAACTGCCCCCTCGTTTCCAACTCGCGCCAGGGAGACCTGGACAGCGATGGCGTCGGCGATGCCTGCGATGACAGCGACGGCGACGGCGTTGTCGATGCTATGGACAACTGCCCGCTGGTAGCCAATGCTGGCCAGGCCGATTACGACGGCGACGGACTTGGCGATGCCTGTGATACCTTCACCGACAGGGACAACGATGGGTTCGAAGACAGCGTCGAGATGTACCTTGGCACCGACCCTCTAGATGCCTGCCCCGACAACGACACTGAAGACGCCTGGCCCCTGGACATCAACATGGACACGTATGTAACCGTGATTCCCGACGTCTACGCCTACCGGGGGCGCATAAACACCACCGGCGGGCCGCCGCCCGACCCCAACTGGTGGCAGCGCCTCGACCTCAACGCCGACAACTTCATCACTATCATTCCCGATGTGCTCTCCTACAGAGGAAAGATCGGCCAGACGTGCACCTAGGCGCTTGATCTGCCCCCTCTTCAGCTACATCGCTGAGGGTGGATATCCAGGCACAGGAGAACCGCTGCGGTGGGCGCCGCCGCTGTGCTTTCCGCGAGCGGCCAATCGTAGGACCAGCCGCGTCGCCTCCAGCAGCCCGTGGGCGGCGCGGCAATCCTGGCCATGGTTCAGGAGAGTCAAATGGGGCGGCAGGTCTCCATTCGGGAGAGTAGCGCCTGTGACCTGCTGGTCGGCCGCGCCTTAGGCGCTAGACGAAGTGCTTGCTTGCCACATGCAGAGGGAAGCTGCCTGAAGGCCACCGCCACCCGCGCCGTGCCTTTGATGCCGCTGACTATACCCTCACGCATGAACGCGTCGCCAGCGATGGTGATCAAGTTGTCTATGTTGGGGTCCGGTCACGCCCACCAGTTGGCGCTGGGCGGCCCGCTAAGGGTCGAACGTCCAGCTCGTGCCGCCCTCCTGGTCCACCAACATCAGGACAGTGTCGTACTGGCTGAGTTGCGCGATGTTGCTCATCTCCGGCCTGGCGGGGACGTACCGGCTCCAGCCCTGATTGCTGCCCAGTTGATACATGATGACGAATCCGCCGGCCACGCCAGCCGTAGCGTCTCCCGCTGACTTCGTCTGGCCCGTGTAGCACACGCTGTTCCAGCCGCTGGCAAGAGGGACGGAGGTAGGAGGCGTACCCGACGGTTCGTGCTGCCAAAAAGCATACTGGCCCATGAGGATGAACAGGGGCTGGTAAGGGCTGACGGTAGTGATGTTGCTGGCTTCAGGCCTGTTGGGGAACCAGCGGTCGAAGCCCTGGTCGGCCCTCATTCGATACACAGCCAGGACGTTCTCGGCTACGTCGGCCAGGGCATCCTCGATGGGCTGCTCAGACCCAACGTAGCAGGCATTGTTCCAGCCGCTCACCAGCATGATTGTGCCAGGGGGCGGCGTCGGTGGGGGCGGCGTCGGTGGAGGCGTCGCGGTCGGCGTGGCCGTCGGCGTGGCCGTCGGCGTGCCGGGGGTAGGAGTGGGCGGCACCGGAGCGCAGTCTTGATTGATCGCAAGTTGGGTCGGCACAAGGCCAACGTCGTGAATGCCCTGCTCCGACGCGTAGGAAGTGAAGGGCGCTGGACCCAAGCTGAACGTCACCAGGCCGGAAGCGCCGATGTCCAGGCCCAGCCTGGCCAGAGTGCCGTTGCCAGGAGTACCTATGCCGGTCCCCAGATAGACACAACCGGGTTCGAAGGAACCGTCGCTGTCCGGCGGCACCTCGGCCTGGTTCAGGCACCAGTCAGGCGGCGACGCACTCGTGTCCGTCGGCGTCTTGATCAAGAGATCTGTGCTGCCAGCGTCAACGATGTGCACCTTCGTGTCGTCGTAGTTCCACTGAAGGGCGTACCCGGTGGGTGCTGGTACTGGGCTCGTGTCACCCCACACCACCACATCCACCGTGTAGTCAGCGATCCCGTCGAACGTGGAAATGCCAGCCCAAGAGCATTCCGTGCTCGGGCAGGTAATCTCGTAGCACATCTCGACGGTGCCTAACGTGTTCGCCGAGTTACCCGTGATCTCGGGGTCGGTGGCCATTTCGATGGTTTGCACCCCGGCACTTGTGGGGGAGGCAAGGCCGTATACGGCAGGGGTCGGGGCGGCCATGCCAATCTTCTCGGCTTCAGCCCCCCCACTGCAGGCGACGATTGAGAGCAAGGCCAGGCACACAGTAGCCAGGACGCCGATTCCCAGCGGACGCATCATTGCCACCCCTCTTTCGAGAAAGGTTAGCCTCCGAGGCCACAGGAATGAGCTATGGCATCGGGTGTGGGAGCGATCATCACGGAGGACAGTCTTGATTGATCGCCAGCTGAGCCGACACAAGGCTAACGTCGTGAATGCCCTCCTCCGACGCGTAACCAGTAAAGGGCGGTGGGCTCAAGCTGAACGTCACCAGGCCGGAAGCGCCGATGTCCAGGCCCAGCCTCATTAGAACGCCGTCACCGGGCGTACCGAACTTCGTGGGGTCGAAGTATATCGCGCCTGCGGCAAATGTGCCGTCACTGTCGGGCACGGGTTCAGTAGTAGGCTCCATGGCGTCAGGCATCTTGATAAGGGTATCCGTCCCCGGCGCCGTGATGTGAACTATGTTCTGATCGTAGGTCACCGAGGCGCCGTAGGCAGCAGGCGCCTGGGTGTCGCCCTTGATGTAGACATCGATGTTGTAGTCGCTGACGCCGTCGAAGGCTGGGCTGGGCACGTCCACCCGCGCACAGCGCTCCAGCGTTCCCAGCGTACTGGCGGTGTTACCCGTTGTCTCGGGGTCGATGCCCATTTCCATTGCTGCCGCTGCGGGGCTCGTCGGAGCAGCGGTGGCCTGGGCGGCAGGAGTCTTCTCCCCTCCCCCGCCAGCGCTCGTCGGCGCAGCGGTGGCCTGGACGGCAGGAGTCTTCTCCCCTCCCCCGCCAGCGCTCGTCGGACCAACGGTGGCCTGGGCGGCAGGAGTCTTCTCCCCTTCCTCGCCAGCGCAGGCCACGACCGCCAGCAGGCCCAGCAGGGCTACGGCCAAAGCGAAGGCTCGCAGTAAACGCGTCATCGCCACTCCTTTCGACAAGGCTCGATCTGGAGACCCAGGAGCATCATACAGGCCGCTCGGTAATGCTTCAAGGCATCGCACGACAGCCATCCATCGTTGGCAAATTCGCATTGCGTCAGGCGCGGCGCCGTGATTGCGCTGCCGGGGTACGCTGTCATCCTGTCGCGCTTGCCCGGACTTGCGCGGCGCAGGCACCAAGCGCTGCCGCTCTTAACATTACTTTACCTGAATTTCCCCCTGGTCACAATCGGCACAAGCTAGGACAATGTTATAATTATGTCACCTCGGTTGACGGGCGGAGGGAGCTCGGACAATCAAAGATAGCTTGAAGGCGGGGTAGGCGCATTCTCGAGCCGTGCTGCGGTATGCCAGGGAAGCATGACATCCACATATGGGCGCATATGTCAAGGGAACGCGCCCCTGGTTGGCCTGACCTGATTGCCCGCATCGCTGCGGACAGTCAGGCGTTTTCTTTACTGGATGGGGAACGGGGCTTTGCAGGCTGGAGACAGGGCGCTTGGAACCATGTTCGGCTGACTGTGGAATGAGTCGCCCTTGGGGTGCAACTGGGTCAGGGAGCCTTAGACGACGAAGGCGGCGATGCGAACGTTAGCACGAGTGGGCTTGGCCGCGGCCGTATTCCTGGTCGCGACAGTGCTCTGTAGTCGCGTAGTTTCGCACGAGGAGCACCTGCCGGGAGCAGCACCTGCGCGGGGCCAAGGCGTGACCACCATCGGCGTGGACGCAGACCCCACTCGATTGCCAGCCAACACAGCCACCTCCCTCGGGTCCATCGAATCTTGTATCTCGGCGGCGACTAACGACACCTTTGACATCGACATCTTCATCACAGATGTCGTCGACCTGATGAGTTGGGAGACGTACCTCGAATACGACAGCTCCGTGCTCAACGTCACCGCTGTCAACGTCCAGATGTTCCAAGCCGCCAACTCAGGTAGCCACGTCTTCAATGCTTCAGAGCCTACCCCCGACAGCGACGGCACGTTCTACGTCAGCGCTGTGGAGCTTGTAGTGGGCGCCGTGGACTCCGGCTCCGGCGTCCTGGCCAGGCTCACCCTGCGGGCCGTCGGGCCGGGCGCCAGCCGCGCCGAACTCCTCTCGTCCATGTTGAAGGACAAGAACAATGAACCCATAGGGGACACCAATGGCGACGGTTACTTCGATGGGCCGATCTTCAATGCCCAGGTCGCTGTGGACCAGCCAGATACCGATGGTGACGGCATCCCCGATCCTTGCGATACGGACGACGACAATGACACCATCTCCGATACGACCGATAACTGCCCTCTAGTCGCCAACCCTGACCAGGCCGACGGCGACGCAGACGGCATCGGCGACGCCTGCGACAACTGCCCGCTTGTCTCCAACCCGAATCAGAGCGACAGCGACGGCGACGGCATCGGCGACGCCTGCGATGACGATGACGACAACGACACCGTCCCCGACGCCACCGACAACTGCCCCCTCGTCCCCAACCCCGACCAGACCGACACTGACGGCGACGGTCTCGGCGACGCCTGCGACAGCGATGACGACAACGACACCGTGCCTGATGCCGCCGACAACTGCCCCTTCGTTGCCAACCCTGCCCAGCTAGACACCGACCGCGACGGCCTCGGCGACGCCTGCGACGGCGACGACGACAACGACACCGTGCCCGACGCCTCTGACAACTGCCCCCTCGTTGCCAACCCTGCCCAGCTAGACACCGACCACGACGGCATCGGCGACGCCTGCGATGACACCGACGGTGATGGAGTGATGGACGCCGCCGACAACTGCCCCTTCGTTGCCAACCCTGCCCAGCTAGACACCGACGGCGACGGCCTCGGCGACGCGTGCGACGGCGATGACGACAACGACGCCATACCCGACGCCTCGGACAACTGCCCCCTGGTGCCCAACCCTGACCAGACCAACAGCGACGGCGACGGCCTCGGCAATGCCTGTGATGGCGATGACGACAACGACACCATGCCCGACACCACCGACAACTGCCCCCTAGTCGCCAACCCTGCCCAGCTGGACACCGACGCAGACGGCATCGGTGACGCCTGCGATAATTGCCCCAATAGGTTCAACCCGGACCAGACCAACACCGACGGCGACGACACTGGCGATTCCTGTGATGAGGATGACGACAACGACACCATACCCGACACCGCCGACAACTGCCCCCTCGTCGCCAATCCTGACCAGGCGGATCCCGACGGCGACGGCTTCGGAGACGCCTGCGACAATTGCCCCAATGCGTTCAACCCAGACCAGGCCGACTCCGACGGCGACGGCGTCGGCAACGTCTGCGAAGCGCCTGCGGGGCTGAGCCTTGGCATCGACGCCGATCCCAGGGGCAGCACCGCCCCTTCCCTCGGCCCCATCGATGCCTGCTCCTCCACCTCCTCCGGCTCCTCCACCACCATCGACCTATTCATCACCAACGTCTCTGACCTCCTCGGCTGGAACAGCCGCATCATCTACAACCCCTCCCTCATCTCTATCACCAGCATCAACGTGAAGATGTTCCAGGCCGCCGACGGCCATTCCACCGTTTTCAACGCCTCCGAGCCTACCCCTGACTCCGATGGTTCCTTCTACGCCTCCGCCGTCGACCTCAGCGCCCCCCCCTACCAGGACTCCGGCTCCGGCGTCCTCGCCCGCCTCACCATCTCCGCCCGCGCACCGGGCATCTCTAATCTCGTCATCTCCTCCCCCTCCCTCACCAACGTCAACGGCCAGCCCATCGGCGACACCAACGGCGACGGCATCTTCGACGACTCAACCTTCAACGCCCAAATCACCATTGACCAGCTCGACTCCGACTCCGATGGGCTAGACAACATCTGTGACCCAGACGACGACAACGACGGAATAGCTGATGCTGGCGACAATTGCCCCCTTGCGGCCAACTCGGATCAGATCGACACTGACGGCGACGGCCAAGGCAACGCCTGCGACAGCGACGACGACAACGACACCGTCCCCGACGCCACCGACAACTGCCCCCTGATGGTCAATCCAGACCAAGAAGACAGCGACGGCGACGGCATCGGTGACGCCTGCAAGGTGCCTGCGGGGCTTAGCCTTGGTATCGACGCCAACCCTAGCGGCAATACCGCCACCTCCCTCGGCTCCATCGACGCCTGCACTTCGGCCTCCTCCGGCTCCTCCACCACCATCGACCTATTCGTCACCAACGTCTCAGACCTCCTGGGCTGGAACAGCCGCATCATCTACGACCCCTCTCTCATCTCTGTCACCAACATCAACGTCAAGATGTTCCAGGCCGCCGACGGCCATTCCACCGTCTTCAACGCCTCAGACCGCACTCCCGACTCCGACGGCTCCTTCTACGCCTCCGCCGTCGACCTCAGGGCTCCGCCCTACCAGGACTCCGGCTCCGGCGTCCTTGCCCGCATCACCGTCTCCGCCCTCGCACCGGGCGTCTCGCCCCTCACCATCTCCAGCCCCTCCCTGACCGACATCAACGGCCGGCCCATCGGCGACACCAACGGCGACGGCATCTTCGACGGCTCGACCTTCAATGCCCTAATCTATGTCAGCCAACTCGACTCAGACGGCGACGGCCTAGCCGATGCCTGCGACCCCGACGACGACAACGACGGCTTCTCCGACAAGCAAGAACTAGCCGCCGGCTCCGACCCACTCGACCCCGATAGCATCCCCGAAGTCTGCGACGGCGTCGACAACGACCTCGATGGCCTGACCGACGAAGGCTTCCCCAACACCGACGGCGATGCCCTGGCCAACTGCGTCGATGATGACGATGACAACGACGGCATTCCCGACTCCTACGAGCAGTACTACGACTGCCTCGACCCCCTGGTCTACGACGCCAATGCCGACCCCGACGGCGATACCGTCACTAGCATCCAGGAGTACAACCAGCATTCCAATCCCTGCAGCCCTATCGTCATCTCCACCACCCTTGGCATCGACACCGACCCTGCGGGGAACACCGCCACTTCCCTTGGACCCAGCGAGGCCTGCACCTCCATCTCCTCCGGCTCCTCCACCACCATCGACCTATTCATCACCAACGTCTCCAATCTCCTTGGCTGGAACACCCACATCACCTACGACCCCGCCCTCATCGCTATCACCAGCATCAACGTCAGGATGTTCCAGACCGCCGACGGCCATTCGAACGTCTTCAACGCCTCCGATCCTATCCCTGACTCCGACGGCTCCTTCTACGCCTCCGCTGTTGACCTCAGCGCTCCTCCCTACCAGGACTCCGGCTCCGGCGTCCTTGCCCGCATCACCGTCTCCGCCCTCGCACCGGGCATCTCGCCCCTCACCGTCGCCAGCCCCACCCTCACCGACGTCAACGGCCAGCCCATCGGCGACACAGACGGCAACGGCATCTTCGAGGGCTCCGTCTTCAACGCTGAGATAGCCATTGACAGACCCTGCTCTGGAGACAGTGACGGTGACGGCCTTCTCGACCCTTTGGACAATTGCCCCCTGATCTACAACCCGGACCAGGCGGACACCGACGGCGACGGCCAAGGCGACCCCTGCGACAGCGACGACGACAGCGACACCGTCCCTGACTCTACCGACAACTGCCCCCTGGTAGCCAATCCAGGCCAGGCCGACACCGATGGCGACGGCGTCGGCGACGCCTGCGATCTGGACGTCACCCTCGGCATCGACGCCGACCCTAGTGGCAACACCGCCACATCCCTCGGCTCCGTCGACGCCTGCACCTCCACCTCCTCCAGCCGCTCCACCACCATCGACCTCTTCGTCACCGACGTCTCCGACCTCCTCGGCTGGGCCAGCTATATCAACTACGATCCCTCCCTCATCGCTGTCACCAACATCAACGTCAGGATGTTCCAGACCGCCGACGGCCATTCGAACGTTTACAGTGCCTCCGACCCTACCCCTGACTCGGATGGCTCCTTCTACGCCTCCGCCATCGACCTCAACGCCCCCCCGTACCAGGACTCCGGCTCTGGCATCCTTGCCCGCATCACCATCTCCGCCCTCGCACCGGGCATCTCCCCCCTCACCATCTCCAGCCCCTCCCTCACCGACGTCAATGGCCAGCCCATCGGCGACACCAACGGCGACGGCATCTTCGAGGGCTCGATCTTCAATGCCCTAGTCTATGTAGACCAACTCGACTCCGACGGCGACGGCCTGGCAAATGCCTGCGACCCCGACGACGACGATGACGGCTTCTCCGATGAGCAAGAGCTAGGCGCCGGCTCCGACCACCTCAACCCCAATAGCACCCCCGAAGCCTGCGACGGCATCGACAACGACCTCGATGGCCTCACCGACGAAGGCTTCCCCAACACCGACGGCGATAGCATGGCCGACTGCGCCGATGATGACGATGACAACGACGGCATGCCCGACTCATACGAGCAGCACTACGACTGCCTCGACCCCTTGGTCTACGACGCCAACGCCGACCCCGACGGCGACACCTTCACTAACATCCAGGAGTACAACCGTCTCTCCAACCCCTGCGGTGTTGTCTCCATCCCCACCACCCTCGGCATGGACGCCGACCCATCGGAGTACCCGGCCAATACCGCTACCTCCCTCGGCTCTAGGCATCCCTGCATTTCGCTAGTCTCTGGTCAACAGGCCTACATCGACCTCTTCGTCACCGACGTCTCTGACCTCGTTGGCTGGGCCAGCCGCATCAGCTATGACCCATCCCTCATCTCCATCACCAAGATCAACGTCAAGATGTTCCAGGCCGCCGACGGCCGATCCAATATCTTCAACGCGTCGGACCCTATCCCAGACTCCGACGGCTCCTTCTACGCCTCCGCCATCGACCTCAACGCTCCCCCGCGCCAGGACTCGGGCTCCGGTGTTCTCGCCCGCATCACCATCTCCGCCCTCGCGCCAGGCGTCTCGCCCTTGACCATCTCCAGCCCCACCCTCACCGATGTCAACGGCAACTACATTGGCGATTACACCGGCGACTCTGTCTTCGATGGACCGATCTACAATGCACAGATTGTCGTGGACGGGCTTTGCCCTGGCCTGCCGCCAACCACGGTGGGCATCGACGCCAACCCCATGCGGTCGCCCGCCAACACCGCCACCTCCCTCGGCTCCATCGAGGCCTGCACCTCCGCCACCTCCGGCTCCTCCACCACCGTGGACCTCTTCGTCACCGACGTCTCCGACCTCCTCGGCTGGGCCACCAACATCCTCTACGACCCCTCTCTCATCTCTATCACCAACATCAACGTCAAGATGTTCCAGGCCGCCGATGGCCATTCCAGCATCTTCAACGCGTCTAACCCCACCCCAGACTCCGACGGCTCCTTCTACGCTTCTGCTGTCGATCTCAACGCTCCCCCCTACCAGGACTCCGGCTCCGGCGTCCTGGCCCGCATCACCATCTCCGCCCTCGCACCGGGCATCTCTCCTCTCGTCATTTCGGAGACCCATCTCACCGACGTCAACAATAACCCGATTGGCGACATCAACAACGACGACGTCTTTGACGGCCTTACGTTTGACGGCAAGGTCTACATCGACCAGCCCTGCCCAGGTGGCGACAGCGACAGCGACACCATCCTGAACATCGTCGACAACTGCCCCCTGATACCCAACCCTGGCCAGCTAGACACCGACGGCGATGGCCAGGGCGACGCCTGCGATTCAGACGATGACGGCGACACCATCCCTGACGCCAGCGACAACTGCCCCCTGGTCGCCAACACCGATCAGGCCAACACCGACGGCGATGGCCAAGGCGACGCCTGTGATCCAGACGACGACGGCGACACCATCCCCGACGCCAGCGACAACTGCCCACTGGTCGCCAACAGCGCCCAGACCGATACCGATGGCGACAGCCTGGGCGACGCCTGCGATTCAGACGTTGATGGCGACACCATCCCCGACGCCAGCGACAACTGCCCCCTCGTCGCTAACCCAGACCAGGCCGACGCCGATGGCGACAGCCTGGGCGACGCCTGCGACCCCGACGACGATAACGACGGCATCCTCGATGACGGCGATGGGAGCGGCATAGAGGATGATAACCCATGCACCAGCGGCCAGACCGTCAATTGCGACGACAACTGCCGCCTGGTATATAACCCCGACCAGGCAGACAGCAATGGGGACGGCATCGGCGACGCCTGTAACCCGGACTTCGACGGGGACGGCATCAAGGATGCCCTTGACAACTGCCCCAACATCGCCAACCCCGACCAGACCGATACCGACTCGGACGGCCTGGGCAATGTCTGCGACCCGGACGATGACAATGACACCATCCCCGACGCCACCGACAACTGCCCCCTTGTTCCCAACCCGGGCCAAGAAGACCTAGACAGCGACGGCGTCGGCGATGCCTGCGACGCGGATGACAGCGATGGCGACGGGTTCACTGACGCCATCGAGGTATACCTGGGCACCGACCCCCTGGACGCCTGCCCCGACAATCCCAGCGACGATGCCTGGCCCCTGGACATCAACATCGACACGTATGTCACCGTGATCCCAGACATCTACGCCTACCGGGGGCGCATTAACACCACCGGCGGGCCGCCGCCCGACTCCAACTGGTGGCAGCGCCTGGACCTCAACGCCGACAACTTCATCACCGCCATTCCCGATGTCCTCTCCTACAGAGGAAACATCGGCCAGGCGTGCAGCTAACCGCGCGCCACCCTGGTCTTAGGCCTGTAGTGTCAAGAGGATGGACCAACGAAGACGAGGCCAGGGCCAAGCTGGCGGCGAGCTCTTCGCGGCCAATAGCCGCCTCACGTCGCGTATTTGGCAGCCTCTGAGGGGCAAAGGCGAGTGCATTGGTCGCTGGCCACCAGGCTCGCTGGATCGCCCAGGAAGCTCCGAAATCGCTGTGGCCAGGCTTCCAAGGGGCTTAATCTCTCACAACTTATGGTACAGGCCGATGGCCTCCTTTGGGGTAAGCATGTTAAGGCCCATGTGGGGCCGTATGGTGTTGTAGGTTTCCAGATACTCCTGAACCCAGGCGTTCAGCTCC
>Ga0315274_10010574_pt1 | contig 13287 bp, 11 predicted proteins | sample YL17G02_20_MG_FD_203700 | JGI IMG/M metagenome (GOLD analysis project Ga0315274, IMG submission 203700) | Sediment microbial communities from Yellowstone Lake, YNP, Wyoming, USA - YL17G02_20 | ecosystem: Environmental > Aquatic > Freshwater > Lake > Sediment | place: USA: Wyoming | collected... | reverse complement strand
AGTGCTGGGAGACGAACTTTACATTCGATCCGGCGTCATTTCTGGCCGGGATCGAGACCGGACAATATGATTGGTCTGACCTGCGCCGCCTGCTGCGCAAGGGGCGGGAAGTCCAGCCGGCTGTGATTATGCGCGGCGTGCGGGAGAATTATGCTTTCTTAAGTGAATTGGGCTCGGAGGAAGCGCTGCTTGCCGGCGATCCGTACCAGCGACAGAAGAAAGCTTATCAGGCCGTTCTTGCCGAAGTTCAGTTTGCTGAATAACAACGTTGCCATAAGCCCGGTACTTTTCCAGCATTGTCAGGATTATCTCGCGCGCCGGCGTCATGCCGGCGGTACACTTGCACCTGCGCTGCAAGTGCAGGTGTGGCGCACGGGCGGCAAGTCCCCATCGGGGATGATAAAGCCGCCCGGCTGGGGCATAACCGTGTGGAAGTGACGAACAGTTATATTTCCCCTCAAATATAGGTTACTTTCTTTTTCCAAGTGTTCAATTGAATGCAAAGCTTCTCAACATTTCCACTTGGTGCTGAATAAACAACAACTACTTCTTTTGCCAACGCAGCGACAAAAAGATTTCGCTGCAATGCATACTCTTCACGAGAACGCATTACTCCGTCAGTGAAGAGTGATATTAGTAGTAAACGGTTTTCTTCTAGCGCCTGCTGCTGGATTTTTGAAAGACGTATCTTTCCAAGCCCACGTGCAGGGCATAGCACTACAGGGCCTTGACCGCGCAAGAGCACAGACAGCATTTCCTTCTCCACTGGTGAATGGAAACCACTGATTACCGGCGTGCCGGCTTCCACCAATTTATGTGCCAGATCGTGCGCCTTGATGATTAGATTGGCCGGGCATTTCACTGACGAAAACAACCCCAGCAAAGGCTGTTTCAGGATTTCGATATTTCCGATGTAGGAAAGATGGGTCGGAGTATTATTGCCCAGCCACTGAACTAGGGCACGTGGGTACTCTGGTTGCTCTTGCGGAATGGTATTTACTATCATTCTTTTTCCAACTGCAAATCACTAGCAGGGAAGCCGGTTTGGGCAAATAAGTTCTTAATAAATCATTGACACTGTAAACCGAGAGCCGGTTCTTACCTCTATTTACGTAGTATCCTATTCTGATGGAAAAGGCCAGATATTTTTCGCCAGTCTAAATAAGCCTTTGCTCCTGTTCTTAATAGCGGTTTCATTCCATTCCCCCACAACTTGCAGGTCGGCATTGAGAAGCAGAATGGAATATTTTTGGAGTGTCTTGCTTTTCTTGATCCAAGTGTCATTGGATAAGCTGGAGTTGAGCGAACCGGTGACCAATGTAAGATTACCAAAGGTGTGGATAAGCGCACCACGCGCATCTTTGGCCTCCTGTGTATCTTCGGGTAATGGCCAATTTTCTGTTGTCCAACCACGCGGCATGATGTGTTCGATGGAAAGTTTTTTCTTGGGGAGGTGCAAATCTTCTGTCAGGTTGCTGGTTCGTCGTTGCAGCTCGAGGGCTTCCATAATCATGCGCAGGCGAAGCTGTGGTTTGAAACGCCGGTATGCTTCAATTTTGTGCCACGCTTCCTCAAACTCGTTATCATCGGGCCAACGGCCAATGTCGCTGGTCTGGGATAGAAGGTAATTGCGGACGACCGCACCAAACTGTCCAGGATCAGCTTCTGAGATTTTCTTGACGATCTCCAAAAACAAGTTATTGTAATTTTTAGTGCCTAATTCGCAAACCATCCTGCGTACCAGGAACGACTCGAGATCGGTCAGAATCAATTGACGTTGTAGGAAAAACTCGGGTTTGGCTAATTTATCAAATATTATGAGGAGGAGCGGAAATACTGTGGTTGTATCCAGCGCCTGGATACGCCGGAAAAACAGTCCTTCAGGAGTATCCTGGGGAAAGTGGTAGAACTGATAATAAATTTTCCCGTAACGGTTTAATTCAGCGAGGTAGGTGGCGGGGTCTATATCTTTATGCGATTTGATGTATTGTCGAAAGGTATTGAACAAATTCGTGACGAGAACTTCATCCCGCGTGAGTAATGTGATGTACTGCTGGAGAAAAACCTCGATATGCGGACGGATAAAGCGCCCTGTTCGCACAGATTCTCGCCAGAAACGGGTTGAATCGAAGAGTTCCCAATGCAGGCTATAAAGCTGATCCAGGTCGTGGCCACACTCTTCTGCTCTATGAAGTAGATAATTTTTCACCAAGTCAGATGCCAGTAGTGGCGTACCGCGTGCATTGAGGGTTTCAAAGATCATCTGCGCATCGTCTTTTTCATCCAGGTCGATGACGACGACCATCAAGCCGCGATAAAGTGCATTTTGAAGAGAATCTAATTTTCTCTTGAGCAGTTCTTCGCTATCAATGCTTAGCCACTCCGCGATTTTTTGATGGAAGAATAGGTATCCATTTGCAATCGTATACCCCACAACATTTGTAGATTCATCCTCATAGTATTGCTGCAATTCCGCGGGAGAACCAGCCATCATCACGCGCCGGAAATGTTCGCGATCTACATTCGTTGGCCAGACCTTGAAGATTTCATCGGTATCGCCATTGCGTTGATCATTCCGGGTAAGACGGCGCAAATTGCGGGCATTATCGAACGCAATTGGTCCAAGCGTTTCGCACACATCGCAAGCCGCTTCGATCACAATTTGCAGGGTAGTCAGGCGTTGTTGTCCGTCAATGATCTGCCGTAAATCGAGTGTGCCTGTGGCTGTATTGAGTTGTTCCAGGACTACCGCGCCCATGAAATGCGGGCGGAACGCATCCTGCCGCATGTAGCGCTCTGCCACCGCCAAGATATCCTCCCAAAGGGGCTCCCATTGTTCAGCCTGTTTCCAAACATAGGGGCGTTGATAAAGCGGAACCATGTAACGGCATTGTGCATCAAAAATATCTTTGAGACTGCGTGGTTTAGCATCCATCTATGTATTCCTTTTTCAATAATATTGTCAGGTATTCTTATTTGATATTAAAATGATTATAGTAATAGCATTTTTTGCTCCTCTGTGTGCGAAACTCGGCTTTGAATGCCGTGCGCCCGGTAACCTGGACTAGTTGTAGAAGGGTGCTTGTTTCACAGGGCGTTTCACAGATTGACATCATAATACAATTGTGCTATAGTATGAGTGTCTGTGAAACCCTGCCTGACCGAAGTCTGACGTCATGCGTCAGATACTGATGTAGGTCAGGTGGGGTTTTTGTTTGCCTTCTTCGGGCGCGGTTTCGTTAACGCCGAGTCAAAAATGGCATGGTCGGGGATAAAGCACCAGTGCAAATAAGAGTCTTCCCAGTGTCGGCGCGGATTATTGTATGTGCGGATGCTGACTCCCACATTGAAACCGGGATGAATTATTCGGATTTCCGCCAGTATGGTCTTGTAGAGTTTTTCTTTCGCGATCGTTCGCTTGCCCCGCCGTGGCGCCCCGGCGGGTTTTTCCTTGTGCTTGTCGTTAAGGCGGAATGTCATCGCGCCCAAAACAATATCCAGGCATTGCAGCAACACGTGGTCATGACAGCGCACTTCGGTAATATCTTCCCTTTTGATATCAATAGCCTTCCACTTCTTTGTTTTGGTGAGGCCGAGTAAAAAACCCTTGAATTGCTCGCTCTTTTCTTCCGTATCGGGAAAGGTGTCAAAATATAGACGCAGGCGAATGGGTTCAGTTGCATATTCCAGCCCATAAGCGTGTTTGATAAACTGGTAGTAAAGCAGAAAATATTCCAAATCCACTTGCTCATGGGTTAATCCTTGGGGGCGGTGCGCGTTTTGGCGGAACATAATACGGACGCGCAATTGTCCCCGGGATACTTCTTCAAAGAAGGTTTGTATGAGTTGCTGATATTTCTCGAGGTAACGCTCGGTAACTTTCTCCCATTTGACTTCCCCGAAAAAATGCAGTTCGGCCTTCTTGTTGTTGAGCTTTTTGGTGATATGTTGGTATTGAGACGCGCCAACCATAACACCGCCATAAAAATTGGAATAATACTTGCCGCGCTTGTCGGATTCGTCACAGAATAGGATATATTCCTTTTCTGTCATTCCTCCCCCTCCTCCAACTCGGACCCCATCCGGTACTTGATATCATAATTGATGACAAAATCCAGCTCTTCCGCCGTCAGGCCGTAGTGGCGCGCCAGGAGGCGGTCGATCTCGTCTATGATCGGCTTGGATAAAACAGGGTTGAACTCTCTGTAATTGACTATCCCAGTATGCCGTTGGTTTCGAGTTTTTATTTGGCTATTCTTTATTAGGTCTTTCATTAAATGCGAGTGTAGATTTTCGAAATATGCAATATCTTCCATCAATGATTTTGGGAATCTAAATGTTTTTACATCATCGAGACTTAAGTCTCGACAATTAGATATTTTTGTCCACCACCAATAAAAGAGCGTTGAGTTTATTAAGGAACAGGCTAACGAATTTTGCTCGTCATCTGCGATATCTAATGTTTTTACATGACTCGAAATATATTCATTATGCGTTGGCGCAAAATCTGTCGCTCGTATCCAATATAGAATTGCATCATGAAAATATAGAGTGGCTTTGTTGCCCGTTGTAAATTTACTTACAGTAAATTCTGCTTGAGAAATTTTTTCCCAAACGGTTTGTTCTATTTTTTCTCCTAACTTTAGAGTTAAGGAGTTGTAGGGAATAAATCTTTGGTAGTTTATTTTTGAAGAAAACAAAATGCTTCTTTCGTCTGTGTACCATCGATTATAGGTGGTGGAATATGCTTGTGGATTCTTCGACTTACAAAGCAATCCTATTGCTAAACGTAAATTGACGCCCTCAAATAATTTAGACGGGCGAAAATCGTAATACGAAAACCAACAGGTGTGATTTAGGAGTATTTTTGTTAATGGGATTGCTCGCCTTGTTGTAAACGCGGAACTTGGAACGATTAGCCCTTGTCGTCCTTTTGGCTTGTTGAGACTATTACATCTCTCCAATACATAAGCATACAAATTTCCACATTCTTCCGTTTCGTAATTTTGAATTTTATACGATTGTCTAATTTGGCTGTATTCCACATACGGCGGATTACCAATAATCACATCGAATCCATTAGCGGATAGAATGCCATAGAATTCTAAAAACCAGTGGAAGGGGTGATGGCTCTCACGCCAGCCAACAAATTCTTTTGACCTGTAATCATGGATGCCATATTGCCGCGCCAGGTGGATGTTGAGTTCGTCTTCCAGTTCTTTCAGACGGCGCTTGAGTTCAGCCTTGTCTTCCGGGCGCACCTCGCCGCCCAGTTCGGTCTGCTGGCGGCGGAAATGGACTCCCTTGGCGCGGAGAGTGCGCAAATATGCCCACAATTTGGCTTCGGCAGGGGTTTGCTCTCTACGCAATTCGCCCGCGCGGTGCATCATCTTCGGCGTGGAACGTTTGGCTTTCTTGATATGCTTTTCCTTCCTGCCCCCTCCCACCCCCCCCCATTTTCAAGGCCGGAAAATGGGGGAGGAGTAATTGCTCATGGAAAGGGAGGTTGATATATTATAGCAAACCACCACGTCCCCCCATTTCTGGTTTTCGAAATGGGGGGACCATAGGGGGGCTATTTCCCCTCCACTATCTTGGTCTCTTCCTCCGCCAACTCAATTACAACTCTATTTTGTTCAGCAACTCTTTTAAGGCCACCAATTCCTCCTTAGACAGGGTTACCCCCTTGCCCATTTTCTCGCCGTCTGGCGACCATTCACGGATGTCATACTTTGGCTCTCTCTCATTCCAACTGATCAGGTTGAGCTGCTTGGCCCAGCCCGAGTCGGACTTGGAAAGCACACCTATCTTTTTGATAATTTCGAATTTGAATTCTGACATTGTTCAAACCTCCTTAAAGTAGACTTGATGTTCACTGCTAATTAGCTGACCACATCCTCCAACCTGACCTGATGATGTAGATATCCAGAGGCAGCAAAGAACAAAGCGGAAACGATAATCGTATCTTTAACTTCTAATTCCCGAAGGCTGTTATTGGGATTACCTGCGTGGCGGATTGCGGGATAATCAGAGCAGAACCAATAAAGATGTTTGATGGCTTCACGAATATCTTGATGGGGCCAAACTTCAAGTAAGTCACACATTCGCCCGAGTGTGTCACCTGGCCTATTAAGTTCAGCAGCCGCTATCCCCTCTGCATAGTTACTCGCCCGCGCCAGCGACATGCGGAAATCCCTCTGTGCCCGCGTGCGGACAAAATCCGAAAATGAGACTTCAAAGTCGTTCATCAATCCTGCCAAATGTGGATTTGCTGCATTTACCTGTCGCAGTTGCTCGTAAATATCGCCATACAACGCAGGCAAGCTGACGTGCAACGAAAATGGTTCGGCGACTTCATAGCGTAGGTTGTACTTAACCAAAAAATTGGAGACGTATTCAACATACCTGCGCATCAAAATGCGTTTGCCGGAATCCACAACAAACGCATAAACGCGTTCAATAAATTGCACGGTTGCCATTTCGTCCCGGAATTGCCCTCCTTGCATGGACTGAAATTCAGCCAGCGCCATTTCCGGGCTATTGACGATGACTTCCAAATCCTGGTAACGGGGTCTGCGGCGCATATACTCGGTGCTCATGCGATATAATTGCATGTATAAGTCTCGCGGTGCTTGTGGCAGGCTACCCAAAGGCTCCCAGATGTCCGCCCAAGTGTATTCCCATCGTTCGCGAAGGTTGCCAATCATATTACTCCCTCAAAAGCCTTTGCTGCCATTACGGAATAGAGTTTTCCAAGAGCTTCTGAATTTTCGAGCTGGCGTAATCTGAAAGCGCGGATTTCAGATATTCGGAATAGGAACTTTTGTTGTAGTTTTATTGGTGGAACAGCGATTAGCGTTTTGGATAACTCATCTTTATTTATGGCTGCCTGGTTTATCCATTGAGTACAAAGCTGCTCGAAATAACCCACACTCCAAAGCAAATGCAAATAAGTTGCTAAATAATGTGGGTCTATAAATCGCTTGTCTGGTCGAATACGTGTCATGTGATTTGAAAACACAAACTGCCCATCAATATTGAAAATCGTTGTTTTTCCAACTAAGTCTCGACTATTTGTGTTGTTGAAAATCACATCCAGTTTTTTTAGTTCATATTTTTTTAATTTGGCTAGTGTGCAGGGGATAGACTTTGTTCCATCGAGTGTTAGTGAGCCATCTGCTGTTATGTTCATTGGCCTTATTTGCCGTATACCGCCAATAGCTCCGTCAGGTCTTTGAGCAAAACCTGGTTGTATTTCTATTACAAGTTTTCCTAAAGGCAACTTCTGCCATTTCGAATCACCTTCAAAACCACCAAACACCTCATAGAATATTGCTGGAATCAACCGAGAAGTGCGTTCTATTGCGTTCGCACGTAGATGTCGTATTGCTTCGACTTCCTCCATCAGGTGCACAATTCGCCCCTGATCTTCGAGCGACGGGTAATGTACTGGAACACTGGCAAGTTTTTCAGGTCGCAGGCTCATATTTGCTGCCCCAGTTTGCAGAGGCACAATCAACTGGTCTTTGAAGATGTTAAGATACAGTGCAAGATAACGCGTCGAAAGCCTGTCGTGGTCCTTCACTACAAGTGCAGTCAGTAGGTTTGAAAGCGCAAACTTACCCTGCACGTAATGTACGCGCTTCAAGCCAGGCTTGCCGTGTCCAAACGAGGAAATCATCGGCACGCATACGGCTTCGCCATCCAATTGAAAATGGTCAGCCGTTTTGTGCTCCTCGCCCATAGTCAACAGCGGGTACGGTCCAGGTCTGGTTTTCATGATAGGCGCTGTGCCCTTTATCATCTGGCACAGCTCGCCGATGGTCGCTTTCTTCCAGGTTTCCGAAATCATGAACGCACCTTTTCGCGCAATGCCTTCAAGCGCGTCTGGATTTCGTCTTCAATTTTCATAACATTGTCAATCACCTGCACCGGACTATCGTGGGTCACGATATGGATTTTTTGCGCTTTGTAGTGTCCTGGCATCAATTCGTAACCATTCTTGATGATTTCACCTACCGGGACATTGAAGGACCTCGGGCCTTCTTGACGCTCTTGCCAACGTATTAGCAGGTCGGGAATGTCATTATCTTCGATGGGTGAGCGTGTATCACTCATCGAGAATCCGTCGGCACTCAACTCATAGAACCACACTGACTTAGTGGATGGTTTCTTCTCGAAAATCAAAATTGCCGTGGCCACTCCCGCATACGGTTTGAAGGTGCCGCTCGGCAATGTAATCACCGCCTGCAGGTTGCACTCTTTCAACAGTATCTCGCGCAACTTCAGGCTGGCTTTGTCCGAGCCAAACAGCACGCCATTGGGCACAATAACCCCGGCGCGCCCGCCCAGGGCAAGATGGTCAATAAACCACTTGAGAAACAACTTCTCCGTGTCTCGTGTTTGTAGGTTAATGTCAGCCAGTATGCTTTCTTTTTGGATGGCGCCCGAAAATGGTGGATTGGCGAGAACAACCTTGAAGGTTCGTCCCGGGTATGGGCTGCCGATGCCAGTAGTCAGGGGGTTGTGAAAGGCGATGTGCGCCTTCTCAAGTTTATGCAGGTAAAGATTGAGAATGGCTATCTTCACCATGTTAGCGTCGTTGTCGAAGCCGGTGAAGGCCTGTTCTTCCAGGAATTTCCACTGTGTCGGGCTGAGTTCATCTCCGGTTAACTCGCCGCGTTCCAACGATTGCTTCGAGGTGCGGTTTCTCAAAATGTGGGTGAAGGCAGCTACCAAAAAACCGGCTGTTCCACAAGCCGGGTCGCAGATCGTCTCATTAGGTTGCGGGTCCACCAGTTTAACGATCATGCTAATGATGTGGCGCGGTGTGCGGAATTGCCCGTTCGTACCAGACATGCTCAACTTACTGAGCAGGTATTCGTACATATCGCCCTTCAAGTCCAGGCCATCTTGTTCTAGGTCTAATAAGTCGATGGCCTGCACCACAGCGCGCAGGGTTGGGCGGTCGTAAATCTTGAGCGTGGCACGCCGGAACAGCAATTTCCCGGTCTCGGACAGGCCAGGCAGATCTTCGAATTTCTCCATTGCAGCCCGTACCGCGTCGAAGAGCTGGTCGCCGGTCAGGGTGACGAAATTGCCCCAGGCAAATTTGGCCCATTCACCGGAAAACAGGCGTTTGTAGTTTTGACCTAAAGTGGCAAGCTGCTCGTCCCGTTCCGAGAGCAGGCGCAGAAAGATCAAATACGATAACTGCTCGATGGAATCCATAGGGTTGTTGACGCCCCCAGCAAACAGTATATTCATCAACTGGTCAACTTTTTGGCGTAAGCCGGAGGACTGGAAAGTACCATTCAACATCATGCTGCTAAGGCTCCTGATACAGATTGGCTCACCAACGACGACTGGCGCAGGGCATCGAAGACCCGTTCCCGTTCGGTAAAGTGGATGAGGGCTTTGGGACCGCCCAACTGGGTGAATTGCGCGCTCATGAATATGGTCGGGTCGTCGGCCAAAAATTTCTGGCGCGCCTGCGGGACGTCAATGACCAGGTGCGCCAGGGTTTGCAGCCACTTCTGCTCGCTGTACCGCAAATTGAAGCGCGCCGCCAGCGAGTTGACAGTATCCTCCACCACCTGCGCCTTGCTCGGCAGCCTGCGTCGCCCGAGGGCATGGTAGGCAAAGCCGGGCGTCGGCACGGGAACGCCATATGACTTCACCAGTTTATCGGGAGAATAGAACCACTCTGGCCGGTGGAAGAACCGTTCGTTGAGCATCACTTCCACCGCGTCGTCGTCCTCGTTCTCCACCGCCTGCTGGAACTCGGGTGTCTTCTTAGCAAAATCTTTCAGGTCACGCTCAAACGCGCCCCGGAACGTCATCACGTCCACTTTCTCGCCATCCGGCCCGACCACGTAAATATCTTTCGAGATGACTTCATCCTTGCCCATCCAGACCGGGATTTTAAGCTTCTCCTCGCGCCCTGACTGCGGGCCTTCGTATGCCCCCTCTTCTTCCCGGACTTGGCGACCGGTCCCCGCGGCGACGGCTTTTCCTTCCCTCGGCAAAGCCAGCGGCACGCTGTAATCGTACTTCTCTTCGAAGTATTCGGCCACACCACAGAAATCAATTAGGAAGAAGAATTCTTTTTCGTAAGTCGTATGTCCGATCTTGAATGTGAAACGGCGTGTGCCACGGCCCTTGATCTGGATGTATTCGGTGGGCGAAAAGACGGGACGCATGAGAACAACATTCAATAATGGCTTACAGTTATACCCTGTGGAAAGCATATCCACCGATACCGCCACGCGTTCCTTGCGCTTGCCATCCCGGAAATCTTTGGCAATCATCGAGGCGTCCAGGATGCGTGAGGTAATGGTCACTGCAAGTTCCGGCTGCATCGCGTTTAGGATTTTTGTCAACTCGGTGGCATGGCGCTGGTTGACAGCGAAGATAATACTCTGGCCGATCTGTCCATCCGGCGAACGCTGGGCGTGTTCCAAAAACGCCTGGCACATCACGAGATTGCGCGCCGGGGTAAAAATCTTGCGCTCCAAGTCTTCGACCTTGTAGTTTTCTTCCTGCTCATTGATGGTCACTGCCCAACCCTTGTCTTCCAAGGCCTGGGTGGTGATATCCGAGCGGATGTCGAAAATCTTGGGCATGCACAGGAAGGGGCCTTGTGGGTCTTTCACCGCGTCGATAATGTCGTAGCGGTAAGTCGGGGTGCCTGGTTCGCAGCCAAAGTAGGCATATGTATCCCGCAAAATACGCGCTTCCAGCGCCTTGGGGTTTTCCTGTCCCAGTTTAGCAAGATCAATGTTTTTCAAATAAGCCTTGGGCGTTGCCGTTAGCCCGATGCGCGTGCCCTGGAAGAACTGCACCACTTCGCGGGCGTCTCCATAAATCGAGCGATGGGCCTCATCGTTCACCACCAGGTCGAAATAGAAAGGCGTGAATTCTTCACGGTAGCGGCGGTCCACCATCAGGGATTGAATAGTGGCAACCACCACACTGGAACCGAGCAATTCTCCCGTGCGACGGGCGGTTTTGAAAATAACCGGGTTGTACTCGTGCAAAACAACATTGAAATCTTCCATTGTCTGCTTGGCAAGTTCTATCCGGTCAACGATGAACAGCACCCGCTCGGCATTGCGGGTTAGCAGGAAACGCCGGATCAGCGCCGCGCAGAGCAGTGTTTTCCCTGTGCCGGTTGCCATTTCGAGCAGGAACTTGCGGCGTCGCTCGTTGTCGAAGCCGCGGGCGATTTCATCCAAAGCAGCGATTTGATAGCCGCGCAGCTTTATATCTGACCGCAATTTGGTAAGGTAATTTTCGCCCACCGCCTCGGTCAGCAAGGGGCGTGGCGGTTGCATATTTTTAAGCCGCACACGTTCCAAGTCTTCCTGGGACGGCAAGCGCTCGATGCGAATGGCGTCCTGCTGGTCGCGGCGTTCGTAGTTCCAGAACCAATGCTCGGTACCGTTTGAGAGAATCACAAACGGCGCCTTCAGGTTCTCCGCGTATCCACGGGCCTGTTCTTTTGCATCGTAGGGGTCTTTATCTTCCCGCTTGGCTTCCAGAACACAAATGACGCGCCCGTTCTTGTCCTTCAGGAGATAATCAGCGCGCCCGGAAACGTTGTGATATTCGAACAACACCTGCTGCTCGTCAAGAATACCCCACTCGCTATAACGCAGGGCATCATCAATCAAGACTCTGGAGAATGCTTCGGGATGTGTCATGTTGGGCCTATCAATCCCCCAAGCAAGGAAAGGAGGATGAATCGCCAAACCAATTATGCGACATCGGAATATTAGCACAACTCCCTGGTTTTGACGACATTTTCAGGGAATGATGTGTTACCAGCAAAAGCGATAAGCGTTATCGGGCGTGACAACAAAAGTCTTCGCCGGTTCATAGGCGGCAAAGGCGCGCGAAAAAGCGGTTTTTTCTGCCCACGTAATTTGAAAAGCCTGGAGTTCCTGGTTTTGACTGCTTTCGAGCACCAGGTCAATCTCGTATCCCTGGTATGTCCGCCAGAAATAAGCGTTGTATGGGCGATGGGCGTATAGGTTGCGCTTCATCACGGAAGCAACGATCAGATTCTCGAAGAGCAGCCCCTTGTCATCGCGCCCATCGAGTGGGGCGAAGCGGTTGATCACCGCATTGCGGATGCCAACATCCCAGAAGTACACCTTGAATTTGGAGTTCAACTCGCTGCGCAGGTTGCGGCTGAAAGACGGAAGGCGGAAGATCAGGAAATACTTTTCCAGGATGGTGATGTACTGGTCCACTGTGTTGCGCGAAACGCCCAGCTGGGTTGCCAACTCGTTGAGATTGACCAGGTTGCCGACCTGGTAGGCCAGCAGGGTCACCAGCTTCACCAGCACCTGCGGAGCCTTTATCCTTTCCAGCATGAATATATCTTTGTACAGGGCGCTTTCCAGGATATCGCGCAATTTAGCCTGCTTTTCTTCCACAGTGGCCCTGTTAGCCACTTCGGGGTAAAGACCAAACACTGCCAGCGAGTGCAGGGTTTCGTTGAGACGCCCGGCCTGGGTGATGGATTCGGGGAAGGAGAAATAATCGTCCACCGTGACACTCTCATATTCTCCCAGGGTAAGCGGAAGGAGCTCGATGAAATACTTGCGTCCAGCCAGGCTGTCGGTCAACCTTTGTAGCAATAGAAAAGACGAAGAGGAAGTTGCCAGCACTTTCACGTGGGAGAAGTGGTCATAAATAAGTTTTAACAGCAGGTCAATACGTTGGAAGCCCTGTACTTCATCCAGGAAAAGATAAGCACGCTGGCCCGGAGTGAAGCCCAGTTCGGAAAAGATACGTTCCAGCCGTGCGGTGGATGGCTCGCCGAAAATCGCCTGGGCGGTCGGGTCATCCAAGGAGTAGAAAGCGGTTGGCTGGTTGCCTTGCAATTCGCGATGGAACAATTGCATCAGGGTGGTCTTTCCGACCCGCCGCGGTCCATAGAGTACCAGGATTTCCGGGGAGGGCAGGAGGGAGCGCAGAGTTTGTTCAACAATCCGTGTGTACATACTGCTATCGTACGCCAAACTGCAAAAAATGTCAATAGATTGAATATATTTATATAAATCTATTTATCTCCCTGCGCCGAATGAAGAACCCATAGTTTTATTTGCTAACCGGCCAACGTGGTCCAATGGACGGCCAGGATTTTTTCATCCAACCGCTTGATATCGCCTCCTTCCGCCCCCGTCGCGTAGTACCCTGTAAGGGTGGCTCTTGACATTTCCGCTCAAATGTTCTATAATGATCTAGAACAATTGTTCTTTCGCCTCGCCATTTCAT
>Ga0315274_10010573_pt1 | contig 13287 bp, 10 predicted proteins | sample YL17G02_20_MG_FD_203700 | JGI IMG/M metagenome (GOLD analysis project Ga0315274, IMG submission 203700) | Sediment microbial communities from Yellowstone Lake, YNP, Wyoming, USA - YL17G02_20 | ecosystem: Environmental > Aquatic > Freshwater > Lake > Sediment | place: USA: Wyoming | collected... | reverse complement strand
GCCCGGCAAATCTGTGAATTCTTGCGCAAGGCAAGTAAGGCGGACGCTAATATTGTTCATTTTTCTGAGTGCGCTCTGAGCGGCTACGTCGGCACCGATTTTCCTTCCTTTGACGGATATGATTGGCAACTGCTCAGGCAAGAAACGCAGAAAATCATGGCATTGGCCGGCAAACTCAGACTCTGGGTCGCGCTTGGCAGCACGCACCGATTGACTGAGCCGAACAAGCCGCATAACAGTCTGTATTTGATAAGCCCCAAAGGCAAAATCGTTGATCGGTACGACAAGCGATTCTGCACGCCCGGTGACTTACGCAGGCTCACGCCCGGCAACCGATTTGTCTATTTCACGGTCAACGGCGTAAAGTGCTCGCTGCTTATATGCTTTGATTTGCGGTTTCCGGAAATTTACCGCCAGTTGTATAAGGAGAAAGTCAACTGCATTTTCCAATCGTTTTACAATGCCAGGCAAAAAGGGCCAAGTGTGCATACTCATATTATGCGGCAAACGATGCAGTGCCGGGCGGCAGAGAATCATTTCTGGGTAAGCATGGCAAATTCAAGCGGCTATTATTCGCCCTATCCATCGTGTTTTATCCAGCCGGACGGCAGAATCGCTGCCCAGCTCAAAACCAACCGCCCAGGCATGATGGTCAACACCGTTGATTTGAACAGAAAGTTTTACGATCCGATGGCGGATTTTCGTGATATGGTGATCGCCGGCGCTCGCAGCAACGCACCAAGACGTGTCAAGGACCCTCGCTCAAAAGACCGAACCGGTCTTTAACCAGCAATGATGGGGCACCCTGAAAAAGCCTGGGCAAAGCAAACACAGACAGCTATAATGATGTCGGTCCACGGCCATGAATTCTTGTCTTGTTTATGAGAGGGCTAAGAAAATGCCTGATAGGTCGAAGGACCGGCGGGCCTTGAGCTGGCGATGATACAAAACAGGCATATATTGGACGAGTTTTATCGTAAGTTGGACGCGGAGGAAAAGCTTTCTTACGAAGAGGCTCTGGCCATATATGAGGCACTACACAGAGAGGCCGTATCTTTGGGTGCCATCAGCCACGACAATATCTGGGATGGCTTTGAAGTTGATTTGCGAATCGCCGGGGCGATAAACATGGTGGGTTTGTGATAGAGGCAACATAAGCTGACTCGTGCTACGTAGCGAAAAGCTACTTCGCAGAGTAGCAAGGCCGTCCTACGAAATTGGAGAGCGTTTATGAGGGCGCATCCCTCAATCACCTGCTTCTTGTCGAGAGTAATATGACCAGTAATGCTATCACAGCACCGAAAGGCTTTCTCGCTGCGGGGGTGCATTGCGGGATTAAAGAATCGGGCAAACTCGATCTCGGCCTGATCGTTTGTCCGAAGGGGGCGACTGCGGCGGCGGTATTTACAACTAATAAAATTGTCTCGGCAGCGGTCGAGGTTAGCAAAAAGCACATCAAAAGCCGAAAGATATATGCGGTCGTTGTCAATTCGGGCAACGCAAACGCCTGCACGGGCAAAAAGGGGATAAACGACGCGATCACAATGTGCGCCGGAACAGCAAGTTTGTTGACCCAGGCTCGGGATACGAGATTGCTTCGCTTCGCTCGCAATGACAAGGCGGACGGACGACGCCCCACGCACTACGCACCGAAAAATGTTCTTGTTGCTTCGACTGGCATAATCGGGCATCAATTGCCGATGGAAAAAATAAAAGCCGGCATCGCTAAGGCCGCGGCGAAACTTTCAGATTCCGCACAAGCAGGTCTGGATTTTACAAAGGCGATAATGACAACAGACACAAGGCCGAAGCAAGCTGTCAGGAGATTTACGATTGCCGATTGCCAATTGAAAATTGAAAATCGTAAATCGAAAATCGAAAATCGCATTATTACGATAGCAGGCACTACCAAGGGAGCAGGGATGATTGCTCCAAATATGGCTACGACACTGTGCTTTATCACGACCGATGCTGCGATAGCAAAGCCTTTGCTGGCTAAGGCGCTGAAATATGCCATCGGCAACTCCTTAAACAAGCTGACGGTTGACGGGCATCAGAGCACAAACGATACGGCGATAATTCTTGCCTCGGGATTAGCCGGCAATCGGCCAATAGTGAGCCAATGTCCGCGCTATAAGAAGTTTGCCGGGGCGCTGGCGGATTTGTGCGACGATTTAGCCCGGCAGATGGCGCTGGATGCCGAAGGGGCGACGCGGATGTTTAAGGTGGTTGTCAAAGGGGCTTCTACAAAGGCCGACGCCGCGAAAGCTGCAAGGGCGATAGCCGACTTTCCGCTGGTAAAATGCGCGGTGCACGGCGGCGACCCAAATTGGGGCAGAATTATCTGCGCCGCGGGTTCAGCCGGCGTGAGGCTGAACGTCAATAAGCTGTCCTGCAAGCTCGATGTCATTACCGTTTTTAGAAACGGTGCAGCGGCAAAGTTTGACAGAGAAAGTGCCGGCAAGGTTGTTCTGCAGACTGAGCACACGATAACGGTTGATTTGGGGGTCGGTTCTGCGAGCGATTTTTGCTACGGCTGCGATTTAAGTGCCCAATATGTCAACATCAACGCGCATTATCATACCTAAGTAGACGCGTCATGCAGATTTTCTATGCTCGCGTTTTTTGCTATGGTATCGGCAGGCGATTTTTGGTTTTTCATCGACAAAATACTTGAAAAACGCTTTTGTTTGGTTAAACTGCAAGGCCTTTATGTGTGTAGTTTGCCTGTGAATATCCTTGTCGCTATTAGATTTTGAGGAGTTGCAGAAATGGAAGTCATTAACAGTGCAGTGTTGTCTTCGATATCTGTTCCGGCCGTTGCCGCGATTGCATCTGCTGCTGAGAGTACAACCGTGGCCTCGTATCTGCCGTTGAGTTGGTGGATTGCGCCGCTATCTTCACTTGCGGCTCTGGTCTTCGCCTACATCTTTTACAGGCAGATGATGGCCTCGCCCAAAGGCAATGAGACTATGGAGGAAATAGCCTCGTATGTGCGTGACGGCGCCTACGCATATCTTTTCAGGCAGTACAGCGTGGTGGCCATTATGTTTGTCGGGCTGAGCCTCATTTTCGCCGTGCTGGCCTACTACGGCATCCAGAACCCATTTGTGCCGGTCGCCTTTTTGACGGGCGGATTCTTCAGCGGTCTGTGCGGTTTCCTTGGAATGAAAACCGCAACTAATGCCTCCAGCAGAACCGCACAGGGGGCAACGATCAGCCTCAATAGAGCCTTGCAGGTGGCGTTCCGGTCCGGCTCGGTGATGGGGCTGGTTGTAGTGGGCTTTGCCTTGCTGGACATATCTATATGGTACCTGATCCTTGACAAGCTAATTTATACCGCTGAGCACATGGCAACTGGTTTGAGACTTTTCGGCGTAACGCTGGTGCAGGCAGGAATGAATCCTGAAACCAAACTGGCTGAAATCACCACTACTATGATTACATTCGGGATGGGAGCTTCAACTCAGGCGCTCTTTGCCCGTGTGGGCGGCGGAATCTTCACCAAGTCGGCGGATGTCGGAGCGGACCTCGTCGGCAAAGTTGAGGCCGGCATTCCAGAAGATGACCCGCGCAACCCGGCTACGATCGCTGACAACGTCGGCGATAACGTAGGCGACGTCGCGGGAATGGGCGCAGACCTTTATGAAAGCTATTGCGGCTCGATTCTGGCGACCGCTGCGCTGGGCGCGGCACTACCGATGAGTGTTCTGGCACAATACGGGATGGACCCGCTCAAGGCGGTTCTTTCGCCAATGATTGTAGCCGGCATCGGCACTTTACTTTCGATACTGGGCATCTTCTTTGTTCGCTGTAAAGAGGACGCTTCGCAAAGAAATCTCTTGCGGGCCTTGCGGTTGGGGACGCTAAGCAGTCCCGCGATGATCCTGATTGCGGTTATGGTGCTGGTGCAGATGGGCTGGATCACCTGGGGCGTATTCGGGTCGGTGGTCTCCGGTCTTATCGGCGGTGTGTTGATTGGCCTATTTACGGAGTATTACACATCCGACACATATCCACCGACCAGAGGTATTGCCGATCAAGCCCCGATGGGCGCTGCAACGACAGTCATTGACGGTTTTGCAACGGGAATGATCTCTTCGGGTTTGCCTGTCATCACGATTTCTGCCGCGATTCTGTTCGCCTATGGGCTGGCCGGCGGCTTTACAAATATGGCGATGGGGCTTTACGGGATCGGCTTTGCAGCCGTCGGTATGCTGGCAACGTTGGGAATAACACTGGCAACCGATGCTTATGGGCCTATCGCCGACAACGCCGGCGGCAACGCTGAAATGAGCCATCTTGGAGCGGAAATCCGCAAAAGGACAGACGCCTTGGACTCGCTCGGTAATACTACGGCGGCAACAGGCAAAGGTTTCGCAATAGGCTCGGCTGCATTGACTGCTTTGGCGCTTCTGGCGGCATATATAGAGGAGGTGCGTATCTGGATCGCCAGGCTCGCTAACCAATCCGCAGACGGCGTCTACCAGGTCGCCAGTACGATATTTTACGGCGGAGAGCTTACCAACAAGGTGCAGGCGACTTTCGAGGTGTTGAAGGCTAAGGCTGCGGCTGCCTCTGAGGCAGTACCAACATTGGTGAACGTAAAGGCTGCATCTTTTACAGATTTCGTCAATGCGTACGCCTTGAACATTATGAATCCCAAGCTCATCGTAGGGTTGTTTATCGGGTGCATGATGGCTTTCGTTTTTGCAGCGTTAGCGATGAAGGCGGTCGGCCGAGCTGCCGGCAGAATGGTCAACGAGGTGCGCCGGCAGTTCAAGGAAAAGCCCGGCATTATGCAGGGTACCGAAAAACCCGATTATGCACGCTGCGTGGCGATTTCCACCGCAGGAGCACAGCGAGAAATGATACTGCCGGCGATGATGGCCATCGTCGTGCCGGTTGCAATGGGCTTACTTTTGGGCGTGGAAGGCGTGATGGGCCTGCTGGCAGGTAGTACCGCCGGAGGGTTTGTCTTAGCCGTATCTCTGAACAATGCCGGCGGTGCGTGGGACAACGCCAAAAAGTACATCGAAAAGGGCGCTCACGGCGGCAAAGGTTCACCTGCCCACAAGGCTGCTGTCATTGGCGATACCGTTGGCGACCCGTTCAAGGATACCTCCGGTCCGGGCTTGAACATCCTGATTAAGCTAATGTGTATGGTCAGCGTGGTCTTTTCTGGCGTCGTGGTAAGATTTGCCCCTGTTATTAGTAGCTGGCTTGGCCTGGGCGGTAAGTGATTGAGCAGCCGTTTGCCTATTGTCCGAGGGTTTTGCCGATAAGTGTTCCCGTTGACGTAACGGGCTAATAAAGGTAATTTATCAGGGTGGCTCAAATGGCCGCCCTTTTTTGTTGGGACCGAATGAGGATGTGATTTGGCAAAGAAAAGACAAACTCAGGCACGGGCGTTCGCCCTGGCCGCAGCTAAAGTTGCGGATGAACGGCATTGCACTGACATTGTAGTCTTGGACCTGCGGGGCATATCGCCCGCCACCGATTATTTTGTGATCGCTACCGGCACGAGCGATCGGCAGATGCGTACCGTCGCCGACGAAATTAGCGGAGCCGCTCGAGAGCGCCAACTGATGCGGTTTGGCCGGGCCGGCTATGAGCAGGGCCGCTGGATTCTGCTGGACTTTATCGACGTTGTGGTGCACATTTTCGATAGCGAGTATCGGGATTACTATGATCTGGAATTGCTCTGGGGCGACGCCAAACGATTGCCTATTAGAAGACAAAAAGTGGCCGCAGAGGGCACAGAGAAGTCTGAAGCCTAATATTTTTAGCCACAGAGGACACAGAGGACACAGAGATAAAAAATGGAAAAAGAAATTTTATCAAAAATCTGGCCTATTCTGTATTTTGAAGCGGATTGGCCATCGAAAAGTTACAATTTTGATTTAGGCGTTCAGCTTATCAAGGCAGATAAAAAAATGTTAGAGGATGTCACCGAAGCAGGTGCTAATAATAATTGTTGGAATGCGAATGAAAGTGGGCGTCTGAATTTCCGTTTCCACACAAATTGGTTCTTGGCGATGCATCGTCCGGAATTAAATGAGCATATTTCTGTAAACGAGATCGGTATGTCATTTGTCGATAGGTTACAGGAGGGCATTAAAGAGTCGTTTTTAATCACCTTGCAACTCGTGCGTTCAACAGCCGCAATTTGTCCTTTTGAATTCCCCGCAGAAATCCGTGAAGATTCTATTTCGTCCGATGATGTTGATACTAGTTCGGATTTTTACGGAATAAATTCTGAAAAGCCGCCTGTTTATTCTCCAGAGATTTTTAAAATAGGCGACCTACAACTCCTAATGGATTATTTATGGCCGGCTATTATTAAACTTCGGAAACTGGACTACTGGGCGAACCTAATCTCTAAAGAAGAATTTTTTGCAGATCTTGATAAAAAAACGGCCGAAGATGCAACAAAAAGGATGGTTGACTTTCTAATGTCGCATCCTGCTTATTTGGATTTCTCAGAAGAAGAACGTAGACAGGCTAAAGAAGGTTGGACATCTTCGATTAAAAAGACAGAAGACAAAGGGGAATGGTGGCAGGAATACTATAAAGAAAGCTTTCAAAAGGTTTTTTCAGAGAAACAAGAGGAGGTATTTTCTAATCGAACACGAATAGGAAGGGCACTTAATCTCTTTTTCGAAGGTCTCCACCTGCTGCTTCAGCATTCTTTTCTATCAATGTGCCTGGTTCTGGAAACAATATTTACGGTTGAGGAAGCCGAAATAACCTATCAATTTGCGACAAGATTGGCAAACATCACTGGTAAGACCTTTGAACAACGAAAAGACATATTTGAAAGAGCCAGAAAAGTTTATAGGGAACGAAGCTATATTGTGCATGGGAGAAAGTCGATTGAAACTGTGGAGCCAGATGCCTTGAAAGATGCCTTTCTTTTTGCTCGCCAAAGTCTTCAGCATATCCTGCTTGATTCAAAACTTTTAGCGTTGTATTCCGATCCGATAACAATAGACAAAACTAAAATTTCAGACAAATCAGTCGAAGCAATAAAGAATTATTTCAGGGATTTGGATTTACGGTGCGATTAGTGATTATTACGGCTAAAGGAAGTTTAATTTCTCTGTGTCCTCTGTGCTCTCTGTGGCAAAACAATTATAGAAATAAATTCTCTGCGTTCTCTGTGCCATCTGTGGCTAAAAATATAGGTTTGAATTTCTCTGTGGCTGAGGAATTTAACAGTGTTAATCTGTGTGAATCAGTGTCTAAGAAAACTCTGGATTATCTGTGCCCTCTGTGGCAGAAAAATTAAAGAGATAAATTCTCTGTGGCTAAAATGATAGGACCATGAAACCCGCTATCGACATACTTGAGGAAAGAATTACTGCTGCGATGGCTGCTGTCACCGGCTCAAGAGACGCCCCGGCTATAGTCCGACCCGCCACCGACCCCAAGTTCGGCGATTATCAGGCTAACGGCGTAATGGCACTTGCCAAACAACTGAAGACAAATCCGCGAAAGTTAGCCGAGGAAGTCGTAAATAAACTCAACACTGATCACCGATCCCTGACCCCCGACCCCCGACTTATAGACATCTGCGAAAAGCCGGAAGTGGCCGGGCCAGGTTTTATAAACCTGCGACTAAAACCAGATTTCATCGCAGAAAGACTACTGCAAATCTGGAAGGACGCTGCAAATCTCGGCATAGATAAAGCATCTCAGTCCAAAACCATCGTTGTCGATTTCTCAGGCCCAAATATTGCAAAGCATATGCACGTCGGCCATCTGCGAAGCACCATCATCGGCGATTGTATCTGCCGACTCCTCGAATTTGAAGGCCATAAGGTCGTTCGCCAAAACCACATCGGCGACTGGGGGAGAAATTTTGGAACTGTTATTCTTGGTCTTTGGCATATTTGTATGGCCGAAAAGCGAGTGCGTGAGGGAAAAGACACAGAACTTTATTACTCAAAAGAGCTTGAAGAGTTGAAGGCATGTGGCGAGGAAGAACAAGCACTTCGAAATCTTTGTCAACGCGTGTTAATACAACAAGAGCGAGAATGGGAAGCGGATTACAAGTACAGACGGGTTTCTCCAGATGGGGAACTAGTTTTCCATCCATTTTTACGTGACTTGAAAGAGAAACCAAGAGACCATGACAAATTTCTTGACCAAGTAGAGCTTGCTTATAAATTTGTTAATAAGTTAGAAGAATCTTCGAATGGATTAAGGCTTCAAACAAAAACACGACATCTGACAGACCCAAATCAAATAGAAGTTATACCTTATGAACATTTATCAAGACGTATTACCGCAATGCTGCATCAGGGCGAAGAAATAGGTAAAGAAATAAATGAGCAAGAGGATGAAGGTTGGAAAATTGTAAGAGGCCTTACAATAAAAGAGGGCAATGAAATCTATGAAAAACTTAATGTTGGACTCAAAGACGAGCATATTCGCGGTGAAAGTTTTTATGCGGATATGCTGGGGGATGTTGTTGCGGGGTTGAAGAACAAAGGTCTTGCGAAGGAGTCAGAGGGTGCGGTGTGTGTTTTTCCGCCGGATTCGACAGGCTCATCACAAGCGGGGTTTAAGGACAAGGAAGGCAAGCCGCTGCCGGTGATAATTCAGAAATCGGATGGGGCGTATCTTTATGCGACCACGGATTTGGCGGCTCTGCGCTACCGAGTTAATGAGGTGAAGGCTGATAAAATTATCTACGTCACGGATGCCAGGCAGAAATTGCATTTTGAGATGCTCTTTGCGGTGGCTGAGATGGCAGGCTGGAGCAAACGAAACGGCGATAAAGTTGACCTGGTCCATGTAACGTTTGGCAGCGTGTTGCGCGAGGATGGCACGCCATTGAAAACTCGTGAGGGAGAAAACGTAAAACTCAAAGATCTCCTCAATGAGGCAGAAAAACGTGCCAAGAAAATCGTCGAAGAGAAAAACCCCGATTTATGCGGCGACGAGGAAGAAAAAATCGCAAAGAAAGAGAAAATCGCAAAGGCGGTCGGAATCGGGGCGGTTAAGTACGCCGATTTCTGCAACAACCGCACCAGCGACTATGTTTTCAGCTTCGATAAGATGTTAGCGATGGATGGCAACACTGCGCCGTATATGCAATACGCCTACGCCCGCGTGAAATCGATCGAGCGAAAGGCGCAGGAACGAGGAATAGATGCTGAGGGTGAGCTTGCTGATCTGCAGAGTATCCATCTGACTGAGCCGGATGAACTTGATTTAGGCAAACATTTGATTCGATACGGCGAGGCGATTCAGGCGGCGGCCGCTGATTACAGGCCGAATTACCTGACGGCGTATCTGTATGAGCTGGCTCAAAAGTTCAGCTCTTTTTATACAAATTGTCCCGTCCTCGATGCCGGGCCGGATAGAAGACCGACCAGGGTTCTATTATGTCGCTTAACTGCCCGAACTATCGAACATGGTCTAAGCAATCTTCTGGGTATTGAGGTTATCGAGCGGATGTAAGAGAGCAGTGACGGTGAAAATTGTCCGAAAAGACTTAAACATCAGTTCTAAAACCCGCAGTCAGATGGTTGACATCACGAGCCAGGTCGACTCAGTTGTGCGGCAATCAGGTATTAGCGACGGCGATGCGATAGTGTATTGTCCCCACACTACCGCGGCGATCACCATAAATGAGAACGCCGACCCTTCTGTTGCTCACGATATACTCCTGACGCTGGATGAATTAGTGCCGCGACACCGAGCAGGCTATCGACACGGCGAAGGCAACTCCGACGCCCACTGTAAAAGCGTGCTGATCGGCTGCAGCAAACAAATCTTGATAAAGGACGGGACGCTGGACCTTGGAACCTGGCAGGGCATTTTCTTTTGCGAATTCGACGGACCACGCAGCCGGAATGTGATTGTCCAAGTGCGGGGGCAGTAACCTCCCGAAAAAATCTGTCACTGCATTGGTGGCCGGTATGGATAACAGACCCGCCAAAAGTATTGCGCCAAACGTTATCCTGCTGAGCATCGTCAGTTTTCTCAACGATCTCAGCAGCGAGATGATAATGCCTATTCTGCCGATGTTTCTTGCATCGCTCGGCGGCAGCGGCGAGGTCATCGGCCTTGTCGGCGGCTTGCGAGAGAGCATCTCAAGCGTACTGAAGGTTTTGTCGGGCTACTGGTCCGACAAGACGGGAAAACGCAAAATTTTCGTCTATTGCGGATATGGTATCTCCAATTTTTTCAAGCTGTTTCTGGCATTTTCACGTGCCTGGCCCAGCGCGGTTGCCTTTGCCTCGCTGGAAAGGCTCGGCAAAGGTATCCGAACCGCCGCGAGGGACGCAATCATTGCCGATTCAATGCCCGCCGCCAGAGGCAAAGGCTTCGGAATTCACAGAGCCCTTGAGACCGTCGGCGCCATCCTTGGTGCGGTCGTGGCATTTTCTCTGTACTGGTTCATCAAGCTAGATTTCAAATTCATCATACTTGTTGCCGGCATAATTGGCTTTGCCGCGCTGGCGCCCCTGCGGTTTGTCAAGGAAAGCCCTGCTCAGCCGCAGGACATAACTCTGAAGCTCGGCATAAAGAATCTGCCGCGTGCACTTCGGCTGTTCATATTGATTTCGAGCATCTTTGCTCTGGGCAACTTCAGCTACATGTTCTTTATCATCCGCGCGCAGCAACTCTTGCCCGGCAGATTGTCGGTCGCCGCCCCAATTTTGCTGTATGTGCTATTCAACATATTCTATAGTGCCCTGGCAGTGCCGCTCGGCGGTATCTCGGACAGAATCGGAAGAGAAAAGGTCATCATTTTCGGCTACTTGATGTTCTCTCTAACCGCAGCCGGGTTTGCGATCTTCAATTCGCTCGCCGCTTTTGTGGTTCTGTTTGCCCTTTACGGAGTAATGTACGCCGCCGTTGACGGCAATCAGCGAGCCTACGTCTCCGATCTGGCCACAGCCCACCTTAAAGCGACCGCTTTGGGCACATTCCACACTACTACAGGCCTGATGGCGCTGCCGGCAGGACTAATAGCCGGATTTCTGTGGGAAAAGGTCGGCCCTTCAGCCACATTCGTTTACGGAGCCGCTCTTGGATTGGCTTCGGTATCGCTGTTTATTATCCTCAAGGAACATTTCAGGCCGCAGCCCCAGGCTGCTTGAGAACAGCCTGCCGGCAGGTCCTTGCCCACCCTTATTCGTGCCCATAAGGGCTCTTGTGGCAAAGACTTCCTCGCCGTCGACTGCGCATAAAAATGGCGAGGTGGTGGGACCGGCTGGGGGGGAGACCGGTGGACCACACTGCCTCGCCGAGGTTCAAGAGATTGCTGGCGACAGTTCTTCATCGCCAGATTTAACAACACCCCGAAGAAATAATCCTTCGAGAAAAGCTTGTCAAACAAAAATCAGAAAAATAAGCAGTTTTTCAGGACTTCCTCCATTTTACCCATGCTAAACAAATAGTATACAAGCTACGCCCGCGAAATGCAAGTCAAAAATTGCTTTTTTGGTTTGGCCAAGCTGGCTGGCCGTCCAGGGACGGCTGGTAATGCCAGGTGACTGTGATACTTGTGGTTATCGGCGTATGCCACGGGTGTCTGCGTGATATCCTGCGTCTTCGGCGTTTTTTGATGATAAAGAGCAATTTTGGTAGTTGCCGTGCCAGCGACTGCTAAACGCCCGGCAGCCCACAGAAGGCCGGGACTCGTTCGCTGTCCCTCGTCGTCCCGCATCCCTCACCGCGCCAAGGAGGATGTACGCCGCCGGTCGAGAAATAGAGCAAAATTTTGGCTTAATCTCTTGTATGCCGGCGGAAACTACCATACACTAACGGTTCTTGAATGCGTCTCAGGTTTTTGGCGGCATTTTTCGCGGCCTTATTCTGCAGCTTTATTTCATGATTGAGATTTCGCAAAGAATAAAACGGGTGCAAGATACAATTGAGTCTGCTTGTGCCCGTGTCGGCAGAGACCCCAAAGAGATAAAGCTTGTAGTAGTTACCAAGTCTGCTGCGCTCGATGCCATAAAGGGAGTTATTCAACTGGGTCTTACCGACCTCGGTGAAAACCGCGTTCAGCAGCTGAAGAAAGTCTCGGCTGAAGTGGCTGAATTTCTGGAAAAGCGGGACGGCGGCGCCAAACCGGCGGAAAACGTCCGCTGGCACATGATCGGCCATTTGCAGCGCAACAAGGTCCGTCAGGTCTTACCCATAGCTTGTCTGACACATTCGGTTGATACACTTCGCTTGGCTGAAGAGATAAACGCCGCAGGGGCCAAGCTGAATCTACGCCCCAAAGTGCTCTTACAGATAAACACTTCCAACGAGCCGCAAAAATACGGCGTTCCGGTAGGAGCGGCAACGCATTTGGCTGAGCAGATGGAAACCTTGTCTAATCTGCGGCTGGTCGGACTTATGACGATGGCGCCGCTGACGCTTAATAAGGATGTCGTTCGCACTTGTTTTGTCAGGGCACGGGAGCTATTTATTGAGATGCGCGGCGAAAAAATAGTTGGCCCTCAATTTACCGAGCTGAGCATGGGTATGAGCGCCGACTACGAAATTGCTGTCGAGGAGGGGGCAACGATTCTCCGCATCGGCTCAGCAATCTTCGCCGGCCAAGGTTAGCTTCTGTGTCCGGCACCTTTCTGTCGGTTTGCCGCCAATATACGGCTGAACTTGTCCTTTACCCGCCTTGGCAGAGAGCCACGTGCTCTAAAGTTGGATAAATGCGTAGGTGGATGCGGCGGGTTACAGCAGAAAAAACAAAAAACAACAAAGTGCCTCCCCTAACCAGCCGAAAATAGCATACGGGCATCAGAAGAATAAATACCTGGCTGCCGTCCTATAATGCGATAAAAAGGCAAGTGAAATGGTAGAAGCAGACTTACTAAGTACTGTTGAGGCGCCAAAGAGCTTCACCGATGTTTTGTACCTTACCAACAAAGGTCAGATGCCTGCTGAGATAAGGCGGCTCTTGAAGCAGAACAAGCTCTCTTTTGTGGTTCTGCCAATAGACAAATTCGCTGATGTGCGCAACCGGGTCGATCTGATCGGTACTGTGATTATAGACACACAGGAGCCGGATATATCGCAGCAACAAAGCCTTGCTCAGATAATCGAGTCGCTGGAGATGGAGAACATAGGCGTGATTCTGCTGACCGGTCGCATTGAAATCCCCATAAAGAGCTTCTCTTTGGCGCCCGCAAGGAGCAGCTTCTCCATGGCCGGCACCGTGGAGTCGGTTTCCATTGATGACCTGTGGGTCAGGATCAGCCTCAATCTGGCATACCGTAAGAGAAGCTCCGGAAACTCCGGCCTCAGGGTAAAGCC
>Ga0315274_10010571_pt1 | contig 13290 bp, 5 predicted proteins | sample YL17G02_20_MG_FD_203700 | JGI IMG/M metagenome (GOLD analysis project Ga0315274, IMG submission 203700) | Sediment microbial communities from Yellowstone Lake, YNP, Wyoming, USA - YL17G02_20 | ecosystem: Environmental > Aquatic > Freshwater > Lake > Sediment | place: USA: Wyoming | collected... | reverse complement strand
CACGCTTGGTCAATCCGGCCTGCGCCACCGCCTCACGAACGGCCCGTTGGACCAACCCTTCGTCGATGTGATGGCGTCCCTCTTCGCCGGTCTTCGTATTCTTCCAGCGGTTTTCCTGGGGAAAGACCCATTGCCAGCGCCAGTCCTTCGGGGCGTTCGGATACTTGCGGTCAAGGGCATTGGGCATCACGACGCGGCCCCACCCCTCGGCCAAGTCCTTCTCGTGGATCACCTTGACCATTTTGAGGTGCTCTTGAAGTGGGGCCTTGAGCGAATCGGGCAGCATGGTGATCCGATCCTTGGCGCCCTTGCCGTCGCGGACGAGAATCTCGTTGCGCGTGAAGTCGATGTCCTGGACACGCAGGCGCAGGCATTCCATCAGCCGCAGACCCACGCCATACATCAGCGAGGCCATTAGCCACTTGTCACCAATAAGGTTCGCCAGCACCGCCTTCACCTCCTCGCGCGTCATCACAACGGGAAGGCGCGTAGGTTTACGAGCGCGGATGACCTCGCCGAGATCGCCGACTTCGCGCCCAATGACGTGCCGATAGAGGAACAGCAACGCCGAGAGGGCCTGGTTCTGAGTGGAGGCACTGACCTTCTGCTTGACAGCCAGATGCGTGAGAAAGGCGTTGATTTCCGGTTCGCCCATCTCGGCCGGGTGGCGTACGTTGTGGAAGTAGATGAATCGCTTGACCCAGTGGCAATAGGTTTGCTCGGTGCGACGGCTGTAATGCCTGGACCGCAGGGCCTCACGCAATCGGTCCAGCAGCTTCGGTCCACTTGCAGGCATAGCCCCTCCCATTGACTGTGGACCCACCGCCCGCGTGGCGAGCGCTTTTCTCGGATCGTCTGTCTTCTGCACTCCCAACATCCGATTCTCCTCGGCCTGGCGCAAAAGTCATACCGCGCCGCATCGGCCAAGGCAAGAAGAAATACGCATCTTTTTCTAACCCTTCCGAGCGACCTGAGCACATCATGGAAAGAGCGTTTGGGATGGACGCGGGCCAAGGATTTGCTATGGTGGTGAAGTGATCCGAAATGGTCTGTGCCAGGAGGATATGTATGGCTCTGGATTGCAGATGTACTGTCGCCAAGGTCGTTGTGGGCTGGTTGGCGGCTTGGCTGCTGACGGTCGCCGTTTGCCGCGCCCAAGGGGATGCTCTGACCTTCTTCGGCTGGTCGGATCAGCATGTGCAGGTCGATGGCAACGGGGAGCATCTGATCCCGGCAATCGAGGCGATGAACGCCCTGCCCGGCCGGGCGTACCCCGAGGTGGTCGGCGGCACCGTGGATAAGCCGGCGTTCGTGTTCAGCATGGGCGACATCACGGAGTGGCCCAGCCGTGCCGCGATGGATACATACGAGCAGCTTATCACAAAGCGGCTGAAGTTCCCCACATACGACATCGCCGGCAACCACGACCTCGGCGGCCTGTCGCCGACCGACACCGTCACGAGCTGGCTCATCAAGCGTCACGGGGCACTTCGCTACACGTTCGACAAGGGCGGCGTCTGCTTTATCGGCCTGTTCTCGGAATACGATGAGAGCCTGAACAACCCCGCCCAGCCCATCACGAAGAACGCCCTTCAGTACCTGCGCGAGACGCTGGCCAAAGTGCCCGACGGCAAACCGGTGATTGTGGCGACACATCTGTGCTTCGACGCGATCACGAACCGGGATGAGTTCGTGGACGCCTTCGGCAAGGCGAACGTCATCCTCGTCCTCGGCGGCCACTACCACAAAGCGACCGTCCACAACTTCCGCGGCGTCAACTTCGTCCAACTCCCCTCGCCCGGGCCGAAGTCGGCCAACGAATTCACCGTCCTCCGCATCACCTCCGACCGTCTCGTCGCCGCCCCGTTCAACTACAAGGAGAACCTCTGGGCCTCCGAGAAGCGGAAGATCCTCAACGTGCAAATCAAAGGACCGGCGAATCCATCGGCCGAAGAGGAGAAGTCAATCAGAGTGGGGAAGGAATGAATAGGAGAAAAGTGAGAAAGCCGGCATTGGGTATCGAGTGTTGGTACAAATGCATCGACTTATCCCACACCACACGTCACGCACAATGCAGCACGGACTTCTTCGGCGACTACTTCCAGGCCGTCGGCGGCATGACGTGTCGTTAGCGGATCAGGGTATGGCCTGGGGGGGGTTTGAGGTCGGCCTTCGACCAGGCGGTCCCTTCGGTGACTGCGGCATAGGCGATTTGGCCCTCTTTGGCGTATATGTACAGGACCTGGTTGCGAATGATGTTCGGGTAGACGGCCAGGGAATCGAAGTCCAACACGGGCGTCCCGTCGATGCGCCGCGGACCAAATTCGTGTGCGGCCTCGCCGGTTAGCCGCGACGCGGGCGGGCCGTAGCGTTCCTCGAACTCCTTCAGCGTCGCCGGGCACTTCTTTTGCAGGAAACGTTGAATCGCGGGTGTCTTCGGCATTCGAGGCGGTTTGGGAGGTTCCGGCCGCCACCCCGGCTCCAGTGATGTAATGACGCCAGCCGCTTTCGCACGGCGATACGCATCCCTCAGGCTGGCCCTGATGCCGGGGCCCGGATATATGTTGGAGATCGTCATGAGACCATCGCAGATGATCCGGCCTTTCCAGGGCAGCAGGACGGCCGTGACAAACATGGGCATCGGGTGCGGCAGCATCTCCGCAAACTCCGTAGTGAGACCCAGTACCGCGTAGGCTCGGGGTGGCTCGTCTCTTGTCAGGAATATTGTGTAACTCGCCAGATCCCTCTCAATCACGAAATGGTCCCGAACGAAATGCCGCCAGAGAAGTACGTTGCTCAGATCGGTTTCACGAAACTGGTCTGGGTTCTCCTCGACAAAGGCGTCGATCAAGGCAGTATTGGCCAGGAGTTGGTCGCGGGCTCCCGCCTTGGCCTCCCACGAGGCCGCGCGGAAGCTGGCGAAGTCAACGATTCCTTTGACCCCGCCGAGACGCCCGGCTGCAAAGCCAATGAGATGCTGGTACAGAGACAGGAACAACGATGATTCTTCAGGGGACAATAGCATGGCTATTCCTCATGAGTGGATACGTGACGACTCGTCTTCATAGGCACGCTTGACTTCCTCGGCGATTGTCTCGATGCCGGCGGCGACGAGTTCTTCGTCCTGGGCGTAGTTGACGCGGATGCACTCACTGGCATGCCGCCAGGGCTCGGAGAGGCCGGGGAAGAAGTAGTGGCCCGGGACGATGAGGACGCCCCGCTGCTTCAGTCGCTCGTAAAGCTGCTGGCTTGTGATGGGCAGGTTCGGAAACCACATCCACACAAAGAACGCCCCCTCCGGAGCATGGACATAGTAGTCCACGCCCTTGAAGCACTTGTGAATATGCTCCAGCACTTGCTGCGCTTTGGCCTGATAGAACGGCCGGATGATCTCCCGGCCGATGCGGAGAATCTCGCCGGACTGAACCATGTCGGCAATGAGAGCGGGACCGACACCGCCCGGGGCCAGACTCATGACAGCGTTGACCCGCGCGACCATCTCCACGATTTCTTGCCGCGCGATGACGATCCCCGTCCGCACGCCCGGCAGGCCCAGCTTGGATAGGCTCATGCAAACGATCGTGTTCTCGTTCCACAGCGGCTCGGCGTCGCTGAACACGATATTCGGAAACGGGGTGCCGTAGGCGTTGTCGATGATCAGTGGAACGCCCTTGGCGATCGCCAGGTCGCTCAGCCTCCGCAACTCGCTGTTGCCCAGCACGTTGCCCGTCGGGTTCGTGGGTCGCGAGACACACACCGCCCCGACGTCATCCGGAATCTTCAGGCTGTCGAAATCGATGTGGTACTTGAAGAGGCGATCCTCCAGGTGCTCGATCCTCGGCTTGTTGGCGACGAACAAATCCGGCGCCAAGCCCACATCGCAATAGCCGATGTACTCTGGGATCAGGGGAAAGAGGACCTTCTTTCCCGTGCCGTTCTCATACTCGCCTGCGAAGAGGTTGAACAGCGTGAAGAAGGCAATCTGGCTGCCGTTGGTCAGGGCGATGTTCTGTGGGCCGATGTCCCAGCCGTACTGTCGCCGCAGCATTGCCGCCATCGCTTCGAGGAACCCAATATTGCCGGCCGGCGGGTCGTAGTCGCCCATGACCCTCTCGAATCGATCGCTGTCGGCCAGAATCTCGATCATGCTTCGCCGGAAACACTGCTCCACCTGCGGGATATGAGCAGGGTTGCCGCCGCCGAGCATGAGGATCTCGCGGTTCCCGGTAATCGCGGCCCCGAGGTCGTCCATGAGCTGACCGATCCCCGATTGCACTGTCAGTTTCCGCCCGAATCTCGATACGTTCATCATTCTCCGCCTCGTGGGTTGCCCTATACCTGCACGGCTTGCCGGGGCGTCATGAAGTAGAGCCACTTCGCAAGGACCTTGTCCCGCAGGATGGCGGCGGCAGCCTTGGCGTACAGGTCTACTTGCCCTCGATAACCTGCCGCCCGTGCAACGATGTCGCTGCGGCCAACGCGGTCCGTCTTGAAATCAATCACGATCAGTCCCTGTGGCGTCTGCACGAGCATGTCGATCACACCCTGCACAACGACGAACTCGCCCACCACTCCATCAGGTGTGCGATGGGCATACGTGAAGGGCCACTCTCGCGAGACACGGTTGGCCCTGTGGCGGACGACCTCGCCGAGATCGCTCTGGAAGAAGGCGAGGATCATATCGGCATCGACGCTCTCGGCCATTTCGGCCGTCATGACATGCTCGCTGACGAGCCGGCCCTTCGTCCGCTCGATCCCATCGAGGGTGATTGGCTGCTTCAGGTCGAGACTGGCGATGACCAAGTGAGCCGCCGTGCCGGTCGATAGCGGATCGTGTGGCTGAGTCGCCGCAAGGCCGGGCGCCATCAGGGCAATCGGCAGACGCGTCAGGGACTGCGAGGAATCGCGAGGTGCGAATGCGTCATCAGGATGCGTCAGCTTTGTCACTGAGCTCTTGGCCGGGGACACGACCGCTTGGCCAAACGGGTACCGCCAGTGCAAACGCTCTTCAAGCTCGGCAAGCAACTTCTTCGCCCCGGCTGAAGGCTTGGGCTTACCCTGCGCCGCCTTTGTGCCGCTGATCTTGCGGGCCCGCAGGTCCAGGACGAGGTCGGAGAACGCCTTCAGCTCCTCGCGGCCGTAGAGCCTGAACTCGAACAAGGCATCGTCGCGGGCACTGTCGCTCAGGCCGGTACCGAACGCCTGATGCAGGACTCGCTGATCGGACAAGCCATACAGGACCCATTCCAGGCCATTCTTGCACGCCGTCAGCAGCCAGTCAGGGATTCTCTCCTCGCCCAGCAACAGGCCGGTGGCGAGATACTTGCCGCAATCCGTCCGCTTTTGCGACGCCGTCAGAATCAGCCGGTCCCGGGCTCGCGTCGTGGCAACGTAGAGGATGCGCATCTCTTCTGCCAGGCTGACCGCCTGTTTCTTCTCCCCGATCACTTGGTGCGCCAACGACTGCAATTTCGTATTCGATCTCGCGTCGATGACCTGCAGGCCCACGGCGTCGTCCGTATCGACGACCATATCCGCGTAGAGGTCCCGTCGGTTGAACTCCGTCTCGAGCTCGGCGAGAAAGACGATGGGGAACTCCAGCCCCTTGCTCTTGTGCACGGTCAGGATGCGCACGGCGCTGCCGGCGGCGCTGCCGGGCTGGGCCGGCGCCCAGTCCTGCCCCGCGGCCTGGAGCCGCTCGATGAACTCGACGAATCGCGTCAGGGAGGCGATCCCCGTGTTGCTGGCAAAGCCCTCGAACTGGATGGCGCGATCGTGGAGCTTCAGCAGGTTGGCCTTGCGGGCCTGGCCGTTGGGCAGAGCGGAGACGAACGCAATGAAAGAACCTTCGCGATAGATTCGCCAGAGCAGGCCCGCCAGATCGCCGCGGCGGGCGAGGCTTCGCCACTGTTCGAGCATCTTGAACGCCGCATCCAGCTTGCCTCGCAGCGTCCCATCCGGGCCGCTGTCACGGTATCGAGCCGCGCAGGAATAGAAGTTCATCGCCTCGGCCCGGTCCTGACCGTGCAGACGTATTCGAGCCATGTCGCTGTCGTTGAGCGAGAAGAAGGGGCCGCGAAGGACGGCGGCCAACTCGATGTCCCGTTCGGGATTGTCGAGGACCTTGAGCAGGCACAGGACGTCGCTGATCTCGGTCGCCTCGAAGTAGCCGGCCGTCGCGTCGCAACTGACCGGGACGCCGTTCAATCGCAGAATCTCGACATAGTCGTTCGCCTTCTTGGCCAGCGAGCGCATCAGGATGACGATATCCCGATATTCGACGTTGCGGAAGGAGTCCGTTTCGCTGTCGTGGATCTGGAATTCCGCCCGGCCCGTATCCGCACCGACCATCTTCTTGATCCGCTGGGCGATCATCGCCGCCTGGCGATGGCGGGCGTGCACGAGGCCGATCTCCTCGCCGGCCTCCGTGTCCTCATCGTGCTCACCTTGCGCGTCCGGGCTGCTGCCGGCCTTCTCGTCGAGGATATGCAGTTCCACGAGCGGCCGCAGGTCGTCAGCGGGCTGGGACCCCTCCGGCGCAGGTCGCAGGCGGGCGGCCTCATCGTAGTCGATATGGGCCACGGCCGCCGTCATGATCCGGCCGAATACCTTGTTCACAAAGTCCAGAATCCCCTTGGCGGAGCGAAAATTATAGTTCAGGTCCACGCGGAAGCCGTGGGAGATCTCCTTTGGGTCGATGGAGGCCGGGGCAAGGTGTTGCAGGAAGATGGTCGGCTCGGCCCCTCGCCACGCGTAGATGCTCTGCTTGACGTCCCCGACGACGAAGATGTTGTCGCCCGAGCCCAGCGAGTCGAGGATCGCCTGCTGCACGGGGTTGATATCCTGATACTCGTCCACGAAGATGTATCTATATCGCTTGCGAAGGGCCAGGGCCGTCTCGGATGGCTTCAATTGCCCCGCAGACGAGCCGTCGGTGAGCAATTGCAGAGCGAAGCGTTCCAGGTCGGCAAAATCCAGGCCGCTCAGCGCCCGTTTCCGTTCCGCATACAGCCGCGTGAATTTCTGCACCAGCTCGATCAGGACCTGCGTCTGCGTGCTTGTAGAGCGGCCGACGATGTCCAGGTAATCTGGATTGACAAGGGCCAGCCCACTGAGGCCTTTCACGGCCCTGCCGGCCGCATCGACCAGGCCCGACACGACATCGCCAATCGTGTCGGGCAGGCCCTTGGGTGTGCTCTTTCGCAGCGACTGGAGCACCGCGATGTGCTCGACGCAGGCTTGCCAATCGTCCGCCTTGAGCTTTGTGAGGCACTCCTTCACAGGCTTTACCCAAGCTGCCTCCATTTTGTCCGCCCAGTCCCCATCTGGGACCTCCCTGCGGTACAGCTTCTGTGCCCAAGCCAGCCGGCAAAGGGTAGCGTTCAGGCGGGTCTCGATGAGCTTCTTCTGCTTGCGTCCGAGTTCGGCATCCGAGGAGTTCGCCACAGTCGTCAGTGCCCGGGCCCGCTCGCACCAGGCATCGGGCACAACGACTCCTTCGAGAAAATCGCCAACCTGGATGACGCTCGACAAGAAGCCGTTGTTCTCGCGCAGGTCCCGGCCGCGCAGAAGCTCGTGCAGGCTCTGGGACAGATTGCTCTGCTGCCACGCCCACTCGACCGTCTCCTCCAGCATCTCGGCCTTGAGCAGCATGGCCTCGTCGCTGTCAATGACGCGGAACGACGGGTCGAGGGACAGCTTGTGGAAGTGTTCCGTGATCAGCCGCTTGCAGAACGAGTGAATCGTGCTGATGTCGGCGCCCTGGAGCAGGACAAGCTGCCGGGCCAGCCGCGGGTCACGGGTCCGGTGGAACGCCTCGCGAAGCTGCTTGCCAATGCGGGATCGCATCTGCTCGGCCGCTGCATCCGTGAAGGTCAGCACGAGCATGTTCAGGACATCCGGGCACACGGAGCCGTCCGAGATCAGGTTGATGCAGCGGCCGGAGAGGACCGCCGTCTTGCCCGTCCCGGCCGACGCAGTGACAAAGATATTGCCACCGCGGCTCAGAATCGCCCGCGCCTGCTGGTCCGTCCACTTGATTTGCTTATCCTTGCTCATTCGTTCTCAAGCCGCTCCATCAGGCTATCCTTGTTCACCGGCGGCAGGAAGTTGTAGTCGTTGATCTGCCAATCGAAGCGGCAGACGGGCATGAACTCGCAGAATGTGCAGCCGCGCTCGCTGCCACGATGGTACGGCTTACACTCGATCCTGCCGGACGCGATGTCGGCCGCCAGGTGAATGAGCTTGTTCCGTGACCACGTCAGCAGCCGCGCAAAATGGTCCGCCCGAAGAGCGTTGCTCCTCGAGTATTGTCCGTAAGGGTCACCGCCTTTCTTGACGTAGAAACCATAGTAGTCGCTGTATCCAACGGCATTGGTATCGAGGTACATGCAATAGGCACCGTTGATAATGCCTCGGGCCTTGCGCTGGAATTTGCGGTTTTCTCTGTCGAGCTCGGCCGGCGTGGCCCTCTGGGGCGCCGCCTCGATCGGCAGATAGAGCGCCCCGGCGATATCCTCCGCGTACGCCGAGCCGGCCAACTGCACGGCGAGCATATACACGGCGAGCTGGACATCGAGGCCGTGATAGAGGCTCGACCAGTCGAAGCGGGCGCCGCTCTGCGTCCGCTTGTAATCGAGGATGAGCGCCACCCTCCTGCCATTGACCTCGGCGATATCGAGCCGGTCGATCTTGCCGCCCAGGACGAGCTTGCGGCCGTCCGGCAGGGGCAGCTCGAATCGATCGAATTGGCTCGAGGCGTCCGCCACGTGTCCGAAGGCCACCTCGGACAGCCGGGGCCGGAAGGAGCCCGCCCGGACCATCTGGGTGATGGCCGGCACGCACTCCTGCAGGACCTCGCCGGCACTGTAGACGACGAAGGCGTTGTGTGCCGAGTGCTGCACGAACTTCGAGAGGAACGTATCCTGCTCCATGAGCTTGGCAATCTGCTCGTGCAGGAGCTGTACCAGGCGGTCCTCTTTCACGGAGGCGAAGCTCTCTCGCTCGGCCGATAGCCGCTTGTGCAGACGATCCAGGACATCATGATAGAACCGGCCGAGGTCCAGCGGCTCGAGCTTGAATTCGCGTCGCGGCTTGAGGTCCAACGTGTACCGCACGAAGTGCCTGTAAGGGCAGACGGCAAAGGCGGCCAACCGGGTCGCCGAGCCCTTGATCTCCGATCCGAAGAGTCCCTTGGAAACCGCTGGCTCCAAGCCCGCCAAGTTGTCATAATTCAAGGCGCTGACGACCGGACGGACGATTGTTTCCAGATCGTCAGCCAACTGCATCGCGTCCAGCAGTCCCCTGAGCCGGTCCTTGTCGCCGGCGGCGGGCAGGAACGCGTCCCTGCCCAGCCGCGCGCAGAGCAGTTCCGTCAGTTCGGCCCCATTGCGTACATCGTCGAGCTCCGGCAGATTGTCCCCGACGAACTCCTCATGGAGATCGTCGAACAGCAGTTTCAGATCGTCGATGAAATGGGAATGGGCGACGGGGCCGCCCTTCTCATCGAGGCACGGGTAACTGATACAGAGAAACTCCGACGGCCGCGTGAATGCGATATACGCGAGGTACTGGCGGTCCGCAAGAGATTGGGCCATCGCTGGTGCGATGTGAAACTCGGCGGCCTCGGCGGCGTTGCGGTCCTCGTCGGCCAGCACTCCGGTCGCGGGGATAGGGATTGGGAACTGCTTCTGCGTGGCGCCGAGCAGGAAGATCGCCTTGAGGTTTGGATGACGGCTTCGCTCGATGGAGCCGACGAGCACCTGGTCCAGGCTCGGCGGAATGAACGCCAGCGTCATCTGTGAGAAGGCTGAGTGCAGAATCCCGAAGTAATCCTGCGCCGTCATCTCCTCCTCGGTGAAGACCTCGGCAAGCTCATCGAAGACGTCGATCAGCGTATTGAAGAACTGCCGATGCTCATCGGCTGTGCTCAGATCGCCCTGCTCGCGGGCCTGGTCCACCCATTTGCTCAGTCGCTCGCGCACGTGAAGGCTCCCCAGGAGGGCAAAGATGCAGCGGGTGAAGGCCCCAGCCGTCAGGGTCTTCTGGGCGTCGCCACTGAGGTGCAGGGCTTTGCGAAGCGTCAGCAGAGGCCCGATCACCTGGCCGCGAATGCGGTTGATCGCATCCTCATCGAAGTCCGTATCGTCGGCCGCCCTGAACCGCCACGGCTCGCTGCGGAGCCAATCCCGGCCGTCCACGCCGAACGCCAAGCAGTAGTTCTCAAGCACATCGATCTGGGCCGGCTCGATGGCCGCCAGATCGCTCTTGAGGTACGCAAAGACGTCCGCGCGATCAAAGCTGCCCGTGACCGCCTCCAGGGCCGTGCAGATCAGCTCGACCACCGGGTGCTGGTTGAGGGGCTTACGCTTATCGATGAAGAACGGGATGCCGTAGCTGTCGAAGTACGCCCGCACGTACTGCTCGCAATGGTTGAGGTCGGACGCGACCACGGCGATCTCGCGATAGCGGTATCCCCTATCCCGGACCAGTGTGAGGATTTGCTTAGCGACGAACTGGATCTCCGAGCGGAGATTGGGCGCGGAAATCAGCCGGATCTTGCCCCCCGCTTTCGATACAGCCGCCCCCGGGCAGAAGAGGTTTCTCTCAACGTGCCCCAGCGGCGGGCAGGCGTCAAACCGGCGCACCTGGCTCAGGACGATCGGCTGGACTACGTGTATCTTGTGTTCAGCCGCCCAGCGGAGCAGATCGAAATACGTCCGCTCCACCGGCTCGAACAGACCCTCCGACGGCGGGGCAAGATAGTGGCTCGTGATCGAGCCGACGCGGGCCGGATCGACACAGAACGCCACGTACGCATGATCGACCGCCTTGAGCAGCTCGCCCAGGATCGCCAGCTCGCCGCCGGTGAACCTGGCGAAGCCGTCGACCCAAAGCCTTGCCCCCCTGACAAAATCCATCTCGGCGACCGCCTTGCAGGCGGCGTTCACCTGGGCCTCCGGATCGATGAACTTACGCTCCAGCAACTCCGAGTACCGGTGGAAGATCAGGGCAATATCGGCGAACTTCAGGGCCGTCAGCCGATGGCCCTCCCCCTGCTGCAACTGGCCCGCCAGTTCATCCACATCGTCCGGTACGAGTGCGTAATGGTGCAGCTCGGACACCATGCCGGCCATCTGGCGGGCAAAACCGGGAAGCAGGGCCGACGGCCCGAAGATTCGCAACTTGTCTTTGGTATCCCGCAGGACCTTGTGAATGAGCATCTCGCGGCCGATTCGCGAGATGGCCGGCCGGGCCGTGTGCCGGCCCAACAGAAGCAGTTGCAGCCGGTCGAATGAAAGGATGTGCAGTCTGTGATAGCCCCCCACGCGCGGGTCGGACAGGATCGCCCGTTCCGCCTCGTACGTCGCCTGCTCCGGCACCAGGAACAGCAGCGGCTGCTCGGACGGCTCCTGCAGCGCGTCGGCAACCGCACGAACGCAGTAGCTCGTCTTGCCCGTCCCGCTCCGTCCCAGAACAAACTGAACCGCCATGCCAGCCTTCCTTGCACCCAGCCGAAGTCCAAGAACTTGTACCAGACCCGAAGTTGTCTTTCAACACAAATGCGAACGGTCTGTGGCGTCCACACCTCCGCTCACCGCCCGGACTCTTCACGTCAGTGGACTTCGAAGAGCAGCTTAAGCAGCTCGGTTGGTTGGGAGAAATCGGGCACGATGATATGGGCGCCGGCCTTCACGAGGCGGGCCCGCTTATCCGGGTTGAGGCTGTGGCGGCGGACCTCGTCGCTGGCGATCCCGATGGCCAGGCCGTCGCGCTTGCGGGATTCGCGCAGCTCGACCGGCCCATCCCCAAAGACGGCCAGCTCCGGGCCACGAAGATTGTTCTCGCTCATGATCCGGTCGATGACCATCTTCTTGGAACAGTCTGTGATATCGCCGACGGCGCCATAGATGCCGCCACTGAACAGGTCGGCGTGGCCAAGAGCCTTGGATTCCGCGACGACATCCGCGTGGTCGGTGCCACTGGCCAGGTACAGCGTCACGCCCCGCCCGCGAAGGGCCCTGAGGAACTCGACGGCGCCCTTGACCGTGTAGTCGCTGGCGTCGAGCTGGCCACGCTGGAGCCGGGCAATGCGCTCGCTGACCATCTCCATCAAGGCCTCATTGTAGATCGCCTTGTAGCCGAACCGGTCGAGCACCTTCTCGGGCGGGACAACGCCGAACTCCCGGACCATCTCCACCAGGGCCTCCATCTGCACGAGAGTCTGAATGCCCGTGGACCTGTCGATGTACTCGAGCACGCGGTCACGCACCCTCTGGTGGAGGTCCTCACCAGTGGTCTCATAGCGGTCGCCAAAAATCTCCGTCATCATGACCAGGCCCATGATCGACTCCCAGCCCTGCCGCAGCACGCTGATCGTGCCGTCGTTGTCGAAGACCGCATGGCGGATGTGGCCGAACGGGATCGGCTCCTCGCACAACTCAATCTCGGTGTTCGGGACGTAGCGGGCACTGCGGGGGTGCTTGGCCAGCTCGGGCCGATAGATGAAGTCGGGGTCCTTCGCGACGGCAAGGATCTCCTCGCCGTTGGCGGTGCCGGTTTGGAAGAGCTTCTGGACGGTAACGGCGGCGGCGAAGTTGGCGAACTCGGCCGCCTCCCCTGGCGAGACTCCTGCTCCCAGGCACAGGGCCAGCGCACTGGTCACCGTGTCGCCCGCGCCGACCGGGTCGAGCTTCTTGAGCAGTTGGATGCCGGGGACCTCGTGAATGCCCTGGTCATCGACCGCCAGAACGCCGCGAGGGCCGCGGGTCAGGAAGACCGGCCGGTTGAACTGCCGGTACAAACTCCCGGCGTATCTTCTCATGTCCTCTGCAGGCACCGGTTCATCACGTCCGACCTGCACGCCATTGAGGCGGGCGGCCTCACGGTCGTTCGTCTTGCGGCAGATATACTTGAACTTTTCACCATAGTGCCGCGAATCGAGCAGCACGACCTTGTCGCTGAATTCCGCGAAGAGCTGATTCGCCTGCTCGATGAAGCTCTCATTGGCGATGCTGCCCGGCACCTGCTGATTGACGATGAGCGCATCCGCCGTCTGCAATGCGTGACGAATGCCCTTGAGCAGCGACTGATCCGTGGCGTCGCTGCGCTTGTTGAAAAAGCCGAAGTCGATGCGGGGTTCCTCGACCTCCTCTATGTACGGCTTGCCAAACGCCACCGTGTCGAAGTTCTCCTGCTGAATGACCAGATGCGTCGTATCGATGCCAAGCTCGTTGAATTGCCGCCGCAGTTCCCGGCCGAAGATGTCGTTGCCGACGACGCCGATCACCT
>Ga0315274_10010570_pt1 | contig 13290 bp, 11 predicted proteins | sample YL17G02_20_MG_FD_203700 | JGI IMG/M metagenome (GOLD analysis project Ga0315274, IMG submission 203700) | Sediment microbial communities from Yellowstone Lake, YNP, Wyoming, USA - YL17G02_20 | ecosystem: Environmental > Aquatic > Freshwater > Lake > Sediment | place: USA: Wyoming | collected... | reverse complement strand
GCACGCCGGACTCGGCTCCGCCCGGCGCTTCCACCGCAACTTTGCGCGGCGGTTCGACTATAGGTTTGCGCGGCGGTTCTCCCGAACCGCCGCGTGACCAGCCGGCAGGCGCCGCCCCGACGGGACACTCTACCGCGGCGGGTCGGGAGACCCGCCGCGCCGATGAAGAAGGGGCCGCCCCCGCCACCGTTGCCCTCGCGGCCCTCACCTCCGCCGGCCTCTCGACCCGAAGCGACCCCCGCCCCTTCCGCATCGAGTTCCCCGACCAGAAACCGCCCGCCGAGCCGCCGCCGACCGAGGAGAAGCCCGCCGTCGCCGCCGAGATTCCCGGCGACCTGGACCTGAAGAAACTCGCATCCCTCTACCGCGTGGGCAACGACTGGGTGAACGGACTGACGGCCGGTTTCCTCATACCCGATTCCCGATTCACCGAGGCGTGGGAGGCCCGCGTGACCGCCCCGGCTGCCGCGCGGCAGACGATCACCATCGAGGGCACGTTCCGCTACAACGACCGGTTCCCGCGCTCTCAGGCACAGTGGGAGACGGTGCTGGACCTCTACCGGAAGTTCGTGCCGACGCCTGCCCGCGCGGCGATGTCGATCGCGGTTGAGATCGACGGCAAACCCGCCGGTGAACTCGTGCCGGTTGCGAAGGAAGACCGCGACGTGCCGACCAACACCCACCCCCGCTGGGAAAAGGCCCCGCCCACCGTGGTCCGCGAGGAAGTGGTCACCCGCCTGGCCGGCGAGATCCCCTTCCCCGCCGGGGCATCAACCGTGCGCCTCGTCCACCGCAACATGGTCGATGGCCTCATCACGCGGATTTACATCGGCGTAACCCCGCCGCCGCCCCCGCCCGAGCCGCCGGCGAAGAAAGGCAAATAAGGCGGGCGTCGGAGAGTTTCAGGAAGAAGTTGTCGCCGTCCACCGAGACAGTGTCCAGACCCGCGCTCGTCTGGCGGACCTGTCCGCCGTAGTCCGCGGGGCGAAGGCGGATGATCAGTGCGCCTGCCGCGTATTCGGTTGTCTGCCACTGATCTACGCGACTGCCACCGCCGTGCATGCAAGGGCGGTGTCAGAATGTACTGGCAGAGGCCGAATTCGTGGGGTACACTTCCGGGCGACCCATGGCGCCGAGTTTCAGGCGGCTGAATTGGCGCCGTCAGGGGGCGGCACTCTTGCGGCAAACGCATCAAATCGCGAGAGCGGTCCATGAGGATGGGTCCGAGGCTCCTGCCGAGCAGAAGACCCGCTCCCGCAGCAACTCTGCCAGACCTTTCGGTTCCGCCACTAGCACGAGCATGATCTACGCGCATGTGTTGAGTAAAGGTGGCCAAGGCGTAAGGAGTCCGATGGCTGGCCTGTGAGCCGTCTTATACAGACTGCATAAGACGAGGGCGAAGAATCGCCGCCAGGACGGAACCTCTGGCGATTCAATGGGTTGAGGCAGGCCAGTGCCATCTGCTCACCGGTTTAGGCAGAAGCGGACAGTGTGATTTACGGAGGGCGCGTCGAACTGAAAGGGGTAAGAAAATGAAACTAGCAGCAACCCGCCATGTGTACTCTAACGACGGCACGCAGTGGGCTATCACCGGTGTTCTCTATCTGATCTTCTTCTTTTGCTTCATTTGGTACCACAACGTCCGGAGCCTGCCCTTTACTCTGTTTACTACAGAGAAGTGCACGGCCATAGCATCAGTCTATTGCCTTGCTCTGGCGCTGGCACTCGGTCCGCTGTCGCGTTTCTGTTCGAGCTTCGACAAGCTGCTGCCGTACCGCCGAACTCTGGGGCTGACGGCAGCATTCATGTCGATTCCTCATGTTATCCTGGTATTCATCTACCTGCCCTTGAAGTTTCCGAAGATATACTCGACGGACTACCCTCTCAGTTGGTTTGTGGCCAACTGGTTTACCATCGCAATGGGTGTCCTGACTCTCGTTCTGTTCTTGGTGATAGCCCTGTATTCTTATCCACGCGGGCTTGACAAATTGGGGATGCGCAAGTGGATGATCCTGCAGAAGCTTGCCTATCTGGTCATGATCCTGATCGTGCTTCACCTGTTGTCGATGGGCAAGATCCCGACAAACTGGATCGCATGGCTTGAGACCCGCGACAAGCCGCTCCCGCCCGGGTCCTTTCCCACGATGGTCGCCTGTGTCGGGGCGCTGCTTCTCAAGGCCGTGGATTTGTTCGCTCACGGGGATCCATTGGCTCTCAAGCCGAACACGCCGGATGCGGGCGACGCCGGACAGCGCGCCTGATCTGCGACGTTAGGCGTATTCCTTGTCGATTCTCGGCTGGCCGCAGTCCAAGCACCGGCCCTTCGGCGCGCTCAGGGCGGGCAGGGATGATGGGCGTGTAGGGCGTGCCGCATGGCCGCCGCAGGCGGGTCGGCGCGGAGGGCGAAGCACTTCTGGATGCCGGGCCAGTGTGCGTCCTCACTTCGCCACGCTGATGCTCTGAGAGTTGCTGAGGACCTGCCTGCCCTCGGCCTTCACGATGACGGTTGTGACCGCCTCGACGGCGCCGGCGGGGCGAAACGTGTAGGGGCTCTGCATCAACGATGTTGGTTGGACGATCCTCGTCCGCTGGAGTGCCGCAGGCACGACTGTGAGTAGCCACGGGGCGCGAGCCCGTGGTAGCGGACGACAATACAATCCTCCTTCGTTTTTCCCTTTGTGCCTGGAGCCCCGCCGGGGGCGACTGAAAACCTCAAACGCCCCTGCGGGGCTCAAACGCAAACGGAGAGAAAGGATGGGGGTCGGGGCGATTGCCTTCCACGGGCTTGCGCCCCGTGGCTACTCACAAACGCCCCAAGGGGCTGAAAACACCCACTTCACTTCGCCACGCTGATGCTCTGAGAGTTGCTGAGGACCTGCCTGCCCTCGGCCTTCACGATGACGGTTGTGACCGCCTCGACGGCGCCGGCGGAAAACTGCCTCCCCACTTTCCCGTTGCCTCGGGTACGCCGGGTATGTCACAATCTAATCAGCGATGAGAATGCCTTTCGCGTTGTAGCCCGGCTAATGACGAATGATGAAATCCGAATGACGAATGAAACGGCAAGCCCGAATGACGAAACCGCGGAGAGGGTGCGGACCCCCGTGGGCGTTTCGTCATTGCCGTTTCGTCATTCATTCGTCATTCAGACTTCGGACTTCGTCATTCCGACTTCACGATCTCGGCAGTACCTTCTAGGGGTTGCTTAGAGGCGAGGCACCATGATGCGGACCGTGCTTGCGGCGGTTGTCTCGGCGGCGATGATGGCGGCGTGTGCCGCGGCCGCAGACTTGTCCGGCGTAGCCTCGGCGAAGCCGGAAGCCTCGGCGAAGCCGGATGCCCCGCCCCCCGCCGCCAAACTCAAGGTCTTCGTCAGCATCCTGCCCGAGGCTTACTTCGTTGAGCGCGTGGGCGGCCGGCACGTGGAGGTGAGCACCCTCGTCGGCCCCGGCCAGTCGCCCCACACATTCGAGCCGACCCCAAGAGAGATCGCCAAACTGGCCGATGCCCGGCTCTTCTTCCGCATCGGCTGGCCGTTTGAGGCGCGGCTGCTCGAGAAGGCCGCCGCCGTCAACCCGGCCCTCAAGGTGATCGACCTGCGCGAGGGCATCGCGCTACGGTGGATGACCGCCGATGAGGAAAACGCGGAGCACTCAGCCTCGTTTAGCCGCGACTCGCAGAGGAGCGCGTCGCACGACCACGCCGGCGAGGCCGATCCGCACTCGTGGCTGAATCCCCGCAATGCCGCCATCATGGCCGCTAGCCTCGCACGCGCCCTTGAGGCCGCCGACCCCGCCCACGCCGCCGATTACCAGGCCAATCTCCGCACTTTTCAGGCCGACCTTGCCGCCCTCGACGCCAAACTGTCCGCAACCCTGGCGCCCCTCAAGGGCAGGCAACTCTTCGTGTATCATCCCGCCTTCGGCTATTTCGCCGACGCCTACGGCCTGAAGCAAGTGCCCGTGGAGGTGGAGGGCAAGGAGCCGACCGCCCGCCAACTTGCCGCCCTCGTTGACCGCGCCCGGGCGGCCGGGGCGCGGGTCATCTTCGTTCAGCCGCAGTTCTCGGCCCGCAACGCCGAGGCCGTGGCGAAGGCCATCGGCGGGGCCGTCGTACCCTTCGACGACCTCGCCAAGGACTACATCGCAAACCTATCAGACATGGCCGACAAGGTCCGCACCGCCCTGGAGGGCCAGCGATGACCGACCCCGTCATCTCTCTGCGAGACGTTACGTTCTCCTACGACGGATCGCCCGTGCTCCAGGACGTTACTCTGGATGTCGGGGACCGCGACTTCGCGTGCCTCGTCGGCCCGAACGGCGGCGGAAAGACCACACTCCTTAAACTCGTGCTCGGCCTCCTCGCCCCCGGCAGCGGCCAAGTCCGGGTCTTCGGCGGAACCCCGGAGCACGCACGCCCACGCATCGGTTACATGCCGCAGCACGCACAGGTTGACCCGCGGTTCCCCGTCAGCGTGGCCGACGTGGTCCTGATGGGCCGCATCGGCACCCCCGGGAGCATCGGCCCGTACCGCCGCCCGCAGCGAGAGGCCGCATGGCAGGCCCTGCGCGAAGTGGGCCTCTACGACCTGCGAAACCGCCCCTTCGGCAGCATCTCCGGCGGCCAGCGCCAGCGGACGCTCATCGCGCGGGCCTTGGCCGCTCAGCCGGACCTGCTCCTCTTGGACGAACCCACCGCCAACCTCGATGCACACGCCGAAAGCGAACTCTACGAACTCCTCAAACGCCTCAACGAGCGGCTCACCATTGCCATGGTCTCGCACGACCTGGGGTTCGTCTCCGCCTTCGTCAAGTCGGTCATCTGCGTGAAACGCTGCGTCGTGGTCCACCCGACAAGCGCAATCACCGGCCAGATCATCCAGGAAATCTACGGCGGCGACGTCTGCATGGTCCGACACGACCAACGCTGTGCCGAGGGAGGCCATTCGTGTCCGAATTCCTAGACGCCGCCCTCAGATACGACTTCGTCCAATCGGCGCTCCTCGCCGGACTCCTCGCCAGCATCTCCTGCGGCATCGTCGGCACGTATGTCGTCGTCCGGCGCATCACCTACATCGCCGGCGGAATCTCCCACTGCGTTCTCGGAGGCATCGGCGCTGCCCTCTATTTCCAGCGGGTCCACGGACTGGCGTGGTTTACGCCCCTTCTGGGGGCCGTGACCGCCGCCCTTGCCGCCGCCATGATCATCGGCATCGTCAGCCTGCGGGCCAAGCAGCGAGAGGACACCGTTATCGGGGCGCTCTGGGCCATCGGAATGGCCGCAGGCGTCCTTTTTATCGCAAAGACGCCCGGATACAGCCAGGACCTCATGAGTTACCTCTTCGGGAACATCCTCATGGTGGCCCCCGGAGACCTGTGGCTGATTGCCGCCCTCGATGCCCTGGTCATCGCCCTCAGCCTCCTCTTCTATAACCAGTTCCTGGCGGTCTGCTTTGACGAGGAGTTCGCCCGGGTGCGCGGCATGCGCGTTGAATTCTACTACCTGCTGCTGCTGGGCCTGACGGCCCTGACCGTGGTGCTGCTGGTCTCGGTGGTGGGCATCGTGCTTGTGATCGCCCTGCTGACGCTGCCCGTGGCCGTGGCCGGGTACTTCGCCCGCCGCCTGTGGCAGATGATGATCCTGGCCAGCGTTTTCAGCGTCATTTTCACGACCGCGGGCCTGGCGATCTCCTATGGCCCCGACCTGCCCGCCGGGGCCACCATCATCATCCTGGCCGGGGCGGTGTATCTGTTGGTGACCCTGGGCTCCCACTTCCTCCGCCGCCGCGCGTGACCCCGCCTCCAATTCGCGGTTTCGCGCTCCGAAAGGCGAAACTTGGGCATTCTATGTGAAACTTAGCGAAACTAAGCGGAACTTGATCGATTCTTCGCGAAACTGAGGGCATTTTGGGGGCATTCTTACGCCAAACGATGCACAATTGCAGTGACCGGGTGACGGAGCGAAGAGACGCTATCAAGAACGCCAAGAACGCCAAGAGCGCCAAGAGCGCCAACCCCTGGAGATTGGCGCTCTTGGCGCTCTTGGGCCGGGCAGGAGATCTGATTGGGGCGGAAGGGGGGGGAAGAACGACAACGACGGCCTCACGCGGATCGGAGCGAAGCGCAGACCTCGCCTGGGCGGGGACGCGGAGACGGTCGCTCGGGCGACTAAACTCCGGGTCACAAAGAGGATTTGCCTTTGCCGTTTCTCGCCTGGCTGCCTTTTCTCATCTGCGTAATCTGCGCAATCTGCGGATTCCGCTGTTGGGATTTCGGTTGACCCCCGCCGCGCGCCGGCGTAACCTGCCTCAGGCAGGACGATCTGCGGCAGCAAGGCAGGAAACCCCATATGGTATCCTTTGCCCGGATCAACCCGGCGCCCCTCACCACCTACGACCGCCCGGCCGCTGGGCGGGATCGAGTTCTTGGTCAGTTTACAGAACCTCCTCGCCCGTCCCCTTCTTCCCGGCCGCGCCGGCCGCCCGGCCAAGTGGAGGAAATAGGTATTGTGTCCCCAGATAACACAGACCCTCCTCGCCCGTCCCCTTCTTCCCGGCCGCGCCGGCCGCCCGGCCAAGTGGAGGAAATAGGTATTGTGTCCCCAGATAACCCTGTAAAAGTAATGTCTATTGCGACAGAGACGACAACGGATCGTCCGCAGATTACGCAGATTGCGCAGAGGGGAAAAACAAGAATCAGTTCTCGGCTGTTCTTTGGTGCCTATCTTGGCGCCTTTGCGGCTTTGCGTGAGCCTTGTCTTGTCGTTTTGCCGTTTACACGTATCCGGGGGCCGGTACAATAATCCGCGCAGCCCATCCGGCCGTTTCGGGAGGCCTGACCTTGACGTACGGGGCAAACGGCGACTACGCGGGCCGGGACCGCTTCGGCCGCCCGCCCAAAGGGAGGAAATAGGTATTGTGTCCCCAGATTATCCTGTGTATATCAAGTGCGTGCAACAGGAGAAGGGGAATACCCATGCGACGTTCGCGTGGTCGCGAAAGCAGGACTACAAGAACCAGGCGGCAACGGCAGATGTTCCGGGTGAACCGCTTTACTGGACCGTCTGTGTTGGCTGGTGCTACGAGGCCACTCGCATCGAAGGTTGGATCAAGTGCCTGCAATGCAATGGGCACCGGTATTACATCGATGATGACGATCCCGAGGACGAAGGGGTGGCTCGCGGTTATGTCAGTTGCCTATTGGGAAATGCCGAGAAAGTCACTTCAGACCGACTGATGTTGTACTTGGAGCACTTGCGCGATTACAACGTGCCTAAGGCCAACGACCCGACGTGGACGCTCGGAGCAGCCCTGTCTCACGAGATTGGGCATTGTGTGACTTTGGGCCACGCTCCCTTCGTGGAGACGTTTGATGCCAAGAAGGACGGCATAATGGAATGGCAGGAGGAGCCCCCACGCCCTTGTTTCAAGCAGTGGCAAGACTTGAAGCGGAACCGACCCAACCGCGTCACCGATCGATTCTCCTATGAAAACATGCGCGATCTGCGAACCAATGACCTCGACCCCAAGTAAGGTGCGAAGACATGATAGCCAAGACAATATTGATCCTCCTCTTCTCCTTGTGCGTTGCCGGCAGCGGGGTACTTGCGGCCGACTCAGCGGGGGGAGAGCGGCAATTGGGGGTGCAACTCGAAGTGAAGAACCCGACCGTCATCCAGGGCGAGCCCATACAGTTGCGGACCACTCTAATCAACCGGTCGCAAGAGGCCACCAAGGGCCGGCTCGTGTATTCATGGAGGAGTGGCGGATTTGACCTCAACGTGGCCGTTGGCGATGAACCTAAGTTTCACCGCTTATTTAGTTCCGAGGCCGTGTCGCTCCTTGACCCTACCCGGCCGCCAACCGCTTTTGAGTATTGGGACGACCGGCAGATCCTCTTGGGTCCGTTACCGGCCGGAGGAAAGACGAGTCGGACGGATATGCTTGTGTTTCCCAGAGCCAGGCCCGGGACTTACCGTATTCGCGCCGTCTTAAGCGACCCAAGCGACCCAGATGGTCCGCGGTATGAGTCTGCTCCGGTTGCCGTCAGGATTGTCGGACTGGAAGAATCCAAGGACCCGATTGCCTCTCTGTGCAACCAAGCAACATTGCTGGCGCTAGGGGAGGCTATCTGCGAGGTGCACTGGCAGTGGTTTCCTTCCGATAAAATAATATCACGAGCCTCGTTCGATCAGTGGATCAGCAAGGTGATTGCAGATCCGAGACCGGGCCGCATGCGTGAACCGGCAATGTATGCTAAATTTGCGATGACATGGGCCTGTGCAGGGCCCGACAACTACGGCCGTCCAAACGAGGAGCAATTGAAACTGGCGGAGCAGTTCGTCAAGGAGTATCCGAAGTCCTGGTTGTTGCCTCACGTGTACGCCATGTTATTCGACGCATACAGAAAACAGGGAAAGGCGGACAAGGCGGAGGAGATTCGCCGCACGGCCATCAAGGCATTTCCCGATGCTGCTGTACTCCGAGAGTTGCGTAACTCAACAGCAGCGAAGGGTAGTACCCCAGCGCCTGCCGCTGCCCCCTCTAAGTCATCAGGGGCACCGCTGTCAGGCGGTTGAAGTGGCCATGGGGCTTGCGGCTGCTGACACTCGCTTCCCGGTATCACGTGGCAGGGATGATCAACGCCGCGTGGTGGGCAAGGGAGAGCCGGCCTATGTATGCCAGCCTCATGAGGTGGGGCTTATCCGGGGACGCCATGGCTTATCCGGGGACGCCATACCAATTTATCGCCGGTGTGCGGCCCGCTGTGCGTGACGGGGCCTATATCGGGGACGGTGACGGAGACCTCACGGTCGGGGCCGCCGGCCGCCCGACGAGGAATAGGGGATGCAACATGATGCCTCCAAGACTCAACTCACTCTTCCTGATTCTCGTAGGCTATGCCTCTATGGCTCTTGCGGCAGAAGCACACGCTTCTCCTGCCCAGGAAGCCTTCGACACGGTCTACTCAACCGACATGCAGCGCGTCAAAGCCGCGCGCGACCCGAAGGCGGCTGTGGAACTGGCGACCCGCATGCTCGCCACTGCCAGGGAGGCCAAGAGCCAGCCGGCGTTTCAGGCGATACTGTGTGAGAAGGCGTACGAATTGACGGCGGCGATTCCGAGCGGCCAGCCGCTTGCTATCGAGGCAATGACGCTTCTGGCCGCGTGCGCGCCTGAGAAGGCAATCCAGAGCGCCGATGCGATTGCGGAGGTGCGTCAGCGGCAGTTTGAGGCCGCACGCGGCGAGGAACGGCCCAAGGCGGGCGAGGCGCTACTCGATGCGATCCTTAAGGGCGCGGACCTCCGGGCACAGGCGGGCGCCGCGACCGATGCGTGCACAATCTACAGACGCGCCCAGGCCATTGCCGCGTCCATCAAGAGCGACCGGCGGCCGGCCATCGAGGCGAGAGCGAAGGAACTTGCCCAGGCCGTCAAGACTGCCGCCGACGCCGAGACCCTCAAGAAGCAACTGGAGGCCAACCCGGGCGATGCGGCCGTCCGGGAGAGGCTGGTGCGTCTGTACCTGGTCTGCTTCGATGACCCGGCCGCGGCCGCCAAGTACCTCGATGGCGTGGCGGACGCGGCCCTGACGAAGTTCGTGCCCGCGGTGGTCAAGGGCGTGGAGGCGGCCCCGGAGATGGCCTGCTGCGACATCGCCGGTTGGTACTGCGGCCTGGCCGAGGCGGCGCCCGCCGCCGCGTTATCTGGGGACACAGTACCAATTAACTCTTGACATGCCCCCTGTGGCGGGGTAGGTTGCGGCTATGGCACGCATCGGACGGGGAGTTCCGGTGACACACACCTTAATCGCCTTGACGGAGGCGCTCGGCGGGGTTAGTGTGGCGGCATGACTCGGCTGGCACGAGTGGTGGTTGCGGGGGTGCTGTAGAATTCCGGGGACGCCTTACTTAATTCGCCCCGCGGGGGGCTCGGCGCAAAGAGGAGACCGCACGATTACGGGTCGCCGGCGGCACGCAGCCTGAACAGGGGAAAAAAGGTGTCAGGGGAAAAAGGTGTCAGAAAAAGGTGTCAGGAACCTTTTCGCAAAACCCCAATGAAACCGCTATGTTTCGAAAAAGGTTCCTGACACCTTTTCTTGGCCGGGCCACCAGCGGCGACGAAGTGATCGGCCTCTTGCCGACGACTCCAGCCAGTAAATGACTCCGCCTGACCTTCTGGGAACTGAACGGTTAAGGAGAAGAAACAAATGCGACGCACACATTTGGCTTGTTTGGTGGCAGTGGTCATGGGGTGCGGTCTGGGGTGGGGAACGAGACTTGTCTGGGGGCAGGAGATGGAACACCCGGACAAGAAGAACCCGGACTATAGCTATTGTGAGGACTTTGAGCAGGGGAAATCGCAGGACGGCCAGGCGGCGCCGTTCAACATCATGTCGAGGCGAGGGGTGCGGGAAGGGGCGGGGTGCAGGTCGAAGTATGGCTACAGCACGGTGATCATCGAGAACGACGGGCTGCCCCCGTATCCGCGATGGCGGATACCGCGCCAGGAGGGGACGTTCTTCGTGCACTTCGACCTGAAGACGCCGGCGAACTTTTACCTGGGACCCGGCAACCACGGCCACTACCTTTACGAGGATGCCACGCAGAACCAGGGCCGGACGGCGCTGGATTATGGCGCTACTCCCGCCTGGCTGGACCCGGAATGGGATCCGTACACGATCCTGTCACCGCTACGCAGCCCGGGGTACGGCAGTGAGGCCCGGTCGTTCGAGGGGTTCGAGCCCAAACGCCGGGGCGAATGGCACTCGCAGCAGATCATGATAATTCCCTCCAATAAGGACTCCGCGACGGGACGGATTAAAGTGTGGATCGACGGGGAACTGACCGTCTGTGCCAAGATGAAGACGCTCCCGGCCTACGACACCTTCTGGCTGAGCAACTACTGGCATTCGCTGCAGTACGTGCCGCAGGACCAGGGATATGGCAACCTGCACGAGAAGAACACCGCGCCGCCCCACCCTGCGTTCGAGATAATGCTGGACAACTTCATCGTCTCCAAGTCGTTCATCGAGTTCGGACCGAACAAGTTCCAGGTGGAGCGGGTGAGGTTCGCTGACCTTGCACCCGACTCATTCACGGTGCACTTCGATACGACGGCGGCCGCGAAGACCGTGGCCGTGGAGTGGGGCACGACGGACAAGTATGGGCAGGTGGTCAAGGCCGACGCCCAGGCCCCGGGGTATTACCACGCCCTGGCGGTTGCGGGACTGGCCCCGCTGACGACTTATCACCTGAGGCTGAAGGCGACGGACGCCAAGGGACGGGAGGCGTTTTCGCCCGACATGGTTTTCAGCACGCTCGCGGCGGGCAAAGGCTATCCGGATTTCAAGATGCCCTACTGGAAGGGTGAGGTTTATGGGAACGTCAAGTTCGAGGGGACCCCGGCGTTCGTGCGCAACTTCAACAGCCTGTCGTTTGTGTCCTGGCCGGGGGCCGACAGAGACGAGATCGTGGACTGCAATGAGAACATAGCGATACGCTACACCAACAAGGCCAACTACAAGGCGGGAAGTTACATATTCATGGCTACGGCCTGGGACGGGATTCGGGTGCTGGTGGACGGCCAGCCCAAGGTGGACGCCATGCGGGCCACGGGCGGACACAACGAGCGCCGGGACTTCCGCATGGACCTGGCCGAGGGTGAGCACACGGTGGTGGTGGAGCACGGCATCTGGCGCAAGCACGACTATGAGCAGGGGTACTCCAAGTATTTGTGTTTCAAGATTACCCCTGACGATAAGACGCCTCCGGTATGTTACAAGGACGCCATTTATGACAGCCGGTTCTACAAGCCCGAGGTGCCGGGGTATTGCGGACGGTGGTCGGAAGACTGCACGGTGACGGTGGATTACGGGGAGACGGACCAGTACGGGCAGACGGCCTCGAGGTTCGGAAGAATCGCCATGGTCCCCATGACCAAGGTGGAAATCGGCAAGACCTATCATTACCGGGTGACGGCCGAAGACCCGTGGGGGAACAAGACGGTGCTGCCCGACCGGACGTTCGTCTGTGGGGACACGATTGCGCCCAACAAGACGCTCATTGCGCTCTCGCGGGTCTCGGACACGGCGCTGGAGCTGAGTTTCACTTCGCCCGGAGAGGACTCGAGCTTCAAGACGTGCGCCAGTTACGACGTGAGGTGGTCGAACCAGCCGCTCAATATCACCAACTGGGACAAGGCCAGCAAGATTCCCAATCTCCCCCAGCCTCAAGTGGCGAACAAGGTTGAGAAGATAACACTTAACGGGTTTCCCAAGGGTAAGCAGGTCTATGTGGCCTTCCAGGCCGTGGACGCGGCGGGAAACCGCAGCCTTCTTTCGAACGTCGTGAGCGACCCGTCCGGACCGGAGGTGATGGACTGTGACGGAGACGGTTACGGGGTGGGGTGCCTGAAGGGATACGACCCGGACGACTACGACCCGAACGTGCCGGTGAAGAGGTAGCGGACTGGGTGGAAGACCAGGGGAAGGAACAGAGAAAAAGGGAACGTGAGATGAGGATAATGAGCGGACGCGTGTTGTCGGATTTGTGGGGTATGGTTGTTCTATTGGCGGCATCCAGTGTGAGTCTGGCGGCGACGTATCACGTGGACTGGGACACCGGCAACGACGCCCACGACGGGTCCCAGGCGAAGCCCTGGAAGACCCCGTGGTGTGCTTCGGGCAAGGACTCGCCCGTGGCGAAACCTGGGGACGCTTACCGTATATTCCATAACCACTTGTGATACAATGGGTTGCATCGCCGCATGGAACCTGCTGAAGCGCCGAGCGCGTAATACCAGGCGCGGGACCGGAAAGTCATCGTACATTCGCCGCACGGGTGCTGTTGGCTTTTCAATCCGCAATCCGTGTTCGCCCCTGGCACGGGTACGGCTCCTGCCGTGGCCGGCAAGGCTACGCCGGAGGCTATGGCGGGCCAGGGATTGCACAGATCGCCGCAGATAAGGCGGGTGTGAGACGAAGACGGAAGGGCTTTTTCACTCCGCATTTCGCACTCCGCACTCCGCACTTCCCTTGGTCCGTTCACTCCGCATTCCGCACTCCAAACTCCGCACTCGCTGTTCCGATTTTTCTTGCCCCCCGCCCCGCGCCGGCGTATCGTCGCTTGTGTCGGGCGGCTCTCCGGCGTGGCGCGAGACGGCGACCCTGGAAGAGGGAAAATGGGTAAGATGTCCCCAGATTACCACTGGCCCCCCGCAAGGGCGGCAGGCCAAGAAAGGCCCCGCCACATAGGCAATCGCGAAAACCCGGGTAGCGTCCCCAGGTTTCC
>Ga0315274_10010568_pt1 | contig 13292 bp, 11 predicted proteins | sample YL17G02_20_MG_FD_203700 | JGI IMG/M metagenome (GOLD analysis project Ga0315274, IMG submission 203700) | Sediment microbial communities from Yellowstone Lake, YNP, Wyoming, USA - YL17G02_20 | ecosystem: Environmental > Aquatic > Freshwater > Lake > Sediment | place: USA: Wyoming | collected... | reverse complement strand
CCTCCGGAACATCCCCAGGCAATGAAGGGCTGCGCACTGCTGTTTGACCGGGGCTTCTATCGCGATGGCGGCTTTAACTGCTGGCGTGGATACAAATACAGCGAGTCGTGTGTCACTGGCATGGTCCTGGCTGCGGCGGCATATTCTCGCTTTGCCGATGATCGTATGCACGCCTTCGCCGAATACCTCTTGAAACAGCAGATGCAGGACGGCGGCTGGAATTGCCAGTCATACCGCGGTGCCACGCACAGTTCGGTCCACACGACCATCCTGGTGCTCGAAGGCCTGCTCGAATACGAGAGGTTCCAGCCGCGTGATGCCGCGCGCGTCCGCGAGGCGCAGGCCAGGGGGCGCGAGTTCCTGTTGGCTCACCGGCTCTTCCGCTCGCATCGCACCGGAAAAATCATCAACCCAGCGTGGACGCGGTTTTCCTTCCCGCCCCGGTGGCACTACGACATCCTGCGCGGCCTGGACCATTTTCGGGATGCGGGGGCCGCGCGCGATGAGCGGCTGAGCGAGGCGATTGAAATCGTCAAGCAGAGGCGCAAGGATGACGGGCGCTGGATCCTTCAGAATCGCTACCCCGGCAAGACTTTCTTCGAAATGGAAAAGCTCGGGCAACCCAGTCGCTGGAATACGCTCCGCGCCCTGCGCGTCCTCAAGTGGTGGGAGCAGAGCAGCAACACATAGCTCGGTCAAACGAACGTTGACACCGCCGTCTCCGGATGCTAGTTTGCTTGTGAGCTGTTGTTCTTTGAAAACCTGAGTTCCCGTGGTGACCCGACGAAGTTGGGGTAAAAGGAAAGGCCGTGCAAATCGGCCGTGGTCCCGCCACTGTGATCGGGGAGCCGAATCCTCCTTGGGCCTGAGGCCAGCCACTGTCCCGCTCTGCGGGATGGGAAGGCTGAGGATGCGGCGATGACCCGAAAGCCAGGAAGCCTGCCCGGGAACTTACACTCAGCCTAACTCTTCGACGGAAAGAGTCCTGGGGAAAACCGCCAAGGCCTTCCGATTCCGGTTCGAGGAATGGGGAGGCTTTTTTGTTTTTCGGCTGCCCTTCTCCTGACTCCTTTCGTCGGCGACACCCCGTCGCATGAACGGGGGAAAGGGGTCGAGCCATGAGGTTGAAAGTTGAAAGTCGAAGGTTGAAAGTCAACAGTCAACAGTTGACAGTTGACAGGAGAAAGGCAACGCGAACACACGAGGAAGATGCACTGACAGAGGTCCGAAACAGGATTCCGGACTTCGGACTCTGGGCGGCTGGATTCGCTTTTCTGGTTTGCCTCACGGTCGGCGGCGCGAGGGCGGGGACGCTGGAAGGAACGGTGCTCGATCCAAGCGGTCGCGCGGTTCCGGGCGCGCGCGTGAGCCTGCTACGTCAATTCACTCCGCTCGAAGAGCGCCAGACCGACGCGCGCGGGCGCTTCGAGTTCAATGGCTTGCGGGGCGGAGCGTTTCGGCTGGTGGCGAGTGTGCCGGGTTTCACCGCATCTTCGGTCCAGGTGGAGGTGGGCAAGGGCGAAACCCGGACGGTGGACTTGCGCCTTGCGCTCAGTGCTGTCCAGGAGCACGTTGTAGTATCGGCCACACTGGGTGGTGCGCTGTCGCCCCAAGTAGGTTCCTCGATCAACGTTGTCACCCGCCGCGATATGGACGAGCAAGGCGCGCAGGCCGTGTTCGAAGTCCTGCGCGAGGTTCCCGGCGTCACGGTAAGCCAGGCCGGTCGACACGGTGGAGTAACGGGCGTCTTCATCCGCGGCGGCAATTCCAACTACAACCTGGTAATGCTGGACGGGATGCAGGTAAACCAGTTTGGCGGAGACTTCGACTTTGCTTCGCTTCCCGTTGACGGCGTGGACCACGTGGAAATCACCCGCGGTCCGCAGAGCGCCCTCTACGGTTCGAATGCAGTGACCGGCGTCATCAACATTGTGACTCGCCAGGGCCAGGGCCCGCCACGCTTCACGGTGCAGGCCGAAGGCGGCAGCTTCACCACGCGCCGCTTTGCCACGGGAGGCAGCGGGCTCACCCGCGGCCTGAGTTGGGCCTCCGACCTATCGCGACTGGATTCCGGCGGCATGGTCGTGAACGACCAGTACCGCAACCAGAGCGCCTTCCTGAGCCTGGGTTATTCGCGCGGCCCGCGCCGGCAGGCGAACTTCCATTTTTTCGGCAACGCCAACGATGCGGGCGCGCCCGGACCTTACGGTTCCGATCCTCTCGGCCTTTTCTCCGGCCTCGACCGCATCTCGCGCAACAAGCAGAACCTGTTCGGCTACCAGATGAGCTACGCCGAGCAATTCTCGGCGCGCTTTCGACAAGTGGTGAGCGCCAGTCTAGCCACGAACGATTACTACTTCCGTTCTCCCTTTGGCGACTCGTTCTCGAACAACCTGCGGGGCGTCGTGAACACGCGGAGCGAGATCACGGTCTCGAGTCAGGACTTCCTTGTCTTGGGATTCGAATACAATCGCGAGCGAATCAAGAACACCTTCATTGCCGATACGAGCGGTGTCCCGTTCCTGCTCCCGCGCTCGAACTTTGCCTATTTTGCGGAGAACCGCTGGAGCCCGTCGCGACGCTGGGTGGTCATTACCGGCCTGCGGCTGGACGATATTCGCACGCGGGAACTGCCTCCGGGCGGTTTCGGGCTGCGGCCGCGGCTGCCCGCCAGTTCCGTCGTCAAAGCGAATCCGCGGGTGTCCGCGACCTATCTGGCCCGCGAGGGCGCGGCTCGGTGGGGCGCGACTCGACTGCACGGTACCTTCGGCACCGGCATCCGTGCACCCAACGGCTTTGAACTTGCCTTCACCAACAACCCGCGCTTGAAGCCCGAGAGGAGCCTCAGCTTCGATTCTGGCGTCGAGCAGAGAGTCTTTGGCGACCGCGCGGTGCTGGACGTCACGTATTTCTACAACCGCTTCGAAGACCAGATTGTGCTTCTGGGAGGGTCACTCACCAACCTGAGCAGCTTCATTTCGGATAACCTGGCGAACTCGCGGGCCGAGGGCGTCGAAGCCAGCGTTCGCGTTCGCCCTGTCCGGGCGTTCGCACTCTCTGGACATTACACGCGACTCAACTCGTCTATCCTGGCGCTCGATGGCACGACCCTGCCGCAGTTCCCGTTCGAGGTTGGCCAGCCGCTGTTGCGGCGCCCGCGAAATTCCGCGGCGTTCAACGCAACCTGGCAACGCGGCCGCCTGATGCTAAACCTCAACGGCTTTTGGCGCTCCAAGGTTCTCGACGTCGAGCCCAATTTCGGCGCATACGGCGGACTGTTCACGAACAAAGGTTATCTGCTGGCCAACACGGGCTTCACCTACCGCCTGCCGCGTGGGGTGGAGCTGTATGGTCGGCTGAACAATTTCCTGAACCGCAAGTATGAAGATTCGTTTGGTTACCCCGCCTTGCGTCGGAATTTCCTGGCGGGGATCAAGTTCGCGTTCCCGGCGGAATAGGCTTGTGCGTCGTGTAGGTGGCCTGCCGCGGCGGGCGTCAGATCAGGCTGTCCTCTTTGCGGTGCGTTCGCCAGCAATTGAGCTGCTCGACGGCTACCGACAGCACGCAAATGCCCCCGGCGATCGAGATGCCAACTTCGAGGAGGCCACTCATGATGGGGGCGTGCTCGCCAGCCACCGAGCGGACGGCTACCGCCAGCGCGATGCCGTGGCCGACCGCCCACAGCCCGACCACGGCACTCAAGACGAGGGCGACGACGCGGAGACCGGTCTTCATGGGGGAGCCAACCGAGAAAACTCAGAATGTGCCAAGCCAAAACTCTGCACTCGCAGGCAGCACTTACATACACCCGGCGCCACGCCGAAGTCAATCGCGCTGGGTCTCGGAACGAACAGCCGCAGATCTGAAGGTCTGCGCTACCTCTCGATACGGTGAACTTTGAGGAGGTTCGTCGTCCCGCGGCGTGCAATGGGCGTGCCCGCGACGACGGCGATGAGGTCGCCCGGCTCGACGGCGTCCCGGGCGCGCAGCAGTCGGGCCGCGCCCTCCACCATCCGGTCAGTGGACTGGACGTGGGGCATCCCCACAGGGATCACGCCCCAGTAAAGCGCCGTGCGGCGGAGGATCTGCGGCAGTGGCGAGAAGGCGAACACCGGGGCGCGGGGCCGGGACTTCGAAACCAAGCGCGCGCTCGACCCCGACTGGGTGAAGACGGCGATGGCCTTCAGGTTCAGCTCCTCGGCCATGTGGGCTACGCTCTCGCACACCGCCTCTGCAACGCCCAGCGTTTCGTCGGCAGAGCGGCGCCGGCGCGTGTACCACGCGTAACGGGGGCTCGCCTCGGCGGCGGCAATGATCCGCGCCATCATCCGGACAGCCTCCTCGGGGTATTGCCCAGTGGCGGTTTCCGCAGAAAGCATGAGGGCGTCCGCCCCGTCAAAGATGGCGTTGGCCACATCGGAGGCCTCGGCGCGCGTGGGCCGGGAATGCTCGGTCATCGATTCCAGCATCTGCGTGGCGACGATGACCGGGACCTTCAGGGCATTGGCGCGCGCGATGACCCGCTTCTGGATGACGGGAACCGTCTCCGGCGGCAATTCCACTCCCAGGTCGCCGCGTGCCACCATCACCGCGTCCGCGATCTGCAGAATCTCATCCAGACGGTCAATGGCCTCGGGTTTCTCCAGCTTGGCGACCACCGGGATGTCGCGGCCCGCGCGCGCCAGCAGACGCTTGAGTTGCAGCACATCCTCCGGACGCCGCACGAAGGAAAGTGCCACGTAGTCCACGCCGTGTTGAATGCCAAACTCCAGGTCGTCGCGGTCCTTGGCGGTCAGCGCGGAAATCTTGAGAGGAAGTCCAGGCAGATTGATACCCTTGTGCTCGCCGAGTTCGCCGCCTTCGACCACCTGGCACACCACGTCGCGATCCTTGACCTGCTCTACACGCAGTTCAATCAGGCCGTCCGAGAGCAGGATGCGGCTTCCGGGCTTCACCTCGCGCGGAAGAGATCGGAAGCTGGTCGATATCCGTTGCGCGTTGCCCATTACGGGGCGTGTGGTGAGTGTCACTCGAGCGCCGGCGCGCAACTCGACGGGCTCGCCCCGCTCCAGGCGCCCGATGCGAATCTTGGGGCCTTGCAGGTCCTGCAAGATGGCCAGGGTCTTGCCGCGCTCTCGCGCCAGGCGCCGCACCAGCCGCAGCCGCTGGGCGTGCTCGGCGGGTGTGCCGTGAGAAAAGTTCAGCCGGACCACATCCATCCCGGCATCCAGCAGACCGGCCAGGCGCTCCGGGTGGTCGGTGGCCGGGCCCAGCGTGCAGACAATCTTGGCGCGCTGCGCTTCCGCGGGCTCGTGCTTTTCGACGATGGCGGTGCTCATCGGAGCGAATTATAACGGCGAGTGGGGCATAACAAAAGGAACATGAGAGCCGAAGGGGGGTGAGGAGGCTAGACTTTCAGGAGATACTCCGACGCGGAGAGGTTGGCGAAGCGGACCAAGTCCACCCGCTGGCCCACCACGTTGGCGAAGTACTCGAGAACGGCGGTGAGTTTCAGAGCCGCGGGCTTCTCTTTCAGCCGCAGCAGGTGGCGCGCTGCCAGGGAAAGCAAGCTGGCGCGGAAATAGACAATCAGCAGGCGCTCTTCACGCGTGTAGCGCTGGGTGACGTTGGCGGCGTTCTTCAGCAGGTAGGTCAGCGCCAGATAATCGCACTTGAGCATCACGCGCGCCCGGGGGTAGTCCAGCGGCGCGTCGAATTCCTCCAAGCCTTTGCGGATGGCGGGAAACTCCAGGCGATTGGCGTTGACGATGGGCAGGGAATATTCCCGGTCGAACTTCCGCCGCAGGATCCGCTGGCAAGCGATCTGGAGATAGAAGAAGAAAAGTGCGGTAGAGATGATCAGAATCAGGGACGCCAGAAACATGCCCATTCTCTCTCAAGCCCTCCGGCTGGGAACTGCCGCGAGTTCCTCAACCCTGCCCTCGCGCGCGGGAACAGGCGCGGCCTCCGGCACCCGGGCGACGGCGTACAACCACGTCAGAAGCATCCCCAGGGTGCACAGTGGGCCCAGGTACGCATAAAGGACGCTGGCGAACTGCCGCCCCGGCGTCAGCGTGACCAGCGCAAAGTTTGCCGCCGGGCCGGCAAACTGGATCCCCATTCCGACCACCAGCAACATCAGTTCTTCATCGGCACTTTGAATCCACTGGATGAGGAGGAAGAGCAGCGTGGTCAAGACCAAGCAGGTGAAGTAGAGGTTCTGCTGAAACTCGACGATGAAGCGGCTGAAGAGGTTCCCGTAATTATGGAGGAGGGAGGAGATCGAGATACCCAGCACCAGGATGAATACAAAACTCAGCAGGAGGCGCAGGAAGTGCCACATCTTCGGCTCTGGGAGGCAGGCGCGCCGAAAGAAAACACACACGAGCAAGAAGGCCGCGAGCGCCAGCAGCACGTCCGTCAGCCAGAAGAAATAGGCGTATTCGCGAGACGAGAGACCGAAGCGATAAAGCACATAGGAGCGCCCTACCCCGTCAAGCGCGATGAGGGCGATGAGGTAAATCAGTACGCTGCGGAGTCGCCTCCCATGACGGCGGTAGAGCAGGAAAAACAACACCACGGCCTCGAGGAGGTAGACCGTGCACGAGAGGCCGTAAGTGACCAACTTCTCTGTCATGAGCAACCCGGAAGCAGTGCTTCAAGTGCCAGCCTCCTCCGGGTCGCTCGCGTGACACAGAGGAAGCTAGCGCGCTCTACTATTGGGCGGCATAGGCACGGGCGCGCCCCCGATGCCCGCTACGTTCGGGGGCATCGGAACTGGCGCCCCGCCAATCCCTGCCACATTGGGCGGCATGGGTACCGGCGCTCCCCCAATCCCCATCGCGTTCGGGGGCATTGGAACCGGCGCCCCGCCAATCCCCGTCACATTCGGCGGCATGGGTACTGGGGCTCCCCCGATCCCCACCGCATTCGGGGGCATGGGGACGGGCGCCCCGCCGATGCCAGCCACGCTGCGCCGCAGGCTCATGCTCGTCAGCACCACCAGCAGCGCCAGCAAAAAGGTTAAAAGATAGTTCTTCATTTGCTCTCCTCCAGTTGGAGATTCACAGGCCAGACCTGCAACTGGAGCGAGAGCCTAAAGAACTATTGCCGAAAAGTCAATGCTTTCCTCGTACTTTTCCGGCCTCTACATTCTGCCAAAACCCGGCGCAAAGTCAAGGCCAATCCCTAGAGATCCTTCGGGTTGGGAGTGACTCCGGGTTTTCTCGACGCCCTGGCCCCAAACGGGCGCCTCGCTGTCCCAGGCGCTTCCGGTCGTCCTGGCGTTTTCACCTTTTTCGCATCCCGGTTGACCTGGAGGGGAGTGAATGACATCATAAATGTTGTGGGCCTTGGGCTTCAGGAGTGAGAGACATGAAAAACGTATTCACCGTTCGATGCCGGATGGTTTCCCTGCTGGTGGGCGTCTTACTGGGCCTTCCTCTGCTCGCCTTTGCCCAACAGCAAGGCGACCAGACGACCGGCTCCGGGCCGAAGCCCAGCGTGGGTGAGACAGTGCTCGTCCCTAAGAAGACGCCCCCGTCCCAACCCAAACCCGAAGAGAAGAAGCTCGAGAGGATCAATCCCAACGAAGTCTTCACGCTTTCCACGACCACGAATTTGGTGAACGTGGAGGTCATGGTTCTCGACCCGAACGGCTACCCCATTCCCAACCTGGGGAAGGTCAATTTTCGGGTCTCTGATGACGGCGTGCCGCAGACCATCAGCAACTTCGGGCCGGCCGAAGCCCCGATGACCATCTGTATGCTGATCGAGTTCAGCAACAAGTGGTGGTACGCCCTTTATCAAACGCTCCGCTATGCCTATGATTTCCTCAACGTCATTGAGCCGAAGGATTGGGTGGCGGTCATGTCCTTCGACATGCAGCAGCAAATCCTCCAGGACTTCACGCAGAACCGCTACGAGGTGACCCAGGCACTGGACCGGCTGCGCATTCCAGGGTTCAGCGAGATAAACCTGTTCGACGCGTTGGCCTTTACGATCGACCGGATGAAGGACATCCAGGGGCGCAAGGCTATCCTGGTCATCTGTACCGGATTCGACACGTTCAGCAAATTAACTTACGGCGACATGTTGAAGATCTCGAAAGCCTCCGACACCATGGTCTATCCGATTAGCATCCTCGAGTTCATGACGGTGCGGGGGTACGCCGCAGAGGGAGTGGGTTCGCTGCAGGCGCGCAACCAGCTGGAGTACATTGCCCGCTATTCCGGGGGACAAGCCTATTTCCCACGCTTTGAGGCCGAACTCCCCACCATCTACCGGCAGATCGCCGAGCAGCTGCGCCGGCAATACAGCCTGGGGTTCGTTCCCACCAACCCGTCGAAAGACGGCAAGTACCACAAGCTCAAGGTGGACCTGGTGGACCCGCAGGGCAATCCCTTGAAGATGGTCGATCAGAAAGGGAAGAATGTGAAGTATCGCGTGGTGGCGCGCGAGGGCTACTACGCGCCGAAGTCCTGAGCACCCTGCCGGCTTCGCGAAACTCCATCCACACGGCAATCTTGCTGACGGCAGAACGCTATGCCAGCAGCTTCGCAACGGCCGCGCCCTAGCGGGCGGGTCTGGCCCGCCGGGGTGGCGTGGCGAATTCCAAGATAAGCGGGGCAGGGGGTGGCGGTTCTGGCCCGGCCACCTTGAGCGTGTGCACGGTCGACTCACACGCCTGCATGAAAAGCTCCTCATCTTCGCGGCCGGGGGTGCAGTACATCTCAATGAGGCGCTCGGACGAGATGACGCGCACCGTGAGCAGCATGGCGCGGTTCTTGTATTGCCAGAGCAGCACGGCGTCGCGGTTGTTGATCCTGGTGTGCTCGAAATGATAGCGGGGAATGTCCTCATAAGTGCCCTGGGTCTGCCACTTGGCCAGAATCTGGGGCGAAAACTCAAACGTGCCGTCGGGATTCGGTTGGGAGGTGATGGTCAGAGAAGGAGGAATGCTCCAGAACTTCGGCCGCGTGATCCGGACGCCTCCAGGGAAGTTCTCAACTTCTCCATACAGGCCCGCCGCCACCTGCATTTCGATCCCCAGGGAATCATTTCGGTACGGCAGGAGCTTCAGGGCTTCTTCCTGTACCCGCTGTTGGTGGCGAGGATACCATTTCACCAGGAAGTACTCGCCCCCCAGGATGCCGCCGCCGAGGAGCACGATTCCGAGCGCAACCAGCAACTGCGTGGAAATTTCCCTTTTCATAGTCCGTCATCTTACTCAGGTTGGTCCGGCGACGCAACGCTCTCCGGCGCAGCCGGCACTGCCGATTCCAACTCCAGGTAGAGCGCGCCTTATGCTCATCGGACTTGAATGAGGGGTTTGGTCTTTTCGATGACTTCCCCTACCTCTTGCGCTGGCACGCCGCGCTCGCGAAGCGCCGCCACCAGGCACGAAGCCGCCTGAGCTTCGACGGATAGAAACAGCCCGCCGGAGGTTTGAGGATCAAAGAAGAGGTTTTGAACCTCTTCGGGAATTCCATGGGCGAATTCGACGCAGCCAGCGAGGAACTCGGCGTTCCGCTTTAGCCCGCCCGGAATAAAGCCTTGGCGGGAATAACTGAGCGCCTCGGGAAGGAACTCGATCTGCGCCGCGCGAAGCACCAGGCTGACCTTGCTGGCCACGGCCATTTCCCGCGCATGACCCAGCAGGCCGAAACCCGTGATATCGGTGGCAGCGCGCACCGGGAATTCGAGCGCTACCTCGCTGGCCGCGCGGTTGAGCGTGGACATCGACTCGATGGCGGCGGCAACGGACGCCTCGCTGGCGCGATTCGCCTTGAGCGCCGTGGCGATGATGCCGGTACCGATCCGCTTGGTGAGCACCAAACGGTCTCCCGGGCGGGCGCCGGCGTTCGCGAGTATACGCGCCGGGTTCACCAGGCCGGTCACCGCGTAGCCAAACTTGATTTCCTCGTCGCCAATCGAGTGCCCGCCAATCACCGCGCAGCCCGCTTCCTGCATCTTGGCCAGCCCGCCCTGGAGAATGCTCTCCAGGATGGCCGGATCGCGCCCCGTGTTCGGGAAGCCGACGATGGAAAGCGCTGAAATGGGCCGCGCCCCCATCGCATAGACATCGCTCAGCGCGTTGGCCGCGGCGATCTGGCCGAAGGTGTACGGATCGTCCACGATGGGGGTGAAGAAGTCCACCGTCTGCACCAGCGCCAGGTCGTCGGTCAGTCGATACACTCCGGCGTCGTCGGCGGTGTCGAAGCCGATCAGGACGTTAGGGTCGGTTTGTTTCGGCAGCTTGGCCAGCACCGAGTCCAAAATACTTGGACTCAATTTGGCCGCTCAACCCGCTGCCTTCACCATCGCGGTCAGCCGCGCACGCTCGTCCATAGCTTCTGGATTATATGCTGTACGGGCGCGAGGCAAAAGCGATTCCGCCCGTGTGGGCTACCATCCCGAAGCAGACGTTGATATGCTTGCGCGGAAAGGAGGAGAAAACGTGAGGGGAAAGAATGTCATTGCTCTGTGTATTGCGTTGTTTTCTATTTTTCTGATCTCTCTTGCCGCTGCCGAAGAGAAGAAGCCGAAGTTGGTGTTGGTGAAGCAGCACGCGACACCCGTCCTCACCGTCAACTCTCCTGGGGCGGAGGGGAACAAGCACGGTTTCGAAGGCGGACGCGTGCTGAAGCTGGGGCGCACTTATCACCTGTTCGTCTCCGAGATGGTCGGCGATCCCTTCTGGGTCAAGATGAAGCTGGGACATTGGAGCAGCAACGACCGCCTGCACTGGAAGCGAATCGCGACCCTGTTCGAATCGAGCGGCGAGTTCGAAGGCCAAGACCCGCGTGCTGCGCTCTGGGCGCCCATGCCGGTCTATAACGAAACCGAAGGCCGTTGGGACCTCTTTTACGTGGCCTACCGCTCAGCGCCCAACACCAAGACGAAGTGGCTCAACAATCATGACGGCAAGATTTGGCGGGCCGTCTCGACCGTGAAGGGAATCGAAGGGATTGGCGGGCCTTACGAAAACGCGGGGATCATTCTTGAGCCGGGGCCCGAATCGCAGCCTTGGGAAGGACTGCAAGGGACGGATTCGTTCTTCCCCTACGAAGTCCAGGGCAAGTGGTACGGCTTCTACGGCAGCGCCGTAACCGAGATGAAAGACGAAAGCAGCCTGCGCGGGCCGTGGAGTGTTGGGCTGGCTTCAGCGCCTGAGCTCGCCGGGCCCTGGAAGCGATTGGCGGAGGGGAATCCACTCCCCATCGAGCCCCTCTTCATCGAGAATCCCATTGTCACGAAGCTCGCGGATGGAACCTACGTTGCCGTTTACGACAGCCACACGCCGAACGCCATCGGCTACACTTTCTCGCCGGATGGGATTCACTGGGAGCCGGGCGAGGCTCTGATCGTCCAGCCCAAGGGCAAAGGCTTCTGGGCGGACGACGTCCGAACGCCGCTGGGCCTGGTTCCCGAGGGCGGCGATACGTTCACGCTGTTCTATACCGGCTACCAGAACGTCCGGAGCAGGTTCCCTGATACGACCGACGCGGGTACGGGCAGCGTCGGCCTGGTTATGGTGAAGTTGAAACGCGCGAAGTGAAATCATCTGCGGTGACCTTAAAGGAGATCGGCTATGTTTCCCTTTCATGGCGTGGACTACATGGAAATTGACGCGCTCTTCAGCGAGGAAGAAAAGCTGGTGCGGCAGACCGTGCGCGAGTTTGTGGACAACGAAGTGAATCCGCACATCGAGGAATGGAACCGCGAAGCGAAGTTCCCCATGCATCTGGTGCCGCTGATGGCCGACCTGGGCTTTTACGGCGCCAACATGCAGGGCTACGGCTGCGCGGGGATGTCGAACGTCGATTACGGCCTTATCATGCAGGAGCTCGAACGCGGCGACAGCGGCCTGCGGAGTTTCGTCTCGGTGCAAGGGGCGCTGGTGATGTATCCCATCAACGAGTACGGCTCCGAGGAGCAGAAAGAGCGCTGGCTGCCGGCGCTCCAGCAGGGCAAGGCCCTCGGCTGCTTCGGGCTCACGGAGCCCGACTTCGGCTCAAACCCGGGAGGCATGCGCACGCGTGCTGTCAAAGACGGCGACCACTGGATTCTGAACGGTGAGAAGGCGTGGATCACTTCCGGCACGATTGCCGACGTGGCCGTGGTCTGGGCGCGCACGGATGAAGGTTTCCACGGCTTCCTGGTGGAGAAAGGGACGCCGGGCTACTCGGCGAAGGACATCAAAGGGAAGTGGTCGCTGCGCGCCTCGGTGACTTCCAGCCTCTCGCTTCAGGACGTGCGGGTCCCGGAGTCGAACCGGCTTCCCAAAGCCACGAGCTTGAAGGCCGCGCTCAGTTGCCTGACGCAGGCGCGCTACGGCATCGGCTGGGGCGCCATCGGCGCGGCCATGGCCTGCTATAACGAATCGCTGGAATACGCCAAGATCCGCAAGCAGTTCGACGACAAACCCATCGCCTCGCATCAACTCATCCAGGCGAAATTCGCCGACATGATTACGGAAATCACCAAGGGACAGTTGCTGGCCTTGCAGGTGGGTCGGCTGAAAGACAAGAGCCGCGCCGACTTCGCGCACGTCTCCATGCTGAAGCGCAACAATGTGAAGATGGCGCTCGACGTGGCCCGCGCCGCACGCGATATCCTGGGCGCCAACGGCGTCGCCGACGAGTACCCCATCTTCCGCCACATGTGCAACCTGGAATCCGTCTTCACCTACGAGGGCACGCACAACATGCACACGCTCATCATCGGCGAGCGCGTGACGGGTATTCCGGCATATAAGTAGCGACCGTAGCGCCGGCATCTCGCCGGCTTTCGTGGCTCGCATACATCGCGAAAGACCAGATGTATGTGTAACACCCGAGAAAGGATCGAACATTTATGACGACACCAAGGCCTTATCTCATCAGGGACCAGGAGGGAGAGGGTGAAGAACTCCGCAGCTTGTCCGTGAGGGACAAGGTGTTTAACGAAAGTTGGTTGCAGGAACTGCTTTTCAAGCATCCCTCAATCTTGCCTGTTGAACTCATCGACGAGTCTTTCGTCCCGCTAATTCCAATCGGCCGGGAGATCGCATCGACGGATAACCTATTCATGAGCCCCAAGGGTTTACTTACAATTGTCGAAACAAAGCTGTGGCGCAATCCTGAAGCGCACCGGACCGTCGTTGCGCAGATTCTGGACTACGCAAAGACACTGGCAACGTGGGAATTCAAGGACTTGGATAAGGCAGTCCAAGAGTTCATGAAAAACAGATGCGGGCAGCCAACTTCCCTGTACAAGGTTGTGAAAAGCGGAGCGAAAAGTCTGGAGAT
>Ga0315274_10010565_pt1 | contig 13294 bp, 11 predicted proteins | sample YL17G02_20_MG_FD_203700 | JGI IMG/M metagenome (GOLD analysis project Ga0315274, IMG submission 203700) | Sediment microbial communities from Yellowstone Lake, YNP, Wyoming, USA - YL17G02_20 | ecosystem: Environmental > Aquatic > Freshwater > Lake > Sediment | place: USA: Wyoming | collected... | reverse complement strand
ACCCGCTTAGACATGCGGCCTCCCCCCGGTCCTTACGATCGCACCGGTCCGCCCGAGGGCACCTCCCGCACCCGCAACGCTGGGTAGCGCTTCCGCCAGAGGCAACGCCGCGCGGGCGGGCATGTGAGCCACAGGCCCGCCCGCGATTCGCGGTGGTCACCTCTTGGTGTCGTAGGGCACGCTTCCAGCGTGCCCAGGCTGAGGTCTCGTGCGCGCCCCTGACGAGACCTCCCGATGCCCCGGCGGCGGAGGCCATTTGCCGACGCCTGTTCGCCATGCTAGAATGGCGCTGAGGGTCCGCCCCGTCACGATCGGGCGGGCCGGTGCGGTTCCCACGGCAGCCACTTGTGGAGGGAGCGAGCTTGTTCGAGTTGAGCGTGGAGATTCCGTTTTCCGCCGCCCACCAGATCAGGGGCCATCCCGGCCAGTGCGCACAGCTGCACGGGCACAACTATCGGGCCATCGTCACCATCGCCGGAGGGCAGTTGAACGCCTTGGGCATGGTGATTGACTTCGGCGAGCTGAAGCAGCTATGTGCCCAGGTGATCGGCACGCTCGACCACTGCTACCTCAACCAGGTCGCCGCCTTCGCCGAAGTCAACCCGACGGCGGAGGCGATTGCCAGGCATGTCTACCGGGCCGTCGCTTCGGCGCTCACCCAAAGGAGTGATATCCGCCTGGCCGTGGCTCGGGTTACCATATACGAGTCCGACCGGTCCTATGCCACCTACTGGGAGTGACAGGTGTGTCGGCAATCGTGCTTCTCAGTGGAGGCCTTGATTCCACGGTCAACCTGAAGCAAGCGGTTGACAGCGGCGGCGCAGCTCTCGCTCTCACCTTCGACTACGGCCAGCGCGCCGCCCGCCGCGAAGCAGCCGCCGCGGCCGCGATGTGTCGGCAGCTAGCTGTCCGCCACTGCTTGGTGTCTCTTCCCTGGCTGGCCGAGATCTGTCACTCGGCGCTGGTGAGCGAGTCGCAGTCCATTCCCAGAGTTAGCGCCAGCCAACTCGGCAATCATGAGGTCGTCAGCGGCGAGACGGCGGAAGCGGTGTGGGTGCCCAACCGCAATGGCATCTTGATCAACATCGGCGCCGCCTACGCGGAATGCCTGGGAGCCTCCTCTGTGGTGGTCGGATTCAACGCGGAGGAGGCAGCCACGTTTCCGGACAACAGCGCGGACTTCGTCTTCGCCGCCAACGCAGCCTTGCATCTCTCCACCAGGGGCAAGGTCTCGCTCCTCTGCTACACCCAGGACCTGAGCAAGGCGGACATCGTCCGCCTCGGACGCGAGGTGAAGGCCCCACTGCCCTTCATCTGGAGCTGCTACCTCGGGGGGGCGGACCACTGCGGCGAATGCGAGTCATGCGCCCGGCTGGAGCGAGCCCTCCGCTCCGCAGGAGCGTGGGAGTGGTTCCACGCCCAGCGGATCACGCCCTAGTGGCAGATGCGGACCGACCAAGAGAAATCCGGGCCCTAGTGCCCAGCACGAACGCAGGGCATCCCTGCTCAGCGCGATTCCCAGGGCCCAGATCGCAAGCCCGGCCATCCTCAACCACATCTCAGGGAGTGCGAGCTGCGGATATCCCCAAGCCCTCACTCTCACCTCAACGCCCAGGTGTGGATGATGCAGGTTGCCGCGGAGAAGCATACGTTCTGGTGGGAGGCCAGATGCTACTCGATGTCCGCTTCGGTGGCTCCGCTTGGCGCCGTGGCTGCCGCCATCGCCTCGGCGCCGGACCCGCCCGCGTAGAGCAGCCCTGACACCTGGTCAGCGACGCTGCGGAGGAGGGGTACCCAGGCCGCCACCTTATCCTCAGAGATGGCCTCGCCAACCATCGCCATGCCCAGAGCCCCCACCGCCTTGCCGCGCTCGTCACACATCGCCACCCCCAGGCCCGCTATCCCTGCCATCGCCTCCTGGCGCGCCAGCGCGTACCCCTGCTTGCGCACCTTCCGCACCTCCTCCAGCAGCGCCGCTGGGTCGGTGATCGTGTGCGGCCCCATCGCCTCCAGATGCCCCTGCACCCAGCGCTCCAGCTCCTCCTCGGACATGTGGGCGAGGATCGCCTTTCCCACCGCGCTGGCATGCATGGGCGACAGCCGAATCACGTTCAGGTCAACGCGCACGGGAGTGGCGGGAGACGAGGAGAAAGAGAGAACAACCCTGCGGCGCTCGAAATCCGGCACCACAATCGCCACGCTCTCACCTATGGTTTCCGAAAGGTCATCGAGCAGGCGCTGCACCAGGTCCATCTGCTCCATCGCCTGGCGCATTTGGCGGGCTATGGTCATCCAGCGCAGGGGCTCGAACTGGTAGTGGTCGGTAGTGGGCTCCCTCCGCACCAGGCCCACCGCCACCAGGGTGCGGAGAAGCCTGAGCACCGTGGTCTTGTGCAGGCCTAGCTGGCTGCTGAGTTCCGCCAGGTGCTTGCCCTCGGAGGCCAGGAAAAGCGCCTCCATGAGCCGCAACGCACGCTCCACTGATCGTACCGTCCCTGTGCTGTTGTTCCGCTCCATTCACCTGCTCCCAGACTAGCCCTAGGGCTCTATGCCCCACCTCAGCCCCGAATTCCTTCTATTCGCAACTCAGTTTCATTTTCCCCTCCTGGCACAGCTCCCGTCCCTCCTCTGCCGAGCTCTCGGCATTCCGGCCCGAATCTGCGAACCGCGGGCGCCCCTGCCGCGGCGGAACACCATCTCACACCCTCCCGCGTTCTGTGGAAAGAAGACGATAGGTGTGCAAGGCACGCTCTTCAGGATAGACCGAACAACTGAATAAGGCGGTCGTCCGTGTCACCGCGGTGCGCGGCACACGGGCTTGAAGGTCCGCCTTGGGGCGGACCGGGTTGCCAGGCTGCCGTAGGGGTTATGCCCAGGCCGAGTCGAGACAGGCTCGCCGGGGCGTGACTTCTGCGGCAGCCTGTTTTCATAGATGGCAGGCCGTCAGCTCTTGGTCCCAGGCGAACAGGGGCCCGGAAAGGAGGTCTCGGCAGCGCGGTACGCATTGGCATGGAGGTAGCCGTCCATCCGAGGGACGCAGGCAAGGTTGTGCTCCAATGCCGTACCCGCTCCACAGAGACGGCGGCGGTCGTAAGTCGTAGGTCACCCGCGGCGGCACTGCATTCCCGCTCCCGCGCTCGCCGCGGCCCAAAGGAAACAAGGGCCGCACGTGTCGCCAAGGTGACCGCAGGCAATTCTCCCGCCCGGCGTCGGCGCTCCAGGGCCGCCTCCTGCCGACGCCTGCGGGAGATGTGATCGGCGCTGATCTCCCTCCCGCGCCGTTCTTGACCCGGCGTCTGTCCCCGGCGCCGGGTCAGCCTTTGGCCCTCCCGCTAGGGCCTCACCAGCACCTTCACCGTCTCCGCCTTGTGCTCGATCACCTGCCGGATGGCGTCCTCTGTCCGGGCGAGCGGGAACTCGTGCGTCCGCAGCGGAGCCAGATCAACCCGGCCAGCCGCGATCAGCGAGAGCGCGGGCGGGTAGCAGTTCGCATACCGGAACACCGTTCGCACATCGTATTCCCGCGCCATCATATCCATCACCGGCATCAGGCCCTCCTCCTCCGGGGGCAGCCCCACCAGCACCACCACACCGCCCGTCTTCACCATCTGCATCGCCTGGCGGATGGTGGCGATGGTACCCGCCGTCTCGATCACTACGTCAGCCCCGGCTCCCTCGGTAAGCTGGCGAACCGATGCCGTCACCTCCTCTTCTCTTGCGCACAGCGCCACCGCCCCGAGCTTCTGGGCTAGCCCCAGCCGAAACGGGAACACGTCTGTCGCGATCACCGGATGCGCCCCATAGGCTGCCGCCGCCTGAAGAGCCAACAGCCCGATGGGCCCTGCCCCGATCACCACCGCGCTCTCCCCGGGCTGGAGGCCGGCTCTTCGACAGGCGTGCACCCCCACCGCCAGCGGTTCCACCATCGCCCCGCCTTCCAGATCCACTCCCGCGGGCAGTTTGAAGAGGAAGTCCGCGGGCCAGACGAGGTACTCCCGGAACGCACCCTGCCAAGGCGGAGTGCCCATGAACACGACCGCGCGCTCGCAGATGTTGTAGCGCCCCTCCCTGCATCTGCGACACCTCCGGCAGGGGACGCCCGGCTCAACCGCCACCTCGTCGCCAGGTTTCAGGTGTTGGACCGCCTCGCCCACCTCCACCACCACGCCGGAGCACTCGTGCCCCAGGATCAGCGGCTCCTCCACCACGAAAGGCCCGATCCGGCCGCGCTGGTAGTAGTGGCAGTCCGACCCACACACCCCCACCGCCGCGACTCGCAGCAGAACTTCGTCCGGCCCACTGATGTTGGGGATCGGCTCCTCGCGAACGCGAAGATCACCTGGGCCGTGCAGATAGACCGCCTTCATGGTCCCCATGGTTCACTCTCCCCCGGCGAGATCAGGGATGACCTTCGAGATACTGCCGCGCGCTGCGGTAGGCGAGCGCTCCCTCCCCCGCCGCAGCAGCAATCTGCCGATAGCTGCCCGAGCGCACGTCTCCTGCCGCAAACACGCCCTCCACCGATGTCCTGCGATCGGGGGAGGTGATGAGGAACCCGGCCGCATCCCGCTCGATCTCCGGCGGCAGGAAAGCCGTCTGCGGCGCCGTGCCCACCGCCACGAACACGCCGTCCGCCGGCGCTTCCTCCTCCTCGCCGCTGGCAACGTGTCGGAGGCGAATCCCGCGCACCACCTCATCACCAAGCATGGCGGTGACCACGCGGTTCCATAGAAACTCGATCTTCTCGCTGGCGAAGGCCTTCTCTTGCAGCACGCGGTCGGCGCGCAGTTCCTCCCGCCGGTGGACCACGCTCACCTTGCTGGCGAAGGTGGCGAGGAACAGCGCCTCCTCGATCGCCGCGTTCCCGCCGCCCACCACCACCACCCGCCGTCCGGCGTAGAGGGGGCCATCACAGGTGGCGCAGTAGGACACGCCTCGCTGGTAGAGCTCCTTCTCCCCAGGCACGCCGAGTTGCCGGGGGGCGCAGCCGGTGGCGATCACCACCGCCCTCGCCGAGCGGACCCCTTCTGCTGTCTCCACGCGAAACGGCCGGGCGCCTACCCCCAGCCCGGTCGCTTCCACCATCTCGATTTCCGCCCCGAACCTCTCCGCCTGGCGGCCCATCTCCTCCGCCAGCTTGAGCCCCTCGATCCCGTCGGGGAAGCCCGGGTAGTTCTCAACCAAGTGGTTCAGCGCCACCTGCCCGCCCGGCCCCGCCCTGTCGAGGACCAGCGTGCTCAGCCGCGCCCGCCCCCCATAGATGGCGCAGGTCAGACCGGCCGGGCCGGCCCCGATGATGACCATATCCCAGATGCGACCAGCCCGATCATCGGACATGGCGACCCGCCCGCGCTAGCCGCCGGCGGCCGTCAGGAGCCGGCGCAGCTCCTGCTCGGTGTGGAATCCCACCGTGCTCTCAGACACCTCCCCCGCCTTGAAGATGAACAGGGTGGGCACCGCCTGGACCCGGTATTTCAGCGCCGTCTGGAACTGCTGTCCGGCGTTGACCTTCACGAACTTCATCTTGCCGGACATCTCTCCAGCCAGCTTCTCGATCACCGGCGCCAACCGCGCGCACGGCGGACAGCCGGGGCTCCAGAAGTCAACCAGCACCGGCAGGTCCGCCTTGAGCACTTCCTGCTCGAAAGTGCTGTCCGTCACCTCGATCACGTTGCTCATTGCTGCCACCGTCCTCCTGAGTGCATGAGAGCGCCCGCCTCCTCGCCCTGGCCGGGCGCTGCCGCAGTTGTTCCTACAGTCGCCTCTCTTTTTCCCCGCGTGCCCGTCCTCCTTGTGGCATTTCCACCGGGTGTGTCACGTTCGCACATCACAGACACGGCCCCCCAAGCGATGGGCTGCGGGAAGCGCTACTTCCTTTTCTTCTCGTCCAGCGGCCCCACCCCGGAGTAGATCGCAAACCCGCCGTCAATGGCGATGGTGGTTCCGTGCAGGAAGCTCCCCGCCTCCGAGATGAGCAGGATCACCGGCCCAAGCAACTCCGTCGGATCCCCGAATCGCCCCAGCGGGGTATTGTGGATGATGGACTCGCCCCGCGGCGTCAGCGTCTTGTCGTCCTCCTCGAACAGCAGCCGATGGTTCTGCGTGGTGTCCAGGAATCCGGGCGCGATCTCGTTTACGCGGATGCTCACCTCCGGATAGTCCACCTTCACCTGCACCGCCAGCCACTGGGTGAAGTTGGTCACTGCCGCCTTCGCGTTCGAGTAGCCCGGAACATTGGTGAGCGGCATGATCGCCGACATGGAGGAGGTGTTGACGATGATCCCCTCCCCGCGCTCGGCGAAGTACCGGCAGAAGATCTGCGTCGGCAGGAAGGTGCCCTTGTAGTTGAGCGCGAAGACCTTGTCCAGCTCACCAGGGTCGAGGTCGGTGAACTTGCCATCCCGAGGCACGGTGGCGCCGGCGCGGTTGCCGCCCGCGCCGTTGATCAGCACCTCCACCCGCCCGAAGTCCTGGATAATGGTGTCCAGCGCCGCCTGAATGCTGTCCGCGTCGAGCACATTGCAGGGCAGCGCGATCGCCTCCCCGCCCGCCTGCTTGATCTCGTCCGCCACCTCTTGGGCCTTGTCCGCCAGCAGGTCCAGCAGCGCCACCTTCGCGCCGCGGGCGGCCAGACCCTTGGCCATCGTCGAGTAGATCACCCCCGCCGCGCCGGTGATGGCGACAACTTTGCCGGTGATGTCGAAGAGATCGCCTTTCATATCGCAGCCTTTCGTCGGTTGGTCGGGCGTCATCCGGCAAACGGCTTGAACGCCGCCCGGAACTCCTCCAGCGACCGCCGGATGGTGTCCACATCCCCCGGCTTCTTCTCTTTGCCGACCAGGTTGAGGGGGGCGGACATGCCCAGCACCGGCGTGAAGCCGCGCTTGGAGATGTTCTCCTGGAACTTCGGCCCGGTCTCCGCGTTCACCCCACCGGTGGGCATGATGATCCGGCCCTTATGCCGATCCCTTACGAAGGGTGCCAGCATATCGCCCAGTCCGCTCGGCCCATGGCTGTTTGCCGGGAAGATCTTCACGCAGTCCGGCTCCAACCCGTCGTCTCGTTCGATGAAGTACTGCAGCTCGGTGGGCGAGAGGATGGCAGGCGCCGCGAACGCCTTCGCCTCATGGGCGATCTTCACGAACTCGCATCCCTCGCCATATCCGCCCATCACGTTCGCCGGCGCGACGATCATATCGAAGCCCCACTCGATCGCCAACCTCAGCTCCTTCGGGTTGATCACGCTCCCGACCCCGAGCACGAAGGGCTTGTCCGCCGGTGCGGTCTCCCGGCGCTTGGTCAGCTCCTGCATCGCTTCCTTGATGAGAGCGCCGTCAATGCGGAAGGTGCATTCCGCCACATAGCCCGCCTGGTACACCTCCCACATGGTGGTCACCAGGTCCTCCGGCTTCTTCACGTGGTCCCGGTTCATCACCACCACGATGCCGGCCTTCCGCAGCGCGGCGTCAACCCGGGTGCGGTCTCGTTGGTATGGCATCTTCTCGTCCTTGCCTTCCTCTGCGTCCTGTGTCGTTGGGCAGGGGATTGCCCCTGCCCAATCCGCGTTCATCTGTGGCTAATCTTCACCGCAGCGCGCTCACCCCTCCGCCCTTCTTCGCTCTCTCTACCTCCGCGATCACTTCCTTCATCGTCACCATGGTGGTGTCCCCTGGGGTCTCCTGGACCATGATTCCGTGGGCGGCGCCCCATTCCACCGCGGTCTCCACGTCATTGCCGTAGAGCAGCGCCGCGGCGACGCCGGACATGAACGAGTCCCCGCCACCGGTCCGGTCGGCGATCTCGATATTCCCCCGCGTCGGCGCCAGGTACATCTTATCCTCGCCGACGCTGTAGAGCACTGCGCCCCAGGAGATGCGGTCGGCGGTGAGGGCGGCGCGCAACTGCGTCCCGATGATCTTCAGGTTGGGATAGTCCTTGGCGACCTTGCGCAGCATCTCCTGGTAGGCCTCCAACCACACCTCCAACGGGTCAGCATTGGAGACCTTCCGGCTCTCGTACCCGATGGCGTCGAAGAAGTCGCTCTGATTGCCGACCAGGAAATCGGCGTGTGGCACGATGCTTCGGTTGATGCTGCGCGCCTTCTCCTTGTCCGGCTCGACCTTCGAGCGGTAGTTCAGATCGAAGGACCGGAACACGCCGTGCTTGCCCGCCGCCTGCATCGCTTCCAGGGCGAGGGCCGACGTGTTCGGGCCGAGCAGCGTGTAGATGCCACCAGTGTGAAACCACCGCACTCCCTTGCCGAAGATGGCGTCCCAATCCACGTCTCCGGGCTTCAACTCGCGGATCGGCGTGTGGGCGCGATAGTACTCGGTGACCGATGGCAGCACCCCCTTGCCAGACCAGGTGAAGTGGATGCCGTTGTGGAGCGTCCCCTTCCCATCGGTCGAGAACTTCCCTTTTCCCCCGGTGTTGAACCAGATGATGTGCGAGGTGTCCACCCCGGCCTCGCGCAGTTGGTTCTCGATGTTCCGGCCGACGCTGTCATCCACCAGTGCGGTGACCACCGCCGTCCTGAGTCCAAAGCAGGAGCTCAGCCCCTCGGCGACATTGGTCTCCCCTCCTCCGTGCCAGAGACGTGCACTGCGCGCCCGGCGCAGGGGCACGTCCACCGGGTCCACCCGCATCATCACCTCACCCAACGCGAACGCGTCGAAACCCTCTCCCTTTGGCTTGATGGGCAGTGTGCTCACTATGGTGACCTCCCCGAATCCCAACAGGACGTTCCTCGCCTGGGCTGGCCTTCGCTCTCTCCCGCCCGCGGACCTTCCTCTCCTCGGGCAGGCGCACGCGCGCCTGTCGCTTACACAACACGCTCCCCGCAGGAGGGCCAACAGCCGTCTGGAATAGCACGGTGAAGGCGGGGTCCACGCCCCGGCGCGGCGGGACAGGAGGCTTCCAGGCGTGTTCTTCTTGCTCCCTCTTGGCACCACCCGGCCCCACTGGCGGACACCCTGGATCACCTGGGCTGATGATCCTCTGTGTTCTCGTCCTAGTGCTCCAGGTCGCCCTTAGGGAGGCGATGCCCGCAGGGTTCGTCCCCGGCCATCCGAGCCTGGGGGACTGGCTCCTCAGCATGTTCATGCACGGCGGCATCTCCCACCTGCTCGGCAACCTGCTCTTCCTCTGGCTCTTCGGCACGCTGGCAGAGGATGTGCTCGGCCCCCGCCTCTTCCTCGCCTTCTACTTCGCTGGCAACGCGGGGGCCACCATACTCGATTGGCTGATGACCGCGGCCGCCTCACCTGATGCCCTCAACGTGCCCAGAGTGGGCGCTTCCGGCGCCATCGCCGGCATCATGGGGCTGTCCGCAATGTGCTTCCTGCGCACGAAGGTGCGCATCGGCTACCTCGCCGGCTGGCTCGTCTACTGGCGAGTCGGATCCTTCGACGTCGCGGCTCCCGTCTTCCTGGGCCTGTGGGCCGGGTGGGAGGTGCTGCAAGGGACGATCGCCTCCACCGCCGGCGCGGTGGGCGGCGTCGCCCACTGGGCCCATGTCGGCGGCTTCCTCGTCGGCCTGGGAGGCGCGGCCGCGCTGGGCCTGCAGAAGCGCATCGCCCGCGAGGACCTGATGACCGGCCGCGCCGGGGCGGATACGTCAGTGGGCCGCTTCGCCGAAGCGGGTGACTTGGAGCGGTTCGTCCGCGCCTCCCCGCAGGACGCGGAGGCCTGGCGCGCCCTCGGCCTCGCCTGCGAGGGTATCGGTCGCCTCGCCCGCGCCAAGGAGGCCTATCACACCGCGGTCACCCTCTTCCTTGCCCAACATCGCGCCCGCGAGGCGGCGGAAGCCTACGAATCGCTTGCCAGCTACTCAGACGGACGGCCCGTCCCTGCCGATTTCCACTTCGACCTCGCCTGTGGCCTGGAGGAACTGGAGAAGTTCGACAAAGCCTACCACCTCTTCCGCTCCGTGGCCGGCGAGCGCCCCCGCACACAGGAGGCGGAGACGGCCCTCATCCGCGCCGGCGAGATCGCCTTCACGCGCATCCACAGCGGCGAGCATGCCGCGGACTGCTACCAGATGCTCCTGGAGCAGTACCCCTACAGCCCCTATCGCGCCCTCGCCCAAGAACGCCTAGGGCAGCTCCCTCACGCCCGCCCCCCTGAGATGGCCCAACCGCAGCCCCGCGACCTTGGCCCACGCCACCGCGATCTCCACCCCCTCGGAGGTCTGGGCGGCGAGGAGCCCGAGGCGTAGCCCGACCATGGGGCTACAACGGAGAGCCGGGACGTGCTACAATCACCGGGGCGTTCGGGGTGACGGCGCACTCGTGAGTGCCATCGCGCCTCCGTCTGCCGGACTCGGACGGGCGCCTTGCCCGCCGGCAGGCGGGGTCGTTTTACCCCAGGTCCCATGCAGATACCGATAGGGAGCGCAAGCGACGTCATGAAGAAGGCCATCCGCGATCCTCGCCTCGCCGTCACCATCGCCGGAGTCACCTTCCGCAACCCGTTCTTCCTCTCCTCCGGGCCCACTACCGCGTCTGCCGACCAACTGGAGCGCGCCAGCCAGCTCGGCTGGTCCGGCGCCTCCATCAAGCTTGCCTTCGATCCGCCTCCGTACATCAACCGCGAGCCGCGCTACCAGTACCACGATCCGCTCGCGTACCTCTCTTTCACCGCCGAGAAGCGGCTCGACCTCGAGCAGGCCATCGCTCTCGTCCGGGAATCCCTGACGCGCGTGGACCAGGACTTCGTGATCATGGCCAACTACAGCTACACCGGGGAGAAGGGGGTCGAGGGTTGGGTGCACATGGCCCGCGAGTTCGAGGCCGCTGGTTCCCATATCCTGGAACTCAATATGGGCTGCCCGAACATGTCCTTCAACGTTGCTCTCACCGGCGAAGCCCACGAGGACGGACCCGTCAGCGGCGCCTCCCTCGGCATGGTGCCCCATCTCGTCCACGAGATCGTCAACGCCACCGTCGCGGCCGTCTCCATCCCCTGCTTCGTCAAGCTCTCTCCCGAGGGCGCCAAGCTGGGCGAGTCCGCGAAGGCCGCCTACGATGCGGGTGCGGTTGCCGTGGGATCAAACGCTAACCGGCTCGCCATTCCGCCCATTGACATCTGGAATCCAAAGCAAGCAATCTATCACCTCCAGAAGGAAGTGTCCCTTAGCTGCATGTCCGGGCCATGGGCGAAGCCCCTCGCTCTGCGCGATGTCTACGAGATCCGCAAGCGCAACGGTCCCAAGGTCCGCACCACCGCCACCGGCGGCGTGGAGACCTGGCAGGACGCGGTGGAGATGGCCTTCCTCGGCGCCGACCTGGTGGGCATCTGCACCGGCGTGCTGGTACACGGCTACGACATGGTCGTCCCCCTGGTGGAGGGCGTGGTCCGCTACCTGGACCGCATGGGCTACCCCGACTGGGAATCGCTCCGGGACCTGCTGGTGGAGGAGATCACCTCCGCCGACAGGCTCACCCTTTACCCCGGCCACGCCGCCATCAAGCAGACCCAGCTCGCCGCGCCCTGCAAGGCGGCTTGCCCGGACCAAGTCCCTGCGCAGGCCTACGTTCGAAGCGTCGCAGACGGCGACTTCGAGGAGGCGTACCGCCTCATCACGGCCAGGGACCCTCTGCAATCCGTGTGCGCCTATGTCTGCGCTCACCCCTGCGAGAAGGCCTGCACCCGCGGCGATCTCGACGAGCCCATTCGCATCCGTGACATCAAGCGGTTCGTGCTTGAATACGGCGCCAGCCAGGGGTGGAAGCCGGAGGTTGATCGGCTTCCCAAGACCGGCAAGCAGGTGGCCGTGGTTGGCTCCGGCCCGGCCGGCATCGCCTGTGCCTGGGACGTGGCGCGCGTTGGGCACTCCGTCACCGTCTTCGAGGCCCAGAAGCAGCCCGGCGGGATGCTGCGCTACGGCGTCCCCAGCTTCCGCCTGCCCGCCGCCGTGCTGGAGACGGAGATCGAGGCGCTGAAGGCAATCGCCGTGAAGATCAAGTGCAACCGACGGCTAGGTAAGGATTTCACCATCTCCTCTCTGAAGGAGCAAGGCTTTCTTGCGGTCGCGCTGACCATCGGCGCGCAGGCGGGAGGCAAGCTTGATGTTCCTGGCGAGGGCGCCCGCGGCGTCATCTCCGCGGCTGACTTCCTCGGCGACTTCCGGCGCGGTCGGAAGGTCGCCCTGGGCGACCGGGTCGCCGTGATCGGCGGCGGCTTCACCGCGGTGGACGCCGCCCGCACCGCGCTGCGCCTGGGGGCAAAGGAAGTCTTCCTCTCCTACCGCCGCACCCGAGACGAGATGCCGGCCGTGCCCGAGGAGGTGTTCGAGGCGGAAGAGGAGGGCGTGCGCGTCATCTATCTCGTCGCCCCGCTGGAGATCCTGAAGAAGCGCAATCGCGTCGCCGGCCTGAAGATGCGCATCCACACCCTGGGCGAGCCCGACGCCTCCGGCCGCCGCAGGCCGGAGGCGGTTGCGGAGGCGGATTTCACCCTCCCCTGCGATATGGTGATCAACGCCATCGGACAGCGTGTGGAGGGCGTCGAGGGCATCGCCATCAATGACGACGGCGCCCTCACCTGTGACCCGAAGACCGGCGCCACCAGCGTGCCGGGCGTGTTCGTCGCCGGCGACGCCGCCACCGGGCCGGACACCATCATCGCCGCGGTCGCCTCCGGCCGGCGCGCCGCGGTCTCCATTGATCACATGCTCAGCGGTGAGCCGGCGCTCCAGTACGACCCGGAGCTGGTGGAGGTGGATAAGGCGAGGGTGCTCGCCCGCATGCCGGGGCTCTCCCTCCAATCCCGCGCGCTGATCGAACTCCGTCCCGCCGCGCAGCGCCGGCTCGACTTCGAGCCCTACACCCCGGCGCTAACCGAGGCCCAGGCAGTCGAGGAAGCAAAGCGATGCCTGTCCTGTGGGTGTGGGATGGGCTGTGGTGTCTGCTTCCGCATCTGCTCCCACTTCGCCGTCCAGCGCCCCGGCCTCGACCACTTCGAGATAGATAAAGAGAAATGCGTCGCCTGCGGCATGTGCTTCCGCCGCTGCCCCAACCAGAACATCGAAATGGTCCGCCTGCCGGGGACGATCTAGCACGACTTGGGGCGCATAGCAATGCGCCCCGACCACCTGACCGGAGGAGGTCGCGGGCATGAGCAGTGGCACAGGCTCCCACCCTGTGATCGGTCTGGTCCCCCTCGACGACCGGCCATGCAATCGCCTGTTCCCACAGCAACTGGCGCCGATCGTGGGCTGTGACTTGCTGATGCCTCCGCGGGAGACGCTCGGCTGGTTCACCATGCCGGCCGACTGTGAGGCGCTGATGGCGTG
>Ga0315274_10010564_pt1 | contig 13295 bp, 9 predicted proteins | sample YL17G02_20_MG_FD_203700 | JGI IMG/M metagenome (GOLD analysis project Ga0315274, IMG submission 203700) | Sediment microbial communities from Yellowstone Lake, YNP, Wyoming, USA - YL17G02_20 | ecosystem: Environmental > Aquatic > Freshwater > Lake > Sediment | place: USA: Wyoming | collected... | reverse complement strand
CACTAGATCAAGACAAGAACAAAGGTCGTCCTCCCGACCTCCCTTCCATCATAAGGTAAGGCCCGACCTCGTTCAAGCTTTGTCTCGCGGCGGAGGTTCTTGAGACCGATCCGGTCTTCCCGCACTTGGCCCTGGATTGCCCGGCTTGATTCGTGCTCGTGCTTGTAATCGTAATCATAATCGCAATCGACACAACAGCCAGTGCTCGACGCTTCGTGCACTTTTTGTTTTCAATTGACTTTGCTGACGATTCACGTTCAGTGCCGCATGACTTCGATTACGAGCACGAGCACGAGGACTACGGGAAAACCGAAAGAGCCGTTCTTACGGCTCCGCCATGCCCGATTTGGACACTTGCGTCTTCCGCCCGAGCACGGACTCGATATCCACTGCGGGCAGTTCAGGCGTAACCGATACGATCTCTTGTGAACCATCGGGAAGCAACACGAAGGTGTCTTCTGATTTCACGCCTGGGGCCGAGGGATTCCATGCGAACGCGTGACCGAACGGCACGTCCTCGCCGACGATTTCTTTGACCCTCCGTGTCCACTCAGAATCCAGGATTCGGAATGTTTCGCCCGGAGCAGCCTTGCACGTGCGTCCCGCATAACCCGTGGCGCCGCCTTGGTGATGATTGCGCCACTCATCGGCGGCAAAGCCGAGATCCGCATACGCTTTCTGGCATATCGCGAACACGTCTCCTAGTGTTCTGCCCGGCAAGCTCGCCTCCTGCATCAGGGCATCCACGACACAGACCCGCGCGTAGGCGTCCGAAATACCCGCAGGCATCTCTTCGACGCACTTGAACCGAGTCATCGAGACAACAAGTCCCTCCCTGAGGAAGCCACTTACCACCATCACGTAGCCGTGAACGCGCTTTTCTCCTGCTGTGGGATGAAGCAGGGGCGAGAAGGACGGAAGCGGATGCCGGAACCGGCCGATGCGGTCATCCGCGGCGATCAGTGCAACGGGGACTTGGCACTGCCGGCGCGCGCCTTCCGCGATCAGCCGGGCAGCGATGCCGGCTTCCGTATCGCCTGCCTGAATCGCGGACAAAGTGGCCATCATGGCCTCGGCCGCACAACGGCCGAGGCGTCTATACTTCTCGATTTCCTCGACGGTCAACAGCGCCCGCAGATAACCCAGCCTGCCGTTCACGTTCTCGCCTAACGAGCCATCGTCTGATGCGAGCATGCCCGGAAACTCCTTGCGGACCTGAGCGGCGGCATTGCCTTCAAACCAGAAGAAATCGCGGACTTCGCAACCGAGTGGTCCCAGCTCTTCCGCCATGACGCGCGTGCGCTCGATGTTGTTACCAACAAAATAGGTCTGCCCCGCTTGATTGACGAAGAAAGAGCACGCTCCCGCGTCGGCGGCAGTCGAGACATAGTTGCGTTTTCCGCCCGTGGCCATCGCGAAGTTGTCGACGCGAGAGAGCAATATCCCATCGAAACGATTCACCCGGAGAAACGCCTGTAGAAGCGCGATCCTCACGCGGAACAGTTCGATGTCGTGCATGAGTTCACTTAAGGCTAGAGGAAAAGAGGCTAGAGGCTACAGGAATAAGTGATAAAAAAACTAATGCGCAAGACACTTGGCGAGAGTTATAACGGCATACCAGTCACAGGTATTGGGGACTTCCATCTTCTAGCTTCATTTTCCTCTAGTCTCTCCTCCTCTCTTCCTCTAGCCTCTCCTATGGCTGGCGCTTGAACTTCTGCACTGTTTGCTGGCGCCATTGCTGCAACTCAGCCGGCGTCATTTTCTCTCGTGCGCCTTGAATGCGCGCTTCTTCGGTGGCGGTTACGCGGACGGGATCAGTGAAAACCGCCACAAACAACAGCACGCACGCTACCAGCGCCACCCCCATGCCTATGAGACACCGGAACCGGTCTTCTTTCTGTTCTTCGATTACCAAGCCCGCCAAGCCCCAGAAAACTGAGACCACCGGCACCAGAAGCAGCAGGTATGGCGTAGGGAAATAACCACCCCAGGGCAGCGTGAACCCGCGCAGGCCGGGAAACAGAAGCACAATCAGCGCCAGCGCCCCGCCCGCACAGGCTATGTACAAACTCAGCTTCCAAGGAGGCGGGGGCTTGCGGACACTGGCCACCAGTACAGGCCGTTCGACCTCTTCTTCTTGCGCGGCCTCCTCTCCGGCCTCGATGTCCTCGCCCGATTCCTCTCGCTCCTTCTCGACATGCCGGGCATGACGGGCCGCGCGACGCTCCTCCTGGCACGGCAGACAGAATACTTTCCCGCTGTGGCTGGTGTAGATGTGCTGCGGACAGACCGTGCCGCCGCACATCTGGCATTTCACGCCGCAGATCTCACATAGCAGCAGGTGACAAACGACGCACGACTCGACGGCGCTTCGCGTGTTGCAGACCAGACAATCCATGCTTTAATTAGTGGCTAGTGGTTGGTGGTTAGTGGCTAGCCACGAAACACCAGCCACGGGCCACTCCTCCAGCCTCTCCTCCTCATCCGTCACCACACAAGATCCGCATACATTGGGTCATGCGGGTAGTACCAGTACCGCGGCTCGAAAGCCGTACCCGGCAGCCGATTGCCGCACCAGGGCGGCACATTCAGCAGGGGCGAGTTGTCGTAGACGTTCGCACGGAGGTATTCGAGGAAAATAAACGTATAGGGAAGCGTTTGGAAGGAGAATTGCCATCCGGGCGTCCCTACCGCGCTCAAGTTCGGCTCGTACCTCTGAAAAGAAACGTGCCCGTCAAGGAAGAGGATGTTCCCTCCTCGAGGCGAGTGGCTCATTTTGAGCATCCCGTTGTCAGACGCCGAATCGAAGATCACGGGGATCTCCGTGTCGGCGATGGCGCCGTAGGACGGGTTGTTGATGTCGCGTATGAAAAGCCGACCGACGTTAACGCTGGTCCGATAGAAAATGTTGCCTCCGCCCGGCCCCTGACCGTAAGCATCAACCTGCCACTCGGGACCGACAACCAGGTCCTCATTCATAAAACCGATGTCGCCGATGAACATCCGGCGGCTCAACTCGTCCCAAAGGAAAACGCCCTGTGCTTCCGTGACAATCGCGTATGGAAAGTAAGTGTACATTTGGTCGGCCACGCATTCGAAGTCGCCGCGGGGCCCCTGAAGCCGCGCCAAGGCCGCGGCATTTTGGGGATTCTCAAGAATGACGCCTTGAATTCGATCCAACGCGAACGTCTCGTCCATAAACCATCGGTCTCTCGAACCGGTCCGGCCCACGAGTCCCGAAGGGCACACCAGCACGCGCACGTCGGTCAGGTAATCCGGGTAGATCTCGCGTGCTTCAAACGTGAAGTTGTTTCGCACTAGGTTGCGCGGATATCCCCCGAAGATGTCCGTCCCGATCGGCAAGCCCGCTTCTCCCCAAGGCCGGTTCGCCGCGCCCGCTGGAAGCGCCCCGCCGCTCTCCCCGGCGTACATAAGGAACGCGAATCCCAACTGGCGCAGGTTGTTGGCGCAGGAGGCGCGATTCGCGGCTTCCCGCGCCCGCGCCAGGGCCGGCAGAAGAATGGCCGCCAGAATGCTGATGATGCTGATGACAACCAGCAGCTCGATAAGTGTAAACCCTTTGAAGAGATGCCCCTTCATGATCTGGCCCCTTCAGCGCAAAACCCACCTCTCATGACACTCAACCCTTTTGTAACGCTAACACAACGGCGGTACGTTGTCAATAACGTGCGGATTCCGGAGTCCCGGAATCCGCACGTGGGCTGAGCCCGAAAATCCGGACTGTCCCGATTTTCGGGCGATCAAGTGGCTCTTGATAAGGCCGGTGTATCGAAAAGCCCTTTATTCCAGTGTGATCGTGACCCCGCCACGATTACGCGCGGATTTTGGGTGTCCCTTTCGTCTTGACAGGGAACGCGAATTCGTGATGATAATGTCGCGGCTCGGCTACGTTAGGAGTAATCGATGGAAGGCCTCGTTCCGAATCTTATTCACTTTGCGTTAGCCCACAAATGGTGGCTCATCGCCTGCATTCCAATTGCGCTCACCCTAATCGTCGTGAGACTTCTGAATCCCCGTTAGGCATGCCTTCCCGGGATTGATAAGGTCCACCGATTGTATTGGCGCTATCATCGTTGGGCGGTGCAAAGGAATCGTACCCACGTTGAGGCGTGCTCGACGGCCTCTGGATTGTTAACGAGGCAAAGGGCGAGTATAATTTTATCGATAGCGAGCGTGTGTTCCTCTCCGAAGGAGACAAATCCATGAGCGTTTTGCTTTATCTTCTCCTCGCCCTGATCGCTTTTGGGATCGCCATGCAGGTATACGGCAAGTTTCTGGCCCGGGAGTTAGGTGAAGACGCCCAGCGAAAAACACCCGCTCACGTGATAAACGACGGCCGCGACTTCGTCCCTACAAAACCGTACATACTGTTTGCCCACCACTTCTCGGCCATCGCGGGGGCCGGGCCGATCCTCGGTCCGACTGTTGCAATTCTGTACGGTTTCGTTCCGGCGTGGCTTTGGGTTGTATTCGGCGGCATTTTCATAGGCGCGGTTCACGACTTCATGGCCTTGTTCGTCTGCATGCGCGAAGGGGGACGTTCCCTCGCGGAAGTGGCGAAGAAGACGTTGGGCAAGGGCGGTTTCCTGCTGTTTATCCTGTTCACTATCCTCATGCTGCTGCTGGTCACGTCTTCCTTCTTGAGTGCCGTCTCAATGTCGCTGACCTCGCTCTGGCCGCTCGACAAGCTTGGCCTGACTGAAGATCAGACGTTGCTGAAGACCACCGTCGGCCCGGACGGAGCCGTGATGGGACGAATAGGGGGAATCGCATCGACTTCCGTCGTCATCATCACGCTTTTCTCGCCGATTCTGGGCTGGCTTATTTACAAGAAGAACATCCATGGCGGCGCGGCATATCTTCTGGCAGCGGTCATCTGCATCGGCTCGGTCGTGGCCGGGATCTGGCAGCCGATCGTCCTGTCGAGCAAGTCCTGGCAGGTGATCATGTCAATCTACGTGTTCTTCGCGGCGGGCGTTCCTGTATGGATGATCCTTCAACCCCGCGATTTCATCAACGTCCAGATCCTGTACGCCGGGATCGGGCTGTTGGTTGTGGCTCTCTTCGTCGCGGGTGGGACGGGCGCTACATTTGCGATGCCGGCCACAAACCTCCATGAAGGGGTCGCCCAGCTCGGTTTTGTCTGGCCGATGATGTTCATCATGATCGCATGCGGCGCCATTTCCGGATTTCATTCCCTGGTCGCCGGCGGCACCACCACCAAACAGCTTAACAGCGAGCGTGACGCGCGCCGGATCGGCTTCAACGCAATGCTCCTCGAATCGCTTCTGGCCGTGTGCGTATTACTGGCCCTCGGGATCGGCCTCGGGTTCGACGACTACAAGGCCATCGTTTACCCAGCCGCGGCGGGTGTGAAATCGAATCCCATCCTCGCGTTCAGCCTGTCCGTCGGTCACTTGGTGCACAACTCGCTGCATATTCCCGTCGACCTCGGAACCGTATTCGGGATCCTGCTCGTCGAAGGTTTCGTGATCACGACGCTCGATGCCGCGGTCCGTCTCAATCGCTATCTGTTCGAGGAGCTTTGGGCGATGATCTTCGCCGAGCCGCCAGCCTTGTTGAAGAGTTACATTTTCAACTCCGGACTTGCGGTGGTCCTCATGTGGATCCTGGCATACACGAACGCGTTCAATGCGTTGTGGCCTATTTTCGGCGCCGCCAACCAGCTTCTTGCCGCGTTAGGGCTGATCACCGTGACGGTCTGGCTCATGCTCAGAGGCAAGAAGTACATCTTCGCAATCGCCCCGGCCCTGTTCATGCTTGTCACCACGCTCGCGTCGCTGGTGATCCTGTTGTTCCAGTACGTACGGAAGTCCAACTACATCCTCGCGGCGACGGCGATCCTTTTGATGGCGCTTTCGATGGGCGTCATATACCTCGTCGCAAAGAAGGTCTTTTCCCGTTCCGCCGTCCCTCGAGCGCAGAAAGAGACCGCCTGATCATATTCCAGCCCAAGGAGGTGTCAGTCATGCACGAAGATATTCGATCTTATGTGTTGACCACCGTTGCTCTGGCACTGCTTCTTTCCGTTGCGACTCTGTCGGCGTTCGCGCAGGGCGTGAGCGCCCCGGATCGGATGCAGTGGTGGCGCGAGGCGCGGTTCGGCATGTTCATACACTGGGGGCCGGTCAGCCTCAAAGGCACGGAGATCGGCTGGTCGCGCGGGGGCGAACGGCGCGGCACCGGCGGGACGGGCGAGATCCCGGTCGAGGTCTATGACAATCTGTACAAAGAGTTCAACCCGACGGAATTCGACGCGCGCGAATGGGTGAGCATCGCGAAGCGGGCGGGCATGAAGTACCTCGTCTTCACGACGCGTCACCATGACGGCTTTTCGATGTTCGATACGGCTTACTCCGACTATAAGATCACGAACTCGCCGTTCAAGCGGGACGTGGTGGAGGAACTCGCCGAGGCGTGTCATCAGGCCGGGCTTCGCCTCGGGTTCTACTACTCGCCTCCTGACTGGCATCACCCGGACTACCGAACCGACAACCACGCGCGCTTCATCGAGTATCTGCACGGGCAGGTCCGCGAACTCTGCACGAAGTACGGCAAAGTGGACATCTTTTGGTTTGACGGCCTTGGAGGGACGGCGAAAGACTGGGATTCCGAGCGGTTGATCAAGATGATCCGCGAGCTCCAACCTGGAATTATCATCAACAACCGCGCCGGTCTCGCCGAGGATTTCGATACGCCCGAACAGCGCGTCGGCGCGTTCCAACGCGAACGGCCTTGGGAAACGTGCATGACGATTGGCAACCAGTGGGCGTGGAAGCCGAACGACAAGATCAAATCCATGAAGATATGCCTCGACGTGCTCGTTAAATGCGCGGGCGGCGACGGCAACCTCCTGTTCAACGTCGGCCCGATGCCGAACGGCGAGATCGAGAACCGGCAAGTTTCGCGTCTCGCGGAGATAGGCGCATGGCTCGAAAAGTACGGCGAGACCATCTACGGCACGCGCGGCGGGCCTTTCATGCCGACAGCGTGGGGCGTGAGCACGTGCCGCGACAATATGGTTTACGTTCACATTCTCGACTGGAAGGCCGCGCCCGACAGGCTCCTGCTGCCGGCTCTCAAGGCGAAGGTGACGGAGGGATCGCTTCTAACCGGAGGCGCATTGAAGTGGAAGCAGACCCGCAAAGGAATCCGGATCGAGGTCCCCGAAACTGCGCGCGACCCGCTCGACACCATCGTCGCGTTGAAACTCGACACTTCCGCGGCCAATATCAGTCCCGTGGCCGCGGCGTCCGAGACGGCCTTCAAATCCGCATCGGTCACCGCTTCGAACATCCATCAGGGCGACGCGACCTACGGGCCTGACAAGGCATTTGACGGCTTACAGAGCACGCGATGGGCCACGGATGCGGGCACGCACCAGGCATGGATTGAAGTCGCGTTCAAGAAGCCCACGAAGGTCAGCCGCGTATCCATTCAAGAAGCTTGCGGCGAACGCATTCGGGAATTCGTGCTCGAATACAAGTCCGGCGAAACCTGGAAACCGTTCTACAAAGGCAAGACCATCGGGGAGGATTTCAAGGCCTCATTCGACCCCGTCAAGGCGAGAGAGTTCCGGCTCAACATCCTGAACGCCACCGAAGGCCCCACCCTCTGGGAGATCCACTTCCTCCCGCCGGCGAGCAGCTAGTGTCCACCTGCAAAAGCCGTCGATGTCAGCGAGCCGGGTCTCAGGGCCTCGGGGCGCTACGACCGTCCTTCTTATACTTTTCGAGCAGGGCCTTGAGATCCGCCACGATTTCGGGGCGTTCAGTATAGAGGTTTCTGCGTTCCGGAAGATCCTGGTTGAGGTCGTACAACTCGCCCGGCTGGTCATCGCGTCCATAGGCCCGTTCCTGCAGGAACCAGTCAGGCTCCTTGTTTTCGCCGCCGCTCGACGCATCGATGAGCACCCAGTTTCCCCGGCGGATCGCGAATTTCCCATCGTAGCTGTGATGCACGGTTGCCTCCCGGATGGGTTGGCTCAATGGCTCTCCTAGCAGGGCCGGGAGAATGTTGTAACTGTCTTCTCCGGCGTCTTCGGGCAGCTTGTACCCAACGATGGCCGCCACGGTGGCCATGAAATCCGTCAGACAGATGATCTCGTTACTCGTGGTTCCGGGTTTGGTCCTGCCGGGCCAACGAGCGATGAACGGCACGCGGTGTCCGCCTTCCCAGATGTCGCGTTTAATCCCGCGCAGATCGCCCATGCTGTAATGGTGAGAGATACGCGCGCGTTCGTACGCCGACACTTCCGGCCCGTTATCGCTGGTGAAGATGAGCAGCGTGTTCCGGGCAGCGCCGTTGAGCTCCAGCGCCTCGAGAACCTCGCCTACAGCCCAGTCAACCTCGACGACGTAATCACCGTAGTCGCCCGCTTTACTCTTCCCCTTGAACTCCTCGGCGGGCACTATAGGCTCGTGAGGCGCAGTGAGGGGAAAGTAGAGGAAGAACGGCCGCTCGGGCGTTTGCTTTGCATTGTCCTCGATCCATTGTACCGCCTTGCCAGTGATTGCCGGCACCACCGCCTCGAGTTTCCATCCGGGCAGCATCGGGCCGGGGTTCCCGTACATAGTTTGCGGCTTTTGCTCGCTGGGAACACCCAGAGTTCGTTCGTTCTCGATAAACACATAGGGCGGGAAGTTCGGGACGTCGTCCCCGAAGTAATAGTCAAAGCCACAGGCTAGAGGGCCGCCGGTTATCGGTTTGCCCCAATCAAGCGCGTCACACGGGACGGCCTTGTCCCTGGCCTTGTCGGCCTCTTTCACGAACGGCCAGTTCCAACCCAGATGCCACTTGCCAATGCAGGCCGTGCTATAGCCGTGCTTCTTCAACAATGCCGGCCCCGTCAGGCGCCCCTGTTCGATCAAGGGAGGATCCCACGGCCACAACACACTTCTCTTCAACCGCGAGCGCCAGCAGTAGCGGCCCGTCAGGATGCCGTAGCGCGTTGGCGTGCAGACCGCCGACGGTGAGTGGACGTCGGTAAACCGCACACCTTCATGCGCGAAGCGATCCAGATTGGGTGTTGGGATCTTCGAGTTGCGGTTCTGACACGCCAGGTCGCCGTATCCCATGTCGTCGGCCAGGATAAACACAATGTTCGGCAGCGGGTTTTTCGCCTCGTCCGCCCACAAGCTCTGAGGCATGGCTGCGGCAGCCGTTCCCAAGCCGGCCATCTTCAGGAAACCGCGTCTGTCCAGATTCTGCATGGCATACATTTGTTGATCCCCTGTGTTGCCACTCATTGCCCCGAAAGTGTGTTCTAGACCATAGACTCGGCTCACTTCAAGTCCAGGCACTACACGCATCATACGGAAGCTTGATCGTCCGATCCCCGCCGCGTTGCTCGACGAGACGCTCGATATCTGGCCCGACGTGCACGGTCTCTTTCTCTTCGGGTGGGACAAGGCGAAGGCCGCACGCTACGCGGGGTACAGACCAAGATGGGCCGGCACCAACACGACGCGCCTGATGCGCCATCCCGAAGTGCAGGCAGAGCTCCTGCGGGCGCGACGGGCTCTTCACCCCGAGAACTACCCGACGCAGGAAAGTGCGCTTGGGAATGACTAGTTTTGACTAATTTTCGTCGAATTGTGGCCGAAATGTACGGTCACAATGCGCGGAAATCATCTGAGACCAGAAAGGAGATCGTGCGTCATGGAACACCGGGAGTATAGCGACACCCAAATGGTCCTTGTGGATAAACTTCAAATCCATGAGGCGGCAAACCTGTTTCCGGAGATGGGGGAGGAGGAGATCGAGAGACTAGCTGCGGACATAAAAGACAACGGGATGAAAGTACCGATCGTCCTCGATGATCACGGTAAGGTGATAGACGGCCGAAACAGATTGCGCGCTTGTAAGCTCTTGAATCGGAAAACCGTCGAAGCATTGTCCTATAGCGCAGGTGGCGACGCAATCATCCGGTTCGTCATAAGCGAAAACCTGCACAGACGACACCTGACCGAATCTCAGCGGGCAGATATCGCGGCGAGACTTGCTGGAGGCTTACACGGCAGCGATAGGAGCAAGGCGCATATTTGCGCCTTGACCCAAGCCGAAGCTGCCAAACAGTTGGGCGTCTCCGAGAGGAGTCTGCAAAACGCAAGATTCGTTCATCAGCACGGAATAGGTTCCCTCCGGACTGCTTTGGCGCAGGGCGCAGTACCGGTATCCGCAGCGTGGCGGGAAGCCGGCCAGCCGGCCTCAAGATGTACCTCGACTTGGGATACTACCCGCTGATTCTTGACGACAGCCATTCCGGGCGCTGGGCGGCCATCGCACGGAAGTTCGGCAGGCCGGACATCCTTGCCCGATCGCGATACCTGAGGACATAGGTTTGACAGGGCATCTCTCCCCGATCCCGACTCCACCCCTGGTCTTGTTGGTTTCTTATTCCGTGCCGGGTTGGGGCTGTCGGCGCTTGGCCGTTCGCCACAGCAGAAGCGTTGCGGTCGCCAGCAATGCCAGACAAAGGGCGATTAGGACCCCGCGTGAGAATGCAGGCACCTGTTGGTCCGGTCCGGCCAGGGCGAAGACCGTGAAATGCGTCGTTTCAAATGAGAGGGTGTGTTGAGCGACGTCGTGGCCCGTGACCGTGACGCCGGTGCGCAGCCAATTGGCTGATCCGGGATCAAAGTAGAAGACCTCGAGGGCAGCAGGGCTCACCTCATTGAGCTTATCGGGCGAATACGCAACGGTCACCGCGGGGGGATTGCTGGGGTTGAAGGATGCCCCGGAAGGTTGCAGATCAAAGACCACGTCGGTCAACACGTAGCCGTAGGGCAACGTGCCGTTCGGCACGGGACACGGGTAGACAATGTCCACGGGGATCCAGTTTTCGGCGAGGGAGTCGGCCGCCAGGGTGATGCCGATGCCGCTGCGGTGCCGTGCGACGCCGCCGTACATGTTGAACACGGGGAGGTTCTCGGGCCGCAACGGGTCCGTGCCATAGGTGTGCTCGACGCCGTCATTGGCGCCGTCGAGGTCGGTATCGTCCACCCGGGGGTCCGTTCCCTCGACATATTCCTGGATGTTGGAGACGCCGTCGTGGTCGAGGTCGCCGTCGGCCCCGTCGTCACCATTGGGGGAGGCGGGATTGAGTTGGTGGTCCACTTCATATTCGTCAGGGAGTCCGTCGCCGTCACTGTCCGGATTGTTCGGATCGGTGCCATTCGCGGCTTCGTCCTCATCCGGCAGACCGTCGTCATCGGAGTCCTTCGGGCCGTAGTACAGCGTATAGATTCCCAGGACTTCCTTGTCGAACAAGTGAAAAAGGTGCTCCATGAACGCGGGCTGGCCTTGGGGATGCTTGAAGCGGTGCGTGGTCCAGGCGTTGTCGGTGACGCGCAGCTCGACTCCGTCGGAGCGCACGACCCGCTTGAGTTTGTACTCGCCGTGGCCGGGGTCTTCGATGCGGAGGTATCCCCAACCTTGGGGCATGGTGGCGGTCAGGCGCACTTCCATATGGCCGGGTCCCACCGGTCCATCCACGGCGGCGTTCGTGGCCAGGTTGACCGGGAGCGTGAATCCTTCACTCGAATACACAACATCCGGCAGGTGATCCGGGTCCGCGAAATCGTCGACCAGGAAGTCGAAAATCTCGTCCTCACCAGTCCCCCAAAGGCGGACGACGTGAATGAGGTCATGGGTTTCCACGCTGTCAACGAGGGGGGTGCGGTCGCCGCCAAGGTCGTCCAGATGCAGGTAGTTCGCTTCATAGGAAAGGAACTCTCCTGGCAGCGAACACGTCATCAACCACCGGGCGAACGAGGTTTCGCCGGGATCGATGTCGCCCAGGGTCACCGTCAACGCGGGATCGACGAAATTCGCTCCTATCTGCGTGCCGATGATATTGAACGAGACGACGAGCTGCTTCTCGTTTTCCGTGATCTTGGGTTTGGCGGAAGTGATTCGCATGTCGCGCGCCAGTCCGTGGCCCGAATTCGACACGCTCACGCCCAGCGAAAAGGGCTCCATGGGTTCGGTCGCCGGCGTGGACGGATCGTCGGAGTATACCTCCTTTTGGAGGAAGTACTTGATGTGGAGCACGGGATCGGGATAGACCCAGAGCGCGTCGGGCAGCAGCGGCATGTTTATCGAAGCCCCTTCCAGGACATAGCTGAGCTGGCCGCCAAAGGAATACAGGACCGGCTCCAGGGGCGCGGCGTCGCGGGTGGGAATGACCCGCCAGGACGCGGTGGCCGAGCCGCCCGGAGGCAGCACGCCGGACCCTTCAATGTCGGCGATGCCCGTCAGTTCCGGTTCGGCGACATCGAACAGGGCGGCGGCATCTTGTCCCGCGGCGTCCTGGATGGCCAACTGCACGTTGAGGTTCTGCAGCGCGCCGCTACTCGGGCTGTTTTGCAGCGTTAGGGTAGCGCGCACGATCGTGCGCGTGAGTACGGCGTTCTGTTCGAGGCGGACGGAAACCTTTGCGCAGACCGTCGGGGGCCATTGCTCGTCCGAGGCGGCAGATGCGGCCCAAAGCAAGGTCAGGCTCAAGGCGCCGAGCCACATCCGGCGGAACCAATCCGCGAACCTTTTCAGGGGCGCGCCATCGCGATTTTTTCTGAACATGTCCACATTCTCCATCGTCCGAGAGACAGCAGTTTTCATGACCTACCCCCTACACCCGACCACCGAGGTGAAGGATTCGCGGTGGGGCTCCCACCAGTGTCCACGGACGCCGTTGACGTCATTGCCTCCGCCCGTTCCTTGGTCTAACCCGTGAAATCCTTGAACGCTTCCTCTGACCTGGTACCACAGATTCATGAAGTTCTCCCACACGGTGCAAGGTCTAATCGTCCGCGTGCGGATGGCAAAAAAGTTTCCTGTCCTGTAACTCGGCAGTTTTCCGCAGGGCGACTTGTACGTGTGAACAATAGAGATCGTTTCGTCCTCACATGTAGTTTCCCAAACCTTGGCGCTCGGAGATCCTCGGCCACCGGCCTCTCTCCGTATCAGGACGGGCAGCCTTAACGACTCCTGCGGCGCCAGATCGCCCAGCGTCACCGCAGGCGTCACTAACTCGAAGCCCGGCGTCTCGGGCAGGAACGTGGTCAGATCCTTGGCTACCACCAGTCCGTGATTGGTCAGGATGAGGTTTACCTGCACGGATTCGCCGGGATCCAGGGCCACATTCGTGAGCTCGGGCACGCAAGTGACCACGGGCGCCGGAACGTTGGTCTCAAACACAGTGTCCACGTCGATGACGTAACGGTCCTCGATTTCGTCATACCGGACCT
>Ga0315274_10010563_pt1 | contig 13295 bp, 10 predicted proteins | sample YL17G02_20_MG_FD_203700 | JGI IMG/M metagenome (GOLD analysis project Ga0315274, IMG submission 203700) | Sediment microbial communities from Yellowstone Lake, YNP, Wyoming, USA - YL17G02_20 | ecosystem: Environmental > Aquatic > Freshwater > Lake > Sediment | place: USA: Wyoming | collected... | reverse complement strand
CTCGTGCTTGGTTTTCAGCATCCTGACCGCGCAGCAATCGGCATCGAGCTCCATCTGCTTCAGGGCCGGCGCGATATAGAAGAAGGGCTGGGGCCCCACATGGCCGAGCCCCTCATGATAGCGCCGCACATGGCCGAGCGTATGGTGGCAGCATTCATGCGCCATGAGGAACCGGCCGTAAGACGGCTGATCGGCCAGCGTCATGGCGCTCACCACGATCACGGGCTTGCCGTTCGAGTCGAGCATCGACATCGCCTGCTCGGGCACCTCGCGCAGCGTATAGGTGGTGACATCGCAGTAGGGATTGTCGGCCTTCGGCAGCCACATCTTGGCCGCTTGCGAGCTGCCGCAAAACAGCCCGAGACCTGCTATAGCCGCTACGAAGAACGGAAGACGCATGAGCCGTCCGCCATGATTCCCTTTCCTTGCAAAGAGTAACCTCATAGCCGGCACGCCCAAAGGGTTTTGTGTATCTGGAGCATGACCGCCATATTATGCCACAGCGCTCCCGGCGGGGATTAACACTACGGCAAAATGGCCGATAACTCAGTCTAGCCGGAGACCCGGGCCGCCGGGAATAGGGTGCAAGACACATGGATGTGAAGAGCGACACCGACAAGGTCTGCATCATCGGCGCCGGATCGTCGGGGCTCGCCGCCGCCAAGACTTTCGCCGAGCGCGGCATCCCCTTCGATTGTCTGGAGCGGGAGCACGATATCGGCGGCTTGTGGAACGAGGCGACCGACACCGGCGTCGTCTACGACACCACCTATCTCGTCTCGTCGAGGAAATATACCGGCTTCGAGGATTACCCCATCCCCGAGGAATATCCGACCTATCCCTCGCATCGGGAGACGCTGGCTTACCTGCGCGCCTACGCGATCAATTTCGGCATCCTCGACAAAATCGAGTTCAACGCGACGGTCGAGCGCGCCGAGCGGGCGCAAGACGGCTGGCGCGTCCAGGTCGCCGGCGAAGAGCGCCCGCGCTTCTATCGCGCCCTCGTCATCGCCAACGGCCATCATCATGTGCCGCGCGTGCCGGACATCCCCGGCACCTTCACCGGCGAGATCCTGCATTCGCGCGACTATCGCACCGTCAAGCAGCTCGCCGACAAGCGGGTCGTCGTGGTCGGCTCCGGCAACTCGGCCTGCGACATCGTGGTCGACGCCACGAGCGTGTCGCAGCGGATTTATCAGAGCATGCGCCGCGGCACCTATTTCGTGCCGAAATTCATGTTCGGCCGCCCGATGGATGGCATCATCAATTTCTGCGAGAAGATCCCGATGCCGCGGGGCTTGCGCAATATCCTCTATACGCATTGGCACAGGCTCATGGTGGGCAAGAACGCGCGCTATGGCCTGCCCGAGCCCGAGCATCGCATCATGGACACCCATCCCACCATGACCACGGTGCTGCCGCAGCTCGCCGCCCATGGCCGCATCGGCGTGAAACCCGACATCACCGAGTTCTCCGGCAACAAGGTGCGCTTCAGCGACGGGAGCGAGGTCGAGGCCGATCTCATCGTGTACGCGACCGGTTACGAGATCTCCATTCCCTTCCTCGACAACGGCCTCATCTTCGGCCCCGACCGCCGTCCTCTGCTCTATCTCAACGTTTTTCACCCCGAGCATGACGATCTTTTCGCCGTGGGCCTCATCCAGGCCAATGGCAGCATCTGGCGCCTGGCCGATTATCAATCGCAGCTCGTCGCGAGCTATCTCGTCGCGCTGGCCGAGCGGCATGAGCGGGCGACCTGGTTTCGCAGTCTCAAGACGCAAGGTCATCAGAGCATGGTGCATGGCTCATACGTGCAGAGCGACCGGCACCGGCTCGAGGCCAATTACTATGCGTATCGGCGCCTGCTGAAACGGCATCTGCGCCGCTTCGGTCCCATGGCGACGGCCGCGCTGAAATCGGGGCGGCTTTTCAGAACCTCATCGAGCTCAAGCAAGGCGCCGGCAAGGACTGTCTCCACGTCCGCGCCTTGAGCCGGCTTCTCGTTGACTATGTCCCCCCCGGGACTAGACTGAAACACCGGGGCCCAAAGTGCCGGGTTTGGCACGCCTGCAAGACGAGGATGGAGGCGTCCATGTCCAAGCATCTCGCCGCCTATGTCGTTGCGCTTGTCGTGCTCGCGGGCACGCTCGCTCCTGCCCATGCCGAGAAGCGCGTGGCGCTTGTCATCGGCAATTCCACCTATCAGCATACCGCGCAGCTCAAGAACCCCAGCAACGATGCGACCGACATGGCCGCGAAGCTCCGGCAGCTCGGCTTCGAGGTGATCGACGGCACCAATCTCTCCAAGGCGGAGATGGAGCAGCGCATCAGGTCCTTCTCCACCAAGCTCGACGGCGCCGATGTCGGCCTCTTCTTCTATGCCGGCCACGGGTTTCAGGTCGACGGCAAGAACTTCCTCGCCCCCATCGACGCGAGACTCAAATCCGACGCCGATGTCGATTTCGAAGCGGTCGAGCTCGACCTCGTTCTGAAGCAGATGGAGCGCAACAGCAGGGTCTCGATCGTGTTCCTCGACGCCTGCCGCGACAATCCGCTGGCGACCAATCTCACCATCGCCAGCCGCTCGCTACAGGTCGGCCGCGGACTTGCCCAGGTCGAGAAGGCCGTCGGCATGATGATCGCTTTCGCCACCCAGCCCGGTAACGTCGCCCTCGATGGCGAGGGCCGCAACAGCCCCTTCACCACTGCCTTGCTCGGTCACATCGACCAGGAAGGGACGACCATCAACGATCTGATGGTCGAAGTGCGCAAGGATGTGCTGGCGTCAACCGCCGGCAAGCAGGTGCCCTGGGAGAATTCCTCCCTCACCGGACAGTTCTTTTTCAAGCCGGCCGCACCCAAATCGACGTCCGAGCAGTCGGTCAAGACCGCAGCGCAGATCGCCGCACTTCGCGAGGATATCGGACGCCTCCAAACAAGCCAGGGCGCGCTCGTCCAGGCGCAGCAGGAGCAACTCGAGATCCTGAAGCAGAAGCTGCACGAGGAAACCAAGAAGGCCGTGAGCCCGCCTGGGGCCACCGAGACGGCAACCAGCCGTGTCATCGCGGTCGAGCCCTCGGCGCCGGACAAGGCAGCAGTTGAGACGCCGCCGCCCAGCAATGGGGACGCCGCTGCTGCGAGCGCCTCCGCCGAAACGGCAAAAATCGCCGCGGTGGACACTACGAGCGTCGAGCAATCGCCGGAAGCCAAACAGAGCCCCGAGCTTCCGCCCGGCGTCGACCTCGCGGCGCTGAGCCGGGACATCCAGACGAAGCTCAAGGAATTTGGCTGCTATGGCGGCGAGATCGACTCCTCATGGGGAAGTGGCACCAGCGGCGGCGTCGAGCGTTTCAACAAGCTCGCCAGTCTCGACCTGGATGAAGATGACCCCGCGCAGGCGACGCTCGACGCGCTCAAGGCTTGGAACGGAGCGCACTGCCCGGTCGAGGAGATTGCCCGTGAAGAGCCGGGGCCTTCCGCTCCTCCTTACGTCAAGAAAGCGCACCCCCGCGTGAAGCAGGTCGGGAAGGGCCCGAGATATATCCCGCCGCGGGTCTATCGGGCGCCGCCTGATCAGGGTCAGGGCGACTTCGAGACCGACGCCGTTCACAAAAATCTCCGGCCGGCCCGCTAGGGCTCGGCCTTGGCCTAAGATGTTCTTGGAATGTGCCCCGGACGCCGGCCGCCCGAACGCCCGAGCGCCCAGGCGCTCGCATTCATAAGGCCCCGCAAGTCCTTGCTGCGGCCCATGGACCGCCTTCAGCCTGGCCCGAACTTGGTACTGGAGCGGCCAAGCGCCATTGGCTAGGGTCTGGCACCTTGCGCCGGTCGGGCGCGCTTTCAGCTGGCGAAATCAAGCAACGGGATGGGTCCGCGTCTCCTTTATTTCCTCATCGTGGGGACGGTCATCGCCGCCTCGCTTGCGCTGCGTGTCTGGGACCCGGCCCCGGTCGCGAGGCTGAGGTCGCTCGTCTTCGACGCCTATCAGCGGGTGGACCCGCGCGCCTTCGATCCCTCGCTTCCCGTGCGCATCGTCGACATCGATGAGGACTCGCTGAAGCAGGTCGGCCAATGGCCCTGGCCGCGCACGGTGCTCGCCGAGCTCGTGGATAAGCTCGCCGCGGGTGGCGCGTCTGCGATCGGCTTCGACATGGTGTTCCCCGAGCCCGATCGCATGTCGCCCGCCAACACGCTCCGCTACTGGCCAAAATCCGACGCTCTGGCCGGGCTCAGGGAAGAGGTCGAGAAGCTTCCCTCGAACGACCAGGTCTTTGCCGAGGCGATCGGGAAGACGCCGGTCGTGCTCGGCTTCATCGCCGCCCCGCAAGGAACCTCGCTGCCGGAGACCAAGGCGGGCTTCGCCCATGGCGGCGACGATCCGAAGCTGTTTGCGCCGTATTATCCGGGCGCCGCCGCGAGCCTCAAAGAGTTGCAGGACAAGGCGCAAGGCGCAGGCTCGCTCAATTGGATTCCCGAGCACGACCAGATCATCCGCCGCATGCCCATGGTGATCCGGGTCGGCGACACGCTCTATCCCTCCTTTGCCGCCGATATGCTCCGGCTCGCCCAAGGCGCTTCGACTTATGTCGTGAAGTCCTCCGGCGCCAGCGGCGAGAAGGCCTTCGGCGAGAAGACCGGCATCGTCGGCATCAAGGTGGGTGAGTTCGAGGTGCCAACCGAGGCCAACGGCCAGATGTGGATCAGGTTCACCCCCGAGTCCAAGGATCGCTATTTGCCGGCCTGGAAAATCCTCAACGGCGAGATCGGCGCCGACGCCATCGAGGGCCGCATTCTGATCATCGGCACGAGCGCCGCGGGCCTACTCGATCTCAGAGCCACGCCGCTCGAGGCTTCGGTCCCCGGCGTCGTCCTGCACGCCCAGGCGATCGAGCAGATCCTGCAAGGCGTGTTCCTGCAACGGCCCGATTTCGCCACGCCCGCCGAGCTTCTCTACATCCTCGTGCTCGGCACCCTGATCGCCTTCCTCATCTATCGCCTGGGCGCGCTCGGCAGCGCCGTGCTGGGCGGCGCCGCGGTCGCCGCCGTGATCGGCATCTCGTGGTACGCCTTCGACGTCTTCGGCTGGCTCGTCGACCCGATCTATCCGGCCATCGCGCTCACCGCCATCTATCTCGCCGGCACGCTCGTCGTCTTCCTGCGCACCGAGCGCGAGCGGAACCGGGTGCGCCACGCCTTCTCCCATTATATGGCGCCGGCGCTCGTCAAGCGGCTGGCCGACGACCCGTCGCGGCTGAAGCTTGGCGGGGAGACGCGCGACATGACGCTTCTCTTCAGCGACGTGCGCGGCTTCACCACCATCTCGGAGGGCCTCGACGCCCAAGAGCTCACCCGCTTCCTGAATTCCTTGTTCACGCCCTTGAGCAACATCATCCTCGAGGAGCAGGGCACCATCGACAAGTTCATGGGCGATGCGGTGATGGCTTTCTGGAATGCGCCGCTCGACGACGCCGCGCATCCAACCCACGCCTGTAGCGCGGCATTGCGCATGATGGCCGAGATGGAGAGCTTGAACGCGCGCTGGCACGAAGAGGCGAAGGCCAAAGGCAAGCCGTTCAACCCGGTGCGGCTCGGCATCGGCCTGAACACCGGCATCTGCTGCGTCGGCAATCTCGGCTCGGAGACGCGCTTCGACTATTCGGTGATCGGCGACAATGTCAACGTGGCCTCGCGCCTCGAAGGGCAATCCAAGACTTATGACGTGGGCGCGGTCGTCGGCCAATCCACCACGGCGCGCGCGCCCGAATTCGCCTTTCTCGAGCTCGATCTCCTCAAGGTGAAGGGCAAGACCGAGGCCACGCGGATTTTCACGCTGCTTGGCGACAACGCGTTCAAGCAATCGCCGAGCTTCACCGCACTCGCCGAGCGGCATGGAGAGTTTCTCTCCCGCTACCGTGCCAAGGATTGGGACACGGCCGAGGCGCTGAGCCGCGAATGCGACAAGATGAACAGCTCACATCTCGACCAGCTCTACGCGCTCTATCGCCAGCGCATCGCTTATTTCCGGATCAACCCGCCGCCGTCCCAGTGGGACGGCACGGCCGAGGCCATGTCGAAGTAGCGCCGATGCCACATATTGTTCTCCTCGCCCTCGCCGCCGTCGCGATCCTGATGCTCAAGCACGCGATCGCCGATTTCTATTTGCAGACCCCGTATCAATATTTGAACAAAGGGAGGTACGGCCATCCGGGCGGCTTCGTCCATGCCGGCATCCATACGGCGCTGACGCCGCTCGTCTACCTGGTGCTGGTTCCGGGCTCGCTCTTGATCGCCGGCGCTCTCGCCCTTGGCGAGTTCGTCCTCCATTATCACATCGATTGGCTGAAGGAGCAGGTCACCCAACGTAACGGCTGGACCACGCGCGATCCCGGCTTCTGGCACGCGCTCGGCACCGATCAGCTGGTGCACGGGCTGACCTATCTTGGCATCGTCGCCGTGCTGGTGATGGCCGCGGCGAGCTAAAGCAGGGCCGAGATTTCGCGATTGGCGAATTCGAGGCGGTCCGAGAGCAGCCTGATGATCAGCTTGTGCAGCGCCGCCGCCGAGGTGGGGTCCTCGGCCTGCATCCTGTCGAAGGCCTCCTGCGTCAGCCGGTAGATGACGGTCGGCCCCTCGGCGACCACGCTCGCCGTCCGCGGCACGCCGCGATAGAAGCCCATCTCTCCCACCACCGTATGCCCGATCATGCGCCGCAGCCTAATCGGCCGGCCATGCTCGTCGATGATGGTGACTGCGACGCAGCCCGAGGCCTGGAGAACGACGGAATCGGAAGGCTCGCCCTGCCGGAACAGAAACTCTCCGGCATTCAGCTCCTGGCACTGCATGTAGGAGGCGATCCGCGCTAAATCGACCGTGCCGCCGAATTCCGATTGCAGCCAGCTCTCGAAGCTGTGCGTCGAGGCGGCGCCCACCTCGTGATGCATCAGCAGCATGTCCTCGCACCACTCGATCGCCTCGTTGCGGCTGCCGAACACCTGATGCGGCCGCGTCGCGCCGAAGAAGCCCGCCCTCTCGAAGCTCAACCGCATGATGTCGCTCAAGCCCGAAAAACCGAGCGTCACGCCATGCTCCTCGCAATAATTGCGCAGCTTGACGAGGCTCAACACCGCCGAGGTATCGAGCCCGGGAACGGCGCTGAAATCGAGCACCACATAGCCTACGGGCTTTTCCCGCTGCCCCTCGATGGCTCGCTTGATGCGCTCGAACAGGCCGTTGGAGGAGCCGAAGAAGATGAAGCCGGAGAGCCAGAAGACGTGGACGCGCTTCCCCTCCTCGCGCAACAGGCGCGTCTGCTCCGGCGAGCGCTCGACATTGCTCGAGAATTCCTGGCGCGTGAGGTGGCGCCTGATCACGCCGATGCGGCTATAGCTCAGCGCGAACATGAGGCAGGCGCCGATGACGCCAACCACGACGCCCATGAAATAACCGAAATTGATGATGACCAGCGTCATCAGCCCGGTGAGCGCCCATTCCGTCCAGGAGCTTTGGGTCGGCGCTTCCCATAGCTCGAAGATGATCACGCCGCCGAGATAAGCGAGCATCCCGCCGAGAATGGCTTTCGGCACAATGCTGCCGACATCGGCGCCAGAGAACAGCACGATCGCGCAGACCAGCCCGACGATGGCGCCGGCCCACCGTGTCGTGGCGCCGGACTCGTCGAGCAGCAAGCAGCCATTCATCGACAGCGAGCCGCCGAAGCCCCCGAGCACGGAAGCCAGCAGATTGGCGAGGCCGTTGGAGCGGAACTCCTGGTCGAGGTCGCCGCTTTTCTGGCGCGCCACTTCGAGGCTCGACACATCGAGCAGAAGCGCGATGGCCATCACGCCGCAAAAGGAGCCGATCTCGGCGCTGCTCTGGGCGATCACGCCCCAATCGACCTGTTGGCCGATCATGGCGCTGAGCGGCCACCACAGGCTCAACTGGCCGAGGCTTGGCAGGAACCATGCGCTGCGCACGGCCTCGTCGTTGACCACGCCGAAAAGGCTCCCATCAAGAAGCGAGAGGAAGACGAAGAAGACGATCGGCAAAGCGAGGAAGTCAGGGACCCATCGTCCGAGCAACGGGATGGCGATGGCAAACAGGATCCCGATGACGATCTGGGGTGCGTAGAGCGGCGAATAGAGCAGCTCCCAGCTCGAAGGCGCGAGCGTGAGATTGGTCTGGGTAACCACCTCCATGCCGCCGGTGATGAGCAGCAGGCCCGAGGCGGCAAGGAAGCCGCCGATCACCGGGTAAGGTATGAAGCGGAGCCATTGCCCCAACTTAAGCGCGCCGGCGCCGTAAAGCAGGATACCGGTGAGCAGCGTGCTCACCGAAAGGGCGACGAGCACATTGACGATGATCGTGGGCGTGCTCGCCCCCTTGGCGGAGAGAGCCGTGGCGATCGAGGCCGCGAGCACGCTCATCACCGCAACGGCGGGCGAGTCCGGCCCGCCAATGACCGGCGAGAAGGTCGAGGTCACCGCGATCACCACGCAGGTGACCACGGTGCCCATGATGAGTCCTGCCAGCCCAAGCGGAAAACCGCCGGCGAGATCGCCGGTGAAGATGAGCGCGGCGAAGGAGATGCAATAGGCGACCTGCACCACCGCCGAGATGGAGCCCGCCATGGCGTCCCGCCCGAGCGTTGACGCATCGATGTTGCGCGGGCGGCGGAGCGCGAGATTCGCCAGCAGTGACAAGGGCCTGATGCGGGAGTTTGAGGTTCAGTCGCGCCCGATCATGGCTGGCGCCAGCCCCAATGGCAAGCCGGGAGGCCTAAACCGGCTCGCAACCCGCAGGTTTTATCGGGCGGAGCGCCGCAAGCGCTCGGCGAGCGAGCGCATCACGGCGATGGCGAAGAACGGCGTTTCGTGCACCAGGAACAGGAAGGTTTTCTCGGTGATGGGAGCGACCTCGCAGGCCGTCTTGGCCCTGGCCGTCGCCGCCCGCGGCGAACCGTCGATAAGAGCCATCTCCCCGAAAATGCCCCCGCCCGACAGGGTCTCGACGATCTTGCCGTCGCGCTCGACCTCGACCTCGCCCGAGCGGATGACATACATCTTGTCGCCCTTGTCGCCCTCCGAGAAGATCACCTCGCCCGGCTGGAACTTGGCGGGAGGGAAACCTGCATTGGCGAGAAGTTGGAAATCGGTGGCAGCCAGCGTCATGCGCGCGTCCTCCTTGCCCATCCAGGGCATGCCGGGGGTAAGTTATGACGGTCCTGTGACGATACTATAAAGACTGCCTTACGCCGATCTTACCCTTGCCACCGCTTCGAGCCAGCCGCCATAGCGCGCCTCCCGCTCGGTCTCGCTCATTTTCGGCTCGAATTCCTGCGCCGGCGCCCAGGCTCTCTCGAGCTCTCCCACATCGCCGAAAAAGCCCACGGCCTGGCCCGCGTGATAGGCGGCGCCGAGCGCCGTGGTCTCAGGGTTCCGCGCGATCTCGACGCTTTGACCGAGAATGTCGGCGAGCCGCTGCATGAGCCAGGCATTGCCGGTCATCCCCCCATCGACCCGCAAGGCCGACAGCGACGGGATGCCACTGACCGCCATGTCTTGACGCATGGCGGTCAAGAGATCGCGGGTCTGGAAGGCGACCGCCTCGAGCCCTGCCGCGACGAGATCGGCCTTCGATGCGGCGCGGGTCAGCCCGAGAATGGCAGCCCTTGCGCGCGCATCCCAGAACGGCGCGCCAAGTCCCTGAAAGGCGGGAACGAGATAGACGCCGGAATTCGGGTCCGCAGCTTTCGCCAAAGCCTCGCTCTCCGCCGCGCATGCGATGAGCCCGAGGCTGTCCCGGAGCCACTGCACCGTGGCGCCCGCCATGAAGATGGCGCCCTCGAGCGCGTAAGCGCGCCTCCCTTCGAGCTGATGCAAGATGGTCGAGAGCATGCGCGTGGCCGAGGCCACTTTCTCCGCGCCCGTATTGGCGAGCACGAAGCAGCCGGTGCCGTAGGTCGCCTTGAGCATGCCGGGCCTGAAACAGGCCTGCCCATAGGCTGCCGCCTGCTGGTCGCCGGCAACGCCTGTGATGGCGATGGAAGCGCCGAAATGATGAAGCTCCGTGTGTCCGAAATCGCCCTGGCTGTCGCGCACCTCCGGCAGCATCGCGCGCGGCACAACCAACCGATCCAGCAGCCGCTCGTCCCACTGCCCGGACCTGATGTCGTAGAGCATGGTGCGGGCGGCGTTGCTCGCGTCGGTCGCATGCAGCCTGCCGCCGGTCAGCCTGAACAGAAGGAAGCTATCGATCGTGCCGAAGCACACCTCCCCTGCCCGCGCCCTTGCTTCGAGGCCCGGCACATACGCCAGCAGCCAGGCCAGCTTCGTCGCCGAGAAATAAGGATCGATGACGAGGCCGGTCGCTTCCGCGACATGCGCGCCCCAGCCTTCTTGCGCAAGCTCGGCGCAAAGCGGAGCCGTGCGCCGGTCCTGCCAGACGATGGCATTGGCGAGCGGCTTGCCGGTCGCCCTGTCCCAGACGACAGTCGTCTCGCGCTGATTGGTGATGCCGAGGCAAGCGACGGATTTCGGGCTCGTCCCGCTCAGCACCTCGCGGCCGACTTGGAGCACCGACCGCCAGATCTCCTCGGGGTCGTGCTCCACCTGCCCCGGCGCCGGATAGATCTGCGTGAGCGGAATTTGCGCGCTGCCGCGAGCGCGGCCCTGCCGGTCGAACAGGATGGCGCGGGTGCTGGTCGTCCCCTGATCGATGGCGAGGGCGAAGCTCTCCTCGCTCATTGTTGCTCTGGGCTTCGCGTTTGACTGACGATCCAGCCGCAATATTCGGCGCTGCCGCCCTCCGCCGGCAGCACCAGCAGCGCCGGCAGCTCATAAGGATGCAGCCGCTTCGTCTCCTTCAGCACGGCCTCGGTCAGGCCCGCCCGCGTCTTGATGATCATGGCGACCTCGTTCGCCTCCTCGCGCGCGCCCTTCCACTCGAACACCGAGATCATGCCCGGAAACATGTTGATGCAGGCCGCGAGCCGCGCCGCCACCAGCGCCTCGCCGACGCGTTTTGCGTCGGCAAGTGCCGGAAAGGTCGTATAGATCAGGACCGGCCGGTCGTCGTTCGCCATGGATTCACCATTCCGCCCGCAAATAGAGGGACTTGCAATTGCGGGGCACGGTCGCATTTATAGTGCCCGCTTCTTAGGCCCGCTCCAAGCGCCTCGACAGGACCATGCCCCGCTTCGATAAAATCGCCTTCGTTGCCAGCGAGACCAAGGAGGCAGACGAGGCGCTTGCCAAGCTGACCAAGCGTTACGGCAATACCGCCGTCGCGGAGGCCGACGCGATCGTCGCCCTTGGCGGCGACGGGCTGATGCTGCAAACCATGCACGGCCATCTCAACAGCCATATCCCTATCTACGGCATGAACCGCGGATCGGTCGGCTTTCTCCTCAACGACTATCGCGAGGACAGTCTCAAGGAGCGGCTCAGGGCTGCCGAGATCACCGTCATCCACCCCTTGCGCATGACGGCCCACGACAAGCACGGCGTCAGGCACGAGGCGCTCGCCATCAACGAGGCGTCGCTGTTCCGGCAAATCTATCAGGCCGCCAAGTTCAGGATCGCGGTCGACGGCAAGGTCCGCCTCGAGGAGCTCATCTGCGACGGCGTGCTGGTTTCGACCCCGGCCGGCTCGACCGCCTATAATCTCTCGGCGCACGGGCCGATCCTGCCGATCAACGCGCCGCTTCTGGCGCTTACCCCGATCAGCCCCTTCCGCCCAAGGCGCTGGCGCGGCGCGCTTCTGCCGAACGACGCCAAGGTCACAATCGAGGTGCTCGAGCCTGACAAGCGCCCGGTAAGCGCCGTGGCCGACCACACCGAGTTCCGCGACGTGATCAAGGTCGAGGTGATGGAGGAAAGCGGCATCGACATCTTGATGATGTTCGATCCGGGCCACACGCTGGCCGAGCGCATCCTCGCCGAGCAGTTCGGCTATTGAGACGCGGCGCGACCACCCGCTCCCGGCCGGGGTAACGTGAACACCTCGTCGATCACCGCATAGTCGCCATAGCCGAGCCGGGCGATCGGCTTCACCCGCGTCACATCCACTCTGCCGTCGACGATCACCTCGTCGGCGATGTGGACGCCAACGACCTGGCCGAGCACGATCGCGTGGGTACTCGGTCCGCCGTTCCGGCCGGGCAGCGCGATGGTCCGCCAATAACGGCACTCGAAGGCGACCGGCGACTCGTTCACGCGCGGCGGCGCCACGAGACGCGACGGCGCAGGCGTCAGGCCCGCGAGCCGCATCTCGTCGACATCGGGGCCGACGGAAGCCGATGTCTTGTTCATCGCCTCGCGAAGCTCGTAGGTGGCGAGCGAGCAGACGAACTCGCCCGTCTCCTCGGCGTTGCGCTGACTGTCCTTGCGGCCGCCCGAGGCGAACATCACGAAATGCGGGTCCTCCGAGACGGCGTTGAAGAAGCTGTAGGGCGCGAGGTTGACCACGCCGCTCCTGCCGAGCGTCGAGATCCAGCCGATGGGCCGCGGCGCGACAAGCGCCTTGAAGGGATCGAGCGCTAGACCGTGGGTGTTGGCGACGGCGTCGTAGAACATGACACTCTCTATAGGCCCAAGGCCGTAGCTTCCTTTATGGACGCCAGGGCGCGACGATCTCGGCGAGCTTCGGCCGCTCGCGCTCGTCGGGCTTCTCCTTGGCCGTCCCAATATAGACGAAACCGGCGACCCGCTCGTTGTCGGCAAGCCGAAGCGCCTTGCGGACACCCTCGCTATAGCCGCACCATTCGGTGATCCATTGCGCGCCGTAGCCGAGCGCGGTGGCGGCGACGATGAGGTTCTGGCAGCAAGCGCCGGCCGAAAGGGTCTGCTCCCATTCCGGCGCCCCCGGAGTCTTCACTATGCGCGAGATCACGGCGATGACGAGCGGCGCGCGCAGGAACCGCTTCGCCTCGGTCTTGAGCCGGAAGGCCCCAGGATCGCTCTCCTCGGTGCGGCAGATTTCCGCCAAGACCCCGCCGAATGCCGCCCGCGCCTCGCCCTGGAACAGCAGGAAGCGCCAAGGCACGAGCTTCTTGTGGTCGGGTACGCGCGAGGCCGCCCGCAAGATCAGCTCAAGCTCGGCCGTGCTCGGGCCGGGCTCCCCGAGGCTATTGGCCGACACCGAGCGGCGGGCAAGCAGCAGATCTATCGTCGGGTTGGTCATTGCCTCGAAACGGGGGTGGTGAAGGGTCGCGTTCCCTATCCTGAAACCGGGCGGCGGACAATGCCGGAGGTCCGCCTTGGGCGGCAGCGCTGAGACCCTCTGAAGCACCGCAAATC
>Ga0315274_10010561_pt1 | contig 13298 bp, 32 predicted proteins | sample YL17G02_20_MG_FD_203700 | JGI IMG/M metagenome (GOLD analysis project Ga0315274, IMG submission 203700) | Sediment microbial communities from Yellowstone Lake, YNP, Wyoming, USA - YL17G02_20 | ecosystem: Environmental > Aquatic > Freshwater > Lake > Sediment | place: USA: Wyoming | collected... | reverse complement strand
GATTGAAGAGCCTGGTTTTCAAGAACCTAAACAAATTAATGTAGGAAGAAATGACCTCTGCCCTTGTGGTAGTGGTAAAAAATATAAACAATGTTGTTTACAATTATTATAAAATCATGAGTAAAAAAGCACTAACCGAAGAAGAACTTCGAGACTTAAATAAACTTCTTGAACCCGGTGAAAGTCTTCAATTTATGTTCGTTAACAACAGTACACCACATCCAAATGGAAACGAACATGTGAACTGTAAGAACGGTCATTGGAATTTCATATCCAACAGCATGGGTTTTGACCCGAATACCGTTTATAAGATTAAATGCAACGATTGTGATGAAATCATATTTGAATTCAAACCATTCGCAGTAAGAATCAGAGAACTAAAACTTTTAGAAATAGTCAAATGAATAATCAAATAAAAAAGAATTATGTTGACACAAGAAAAAATTATTGTAGATAGTAAATGGTTCAAAATTAGAAACCTCAAAATACTGAATTATCAACAGAATACAATTATAAAAGTACTGGAAAGTATTGAACAGCGTGAAATTACTATTCTCGCTGCATGTCCAAGTGCAGGCAAAACTTTGATGAGCATTAATATTATCGAAAAATATCTCGCACAAAATCCAAACCATAAAGTATTGATTCTTACTCATGGTACAACAATTCTCCGTACTCAATTTCATGATGTTCTTGAAGAAATAATGCCTAATTTTACATATAATCTTGTCGAAAAATTCAACCAATATGACGTGATGGCTGATGTTAATGTTTGTTTACCACAAACTCTTGTGGGAAATAAATTAAATGAAATTAATTTACTTATTGTGGATGAAGCACATCAATTTTATTTTGGTGAAAAAATGGTAAAAGAAATCATCGAAAAAACTAATCCACGAAAACAATTACTTCTTACAGGTACACCTTCAACATTTATTGGTAGGGGTTTTAATATCATTCCCACTTCACTTAATACAATTTTTGACGAAGGAATGATAAGTGATTTATATGTTGAAATTGCAACATCTTCATATTCATTCGACCCAATGAACGATTTCAACGATGATGATGAACTCAAGGCATCGATTTATATCAAAGAATCTGAAACTAAAAAAACATTAGATGATTTGATTGGAAAAATTGTTAACAGGCTCAAAAGCATAAAGGGTAACCATTATCAAAATTTATTACCGGAATGGCTTCCGGCATTGAAAAAATTACAGAAAACAATGTTTGCATGTAGAAGTCAACAACAAGCAATGCAAGTACATAATTATTTCGAGAAAATTGGTGTGAAATCAGCTTTGAGTATAAGTAATACTGACAAGGATAGTCTTGAAATTGAAAGATTTAAAAATGAATCTGATTGTTTAATATTAATTGTTGTTGCACGTGGTATCTTAGGGTTCAATTACCCTGGACTTGTGAATGTTGTTGATATGACTGCATCACAAAATATTGATAGAATATATCAATTATTATGTCGTGTAATTCGTATTCATCCCGAAGGACATAAGAAATTATTTTTCAAAATTGCACCAAATATACATAGTGATTATTATAAATATATAATGACTGCCGTTTTATCATTATTCGATGAATCATTTCTCACCACATTTAATGGTAAAAATTTTAGTGATATGTTAATTCCTGTTATTAAAACAAAACGAGAACGACATGAAAGAAATAATAATGGTAATAGAAAACCAAAAACAAAAACATTAATGCCTATTGATTTTGAGGGTCTCCCAGTATTTGAATTCTTCAAAGACCTTTATCATAAAAAGGATGCATTACTTCACGTATACACATATACGACAGTCCGGGATGTAAGAGCAGAGTTTAGCAAACAAATGCCCAAAGGATATTGGACAAAGGAAAAATGTAAAGCAAGTGCATTACGATTTGATACAAGGGGTGATTGGCAAAATAATGACAATGGTGCATATAAATTTGCCCTAAAAAATGGATGGTTAGATGAATGTTGTGCACACATGGAAACAAAATGGCAAAAAAGATGGAATAAAGAAAACTGTATAGTGAGTGCTTTACAATTTGAAACAAGGAGTGATTGGAATAAAAATGAGAGTGGAGCATATTCTGCTGCCATGAAAAATGGATGGTTAGACGAGTGTTGCGCACATATGAAAATAAAAAATAGCTACACGAAAGAAGGTTGTATAGAGGGTGCATTACAATTTGAAACAAGGGGTGATTGGCGAAGAAATGACAACGGAGCATATGATGCTGCTTGGAGAAATGGCTGGTTGGTTGAATGTTGTGCGCACATGGAAATAAAAAAGAGAAACCCTTGGAATAAAGAAAGTTGTATTAAAAGTGCCTCACAATTTGAAACAAGGGGTGATTGGAGTAAAAATGAGAATAGTGCATATAATGTTGCTTGGAGAAATGGATGGTTGGATGAATGTTGTGCACATATGAAAATAATGAAAAAATCTCACACGAAAGAAAGTTGTATTGGGAGTGCATTACAATTTGAAACAAGGGGTGATTGGAGTAAAAATGACAACAGCGCATATAATGTTGCCCTAAAAAATGGATGGTTTGATGAATGCAGTAAGCATATGGAAATAATGCGAAAAAGTTGGAATAAAGAAAATTGTATAGAGAGTGCACAACAATTTGAATCAAAAAAAGATTGGCAAAAAAATGAGAGTGGTGCATATTATGCAGCACTCAAAAATGGCTGGTCGGATGAGTGTTGTGCACACATGAAAAATGGACGTAAAACAAATAATTATTGGAATAAAGAAAATTGTATAGAGAGTGCACAACAATTTGAATCAAAAAAAGATTGGCAAAAAAATGAGAGTGGTGCATATACTATTGCTTGGAGAAATGGATGGTTGGATGAATGTTGTGCACATATGAAAATAATGAAAAAATCTCACACGAAAGAAAGTTGCATGGAAAGCGCATCCAAACATAAAAGAAGTACAGATTGGGAAAGTAATGACAGATGTGCTTATCAGGCAGCAGTCGGAAATGGATGGTTGACTGAATGTTGTGCACACATGAAAATAACAAAACAAAAATAATTTATGAACAATCAAGTAAAAAACACTTGCAAAGCCGGACAAGGTAATGCATGTTGCCGTTACCTCGTAATCGGCATTCGTGGATTTGAATGTGTCAAGCAGACTGATATGCGGGAATATCTCGATGCACGTGTAGCAATGGAAACAATGGTTGCACGTGCTGATAATTGTCCAGGAAAAACCATTGAAGAACTTAATAAAAAAGACTAATATGGCAAAAGAAATAATGACAACAGCCAAAGAATTAGCATTTAAGGCATTCTGTCTTAATGTTGATTTTGAGAAGAAATCATTTTTATTTCATCGAACACTGAAAAGTAAAGAATCTCAAGAAATTGATGTTCGTGAACGTTTCGAAAACTGGTGGAGTGATAATTATGGTAATCGGGATTCCACTAAGTTCGTTCCGGAACATAATGTATTTGTTGAAAACAGACGATATATACAAGCAGAATGATACCAACATCAATCTATTATCCGGCAATCAATTATTTGATTACAATACCATTGAATAACTACTATACGTTGCCCGGTGCAATACCTTGTAGTGGTGGTTTTATGGTATATTATTTACCTCCCGTAGTAATACAATAAGGTTTGAACTGATTATAACGATATAAAACATAAATTTATGAGCAGAAGATATTTTAGTTACGAAGAAGAAGAAGCCGACAAGCAAGGTCATAATGATGTACAACATCACCGTAAAGACTTTGACCACGACAAGTACAGCGATAATCTTGAAGATATTGCTTACTGGCAAGGCAGACAAGATGAAGAACGCAAAATGCGTATTGAGGAAGAAGAACGTCAAATGGAAGCCGACAGAGAACAGCGTGAATTCGAAAGGCAAATGCGTGAAGAAGAAATTCGTAGTCGTGAGCAACAACAAGAAGACGAAGATTCAGACCAACAATCAGTCAGTGATTTCGATGCACTAATGGAACGTGAACATCATGACATGGAAAGCCAGGATGATGAACGTCCTTGCAGTGAAGAAGACCTCTTTAGAGATATTCTTCGGGATGAAAGGGAAGATTAATGGTTAAAGAGGGTGATACGCTAACAATAAGTGGTGAAATAATTACTATTGGTGGTCAAATAATATTTACCGAGGGGCAGAAAGTCATTGTAGATGAAGTAATTATTGAGAAAGGTCATTATTCCCGATTATGTCCGGATATATGGTACGATGATAAAGTACTGTGGGTAAAAATAGAAGGCGAATATGGTCTATGGAGACCCGAAGCCTTTGTAGAAGACTTAAATGCTACAATATTATTATAATATATGGAAAAGAAATTATTGTTTTATGTTGAATTTGGAGAACCCCGCCTTAGAGGTCTCTCTTTCACTTTTGGCGGTAGCCAAGCACCAGTTTTTGTTGTTGCTAAAGACTACAATGAAGCTGCAGAAAAAGCACTTGCATATGTCGAATATAAGAATTCTGATGATGGAAATAAAAGAAGCATTCTTACTGCCGATGGTAGTCTTGATAATAGTGTTCTTGATAAAGAAGACATTAAGATAAAATCTATCAGCATTGCCAGCGAAGACATAGTTTGGTAATTTAAGAAAATTTTAACATTTATTTTGTAACATTTCCATTAGATTTCCGTATAATCATCGTTCTTTAACATATCAACGAGTAACTCAGTGGTAAGAGTACCTGTCGCCCAAAAAATCTGGAAAAGCTACCGGGTAATAATGGCGGTGCTGGAAGAGGCGAGAAGTTTGTTAGGAGATTGAGGCATAATTAAACTACCTGCAGGGGAATAAGGTTGTCAATAGGTCAAGCCAAAACTAATCAAATTGAAAGGCATACTACGTGCAGGGTGTCGTGGCAAAAACGGTTCGAATCCTACCTCGTTGACTAAATGATGATACGTTATGGTAAATAACCATTGAAATATGTGTGTGGTAACTGTACGAAAGTGATAGTGTTATAACAAGCGTATCATCATTTTTCACTTAAAATCATCTTATGAAACCTTACAGAAAATTCGGAGATTATTTTCAATTAAGATGGAAGGAAGCATTAGGACTTCCTGAATCTCCATATCTCTATAGGTGGACACTTGTTATTTTCGGCTATACTATAAGACTACATCATTGGATTAAATCAGATGACCGGAGATACTTTCACGACCATTCATGCGACCTTATTTCAATCATCATTAAAGGCAGTTATTATAATGTAATGCCGGATGCCGATGGTAATCCGGTCAAGCATCTTGCAGTAGCATGGAAACCCAGGAAAATGAAAGCATTGCAGAGACATTATCTCGACATACCGGTTGGTGGTGCATGGACTATTTTACTCTGTGGCAGACCATATCATAAGTGGGGATTCTATGTTAATAACCACAAATGGAGACCATTACGGTACTTTCATAAGTTCGGTATTATACAAACTCCGGACTATCAATAAATATTTATTGGTTTTTTTGTAACATTATTCATTGTTATCCGTATAATCACCCATGAACGATAATTTAACATTGGACAACGTAATTGACTCAGACCCGACTCTGAGATATTTAATCAGAGAGTCAGAGTTCAGTTTTGATTTGCTTGAATGGCAACTGACAGTACGTTGTGCAGCTTTGAAACTCGCTATGGCGAAATGGATTAACCTTAAATACTATTAACATATGAAAGACTTACTTGACGACTACAAAAGACGACTTGCTACTATCGAAGGTATGATAGCAGAATTCAAGAGTAATGGCAGTGAGCACGACATCAGAAAAGATGAAAGGTTTAAAACTAAAGCCAGTGAGTATCGGACTATGATTGTCGAACTTGAACGTGTCATCGCAAAAACCGAACCCGTTGAAGATTCATGTGATTGTGAAACTCATCATCCAGAAGATTGGAAGGGTGAAAAATGTCGTTATTGTCATAATATAATTAAGTAATATGAAAGTATTGGATAGTAATAATATTGTTTGGGTAATCTACGATACTCTCCGGGGTACATTTCTTGACAAAGGTGACTTCTTTCAGAAAGGATTGAAGTTCGCTAAAACCTTTAGTAGTGAGATAGATGCAGAATCAGCAAAAAATTCTTATATAAAAATTTACAAAGATACAAACCGGAAGGAAACAACCGAGTTTCTTGAAACAATACCAGTTGGATTACAAATAATTTTAAAACGACAGATATCATGAGAACGCTTAAATTTATATATCTGATATTGAAGTCAATCTTCTTTACGGTTCTTTTCTTCAACATAGGTCCAGGAATTGCAATTGGCATTGCATACTTCCGGGGAAAACTTGTAAATCCTATGGATTGGCAAACACACTATGCTACTGGTTTCAGTATCATGGTAATACTTTTAGTTGTCTTCGGCATTTATGAAATATTTAAGCAAACAGATTTACCTTATTAATTATGGAAAAACTCGACAGTAAAAAAGTCCGGACGTTCTTAAGCGAATTAAACTCTACGGAGTTTCGCTACTTAGAACTAACTGTCCAAATGGTCAGCAGCTTTGATAATCTTATTAAAAGGTATAAACTGGATAAGGAAAGATTCTGTGAATTATTTCACATAAAACCTACCAAATATGTGAACTACATTAAAGGTAATTTCAATTACACCATTGATGACATGGCAACTCTTAATGCTGTTTATCAGCAACTTGAAACCGAGAGGATAAAACAAGAAGAACAGATTAAAATCGCAACTGAAAAATACGATTAATAAAACAATAATTATGGAAACAAGAGCAGAACACCTTCAATGGTGCAAAGACCGGGCAATTGAAATTCTCGACAAGGAATTTGATGCTCCGGGAGCATATACTTCATTTGTAAGTGATATGAATAAACACTCAGAAACCCAAAATCATTCAGCAATTCAATTGGGTTTGATGATGATATTTAGTGGTAATCTCAGTACCATTGAAGAAATGCGGAAATTCATCAATGGCTTCAATTGATATGAAAAATATATTTGAAATGATAAAAGTAATTTCCGGATATTCCCGGAGAGAAGCCGAGAGACGTTACGAAGTTTGTCGTGACAGATATACTGATGATAATCATACATCTGCACAGAACTTCGACTTTATTCTGGAAGCCTCTATGCTTTCGCAAAGGTTGATGGACCTTGCTAAAGAAGAGATTAAATCAGAAGAACTTTCGAATGAACCCAATATGAATACTGATGCATGGATTCAAGTACCGAAAGGTGATGATATGAAGTACTGGCTGAATAAGTACGGACGGAGAAGATGGACCATTAATGAGGAACGTGTGAGGTCTGCAGAGAGAGCATACTATTGGTGCGACAGAGTATTAATCTTGGATGAAAACCACAGAGTACTCGATGACATTAAATTCAGTGACTTTATATTAACAGTTCCCAATGGTTGGGTAGCTGAAATGCCAGAACCTGGAAAAGAAAATGTGATTTATAGAGAAGATGGACAGCCATTTTATTTACAATCTAATGGTTTATATCAAGCACAAGACGAACACGGTATTGAAACACTTGATTACGATGATAGAAGAAAGGACATATGAACCCCGTGACCTCAAGAAAGGCAAATGCCCTTCCTGTGGTGAGAAATCCAATGAGATTGTCGTTGAGGATGGCAGATGCGTTGATTGTATCGAAGCCGAGAGGTTCTATGATGAAACCATGAAAGGTGTTGGTACACAGAGAAGTCCATTTGACATTGGTTCGTGATGTGGTTTAAAAAATACATACAGATAAGAGTCTATAGATTCTATCTCCGTGGAGCAACAACGGAACAAATATGCTTACATTTAGACTTGCATCCGGATGATGTTAACGATATTATTGATTACATTAACGAATTATACCACTAATGAAACAACGTCAAGAACTTCATTGTCATGCATGTGACCGATATGTTCAATTTGATATTGACACAGAACAGTCTGGTAATCATGTAATTATCTGTCCAAACTGCGGACATGAGCATTGCCGGGTGATTCAAAATGGAGTCATAACTGAGGCAAGGTGGGACAGAAGAAATGGTGGATATGTGAATTTTAATCCTAATACTGCATTTTATGCCACCGGAGTTGCATTCAGTTCTTCCTCAGTCTATCAAACATACGTGGTAAACTCCGGAAATAGTGCCAGTACTGCAGCTTACAGCTATGCATCATGGAATACTGGTGGTCAAGGAAGTCAAGGTTATTGCTGAAAAATTAGAAAAAATAAGAAAAATTATGACTACAGACAACTCAAAACTCGTAAGTTTCATGAACTGGTTTAAGAAAACCTATCCTCATGGCACAAGAAAAACATCGAGCATGATAGTACATCATTACATTAAAAATCCGGATGACGCTCCCGAAAATGAACCAGACCCAAGTTATGCTCATTTGGATGATGATATCATTCTACCAGAAAAACGTTTTTGCAAAGGTTGTCATGCCGATGTAACAGGAAGTATGTATTGTCACTGTGGCGACTTCGGTTTGTTAAAATCAGAAACTCTTTCAGAAGAAGAACTAAACAAAGCAGAAAATGGAAACGGATGAATTAAAATTCGGCAAAGGTGATAGAGTTAAGTTACCTTTTAATGAAACCGGAACTGTGGTCGGTGGAAAAATATATGCATGGATGAAAATCTATAAGGTGAGAATCCGGAAAGCTACCTTTAATAAGACTAATCAAAAGGTAGAATTCTTCGAAAGACACCTACAAGCGGAATAATTCCTGGTTTTTTTGTAACATTTTTCCCGGCTTTACGTATAATCACGAAAACAGAGACTATGAAACAGCAATCATTTAAAATTATTAAAGATAAACTTGTCAAGACATATCGCAAACATGGTGATGTGTTCATGCTTGCCGACAGTAAACGTACATATACGGGCAATGAGATTGCCAACGAAATTGAGCAAGAAACTGAATTTGGCATGGGTTGTATCAACAACCTTATCGGACTTACTGTTGACTTACTTTCAAGAAATAAAATGACTTGGGACGAAAGGAATACCAATTATCGCAATTGGGTTGCCGAAAGACTCGAAACCACCAAAAAGGAGAAAGATGCTTTAGGCATTGACACTCCCGATAAACTCAAACGTACCGCAGGTAAAGGCGGTAAAGTCCGGGCATTTAAAGAAGTATTGTCATACCTTGAAACTCATTAAACTATGGATAACCCTTTAGAAATCGTAATCAACAAATACTTCCGGGATAGCAAAATATTATATTTTCATCCTGCAGACGCAATCTTTGATGACCAATACTTACGTTGGGAATATCATCAACATGAAAGAGGTAAGATACTTATCTCTATTGGCTCGAATGATGGAGAAGTCCGGGTGAATATTTTCAGAGAAGCAGACAAACTCGAACAATTTATTAAACTCGCAATATACTAAAGCTATGGAACAATCAATTTTATCTTGGAGTTACCGGGAAGGTAGCTTAAGAACCTATCTTGAAAGTCTTATCAAAAGTGGCTATACCATTGTCACTGTAATACCAATGGAATACAGAGAACCCGGTAATGTTCTCTTAGAAGCATTTATTGTCGTAAACCGTTAATACTTAAAAGCTATGTTAGGAATGTTATTATCTTTTTTCAAAACTTGGATTTGGCTGACATATAATATTGTCGAAGCTGCAGTCCTTACTCTTGCATTCAATTATCTTGCACCGAGAGTAAATGAACTCTATTTGACCACATGGAAACTTCCATTCGTTCAGATTAATTACTGGCATGTATTTGCCTTCTTTATTGTAATACATTACGTGGGTAATTTCATACAAACACTTACACCCAAGTTATTTTATTACAAAAACGAAAGCAACGAAACCCCGGATAAGAAAAGCAAATGAGCAGATTAAGTCCAACAGTAACCGGAATAATGATGTTCGGATTGGGTATGATGGAAAGCATTAAGTCCAAACAAGAAGAGAAGAAAGAGTGGATTCTCGCAGAATGGGAGAGGTCAAAGAACTATCCCCGGAAGAAAAAGAAGAAAGTCCGCAAACATCTGCAACTTGATTGGAGCATTGCTAATTGGAATCCATTTGAATTTTAAACCATGAATAAAACATTCCTTATATCTTACGGCATTTATTTCACCGATGGAAACTATGAGTCCCATACAATGAAGGTAAAAAATTGTATGAGCGAAATACATTCAAAGGTCAAACTCGAAGACTACTTGAAAAAGAAGCATAGTAATTTTCAAAAATTAGTCATTTATAAATGCACTAATGATTTTTTTGGATTATTCGATATGTTCGGCAAAGACAATCCTTTTATGTAAAAACTATGGAGACAGAATCATTGACATTATTTATTAAATCATTGCAAGGTTGTATAACTCCGGTTGCAATGTTCTCCGCAGTAGGATTGTTCATATTGACCGTCACCAATCGAATGGCACGTACTATTGACAGAACCAGGCAGTTAATCAATGAATTGGATAAAGAAGATTGTGTAAGATATGTCGAAAAGAAACAAGAAGTCAAGATATTTATCGGCAGAAGTCGTTTACTCCGGAACTCCATTGCATTCATAGTTGCAAGTATGATTTGTACTTGCTTGATGATACCAACAATTTTCATAATGAACTTCACAAACATTGACTTGAGTGCATTAGGCTATTCATTATTTCTTATAGCGGTGACCTCAATGTTAATAGCGTTTATATACTTCTTCCGGGATGTGCTAATATCTTTGAAAGCAATTAAACTCGAAGCTAAAGATTATCTATAATGGCAACAACATTTAAAACAACTAAATATCTGAGATTCGATGTGGTCAAAGATACTGGTAAAACCAAAGTAATTTTTATTGTTAATATTCACCATGACGAAGTACTTGGTGAAATCAAGTGGTATCCGGGATGGCGACAATATTGCTTTTATCCGAATCACAGTACTATATGGAATCCGCATTGTCTTAATGATGTGAGTACTGTCATTAAAGAATTAATGGACGACAGAAAATCAGCACATAAGTATTTATGTGAAAATACTCACAAATGATAACAATGGAAAACAAAAATGCAAAAGTATTAATAACGGGTGATGCATTCGACTTCACACCCGAACAACTTGAGTACTTTGAAAAAGAAATGCGTGCATACAGACTTCCTTGGATTACAAGGATGCATAAACTTTATGGAGTACCGTTCATCAGATTTACATTCTTACCAGCACTCATACTTATAATAGTTTTGGGTATAATCTATGGCAGTCCAAAAAATTATGGACAAAATGATTGGATGTGGATTGTAGATAAATATATTGCATTATTTTATATTGCAGTCTTTGGCATATTCACATTAGTGGCTCATGTATTCGAGAGAGTAACCACAAACAAACTCCGTAAAAGACTCGGATTGTCCCAACAAGACTTCGCAATTCTTGTCATTACATTCCAGATTACCGGGATGGAAAATTAAAACGGAGGGGAGCTGCTGTCAAAACGGAGGGGAGCTGCCAAAATCTATCATTCTTATTTCCACACACTTATAATTTTTTTATAGGAAGCTATGAAAAAAAACGGGGGGAAGCTGTAACATTTTCACTTTATTATCGTATAATGCATATTATGTAGAATATTTACTTTATATTTGTACGATGGAAGCAAAGAAATTTATAGGAACATACGTCAAAGAATTCACCAATACTGAATTGCTTGATGCCGTTAAGAACAGCATTCAATTAAGAGAAACTGGAACATGTTTGTATGAAAAAAGTATTGCTGACGACATATATAATATGTATTTTGAACCCCTTGGTTACGTTGGTATGTCCGGCAGAATCTCTGCAATGGATGTAATTTGCCGGGAAGTTGCTGAAAGGGTTGTTGATGGTAGAATTGATTTAGCAATTTATGAATAATATGAAACAATTTAACAAGGAAAAAATAGCATTAATTAATGCCGGGATTGCCGAATTCTTAGGATGGCGACATTTCGATAAATGTACATCTGTTGAGTATTTTGATTTTTATGGTGACCACGTATCGGAGTTTGAAGATGTCTGGACCGAAGGTGAAGACTTGATTGAAGGAGTTTATTCATATCATTATGATATTGATAAGACTATCAAATATCATTATCTTCTCAAATTTCACGAATCTTGGGATGCACTAATGCCTGTTATCATTAAGATAGCCGAAATCCGGTTCAGAACCCGTTTTCATTTAAGTGGATTTCCAATCAACGTTACTATCACTGGAAGCGGTGGTACACACATTGCAATTAATCAAGGCAATTGTGCCGGAGAAGAATATAAGGGCGAAAGATTTATTGCAGATACGATGAATCTCAACTACTGCATCAACGATGTAGAAAAGGAATATAAGCCAATTGAACTTGCTTGGATGGCTGTTGCACAATTTATGGAATGGTATAAGAAAAACAAAGAGATATGAGCATATACACAGAAAAATTTATGGACGATGGTATCGAATACTATAATCCACAACCATCAATTAATAGTAGAAAAACCAAAAAAATTCTTGGAGACCCCACCAAGCATTATCCCAACAAGGATGAAGCCGCATTATTACGCAAAATAATGTCAGAAACCGGACTCAATGAGGATGAAGTACGTTCAGACAGACACTATTGTGTACTACTCTCAGAAGCACAGAAAGCGGGTCAGAAACGCAAACGTGGCGAAGCTACTAAATGGTATCAAATGCAGATAAAGAAAGCATGCAGACAGACCAAATTAGTACCACAGCATCCTGAAACCCTAAAGGTACTTGCTGAATTACTTAAAGATGCTAATCCCCGATGGGCAAGACATGCGTGGATTCCTGTTCATATAATGTCGGCTGAAAAAGCAGTTAAAACCTACGCAAAATGAAAGAAGTATACGCAATTACCGAAAGACACAAGGAAGGACAGAAATATAGACACGTCCTTTTTGGCATTGACAAGAATGACTTAAGCAGTGCCATAATGCTCACGGAAGCCAGGCAGAAAATCAATTGGGATAGAACTGCCATATGGGGATTGCTCTGTACAGAGGAAACCTTTGAATACATTAAAATACATTTGGTGTTCGGTGGTTTCGACCCCTATGGAATTGAGGGTGTTACTGAAATACATTTGAAAAAAATGGCTGATATGCATTTTTACAAAGAAATACAGATGATATGAAAGACACAGAAATGCACAGAAGTTTCCCACTATGGGAAATCAGAGAACTCATTGCTCATGACATAAGACAAACTTATTACATGGAATTTGAGAATAAACAAGCGA
>Ga0315274_10010560_pt1 | contig 13298 bp, 1 predicted proteins | sample YL17G02_20_MG_FD_203700 | JGI IMG/M metagenome (GOLD analysis project Ga0315274, IMG submission 203700) | Sediment microbial communities from Yellowstone Lake, YNP, Wyoming, USA - YL17G02_20 | ecosystem: Environmental > Aquatic > Freshwater > Lake > Sediment | place: USA: Wyoming | collected... | reverse complement strand
CCCCGGCCCCACTGGGGCAACGCGCCTTTGAGTTGCCGGCGGACCTGAGCGACGGCCTTGAGAACGGCTTTCGTGAGTTCCGCCAAGACGTGGAACTGGCAGAGTTGGTGCTTGACCGGACCGAACACCTCGACGACGGCCTCCGGATACAGCGGCGAGCCGTCGGTCGTGACGCCCTGAAGGGTCAGCCCTCGGGCGGAGAGGGCCTCGTGGAACCGTCGGAAAAACCGGAGGATGTCCTCTTCGGTGGGGTTGTCGTCGAGGACCTCGTAAATCAGCCGCTTGAAATGGCGGTTGTCGACGATCGACAGGACGCAGTACGGGCCGTCGTACAGTTCGTCGGCGGCGATGTAGCCGGAGAAGTCGGCCAGGGCGGCGTCGAGGTACTCAGCGGTGATGGCGGCTTCGGCCCTTTTTTCCCCCCGCCTCCACCCAGTTCTGGACCGTGGCAAAGGGGACGAAGACGCGGTGGTCTCGCCACAGGTGCCACGAGGCCGCCCGATAGGGCAACCCGTCTTCGACCACCAGGCGGACCGCCGTGTGCATCACGCGGAGGGTGTAATGGGCGTTGGGCAAGGCCAGGTCAAGCAGGTCGGCATTGAAATAGCATCCGCAGGCGGGACAGTGATGTTGCGAGTAGGTCACATCCAGCTGGCGGGGCCGCCCAGACATCGGATCGCCCAGGTCGTGCAGAATCCGATGGGCCGTCCGAAGCCGATACGCCCGGCGTCCGCAACGGGGACAGGGGCCTCGCCGGTAATTCCGCGACCGCTTGACGATCTGAGGCGGGGGAAGATCCTCGACGCCCGTGATGCCTTCGGTGGGATCGGCCACATAACTTCTTGGTCCATCCATGACCGTGCCTCCAAGTGGTCCTTCGCTCAGAGATATCGGCCAGAAGATGGCCCCAAGGCGAGAAAATACTCTGTAACGTTGCTACAGTCTCACTTCTTTTTATAAAAACTCATTTCTGTTTTTCTCCGCGTTCTCTGCGCTCTCTGCGTTGAATCGGTGGCCGGGGGCGCCGGCGTCCGGCGACGGCGGCGATGAGGGCCAGGACCGAGAGGGACAGGGTGGCAGGCTCTGGGATCGCGGTGACGCCGACCGGGTCCTGCACCGCCAGGCTGCTCCGGAGGGTTGCGAACCCGTCGATGGGGACCGGCGCTCCATGGGGATCTATGAGCGGGGTATCCAACTCGAACGCCGCGGTGTCGAAAGACAGGCTCAGGTCTCCGCACGTGCCCGCGTGCGTCGAGATCGTCACCGTGGCAACGCGGTCATTGTCGCCCGCGACGGTGTTAACGCCGTCAAGGTCCAGGTCGTCGTCCGGATCATGGAAATCGCTGATCGTCAGGGCCTGCATGGCGCCAACCGTCTGGACCGACGCCCAGAAGTTTGTCGTATCGTGGCCGAAGACGTAGCGCGACAACGCCGCCCCTGGCACGACGAAGTGGGCATCCGTGCCGGCCGTGCCCGCGGCCAGTTCGAGCGTCAGGACAACGTTGTAGGACGCTAAGTTGGCCGCATCGCGCAGGAGGACATCGAAGGTCACATCCTGCCCGGGCACAAAACGGGCCGGGACGCCCGAAAGTTCCAGCACCGGGCCGCCCCATGCGGGACCGAAAGATGCCAACAAAACAACCGCACCCCATAGAGGGCGAGTCATGAAGAACCCTTGCCTACGCACAGCCCCCGGACAAACCGCAGATACGCGAGAAGTATACTCCATACGCGGGGCTTTGTCAAATCGCGTCGCCGACATGTCGCCGACATCGCGTCGTCGACGGAGGCACCCCGGGGGGTGGCGGCAACTGCGGCAACTTCGCTCTGGCACGTCCGAATCAGGCGGTCCGGGGGGCCTTTTTTCGGGGTGCGGCGGGGTTTCCCGAGCGGCGTTGGCGCCGGTGCCACAAGGGGTCCAGCCGCCCCCGGCACCCCCGGGAAGGCCGTTCTCGGCTTACCTCAATGCCCTTGGGGCCGCGACAACATTCATGAGGCGGTCGTGACCTTGGGCTGCATCCTGACGTGTCCTCGATGCCTGAATGGCTTTTTTTTGCGGGAGGCTCCCAATGCAGGTTGACTACCCTCCATTCTTGGGCTATAGTCTCCCAGGCTTTCGACACCACAGTCGCGGGTATCTTTGGGGGCCTACTGATGCGCCTGCCTTTCCCCAGGGGAGGGAGGGGTCGTGTAAGCGTGGCGCTGGTTCTGTGCCATGGGCAGGACTTCGAAGATGATCGGCCCGGTGTTCGAGGCGCTCGAATCCCGGCTCCTGCTGTCCACGGTGACTTGGGACGGCGAGGCCGGCACGTCTTATTGGAGTGACCCGCTCAACTGGAGCGGGAACCACGTCCCTGGTGCTACCGACGACGTCGTCATCACGGGGTCCTCCGCGCAGGCCATCGAGTACAGCGCCGACGCCGGCGACACGCAGATCGCCAGCCTCCTCTCGTCCCGGCCGGTGACGCTTGAGGGTGGGTCGCTCGCGGTCAGCGGCAACGTCCAGGTCAACAACACGTTCACACTGGACGGGGGCGCCCTGATCGGCGCCACGGTCCTGGCGGGCACAGGCGGCCAAGGCCTCTCGGTCACCGGCAATGCCGCCAACACGCTGCGCGGCGTCACGTCGAAGGCCCAGATCAGCGTCATCGACTCCGCCGATGCCCTTGCCCTGGCGGGGGGCCTTACCCTCGACGGCGGCCAACTGCGTATCGGCGCGGGCGCCACGGTGACGGTCGCCGAGACGATGATAATCGGCGGCACAGGGCCGATCGTGTTCTCGGGCACCAGTACCTCTTCGGGCACCCTGGCGGTCGCGGGCGGCGCCGCGCTGACGATTGGCTCCTCGGTTCCCACCACGGCCACCTATGCCCGCTTCGGCTCCCTGGGGGGGGGAGCGAGCATCACAAACCAAGGCACCCTCACCGCGTATAACGCCGTCTTCGACGCCGGCCTCGTGAACGAGGGGCTTCTGGACTTCTACAACTCGACGACGAACCGGATCGACGGGGCGTTCGAGAACCGCGTGGCCGGGACGGTGAAGGTCCGGGCGGACGCCTATTACGCGGACGGCCGCCAGAACGCCACGCTGACGGTGGCGTCGGGCTTTACGAACGCCGGGCGGATCTGGCTGACGAACACGGCGGCGCAGAACTGGTACCCCACCACGGTGAGGCTGGCGGTGACGGGCGGGACGCTGGTGAACGCGGCGACGGGCGTCATCGACATCGACAGCCCGTATATGCACAACGCGCTGGCGATTCAGGCGTCGCTGGACAACCGGGGGACGGTGAACGTCAAGAAGTCGCTGGCGTTGAACAAGTCGGGGGCCGTTTACACGAACTCGGGGACGATCAACGTCACAGCGGAAGGGCTGACGGTTTCGGGTTTTGCGGCGTTCACGAACGCCTCGACGGGCCTGCTCGACGCGACCGGGGCGGGCGTCACCTTCAGCACATTTACCTCCCTCGACAATGCCGGGACGATCCGCACGCCCGGCGGGGCGCTCTCCGTGAGCGGCCTGACGGCCCTGACCAACACCGGCACGATCGAGGTCACGGGCGGCAACTTCACGCTGTCCTCCTACACCAGCCTCTTCAACACCGGCACGCTTCGAATGGGGGCCGGCCGCACCCTATCGGTGACAGGCGGCACGGTCCACCAGGACGGGGGGGTCCTGGAAGGCAGCACGCTGACCTTCTCCTCGGCGACGCTCGACATCAGCGTGGGGTACGTTCTGCCGGTCGGCACGACGATGAACCTGTCGAGCGTCAGCGTCGGGGGCACGGGGAGCCTGACGAACCGGTCGACGATCACGGCCTACGCGACGGTCTTCGGGATTGCGGCGTTGTCCAACGAAGGGCTGCTGGACTTCTACAACTCGACGACGAACCGGATTGATGGGGCGTTCGAGAACCGCGCGGCGGGGACGGTGAAGGTCCGGGCGGACGCCTATTACTCCGGCGGACAGGGGAACGGCACGCTGACGGTGGCGTCGGGGTTTGTGAACGCGGGGCGGCTGTGGCTGACGAACACGGCGTCGCAGAACTGGTACCCCACCACGGTGAAGTTGGTCGTGACGGGCGGGACGCTGGTGAATGACACGGGCGGTGTCATCGACATCGACAGCCCATACGCGCACAACCCGCTCGCCATCACGGCATCGCTGGACAACCGGGGGACGGTGAACGTCAAGAAGGCGCTGACGCTCAATAAGTCGGGTGCCGTCTACACGAACTCCGGGACGATCAACGTCCTGGCCGAAGGGCTGACGGCGAGCGGATTCGGCACCTTCACCAACACGGCGACGGGGTCGATCCAGGCGACCGGGGCCGGGGTGACCCTGAGCACGTTCACGTCGCTCGAGAACGAGGGAACGATCAACGTGCCGGGCGGGGCGCTCTCCGTGAGCGGGTTGACGACGCTGACGAACTCCGGCTCGATCGATGTGGGGGGCGGGAACTTCACGCTGTCGTCGTACACGGGGTTCGAGAACACGGGCGCGGTACGGATGGGGACGGGGCGGACGCTGAGCGTGACGGGAGGAACGATCCACCATTCCGGCACCGCCCTGGAGGGCGGGACGCTGACGTTCACGAGCGCGACGGTCAACCTGGACGTGCCGCTGGCGGTGGTGTCGGGCATGACGGTGAACCTGGTTTCGTCGACGTTGAACGCGGCGGGGGGCCTGACGAGCGACGGGACGATGACGCTCTCCTCGTCGTCGGTGAACGGGGCGGCGACGCTGACGAACCGGGGGACGATCACGGCCTACGCGAGCGTCTTCGGGATTGCGGCGTTGTCCAACGAAGGGCTGCTGGACTTCTACAACTCGACGACGAACCGGATTGATGGGGCGTTCGAGAACCGCGTGGGCGGGACGGTGAAGGTCCGGGCGGACGCCTATTACGCGGACGGCCGCCAGAACGCCACGCTGACGGTGGCGTCGGGCTTTGTGAGTGCCGGGCGGATCTGGCTGACGAACACGGCTTCGCAGAACTGGTACCCCACCACGGTGAAGTTGGTGGTGACGGACGGGACGCTGGTGAACGACGCCACCGGCGTCATCGACATCGACAGCCCCTACGTCCACAACCCGCTGGTCCTCACGGCGTCGCTGGACAACCGGGGGACGGTGAACGTCAAGAAGGCGCTGACGCTCAATAAGTCGGGGGCCGTCTACACGAACTCCGGGACGATCAACATCACAGGGGAAGGGCTGACGGCGAGCGGGTTCGGCACCTTCACGAACACGGCGACGGGGTCAATCCAAGGGCCGGGGGGCGGCCTGACGTTGAGCACGTTCACGTCCCTCCAGAACGACGGAACGATCAACGTGCCGGGCGGGGCGCTCTCCGTGAGCGGGTTGACGACGCTGACGAACTCCGGGTCGCTCGATGTGGGGGGCGGGAACTTCACGCTGTCGTCGTACACGGGGTTCGAGAACACGGGCGCGGTGCGGATGGGGACGGGCCGGACGCTGAGCGTGACGGGAGGGACGGTCCACCATTCCGGCACCGCCCTGGAGGGCGGGACGCTGACGTTCACGAGCGCGACGGTCAATCTGGACGTGCCGCTGGCGGTGGCGTTGGGCATGACCGTGAACCTGACCTCGTCGACGTTGAACGCAACGGGGAGTCTGACGAGCGACGGGACGATGACGCTCTCGTCGTCGTCGGTGAACGGGGCGGCGACGCTGACGAACCGCGGGACGATCACGGCCTACGCGGGCGTCTTCGGGATCGCAGCGTTCGACAACGAGGGGCTGCTGGACTTCTACAACTCGACGACGAACCGGATTGATGGGGCGTTCGAGAACCGCGAGGGCGGGACGGTGAAGGTCCGGGCGAACGCCGGCTCCTACGACGCCCAGCGGAACGGGACGCTGACGGTGGCGTCGGGGTTCGAGAACGCGGGGCGGATCTGGCTGACGAACACGGCGGCGGGCGGGAACTATTACGCGACGACGGTCGGGTTGGTGGTGACGGACGGGACGCTGGTGAATGACACGGGCGGTGTCATCGACATCGACAGCCCGTACGTGCACAACACGTTGGTCCTGGCGGCGTCGATCGACAACGCCGGGACGATCAACGTCAAGAAGGCGTTGGCTCTGAACAAGTCGGGTGCCGTCTACACGAACGCGGGGACGATCAACATCACCGGCGAAGGGCTGACGGCGAGCGGGTTCGGGACGTTCACGAACACGGGGACGGGGTCGATCCAGGCGACGGGGGCGGGCGTCACCTTCAGCACGTTTACATCCCTCGACAATGCCGGGGTGATCAACGTGCCGGGCGGGGCGCTCTCCGTGAGCGGGCTGACGACGCTGACGAACGCGGGCACGATCGACGTGGGCGGGGGGAACTTCACGCTGTCGTCGTACACGGCGTTCGAGAACACGGGCGCGGTGCGGATGGGGACGGGGCGGACGCTGAGCGTGACGGGAGGGACGGTCCACCACTCGGGCACCGCCCTGGAGGGCGGGACGCTGACGTTCACGAGCGCGACGGTCAATCTGGACGTGCCGCTGGCGGTGGTGTCGGGCATGACGGTGAACCTGGTTTCGTCGACCTTGAACGCAACGGGGAGTCTGACGAGCGACGGGACGATGACGCTGTCGTCGTCGTCGATCAACGGCGCAGCGACGCTGACGAACCGGGGGACGATCACGGCGTACGCGGGCGTCTTCGGGATCGCAGCGTTCGACAACGAAGGGCTGCTGGACTTCTACAACTCGACGACGAACCGGATTGATGGGGCGTTCGAGAACCGCGAGGGCGGGACGGTGAAGGTCCGGGCAAACGCCGGCTCCTACGACGCCCAGCGGAACGGGATGCTGACGGTGGCGTCGGGGTTCGAGAACGCGGGGCGGATCTGGCTGACGAACACGGCGGCGGGCGGGAACTATTACGCGACGACGGTCGGGTTGGTGGTGACGGACGGGACGCTGGTGAACGAGGCGACGGGCGTCATCGACATCGACAGCCCCTACGTCTACAACCCCGTGATGATCCAGGCGTCGATTGACAACGCCGGGACGATCAACGTCCTCAAGAACTTCAATGCGAACAAGGTCGGCGCCGTCTTCCACAACACGGGCATCCTGAACGTGAGTGCGGGCATCACGTTCACGGTCACGGGCGGCACGGTCGCCAACCTGAGCGGCGGCACGCTGACCGGCGGCACGTACAACGTCAGCGGCACGTGGAAGTTCGCCGGCGCCTCCATCGTGACCAACGCCGCCACCATCGTCCTGGGTGCCGCGGCCGCCAAGATCGTCGACTCCTCCAATGCCGACGCGCTCACGGCGCTCACCCAGATCGCCGCCGACGGACGGCTGATCCTCCAGGGCGGCCGCAACCTGGCCCTCGCCCACGCCCTCGCCAACGCAGGCCAGGTGACCATCGGCAGCGGCACGACGCTCCAGGTCGCGGGGGCGTACACCCAGACCGACGGCGTGACGGCCCTGGCGGGCGGGACGCTGAACGCAAGCGGCGGCATCCAGATCCAGGGCGGCGTCCTGGCCGGCTCCGGCACGGTCACCGGGACGCTCACGAGCGGCGGCATCGTGCGGCCCGGAGGCTCCCCCGGCACGCTCGCCATCACCGGCAACTACACCGAGACGGCGGCCGGCCAGTTGGAGATCGAGATCGGCGGCCACACGGCCGGCATCGATTTCGACCTTCTGACCGTCACGGGCCAGGCCACGCTTGCGGGAACGCTGAGGATCATCACGCTGGGCGCCTTCACGCCGGTTTTCGGCGACCAGTTCCGGGTCGTCACCTGGGGCTCGTACACCGGCGACTTCAGCCAGGTCGAGGGGACGGAACTGCCCGGATTCCTGGCCTACAATCCGATCCGGCATGCCGCCGACCTGACCCTGGCGGTGGGGACGGCGGCGCCCGGCCCCGGCCCGACGATCCACGCCGACCCGGCCGCCGGCTATACGGCCGCCGACGTGTCGCAGATTCTGCTCTACCTGTCGGAGCCGGTCGTCGGCGGCGACGCCCGCAGCCCCGACACGTACGTTTTGTTGAACCTGGGTGCGGACCGCGCCCCCGGCGGCGGCGACGACGTGCCTGTGGCCGTCTCGCCCGGCTACACCGACGGCACGATGCTGATCGCCCTGGACCTGCCCGGCGTCCTGGATGACGGGGCCTACCGGCTGACCGTCCGGTCCGGCGACCCCGGCATCCGCGATCCCGAGGGGAACGCCCTCGACGGCAACGCCAACAGCATCCCGGGGGATGACCTGGTGATGGACTTCGTGGTCGACCGGGTGGCCCCGGCCGTGTCGGGCATGTCCATCGCGTCGGGCGGCATCACCCTCCAGTTTGCCGATGCGGGCGGCATGAACGTCGCCGCGGTGACGGCCCTGGGCAACTACACGCTCGTGGCAAGCGGCGGCGACGGCCTGTTCGGCGACTCCAGCGACATCGACCGGACCGGCCTCATCCAATCCGTCACGTACAACGAGTCGACGGGCGTCGCGACCCTCGTCTTCAGCCAGGCTGCCCCCGACGATACCTACCGCCTGACGATCCACAGTGCGGGCGTGGCCGACAAGGCGGGGAACCTTCTCGGCGGCGGCACAGATTACGTGGCGGACCTCGCGCTCTCGACCGGGCCGGCAACGGTCAGCCTGCGGCTCCAGGCGGGGAGCGACACCGGCGCATCGACCGGCGACGGCGTGACGCGGACGACCGCGCCGGCGTTCGACGTGACCGTCAACCGCGCGGGCACTATCGTCCTCGACTACGGCAGCGGGCTCGGTGAGATGCGGCTCGTGGGCGGGGCCGGCACGTATGTTTTCCAGGCGCCCGCCCTGGCCGAGGGCGTGCACACCGTCACCGCCGCCTTTACGCCGGGCGCTGGCGAGCCCGTCCAGGCCTCGGCAACCGTGACCATCGACACAACCGACGCCCGGCTGGCGCTCGACGGCGATGGCGACCCGCTCGTCACGCTCACGGCCGCCGGGGTCACGGTCGTCTTCGATGACGCCGGCGGGATGGACGCCGCGTCGGTCCGGACGATGGCCCGGTACGTGCTCATCGCGAGCGGCGGCGACGGCGCATTCGGCGACGCCGACGACGTCGTGCGGACCGGCCGCATCACGAGCATCGGCTACAACGCCGCCACCCGCACCGCCACGTTGTCTCTGTCGCCCGCGCTCGACGACGAGCGGTATCGGCTGACGATCAACACCGACGGCGGCCTCCACGATCTGGCGGGCAACTCGTTCCTGGCTGATGCGCCGGTCGTTGTGGACCTGGACCTCCTGACCGGCCCGGCCGCGGTCACGGTTGACCTCGATCCCGCGAGCGATTCCGGCGCCTCGGCGACCGACCACCTGACCAACGTGACCGCGCCAAGCATCAAGGTCACGGTGAACAAGCCCGGCCTGCTGGAGATCGATTTCACCGGCGACGGGGCGGCCGATGTGTCGCAGCAGGTGGCCCAGTCCGGGACGTACTCGTTCGCGAGCCCCGCGGGTCTGGCCGATGGCGGCCACACGATAGCGGCCACGCTCACGCCGGTGCTGGGGATCGCGGCCACGGGCGGCACGGCGGTCACGATCGACACGCACGGGCCGTCCATCACAGGCCTCAGCCCCGCGGGCGCGGTCCACGTGCCCACGAGCAGCCTGGACCTCACGTTCAGCGAGGCGATCCAGTTCTCCAGCCTTGGCCCCAGCGACGTGGTCCTGACCGACCCGCTCGGCGGGCCCGTTCTCGTCACCGGGTTCGGGCAGGCGGGTGGCACGACTTATCATGTGTATTTCGCGACCCAGCGAGCCAACGGCACGTACAGCCTTGCCGTCGGCCCGGCCGTTCTCGACCTGGCCGGCAACCCGATGGACCAGAACGGCGACGCGGCTAACGGCATGGCCGACGACGTCTTCAGCGGCTCGCTCGAGATCGCCCTGCCCGATCTGGCCGTTGTCTCGGTCACGCCTCAGGCTGCCTCCGCCAACTTCGGCCAGACGATCACCGTCGAGTGGCGGGTCCGCAACACGGGCACGTGGACGGCCGACGTTTCGTGGTCGGACCGGGTGTACCTGGCGACCGACGACGCCATGGGCGGCGCCGTGGGCCTGGCGCTCGTCTCGGCCGCATCGCACCAAGGGCTCGCCCCCGGCGGCGAGTACGCGGCCTCGGCCTCCGTCCGCATCCCCGTGACCGAGGGCCTGCCGAACGGTCGCTACTATCTCATCGTCGAGACGGACACGCTGGGCGGCCTCGGCGAGGCCGACGAGGCCCACAACCGCCTGGCCGCTCCGATCGACCTGGTGCGCCTGCCGGGACCGGCGATCACGAGCATGCAACCGGCCTCCGACGGCCGCGTCATCGAATACGTCGATGTCTCGTTCGACAAGGAAATCGATCCGTCGACCTTCACGACGGCCGACGTCTCGCTGGTCGGGCCCGCGGGCGCGGTCGGCGTCACCAGGGTCAGTCACCTCTTCAACCACACGTATCGCATCAGCCTCACCAGGCCCGCCCAGGCGGGGACGCACACACTGACGGTCGGGCCGAATGTCACCGATGCGCTCGGCAACCGCATGGACCAGCACGGGGACGGGACGCCGGGCGATGCATTCACGGGGCAGTTTGAGGTGCGGCTGCCGGACCTCGTCGTCGACAGCATCACGGCGGGGCGGACGTCGGCCTGGTTCGGCGAGTCCGTGCCGGTGGACTGGCTCATCCGCAACGCCGGGACCGTGCTGGCCACGGGCGCGTGGAGCGACCGCGTGTGGCTTTCGGCCGACGAGACCCTGGGCGGCGGCGACCTGCCGCTGGCCGTTCTGTCAGCGGCGGCGCACAGCCCGCTGGCGTCCGGCGGCACATACACGGCGGGCCTCGTGGTCCTCATCCCGCTCAATGCCGGGCTCCCGGACGGCGCGTACCACCTGCTCGTCCGCGGGGACGACGGCGGCCAATTGGCCGAAGAGAGCGATGCCAACAACGTGGCCGCCAGCGGCGAGATCACGCTCGCCACGCGGCCCGGCCCGCGGATCGTGTCGATGGTCCCCGGTGCGTCCGCAGGGGTCGTCGACCGCGTGGACGTCACGTTCGACCAGGACATCGTCCGCGGGTCGTTCACGACGGCCGATGTCAGCCTGACGGATCCCCTGGGCGGCCACCTGGGCATCTTCAGCGTCACCGCGCTCGACGACCGCACCTTCCGCATCCGCTTCGAGCGGTCGCACCTGACCGGGACCCACACGCTCACGGTCGGGCCGGCGGTGACCGACACGCTCGGCAACCCGATGAACCAGAACGGAAGCCTGCCGAACGGCGAGGCCGCCGATGCGTTCGTCGGGACGTTCGACGTGTCGCTGCCGGACCTGGCCGTCGCAGCCGTGACGCCGGCCCGGACCTCGCTGGGCTTCGGCGAGTCGGTCGACCTGGAATGGACCGTCCATAACGCGACGGCCACGGCGGCCGACGGCGCGTGGGTCGACCGCGTGTGGCTGTCGCGCGACACCGAGATCGGCGCGGACGACGTCGCCCTGCTCACGGTCGCGGGCACCTACGCCCCCGTGGCAGGCTCGGCCGACGCCGTGGGCCGCGCGACCGTCATCCTCCCGCTCGACCCGGCGCTCGGCGACGGCCAGTGGTACCTGCTCGTCCACGTGAACGCCACGGGTTCGCTGGCGGAACTGGCCGCCGCCAACAACGTCGGCGCGAGCGGGCCGCTCCAGATCGCGACGCTGCCCGGCCCGGCCGTTGTCAAGATGACGGTCGACGGCGGGCTCGGCAGCCCCGCGTCCGGCGTCGAGGTCCGGTTCAGCCTGACTATCGACCCGGCCACCTTCACGCCGGACGACGTGACGCTCACGGGGCCCGCGGGCGCGGTGACCGTGACGGGCGTCAGGCTCGTCCACGACTCGACGTACCACGTGGCGTTTGCGCCGCAGCAGGCGGTGGGCGTTTACACGATCACGATCGGCCCCGATGTGAAGGACCTCCTGGGCCACCGGATGGACCAGGATGGCGGCGGCACCTACGACGTTCCGTTCGCGGGGCAGTTCCGCGTCGACCTGCCGAACCTGGTCCTCGATTCCGTGACGTCGTCGCCCATGCCCGCGCACTTCGGCGATACGGTGGATCTCGGCTGGGTCGTCCGCAACGCGGACGCGACGGCGCCGGCGGCAGGCGGCTGGACGAGCCGCGTGTGGCTGTCCGCCGACGAGGCGCTCGGGGGCGGCGACATTCTGCTGGGCACGGTCGCCCCCGATGGTGCATCGGGGCTGGCGGCGGGCGCTTCGCGGCCGGAAACCTTGAGCGTCGCGCTCCCGCTGGACCATGCCTTGGCCGAGGGAGCCTACTACATCCTGGTGCAGATCGACGCGGACGCCGCCGTCCTCGAATCGGATGAGGGCGACAACGTCCGCGCCGGCCCGCGGATGGACCTCACGCTGCCGGACCTGCCGGACCTGGCGGTCCAGGACGTCGGCCTGGCCCTCGACTCCTCGTTCGTCGTGCCCGATTTCCCGGTCGAACTGACGTGGACCGTCGTGAACCAGGGCACGCTTGCCGCGAGCGGCACGTGGAGCGAGACGCTGTACCTCTCGAGTGACGCCGCGGTCGGCGCCGACCGGTTCCTCGCGCGGTTCACCTACACGGGGACGCTCGGCGCGGGCGAATCGGCCACGCGGCACGAGTCGGTCACGCTGTCGGAGACCGACCTGGAGGGCCAGACGTGGTTCGTCGCGGCCGCCGACACGATGGGGACCGTCTTCGAGGTCAGCGAGGAGAACAACGCCGCCGTTTCCGCCCGCTCCGTGCAGGTGCCCTTGACGCTCCAGGTCCGCCTGCCGACCGACCGGACGGCCGAGACGGCCGCGCCGCTCCAGGCCACCGTCTCGCGGAACGGCCCCGTGACGGACCCGCTCGTGGTCTTCCTCTCGACCCTCGACGCGGTGGGAGCACCCGATCCGACGGAAGTCTCGGTGCCGGCCACCGTGACGATCCCCGCGGGCGCGCGCTCGGCCGCGTTCACGGTCACACCCGTCCATGACGGCATCGTCGACGGCCTCGCCTACGTTACGGTCCTGGCGGAGGCCGACCCGACCGACGGCGACCCGCACAATGTCGACGCCGAGGGGCATCCCGTCGGCACGGTCGTTACCGGCCGGGCCACCCTGGCAGTGGACGACACCGACCAGGCGACGATCAGCCTGACCCTCCCGGTCAACCTGCTGGTCGAAGGCCAGAGCCTGACGGCCACGGTGACGGTCGACCCGACGGCCCCGTACGATACGGTCGTCGACCTGTACACGGAGCGTCCTT
>Ga0315274_10010559_pt1 | contig 13299 bp, 19 predicted proteins | sample YL17G02_20_MG_FD_203700 | JGI IMG/M metagenome (GOLD analysis project Ga0315274, IMG submission 203700) | Sediment microbial communities from Yellowstone Lake, YNP, Wyoming, USA - YL17G02_20 | ecosystem: Environmental > Aquatic > Freshwater > Lake > Sediment | place: USA: Wyoming | collected... | reverse complement strand
GATCGAGGTCATCGACGTCGCCACGCCGGCGACGATCATCCGCTACACCGGCAACTGGAAGGGCAGTATGGAGGGCTGGTTGATCACACCGGCCACCGGTATGAAGACCCTGCCTCCGGTCCTGCCCGGCCTGAAGAATTTCTACATGGTCGGCCAATGGATCAGCCCGGGCGGCGGATTGCCGTCGGGGTTAATCACCGGCCGGATGGTCTCGCGCCGGATCTGCAAGGACCACGGCGTCCCCTGGCGCCTGTCTTGAATCCTCCGCGATCATGAATTTTTTGCCTTTTTTTCGTTTCGTAACGGGTTACTTTTATACAGACAACGGAAACCTAAAAAAGCCGACATGGATTTGGAATCTTGGCCGAGACGGTTATTCAGATACGCTTATATTTTCCAGTCTACCGTATAGCGAACGACCTGCGGCATTCCTTCTTCGTCTTCTTCGATTGTATATAACCTGTTTTTTTTCCAAAGACGAGGAGGAAATTTCAAGATAATTCGGGCGAGAAATTTCCCTTCGAAGTTGAAAACATCATAATAAAAGCCGCCACCTTGTTTAGGTTTTTCCCATGTCTGGACAATGGCTCTATTTTCCGCGTCTGTCGTGATGCCTTGATAAGCCGGGTAATGGGATGGAACTTTCTTGTTGGAAGGCTGTTGAAGATTCTTCAATTGAATCTTTCTCTCTTCATCGGGTATGGGGATTGGTTTATAGTCTCTGGATACGGTCTTTAGTACTTCTCCACGCGGATCTAAAATATTAAAAACGTAACTCTCATTGTTGCCGAGAAGAATATCGTTATTGGTAAAAAGTCCCCAGACGAAATAGGGCTGGAACGGAGTGAATACATCTTGAGGTTTCTCCGTAGCCAGCACCTTGATCAGTTTGAATTCGTGGTTAAAAAGCTTAACTGCAATTTCGGCTTTAGCTGAGACAGGATCTAAATGTGCCGCTTTTACAAAAAAATTTCCATCTGAAATTAAGCGCACATCCAGAGGCGATAACATTTGAATGGGAATGGATTTTTCGAAATCACCATCCAAGCTGAAAACGGACAGCCGTTTGAGATTGCCGTCATAGACGACAAGTTTGCGACCATCGACAATCTGAAGTCTGTTGATCCTTTCGAATTCTCCCGGCCCTTGCCCTTTACGCCCGAGAGTTATTAAATATACGCCGCTTTTATCATAAATTTTGATATGCGATTCTTTCCAATCCGAGATATAGATTCGCTCTGCGTCATCAACTTCAATAGCCCCGATCTCCTGAAACATATATTCTTCTTTTCCGGCGGCCTCTCCGATCCGCAAAGGATTTTTCAAGGATAAGATCGTCCCCCGGTAAAGGGGTTCCTGTGGATTAAAGATATGCGGGATTCCGTCGACGGTTTCGATTTTGCCCTTCCACTCAGATTGCTGGGCACAGCTCGTATCAATAAAGAACAATAAGGCGACTGCCAGGATCATGATCGCAATCAGTGATTTCATGGTTGTCTCCTCTCATCAAATCCTTGAATAAAAACCGTCTCGACCTGACCGAGAGTCTGCCAGGGGTGCGAAGCCCGCCATTCCAGGATATCCGCCATCGCGATCACAGCTCGCCCTCCGGCTGGTCATTGAGGATTAGCCGCCACTTGCGATCAACCGGTCCTTTGCGGGAGCGGATGGCGCCGTTCAAGGACGCGACCGATGGATTGCGGCGATCGATCAAGGCCGCAACTTCCTTGGCGAGGATTGGAAATCGCGTTTGCTCCAGCAACCAACCGAGCCGCTGTACGTGAGCAACCACGGGTTCGCGGCGAATTGCCTGCCTCAAGGCTGGAACGGCCAGCTTGTTACCGAGTTCCGCCAGCACCGTCATGACCGCATCCAACCCGCCGATCCGTTTCTGAAAACGCACCAGGTCCAGAGCCGTATATTCCGACGTCGAGATGGGGAACGTGCCGGTGAAGGACTTCAGGGGCTGCGTCTTGGCCCGACCGACTTGAGCGTAGCGAAGGAACCGGATGCGCGTCTTGCCCGTTCGAATGAGCCGTTTCGCTACGGGAACCACAACTTGAAACTCCTGCGGCTGCTGATGAGCCGCGCCGTGAAAGGCGGCGGCCGTCAACCCGCCGACGTAATAAGGCAGACCTAGGAAACGCATCAGATCGGCGATGAACCAATCCGTTGGAATATTTCCGGCGGCGGCATGTTCGAGAGGCACAATCGTATAGAACGCATTCCGAATACGTTGGATACGTCCATCGCCGCGCAGACGGCGGAGCGCCCTGCCCAGGGCCTCGACGGACAGATTGAGTTGGGCCGCGACCAGTTTGACCGTGAAACTATAACGCGCCTGACGCTGCAATCCATCCACCAGATCGGAAAGACTGGAATACTCGCTCTTCATGTTGTTCATCGTTACAATACCGGACACATTATGTCCGGTTTTGAAACTTCCGTCAATAGCGCCGCGCAACAATCGCCCACACGATTATTCGCGCCACATTACGGATTCCTCATAGGCACATACCCTTGTGCGCCCGCCCCGCCGAGTTTTCGTTCGCAAAAAGGATCTCTTTTCGATCCCTTTCGCAAACCTCATCAGTTCCACATCTCGTTGAGCGCGGGAACAAGAGGACACGGGCAGCCGGCGTATCAGCGACGGGTCGTCTTGATCCGGATCCCGACGGCGCCCAAAATGACCGCGACGACGGTGATCAATCCGGCTACAAACCACATCATAATCCCTATATATCTCCAGGGCCGATTCGGAGTCAAGAAATCAGTCCGAACGACATCACGACTCGTTTACATATAAATATATTTATATTATTATGTCATATGAGGTGACAGTCATGAGGACCACGACGTTGAGGCTTCCCGACCAGAAGCTCAAGCTTCTTAAGGCCATTGCGGGCTTCGAAGGCTCGTCTATGAGCAAAATTTTCGAACACATGACGGATGAATACATTCTCCGGCATCGCGAAACGATGGAACTTCTGAATGTCCCCCGATTCGTTCAGGAATGCCGGGCCGGCTATGAAGAGGTTAAAAAGGGGGGAGGGAAGCGTCTCGATGAACTGGACGATTAAATTCTCCTCGCAAGCTGAAAAATACTATCATAAGCTACCGAAGCCTATTCGCCAAAAAACGAAAAAATCGCTCGCGGAACTTGGATCGTCGATAGATCCCCTTTTTCACAAGGACGGACTTGCTTTGTCCGGAGAACTTCACGGATTTCATCGGCTTCGCGTCGGCGAATACCGCATCATTTTCCGCGTCTTAGAAGAAGAACGAATTATTGCGATCGTGAATTTCTATCCGCGGGGTGATGTCTATAAAAAATAACGAAGTTTCCGGAAAGGATGGTGTCCTATGAAATATCGATTATTCTTCGTGTCCCTCGCGCTCGTCGCCGGGATTGTTTTTCCGGACTCGACAAAAAACACCCCTGCGGACGGGCGGGCGGAGGGACAATCGGAACTTTCCTCGGCTGATCCCGCTCCCAACGTCCCGGCCGAAGTCGAGATCAAGGATGGCCGGATCTTCCTGACCTACACCGGACGGACGATCTTCGAAGGCATGATTTCGACAGACGCCGCCCGCTTCGAGCAGAAAGTCCAGTCTTATCGTTCGGGCGACAGGGTGGAGCAAATCGTCTATCTCTTCGGCGCGGGGCGATCGCCGCTCAAGCTCGCAGGGACTGTCCGCGGGAGCGAAGAATCATTTCCCTGCGAGGCCGACCGCCGCGATCGCCGCGGCGCGGGCCCGCTCATCGTCCGCCACGTCTCGGGAATGAGCCGCGGCCTTCTTAACCGGGCCGTCTACGACCGGAAACAGGATTGGGTCCTATCGGTAGACGCCGGTCCGGGGGTGACCGTGAAGCCGGTTGAAGCGGGGCCGAGCACAAATTCTTTCGCCCTCTCGGCCGAGGGCGGCGAAATCGTTCTTCGCTTCCGGCCGCGTTTCTACCAGAAACACCGCGGCCTCGCCTTCTTCGAGCCTTGGACATATAAGCCCTGGCCGAAGTCGGTGGCCGGCTGGATTTCCTGGTTCGCCTTCTACGACAGGATCACCGAAAAGGATGTCCTCGAGACGGCCGAAGTCTTTTCCGAGGTCTTGCGGTCTTTCGGCTACGAATATTTCCAGATCGACGATGGTTATCAGAAGGGACAGGGAGGGCCGGAACTTTGGCTCAACGCCAACGAGAAATTCCCGCGCGGGCTCAAGTATCTCGCCGAATTTATCGCATCGAAAGGCCTCAAACCCGGCATTTGGACGGCGGCCACGGTCCGCGACAAGGCCCTCGTCGACGCCCATCCGGAGTGGTTCGTCCGCGACGCCCGCGGCGCGCCCGTCACGGGGAACTGGATCAGCTATCCCCTCGATGCCTCGGTTCCCGAAGCTCTCGAGGCCGTCGTCAGACCGCTTTACAAAGGGCTGATCGAGCAAGGCTGGGACTACTTCAAGCTCGACGGCCTCCGCCACCTCCGTTATGAAGGCTACAACGCCAACCGCGGATATTTCGAGGCCAAAAAAGTCGATCCGGTCGCCGCCTATCGTCGCTATGTCCGGACCGTCCGCGAGGCCATCGGCCGTGACAAGTTCCTCCTGGCCTGCTGGGGCATCCGGCCCGAACTCACCGGCCTGGCCGACGCCTGCCGCATCGGCGACGACGGTTTCGCTTACGCCGGCCTCTCCCAATACAATTCCTACAATAACATCGTTTGGCGCAACGACCCCGACCATATCGAGCTCGACGCCGACGGCTATCGGTCGACGCTCGTGACGACGCTCACCGGCTCGCTCTTCATGCTGACCGACAAGCCCGCGCTTTACCGGACCTCGGCCGTCGAGCCGGCGAAACGGACCGTCCCGGTCCTGTTCACCCGGCCCGGGCAAATTTTCGACGTCGACCCGTCGCGTTCGGACCTCGTTTGGCGTGCCGACGTCGAGGTGAGCGGAAGCGGGCCGCGCCCCTTCGACGGCGGGTATACGTCCGCCTGTTTCCTCTACTCTCTAGAGATCGACCGGCCGTTCGAGAATTGGCTCGTCCTCGGCCGGACGGGCGGCGACTTCACGGAAATCCGCCTTTCCGACCTCGGGCTCGACCCGGCCCGCGAGTATTATGTCTTCGAGTTCTGGTCGAAGCGCCTGCTCGGAAGTTTCACCGGCGGATTCGCGCCCGGCGATATCGACTCTCGTTTCCGCTCTCAAGCCTTCATCATCCGCGAACGGCTGCCCCGTCCTCAACTCCTCGCGACGAGCCGCCATGTCACCGGAGGCGGCGTGGACCTGGACGATGTGGCGTGGGACGGCGCGGCGACGTTATCGGGGAAAAGCCGCGGCGTACCGGGCGATCCCTATGTCCTTTATCTCACCGAGCCCGCCGGATTCGCCTTCGACCAAATCAACGTCCAAGGAGCCAAGCTGGAGCGGACCGACCGCGATGGTCGTCTCCTTCGACTCACCCTCGCGCCGGGCGGCACCGACCCGATCCTCTGGTCGGCCCGCTTTTCCAAGACCTGAAAGCCAGAGAGCATCCTCGCCCCGGCCGGCCGGTTCCTTGTCAAGGCGAAGATCATCGAAGTCGACGATTCGAGCCTCTTTTGCGAGATGATCCGTCGCCGGCCGAATGTCCCTATTCGATCTTGTAAGGGTAAATGACGAAGGGATCTTTGTCCTCGGAAAAATCCTTGACGTTTCGCGTTGCCAGCTTCAAGCCGTGATCGATGGCCAGAGCGGCTTGAAAAGCATCCGGGAGTTTCCAGCGGCGAATCCGCCGGAGTTCCGCAGCTCGGTCGGCGATATCTTTCGTTAGGGGAAGACAAGTGATTTGCTCGCAGAGATCATAAGCCGCGGCATTTTCCTCCATCGTCCCGCCGGATAAAACCTCGGCCCGGGTGATGACGGAAATGACGGCTTCCCCCGGACGAAGACGTTCCAGCCATTTCGTCGCCGGGACGACGCCACGGAGATGATCGATCAGCACGGCCGAATCCAGGAGATAAACCGGCCTCACGAGGTCTTCTCCCAGTCGGCCCGCATCGCTTCGATGTATTCCTGGCTGTCGACTTTTACGGATTTCCATGCGCCGGCGGTTTCACGGATGACGCGCTCATATCCGCCTTGAGAAACCTGTCGGCGGTAGAGCTTGAGGGCGCGCCGGATGACCTCTGCAGCTGAAAGCCGATGCTTCCGGCCGTAATATTCCAACCATTTTTTGTCTTCTTCGGGAAGCGAAACAATGATTCGAACCATGGCCTTTCTCCTTGGCACGCCTTCATATATATCACTACAGTGATATCATATCAAGGAAGACGATTTGCATTCGATTTTGGATACGCATAAGATGAAATCGCGCTTCGGCCGGCGAATGTGAAAGGCAAAGATAACGAAAGGATGGCGCCATGAACAAACGCGCGATGGGCTTTTCCCCAGGGAAGAAATCCTTCGGATTGTACCAACTGGAAATCGTTCTTGACGGAACCAAACCTCCCGTCTGGCGCAGGTTGCTGGTGCGGGGAGATGCCGGCCTCGGGCTTTTGCATGCCGTATTCCAGGTGGCCATGGGGTGGACGAACAGCCACCTTCACCATTTCATCATCGGGAGAGAGCGTTACACCGATTTGACGACGATCGAAGAACCGAATTTCGGACCATTCTCCGATCATGACGAGGCAAAGACCACCTTAGCGGAAGCGGTGCCGAGGGAAAAGACCAGATTCCTCTATGAATACGATTTCGGCGATTCCTGGGAACATCTCGTCACCGTCGAACGGATTGTTTGGCGCGACGAATCGTTCGATGGTCTCGCTCAATGTCTTGAAGGAAGCCGGGCTTGTCCGCCGGATGACTGCGGCGGCATCGGCGGATATGCCGACCTCCTTGAAATCATAAAGAATCCAAAGCACAAGGAATTCAAATCCATGATGGAGTGGCTCGGCAGAAAGTTTGATCCGGAGGCGTTCGACGTCGGAAAAATCAATACCTACCTGCAAAAGCTGAAATGGCCCCGAACCACGGACCCGCAACTCGCCAAAATCCTCATGGCGCGGGACGGCGTCTCGAAATAACAACGATTTAAAGAAGCGGAATCGCCTCCTTGACCGAGCGCCGATAAGCTTCTGAAATTTTTCCGCCATATCGTCCAATTTAAAAAATCCAGATGTTCAACGCCGTGAATCTCGAGATGGGGGAGGTCGCGTCCGATGACCGTTAAAGCCGTTGATTTCGTTCGGAAAATTCGTGACAAAAACTACCGCGAAACCAAAGATCTCTCCCTCGCCGAGCAGATTCGGATCGTACGGAAAAAAGCGGCCTCTTCAGCCTTTTTCCTTCTCGGTCGCCTGGCGGCGGCGCGGCTGGGCTTCGCCCGGCAGGGAGGGGAGGGGTTCCAGAACGATTAGCCCGCGCTCTTCCTCGGCTCGGAGGTCGAAATGCCGGACCGCCGAATAATCGATTTCGTAGAAATGAAGGAACGCCTTGGCGTAGATCCAAGCGCCGCCCCCCCTTTGGCCGAAGCTCATCCGTCCTTCTTCCTTGGCGTCGTTGGTAAACCGGACGGCGATCCGTTTCGTCTCCCGGTCGAAGAAGAGCACCGCGTATTTGTAGGGCTTCAGCTTGTGCTTTTCGCACATCGCCCGGTTGAAATTGACCGTTCCCGCGGTTCCGATGGTGACCATCGGCTTGTGGGCTCTTCCCGGCAGTATGAACCGTTCGAAAGCCATTGTTTAATCTCCTTGAGGGTTCATTTCTTCCGCCGATGATTCCTCTTCTTTGCTGCATCGGACAATTTCACCGAAACTAATTTTTTGGCCGCTCGGGCGATTTTTAAACTTTTCGCGGCCTCATCAGCCGTGGGGATGAAAAAATCGTCCGGATAGCGGGCCTCCACCGCGTAGTACGTCAGCCCGCCCAAATCGAGACCGGCGAATTCCCGGTCTTGGCGGGTACAGAGTTCCCGGAGAAGCTCGAGGTTATGGGTCCGCGGGAATTCGACATTTCGGGAGATCAAATACGCTTTCAAGAATTTTTCGACCGCCTGCTGACAATGAAAACAAACGGCATCCGTGATGATCTCTTGAGCGTCGAAGCCGATCTCGTGTTCGGCGACCTTCAGGTCTCGTCGCGCCTTGACGAGCCAGCGTTTCAGATACTCATCCTTCACAAAAGAACACCTTCACGGAGCGCTGAGCGGACGACATGTCCGATCTTATCGCGATAGTATTCAACTTCCCGCCTGGATTTCACGATGACGTCCGCATCGACGGCCTCCTCCGCGAACCGGCTTCTTAAGCGAGAGATCAACCCGATGCGCTCTTCGGGGGTCATGTCCCGTTCGACGATCACCAACAGGTCGTAATCGCTCCCGGCGCGGGCCCGCGATCCGGCTCGCGATCCGAAAAGGACAAGAGACGCATTCCCCCTCCCGGCCTCGCGCAGAACGGCGTCCGTCCTCTCCTTGAGAAATTTCCGGCTTCTGATACGGCCTCGCTTCATGGCGATATTTTATTGGAAATTCGTCGTATTGTAAAACGTCTTCCTTCCCCGGATAAACGGATCGTGGGCCAAGGCCATCGCCGGCCGCGATCGCAAATCGCTCTTCCTCACGACTAAGCTCGAAGTCCAGGACGATAAATCGAAGGAAGGATTCCTTAAGCGGGCGCGCAAGTGCCTGGAAGAGCTTAAAACGGACTATGTCGACTGTCTGATGATGCATATGCCCGAAAAAGCCGAAACGCTCAAGACCGTAGGCTTCCATGAGGCCATGCGCGAGCTCAAGGCCGAAGGGCGGGTCCGGTTTACGGGGGTATCCCATCATGGTTCGTTCTGGTATCGCGATCCGGCGGAATCCATGGAATCGGTCCTGGGCGCCGCGGCCGAGGACGGCCGCTTCGACGTTTTCCTGCTCGCCTACAACTTTCTCCAGATGGACCAGGGGACCCGGATTCTCGGGATCTGCCGGGAGAAAAATATCGGCACGGCCCTTATGAAAACGACCCCCGTGGCCATCTATGAACAGATGAAAACGAGAGTCGAGGAGCTTCAGAAGCAGGGGAAATCGGCGAGCCCTCTGCAAGTCGAAGGGCTCAATCGCTACCGGGACAAATTCGAGAAAGCCCAGGAATTCATCAAAACCCACAACCTGAGGAATCCGGACGAGATCAAGGCCGCGGCGATCCGGTTTTGCTTGGGAAATCCCGGCGTTCATACGGTCTGCTTCATCGCCAAGACCTATGAGGAGATGTATTCCTTCGTCCGGCTCTCGGGAACGCGTCTCGGCGGGGCGGAGGAGAACCGGCTCGACAACTTCCGGGAAGGCTGCGGGGCGCTTTACTGCCGCCATGCCTGCGGCATCTGCGAGCCGGCCTGCCCTCGCGGCGTTCCGGTCAACACGATCGCCCGCTATCTTCAGTATTCGGCCGCTCAGGGGCGCGAACGGGAAGCCATGTTTTTCTATGCCGACATCCCCGGCGCGAAGGCCGAGGCCTGCCGCGACTGCCCCGCCCCCTGCGAAGCCGCCTGTCCCTACGGCGTTCCCGTCCAGGGGCTGCTTCTTCTCGCCGACCGGCAGCTCACCTTGCCGTAAGTCCAGCCGGCGGGCTTGCTCGGCCTAAATCGGGAATTCGAGAGACCCGCTTTTTTGGATTTCGCCGATTTTTGGCAGGGCAAAAAAGCCTTTCGTAAAAAAATGGGAAATATATTTGACAAATAGTAACCTTAGCGTTATATTATGGAATATAAAGGTGACACATTAAGGACTTGAATAGGAGGGCCAATGCAAAATATCGTCGCTCTTCTTTTGGGGCCGCTCGTTGATCACACCCTACGCGATTTTTTTCCTCTCGTTCTTCGTCCTGGTCGTGACGAATTTGGGAACCTTCTTGCGACTCGATCGCCCGCGGACGGAACTGATTTTCCGTCTAAAGGCCTTCGAAGCCGCCGTCATACGCAAAGCTTCTTCATTGTTCGCCCTTTATCTCGGATGGCACGTTCTCTACATGATCGGAAGAATCTATTGGAACCGGAGGTTCTTTCACCTGTACCTGAACGATGGCCGCGACGATCCCCATCTCCTTCGGCATCTGGAATTATCCAGGGTCGTCCAGCTCGCCTGGATCGCCGTCCTGGCGATCCTTGTTTGCCGACTTCTCGCGCCAGCCCTAAAAGCCCACGGGGCCGCCGCCAAACCGGACATCATGGACGACGAACGGGTTCGAATGAATTGGCTGAAAGCCTGCCGGTTTTCGTTTCTGATCGTTCTGGCGCTGCTCCTCGCCTCTCTTCTTCCGTCTTTCGTTTTCAATATCACGGCCAACCATCTTCCTCACAACCTTATTGCCTCCGTAACCAAATGGGCCTACGTTCTGTCCGGTTTGCAGCTCAACCTCCTGGCCGCCGTCGCCGCCCTCCTGGGATCCTACCTCTATTACGACCGAAAGGACTGAGAGGCAGCTATGCCGCTAAAAAACAAGATTAAAATCCATCGGGCGATTCACGACTTGACGCAGGAACAGCTCGCCGAAAAGGTCGGGGTCACGCGCAAAACGATCAACACCATTGAGCGGGGTCACTTCGTTCCTTCGACTATCCTGGCCCTGAAAATTTCCCGTGTTTTCGGCGTTCCGGTCGAAGAAGTTTTTGCTTTGGACGAGGAAAACACGAACGTCCCGGCGGAAGGAGAACGAAATTGACGCCTAAATATTCAGCGAGTATCGCCCTCGCCTTTTTAGCCCTGGGAACCGCAAGCGTCTCCCAAAATTCTCCGCAAGCGAAATGGATGGGAAAATTCATCGACAAAGAAGGAGTCGTCACGGCCGAGAATCCAAAAAGCCCCCTCTATCCGGGCCCGGTACTCAAGCTCACCGAAGAACTCACGATCGGAGAAGCCGAAGGCCGACCCGAATATGTCTTCGGCCGCATTGCGGCGATCGCCATCGACAAAGAAGGTCGCATTTACGTGGCGGACGACAAGAATATCCACATAAAAGCCTTCGACGCGAAGGGCGGCTACATCCGCACAATCGGCCGGGAGGGCCAGGGACCGGGCGAGATCGGACGGCCTTACGATCTTTTCGTCGATTCCCGAGGCGAGCTTCTTGTCCCTGACGGGAAGAACTACAAACTGCATTTCTACTCTCCTGACGGGACATCTCTCAGGGACAAGAGTTTCGGAAATCGCTTTCCGCAGCAATCGGCGCTCGGCCCTCAGGACGAACTCTATGTCATGAGCTTCGGCGGGGACTTCGACACGGGAACATATTTCGAATTGGCTAAGCTCGATGAGAATTTAAATCCCGTCGCCGTCCTCCAGAGGGTCGACATCCCCCCCGGTCCGCTCAAAGAATCCTTGAGCGGAAAAGTTCCGCTTTTCTGCGTCCGCGGGGACGGAAGCTTCGTCATGGGATTCGATAAAACGGACGAGTATAAAATCAAGGTCCTCGACCCACGAGGCCGCCTATCGAGAATCATCATCCGGGCTTTTGACCCGGTCCCGATTCCCAGAGATCTCCGCGAAAAGGCAAAGCAATCCCGGCCCGCCGGGATGACGATCGAGATACCCACGAACTTCGCCTCGTACTCTCGCTTGATGGCGGACAACGAAGGCCGGATCTTCGCCTCGACGCCTCCGTTCGGCTTGGAAAGCAAATCCTTTACCTGGGACGTGTTCGACGCGGAGGGCCGCTATCTTGCGATCGTCCGCCTGCCGGGCTCTGCCTGGCACCTGGGGAATATGAAGAGCGGCCTCGTCTGGAAAGCCGGAAAATTGTATGCCGTCGAGGAGGGCGAGGACGGATATCACGTCGTTAAACGATACCGGGCGGATTGGAATTGGAAATAGCTCTAATTCAGCCTTGACGGAATTATGCGCCGGTATTACCATATTCTTACCAGAAAGCTAAGACGGCCATGAGAAAATCTGAGAAATTTTCCGTCAGTCTTCCATGGGAGGATTATCAGGACATGGAAACATCCCGCAAGACGGCCGGACTCAGCCGGAGTACTTTCGTCCTCGAGGCGATTCGCCGCTGGAAAGAAGCCCGAACAAAAGAGCGTCTCATCGAGACCTATGAGGCGGGATATCGAAGGATTCCGGAAGATCCCGCGCTCGCCGAGGCTCAGGCCCACCCGGCCGTCGATGCCCTGCCCGAAGAGGAATGGAAATGAGGAAGGGAGAGGTTTGGTGGGCCAGGTTGCGCCCCACCTCCGGGCGGCGCCCTGTGGTTCTTCTCAGCCGGGACGAAGCCTACGCCGTTCGGACGGCCGTAGCCGTCGCTCCGGTAACGACGACGATCCGCGGAATTCCGGTGGAGGTTCCCCTCGGCCGGGAAGACGGCCTGCCCAAGGACTGCGCCGTCAATCTGGATTCGATCCTGACGATCCCGAAGTCTTATCTGGAATCGCGGATCACGCGGCTTTCGGAGCAAAAACGGTCCGCGATCCACGAAGCGATTAAATTCGCCCTGAATTTATAGAAAGATGAAATGGATGCTCAGAAATTTAAGCTTTTTCTTCCCGGTTCTTCTGGCCTTCAACCCGCCCCTTTCCAACCTGCCCCTGGATCTCGCCGGCGTCGTCGTCGACGCCCGAGACGCGGGCCGATCGACGTGTCTCGTCCAGCTCCGCCCGGGGCCGAAAACCACCGGCCCGCTTCATCCCGGAGAGAACGCCTTCGAAATGGCCGAGATCCGGCACATCGGTAGCCGCGGCGTCATCGTCCGGAACGTCCTCACAAACCGGCTGGAATGTCTGGCCTTTCCTAAAGATCGTCCCGCGCCGTCTCCGGCGCCGCCGGCGCCGCCGTTTCCCCGCCTCATCCCGCTGGGGCCGGATAAAATCGAGGCCGAAATCCCGGAGGAAGCGATCCGCTACTACACGGGCAACCTCGCCGAAATCCTGAACTCCGCCTCTGCGATTCCCCTCCTCAAGAACGGCCGGGACGGCGGCCAAACCATCGAAGGCTTTGAAATCGGCCGGATCAAAAGCGGCGGGATCGTCGAGCGCCTGGGATTCCGGGACGGCGATGTCATCCTGGCCGTCGGCGGCGAACCCTTGACCAGCCTGGAGAGCGCCATAAAGTTCGTCGGGCGGGCCGCGACGATGACCCGGGCCGAATTGACCGTCCGGAGAGGCGGCCGCAAACTCACCCTGATTTTCCGCCGGAAATGATCAACCCATTTGACTCCCCGGGCTGAAGCCCGGGGCCGGGCTTCCCAGTCCCGGTCCTGCCGGCTTTGCCAGCACTGCCAAGGGCGGTGGCAAGGCCGGGGCCGGGCTTCCCAGTCCCGGTCCTGCCGGCTTTGCCAG
>Ga0315274_10010557_pt1 | contig 13301 bp, 14 predicted proteins | sample YL17G02_20_MG_FD_203700 | JGI IMG/M metagenome (GOLD analysis project Ga0315274, IMG submission 203700) | Sediment microbial communities from Yellowstone Lake, YNP, Wyoming, USA - YL17G02_20 | ecosystem: Environmental > Aquatic > Freshwater > Lake > Sediment | place: USA: Wyoming | collected... | reverse complement strand
CGGCCTTATGGATGCAGACCTCTCCCATCCTGCGGAATCTGTGCCCGGCATGATAAAGCCCATCGCTAAAGGCGAGGCTGATTTCGTGATAGGCAGCAGGAAGGTCAGCGGCGGCGGAGTGGAAAACTGGCCAATCCGGAGAAGGATAATATCAGAAGGAGCCTCTCTGCTCGCCAGGGGCCTGACAGGCGTTAAAGACCCCATGTCGGGCTTCTTCTTCATAAAAAAGGGCGTCATGGATCCGGACGCAATGAGCCCGGAAGGGTTCAAGATATGCCTGGAGATTATTGTCAAGGGGGAATATTCAAAGGCCATGGAGGTGCCTTACGTATTCCGCGACAGGATGTTCGGGAAGAGCAAGCTGGACATAAAAGAAGATATAGCCTATCTGAAGCACCTTCTGAAGCTTTACTGGTACAGGGCGAACAGCCCGCTATAAATTCAGCGTCCTTTCCAGATCGGCCTTCGATTGGTATCCTATGTAAACCCCGCCGTTTATCACAAGGCTCGGGTATTCCGTTATGTTGTAGTTCTTCTTGAGGACCTGTATTGAAGGCTCATCCAGATCGGCGTCCAGCGCGAATATGAGGATCTTCTCGTTCAGCATCTTCTTGAAATAGGTCAGCACGAAGCTCTGGTCTTCGCACTTGGTACAGTCCTTGGAATAGAAATACACGATTGTGTCCACATCCATTCTGCATGTGTTCTTCAGCTTGTTGGCGAGCAGCCAGTATCCTATGAGAAGCCTCGAATATTCCCTCTTCGTGTTTACATAATCATTATAATCCTGTATCTCGCTCCCGCTCCCGTATGACTCGAGCTTGTTTCCTATCTCGTAACTGTCTCTGTTTATTCCTGAGAGGGTTTCGACAAGCAGCGGGCACGTGGCGTTCTCCCCGAGCACGTCAAGGAAAAGGAACTCTATCTGGAAGTTCTGTACGTCTCTCGTAACCTTTCTTATATTATCGTCTATTGATGTGAGTTTTTCGTTGTTTATGGAATAGCCTATAAAAATGCCTGATGCGAAAAGCAGGGTCGATATTATCGCTGCAGATATGAAAATCCCCGCATCAAACCGCTTCCTTCCCCTTGGCATAATATTCACTCAATAAGAATTGTTAGTTAATATTTTAAGCCTTTTACCACTTTCTTCTGATCCTCAGCAGCTCAAAAACCATCGCCGTCATCCAGAAGAACATCATGAAGAAGGGATATATGAACAGGTATGTGAAATAGCCGAGTTTGTTAAGGCTGAACCTCTCATCTGATACGCGGAAACTTTTGAGGAGAATATATCCGCCAATGACGGTTCCAAGTGCCATAAGGACGAATGACGTGGTGAGCATGTTGAATATCATTGCCTTTGGGTCAAGTATGAATCCATCTATTAGCACCATGAAGTTCCAGTCTATGAGGGTCATCTGCCATATCCCCCTCAAAAGGTTGTCGGCGAAATTCCATAATATTATCGTGAATATGATTATTACGGCCAGTATTGAGATGAAGTTGAACGGGAGCAGAAACATGCCCAGATTGCCGTACCTCTTCCTGAATATCATATGCCTGTATTTGACCGTGTTCTGGAGCGCACCTCTGTACCATCGTATCCGCTGGTCGAACAGATTCCTGAGTTTAGAAGGGCAGATCGTGTAGGAAATTGCGTCAAGCCGGTTCTCTATCCTGTAGCCTGCATTCTGTATGCTCAGGGCTATCTCCATGTCTTCCGTGAGGTTTTTTTCGTCGAACCCGCCTATTTCCTCAAGAACGCTCTTCCTGTATATTGAAAAAACCCCCGGTGTCACATGGATGGAGTCTATCACAGAAAGCGATTTCCTGAGAAATATGTTAAGTATATACTCTGCATGCTGGATTTTTTCAAGCAGGTTTTCCGGCTTCAGCACTTTAAGCGCAGGCGTTACCGATGCCACCTTCCCGTTCTCCAGAAGCGGTGGAATCATCTTCCTGAGTATGTCCGGCTCTACGGTGGAATCCGCGTCTATGCACGCTATTATGTCGTATTTGGCCACTTTTAAGGCTCTGTTGAGGGAATATGCCTTACCTCTGTTTTTGGGGTTTACAATCACTTTTATCCTGCCTTCAGCCTCAAGCTCGTGCGCTATCCTCCCTGTTTCGTCCCCGGAGGCGTCATCTATAACGATTACCTCAAGCCTGTTTTTTGGATAATCCATGGCAAGCACGGAATTCACAGTCTTCCTTATGCTGTCGCCTTCGTTGTATGCCGGTATCAGGACGGAGACTCCCGGGAGGGTTTTCGGCATATTCACACTCTTTTCAGCGAACCTGCCCCTGTTCGAAAAAAGTACAATCATCCATGTAACGGCTATGAAAACGAATACATACCATGCCACATAGTTTACAAGAACCATCCAGTAGATCATTCCATCACTCGTTTATGCTTCCTATATAATAGTTTCATACGAATAGAAATATATATGGAAAAGAGAGTTGTTTTTCCATTAACGCTGATGATTGCGCTACTTATAGCTTTAGAGATATGGTCCGTTTCATTCAACAGCGGGGCCTGGTGGGACGAGGCGGTCTATCTGGGCCTTGGCCGGGGCATCATGGAAGGAAGGTACTCCATGGGCGAATCCGGGCCGATAGAAAGCTTCAGGCCGCCGCTGTATCCCTTTGCAATATCAGCGGTTTCCTGGTCAATCGAGTACTCGAGGATGATATCCGTCATCTTTTCCGCCATCTCCATCCTTGCGGTCTATCTTTTCGTGAAAGAGAACTTCGGGAAAAAAGCGGCACTCGTGGCCTCTCTCTTGCTCGCGACAAACGCAGTTTTCCTGTTCTTTTCATCCAAGGTCCTCTCCGAGTCGCTTTTCATATTCCTTTCATCCCTGGCCCTCCTGTTCTTTTCAAGATGGAAAAAAACCGGAAAATATCGGTTCATTCTTTTCTCTGGCATATTATCAGGCATGTGCTTTATTACGAGGTATTTTGCAACAATATTGATCGTATCGGTGATGTTTTATCTGGCGTTTTTGGTGGCAAAGGCGGGAAAGAAAAAAAGACGGATTTTGGCTTCTGCGTGCATCTATCTGCTCTCGTTCTCCGCGGTGTTGATTCCATGGTTTGGGATAGGTGCTGCATATTACGGAAGCCCCCTGGGATCCTACTTTTACAACATAGAGGTGTATTCATATTCCGACCCCCTTTCCATGGCAGATCTCTCCTGGGCAAACCCTTTCCCGTATTTCCTGGAGTTTTTCCAGCTTTCATCATTGCTGATAGCCATTGGGCTTGCAATTTTTTCCTTCAGAAGAAAATGGAATGAATCTGGCCTCTTCCTGGTAATAATTGCCGCATTCTCCTTTGCATTTTTCATAGCCCTTCCGCACAAGGAGCTGAGATACCTCCTTTCCTTTTCCCCTGCGTTCATGGCCATTGCCGGCTATGGCGCAGCATGCCTTTTTGAGATGAAAAGGCCCATTCGCCTTGGAGCCGTCATCATCATCCTGCTGGCTGCCTCCTCAGGGATTTTTTATGGCATCAATATGTCATGGAACGACAGGTACGCGGCTTCGGGGCTCATTCAGGCGTGCGGATATCTTAAGGAAATAACCGCGGAAAATGAGACCATAATGTCGTCATCATACCCCTATGTTTATTACTTCTCGGGAAGGCGTGCCATAACGATATCTGCTGGCGGGGAAGAAATGCTGAAAACCGTCAGAGAGGGGGGCATAAGATATATCCTATTCTACAGGTTTGAGCCGGGGAACCCGGGCTACGCGGAGAAATACTTGGCGGAGTCCACTGATTTCGAGAAGACAAAGTTGTTTTATCAGTGGGGGGACAGCGAGGCAGTGATCATATACAAATATAAAGGATGATGTTCCATCATCCGGCCGGATAAAAATAAAAAAGAAAAAAGGGAAGGGATTTTACTCCCCCTCTTTTAACGAACTTAGACTACAACTCCCTTGTACTCAGCTCCAGTCAGGGTTGCCATCTTTGCAGGCTTTATGACGAAGTTGGCTATGAGGTTCCTTGTGTCAACTGCGTCAGTACCGGCAACGATCAGCGCCTTGTGACCGGATGCGAACACGTTCTCGACAACGGCTATAAGCCCCTTTCCTGAGGACATAAGGTCCGCGTCTGCCATCCACTGCGTGCAGGAATCCGTCACGCTCCACTTCTCGTTAAGAAGCGTCTTAACGACAGCGTTTGCGCACGGTCCGCCAACAAGGATAAGATCCCTGTTAAGCGCACTGGTCTGTGTTACCTCGTCCGGGAACTTGGCCACCGGGTTCGTTATCGGAACTGCCTGCTTGTATGAACCGCCAGCTACTCCGCCGGATGTTGATACAACTGGGCTTATTCCGACAGCAACGTTTGCGAATGCCGGCCTTATCCCTGGGTAGTACAACTTCACTGAGTCCGCGTCCGTGTCGTGCTCGACGAACGTCCCGTACCTTGTCATGTAGCGGTACTTGTTTGCTGACCCTACCTGGCCTCCGTATGCCGTCACGTTTGCCGTGAAGCTTATGTCGTTCGATGCATATGCTGCCGAGACATTAAGCTTCTGGCCCGATGGGTCGTTGCCGCCTGACGCAGTCAGTGTGTAAAGCGGAGTCTCCACAAATACAACATCTCCTGCGGTACTGTACAGGTTTATCACTCCCTCGTTCTTCGTGTATACGTCTATGTTGTCCAGGGCAATGTCGCTGTCTCCGTTCATGTCCACGATCACTGAGTGGTCGCCTGCCGTGTATGTCACCGGGAACACCTCTGCTCCGATCCTTATGTTGGGGTCAGAGCCGTAGTACACGTCGTACTTTGCCCCCGTTGCCACGTCAGCGAACTCGACATACAGCTTTGACGGGTTGTATGTTGAGTACTTGAGCACGTAGGTTCTCTTGTTCTTGCTGACAACGAAGTAGTCACCCACGGTTATGTTGTTCGGCTTGGGTGTCGCGGATGAGTTGGACTCGGTTGTCCAGAACTCGTGCGATGAGTCTACCCATTTGTTCCATCCTGAGCTGTAGTAGAACACAGGCACTGAGTACGCCGTTCCTTCCCTGTTGGTGAACGACAGCCTTACCTTCGTTGTTCCGTCCTTTGCGACGAGCACGTAGTCCCTGCTGCTGTCCGTCACTGCAGGGGTCATTCCGGCCATGACGAACTTGAATGAACCGAATACCGGGTCAGCAAATTCGCCTCCGTCCTTCATGTACGTGTCCACGTCTGGTGCCACCGCTATGTCTATGGAGTTGACCTTCGATCCGGACGCCGTGAACGAAGATGTGCAGTAGACGAGGGTCTCGTCGTTCCTCTCCACATATGTGTTGTTTATAAGTTCCAGCTTGTCCGTTCCGATGAACAGCTCTACCTGGACAGTGCTCTCCTGTCCGCCTGTCTGTATCACTGACACGTCATTGACGTACACCTTCGTTGTCGTTCCCGGGAATGTGTATGTCGTTCCCTGGATCCACTCGGATGGCGATGCCGCCTGTCCGTCGATCTTCAGGTACACTCCCGTTCCTGTTGCGCTGTTCCAGCCTGTTATGCTCAGTGTGTGGTCGGAACCGCCTGCGGTCACTGTCTTCTCAGTGCCGACGCCTGCAAGAGACACAACCTGGGCACCCGTTGCCGAGTAGAACTCCAAGGATGTGTTCGTGTGTGTCGGACCGAATGTGTAGGTCTTGCCGAACAGCTTTATCGAGTAGCTCGTGTCTACCTGATCTGTGTCCAATCCGCCTACGAATAGCAATTTCAGTGTGTACGGATACGAACCGCCAAACACCGTGTACAGGTACGGCTCAGTGAAATCTGATGCCTTACCATACGCGATCGTCTGGCTGCCAAGCTGTATCAGCTGCTGCACCGTTATGCTGGCCGCTGCCTTGTCCGTGAAAGACTGCGTCTCCAACAGATCCGGAAGATCCGTTGATGTCAGCGCGTTCTTCACTGACGTATAGTTCGCGGTCAGGTACAACTTGCTCAGGTCGCTTGTTACCAAAGCGCCGCCTGTGGCAGAAGTCGTCCCTGCAGCAGATGGTATCGTCTTTGTCTCTACCGCGTAGTTCGAGACAAGGCTCGCTGCTATGTCAGCTGCCCCCAGGACATCCGTCGTGTCCACACCCTTTCCGACCACTATTGCCGGAGAGGAGAGTGTCTGGGATGCCGAGTCCGCAACTACGAACGGCTGTAGTCCCTGGTCCAATGTCGTCGCTGCAAGCGCTACACCACCCAGAGCCAGTGTTGCTCCGAGTGTTGCCAAACCTCCTGTAATTAAATACTTCATTTTCATACTTCTTTACCTCCTATATTGAATCTTATATAGCCAGATTCAGGGCCAAACGCCCGTATTCCGGCTTAAGCTTGATAATCTCTTAGGCTAGACCTATATATATAAATGCTCTGAAACAGTTGTTTTTACATAAAAAAATACATATATGGCAGTTTTTATTGTTTCAGGATCTTTATTATTCAATTTTAACTGTTCCAAAAAGCTTTAAAAGTCTTTTTTGCCTAAAATAAGCACTTTAAACGAATAAAACTATTAAATCTCCTATAAAAAGGCTTATCAAGATTGTGATGATGAAAACTGGAGCGAACCTGACACCCTCCTTTATCCATACATATCTGCTGCTCTTCCGGAGATTCTTTACCTCTTCCGGCTTAAGGCCCTTCCATCTCTTCTTCAGGATCACATCCCCCGGCCTCAGGTCCCTGGAGCTTATCCTCCTCCTGAAGGAATGCCTCTCTATCGCCCTGGCGTATCTGGTGAAGATAAGGACCGAAACCAGGAGGAAAGGCAGGAATATCATGGTTCCCAGAGCCTCCAGCGGCACGGACATGGCCATGCTGAAATATGCCACGCTCCCCCACGCGGCCCCGAAGAAGAGCAGGGAGAACAAAAACAGCGTTTTCCAATTCTTCCTCAGGTCTTCGGCAAAACCCTTCCTGACCTTCCTGTCCCTGTACCCCAGGACCAAAGAATAGGCTATGAGGTAGAAGAGCGAGGCGAAGAGGAAGTTGAAGAGCATGGCTATCGGGAAGGGGAAGAACGTGGTGACGCCGAACCCGGCCGCGTCCGGGAAGAGGAAACCCATCCCACCCAGGAGCCAGGCGTCTCCATCACCCCACTGCTTAGCCAGGTATAACCCGAGGCCTATGGCGAGGAACGTGCATCCAACGGTCAAAGAACTGATCAGCAGGGAGAAGTCGCCCGTGATGAACGAGAATGCCGTTCTCAGGATCAGAGCGGAGGCTATTATGGAGTATGGCAGCCAGTCAGGGAATTCGGTGTATTTGAGATCCCAGTAGCCTGCCAGGCCAAAGCCGACCATGCCCACGACAAGAGACACCCACCCGAGCATGATAATATATGAAGATAACTGAATATATGCTTTCTCCTAAGAAAGAGTTGTAAGCCAGGAGCAACACGAAGTGTTGCGACGTTGGCTACTTTTTCGATTGAGACTTTGATGACAAAGGCTCAAATGGGATCGCTGGGATTTGAACCCAGGTTGCGGGCTCCCGAAGCCCGTATGCTAAACCATTGCAGAGCCCTTCCAGCCATTCTGAAAGGGCTTAACTACACCACGACCCCGTCTGTGATATAGCTAATTTGGTAATCAAATACTTAAAAAGACTTGGAAACCGGGGTGCACAGGCGGTTAACCTACAACCGCCGTCCTGACCAGCGTGAGCACGCCGAAAAGCACGCAGAACACCATTATGAAAATGAATGCCTGGACTATGATCATCTTCTGGAACTCCTCCTTTTCGTCCATCACCATGCTGATCACATCAAGCTCAATCTTCTAAGAAAAATGATTAAAAGTAGGTGTTTTTAAACCGGCGCCTTGTCTATGCCCTTCCTCTGCTTGATCTGGGTTATTACCTTCTGTTCGAGGTCTCTCGGAAGCGGCTCATAGACCACGTCCACGAGCCAGAAGAATCCCAGCCCTGACGTGGATGATTTAAGCGATGAGTTGAAACCGAACATCTCCGCCACCGGAAGCTTTGCCTGGATGGTTGTCGTTCCCCTCTCCTCCGACATCTCTATTATCTGGCCCCTCCTGTTCTGGACCTCCTTCATGGCACCGCTCAACTGCTCGGTTGGCACGTCTATCCTTATTATCTGCTTCGGCTCGAGTATGAACGCGCCTGCGCCCACCATGGCGTCCCTTATCGCGGACCTCACGGCAGGTATAACCTGCGCAGGGCCCCTGTGTATGGCGTCCTCGTGCAGCTTTGCATCCACTATCTTTATCTTGACCCCGGAGCAAGGCTCCCTTGCAAGAGGCCCTTCGTTCATGGCTTCGGTGAACGCTTCCTTAAGCATCTCCATGACCTCGAGGATCGAATGCACACCCCTGGTCATGTCTATGAACATGCTCTTGTTGTGTATGATCTTGAGCTTCTTCGCCTCGTCCCTGTCGAATCCCAGCTCGACGAGCTTGTTCTCGAACTCCAGGACCTTCTTCTTCACCTCCATGTCCGTGATCTCTCCGCGGATCATCGCCTGGAATATTGCCGGCTCCATGGGCTCGGCCGTTATGAAGAACCTGTTGTGCTTGTTGGGAGATTTCCCTTCCACTGGCTCGCGGGTGGCGGAGCGCACTGATTCCCTGTAGATCACGATCGGAGGAGACACGTCGACTTCGATCTCGTTGTCCTTGAGCGGCCTCTCTATCTTGGCATCTATGTGCAGCTCTCCGAGGCCGGAAACCAGGTATTCGCCCGTCTCCTCGTTTATCTTTACCTGGAGTGTGGGGTCTTCCTTCGCCACCATCCTGAGGAAATCTATGAGCTTTGTCAGCTGCTGCGGGCTTTTAGGCTCTATGGCCTTGGTGACAACTGGCTCGAAAATATGCTTTATCGACTCGAAGCTGGGTATTATGTTCTCGGGATCGCAGAGCGTCTCGCCTGAAGATGATTCCTTCAAACCGACTATCCCGACGATGTTCCCGGCATCCACCTCGTCCATGCTCACCCTTTGCTGGCCCTTGTATATTGAGACCTGCTGCAGCTTCTGGATCTTTTTTGCGCCTGTCAGATAGACCTCCTGGCCGACCACCATCTTCCCGGAGAATATCCTCACTGTGGCAACATAGCCCGCATGAGGGTCTGGGTATAGCTTTGTGACTATGGCTGCGAGCTTCCCGTCCGGGTTGCAGTGCGCCATGTCCTTCCCTATCTCCGAGTCGCCCTCTCCGGGCCATATCTTGGGTATCCTGTACTTCTGGGCTACCAGAGGGTTCGGAAGGTGCTTTATCACCATGTTAAGGACGATTATATGGAGGGGAGCTCTTTTCGCCAGTTCCTTCTCGCCTTCAGCCCCTTTCTCCGTAAGCTCGATCACGTCCTTGAACGTGATGCCAGTCTTCTTCATGTAGGGGATCGATATCGCCCAGTTCTTGACCGCTGAGCCGAAGGCCACAGCGCCTTCGTTGACGTTAACCGACCACTTGTCCTTGTACTGCTCCTCGCAATATTTCTGTATGAGCATGTTAACGTCCGTGATTATCTTCTTGAACCTCTCCTGCATCTGTTCCGGGGTCAGCTTCAGCTCCTTTATGAGCCTGTCCACCTTGTTTATGAACAGGACGGGCTTCACCCTCTCCTTGAGTGCCTGGCGCACTACGGTCTCGGTCTGGGGCATACAACCCTCGACTGCATCGGCAACGACTATGACGCCGTCAACGGCACGCATGGCTCTCGTGACGTCTCCGCCGAAATCGACGTGCCCCGGGGTGTCTATGAGATTGATAAGAAAATCATCGCCTTCCACGTCGTGGACCATCGAAACGTTGGCTGCGAATATGGTGATTCCTCTTTCCTGCTCCTGCTCGTTGAAGTCCATTGCAAGTTGTTTTCCAGCCAGCTCCTCCGCTATCATGCCTGCGCCTGCGAGCAGATTGTCGGTAAGCGTGGTCTTTCCGTGGTCTATATGTGCGACTATCCCTATGTTCCTTATATGGTCGGGTCTCCTCATCAGATCCTGCACAACCTTCGTAAGTTCCTTTTTCGCCATATCAAACCAACTTCACAATTTCTTTAATTTGTGAGAGATATATATAAATATATTCAGAAACCAGACGAAGCCTTACCTTGCCCCTTCGGCCTCTTTCTCTATCCTGATCCTCTCGCGTATGACGTTGTTCCTCTGGTCATTGGCCGCTATGGCTATCAGCTCGTTGGCAATGACGTCCGGCAGCGACCCCTTCTTGTTGAATGACGATGAATATATGTTCTGGGCTATGAGCTTCAGGGAGATGTCCAGCCTTCTCTGGGGCGTGGTCACCACGGCCTTCCTGGCTATCATGCCCCCGAGCCTGTAACCCATGACCTCTTCTAGGAGCGCTCCGTTCTCCACGGCATCCACGAGGACCTGCAGAGGGTTTTTGTTCGTCTTCTTGTATATGATCTCGAAGCCGTCCCTTACCGCGCCATAAATCGTCTGGTATCTGCCGCATGACCGGCCCGATGTGATCTTGTGCTTCTTTCCCTTGTGGCCCGGCACACACAATTTGTTTATGAACCTCTCGACGATGCTGACGTTGGCCTTTCTTATCGAAACCCTTGTGTATTTTCCGGAGCTTTTAGGCACTATGACCGGCCTCAGGTTTATGTATCTCTTGAGGCCAGGATCCCTGACCTGGACTCCGGCCACGTCCCACCTGTTGAAAAGAAGAATTTTGTTTTCCATGTCATCATCCCTGAGTCTTGCCCTTCTCCTTCTTGCCCTTGAGTATCTCGCTGAGCGGTATGCCGTTTACTGCAACCACCTTGTATTTTATGCCGTGCATGGAACCCACCGCGCCTCCCTGGGAAGCTCCAAGGCCCTCTATGGTCACCTCGTCGTGCTCGTCTATGTGTTTTATAGCTCCCGTTCTCGGGACGAAAGCCGTGACCTGGATGCCGTTCTTTATTATCTGGCACCTGACGGCCTTGATTATGCCCGAGTGCGGCTGCTTCTGCTCCACACCTTTCTTCTTGAGGACAAGCGCTCTCCCTCTGGGGGCGCCCCTCAGCGGCATCCTCGCCCAGAGCTTAAGCTGCTGGCGCTTCCTCTTGTCAGACTCCCATCTGAACTTTTTCCTCTTCCTCTTGAAGTTTCTTGCGGAAAACATTCCCGGCATATTTTACACCATGAGTTACCTTTGGACGCATACTTTGTATGCGTCATTCGGCTATTACCTTATATCTCATTTCAGTTTTAAATTGTTTATCTTGAAGTGCCTGTTCAAAAACTCCCTTATCGCCTTTATGTTCCTTCCGTTCTTGCCTATGACGGTCGACCTCTCGCTCATCGGGATGGATATGGTCACCGAGTCGCCGGCCATCTCAAGGCTCTTTATGTTTGATATCATGTTCTTCAGCAGCGCCTCAGGCGTGTCGGCGTATTCGAATATCTTTATGCTCTTGCCGAGCGCCTTCTCGACTGACTTTATGGTGACTCCGTTCTTGCCTATCGCGAGCCCCATCTTCCCCGGCTCTATGAGGAAATACACGGACGTGTCGTCCATTATGCAGTCCCTGACCATGACGCCGGTTATCTCTTCGAACATCGCGACGGCCCTTATGTGCACTGTTCCCAGTTTAACTCCCATATTTTCACTTCTTTACTCCCAGGACTAATATGTTGAACGGCTTTCCGCAGAACTCGCCAAGCTGGCGCGAGTTCCCCTCGAAGCCCTTTACATCTGCACCGAAATTATTGCTGTAGTACTCCAGGTCCTTTCTGGTGACCTCCGGGGCGTTGTTTGCAAATATGACAGACTTCAGTTCGCTGTTCTTCAGCATCTTCTGCACCATTCTGCTGCCTAAAACGATTGCATTCTCCTTCATTGCCTTCTTTATCTCTTCGTTCACTGACATAAAACCACTCAGTAGATATAACCAAGGAGCGCCCCGCCTATGTTCTGGGCCTTGGCATTCCTGTGTTCCATTATCCCCTTGTTAGTCGTTATGAATATGAGCCCCACGTTTACGGAGGGCAGGAACCTCTTTTCCCACTTTATGAACTCGTTCTTCTTTACCTCGTACCTGGGCCTTATTACGTTGCAGTCGTTTATCCTGCCGTGGAGGTCAACTCTGTACTTTCCGCTCTTCCCGTCCTCTATGAACTCGAAGGCGGCTATGTATCCGTTCTCCTTCATTATTCTGAGGACCTCCTTTATTATCTTCGAAGCCGGGACCATGCACATCCTCTTTCCCATGAACTCGGAATTCTTAATCGCCACAAATGCATCCGCAAGCAAATCCTGTCTCATAGTCACACCTTAACTGAACTTACTGAATCCAAGGTCCTCGGCTATCTCCCTGAAGCACTGGCGGCAGTAACGGAGACCGTATTTGTTTATTACGCCCTCCGTCTTCCCGCATATCCTGCATGGAGTCGCATTCCTGCCGAACTTCCTGGCCTTTGGCTTGTTGAACTTCATGAACTTCGCCATCTTTATTGGCTTCTTCTCCAGCTGTTTTTTCGCATTTTCGAAAGTCATAGCATCACTTTAAACTATCTCAGCCTTGAACTCCTTCTTCGCCCACTCCATTGCCTCCTCCGGCTTTATGACGTGGGACCTGCCGAGCTTTGCCGGCCTTATCATCCTGTCCTTCACCCTGTATCCGGGTCTCGTGAGCCTGACGCACACGTCAAGGCCCATTATCCCTATCTCCGGATCGTATTTGACCCCCGGAAGGTGGATGTATTCCTTGACGCCCAGGGAGAAATTCCCGCTGACGTCGAAACATGAGGACTTTATCTTCCCGTCCATGCTCTTTATCACGTTCGCGAGGAAGTCCATTGCCTGCTTCCCCCTGATGGTGACCTTGGCGCCTATTGGCCTCTTCTTCGCCCCGCCGAAAGTCGTCCTTTTATGGGTCTTCGTAACTATCACGGTCTTTCCTGTGAGCTTCAGGAGTAGCTTTTTGGCTGACTCCAGCTTCGGGCCTGCCTCTCCGCAGCCCATGTTCAGCGTTATCTTGTCAAGCCTTATCTCTTTCATTTTGCTCATTTGAACTCACCAACCAGAACGTAATCTCTTACGGTCTCTATCTCCCTGTCCTTGGTCTGCAATATAAGCATGTTCGTTTCGAACATGGTCTTCCTGCCCGTTATCTCCTTTATCTCCCCGGTCATCCCGATGTTCTTACCGGATATGATCAGGCAGTGGCTTCCCTTCTCGAACTTTATGTGCTTCAGTATCTTCTGTTCCGGAAGCTTTATGACCACGGAATCGTTCGGCTTGTAGTCTTTCCCGTTCTCGACGAGCACGTTCCTTCCGTCATGAAGGTTGAGCTGGGTTTTACCG